>Ga0208685_1000021_pt1 | contig 85411 bp, 85 predicted proteins | sample EasRivMeERMLT890_FD_187533 | JGI IMG/M metagenome (GOLD analysis project Ga0208685, IMG submission 187533) | Soil microbial communities from meander-bound floodplain in the East River, Colorado, USA - East River MetaG ERMLT890 (SPAdes) (version 2) | ecosystem: Environmental > Terrestrial > Soil...
GCAGGTGATACACGCAGGTATCGAAGAAAACGTTCTTCAGCAGGTGGTCCTTGAGCAGCGGGCGCTTCATGTCCTGGGCGAGGCCCCGGTAGCGCCCCCAGTGATACGGCACCGCGCCGCCGCCGTGCGGGATCACGAACCGCAGCGTCGGAAAGTCCTTGAACAGATTGCCCTGGATCAGCTGCATGAAGGCGGTGGTGTCGCCGTTGATGTAGTGCGCGCCGGTGTGGTGGAAATTCGGGTTGCACGATGAGGACACGTGGATCATCGCGGGCACGTCGAGCTCGCACAGCTTCTCGTAGAGGGGATACCACCACTTGTCGATCAGCGGCGGATCGGTCCAGTAGCCGCCCGAGGGATCGGGATTGACGTTGACGCCCACGAAGCCGAGCTCCTTCACGATGCGCTCGAGCTCGGGAATGCAGTTCTTCGGCGACACCCCCGGCGATTGCGGCAGCTGGCCGACGCCGACGAAGCTGTCCGGCAGCAGCTTGCAGATCCGGTAGATCAAGTCGTTGCAGATGCGCGTCCACTCGAGGCTCACCGCCTCGGTGCCGACGTGGTGCGCCATGCCGCCGGCGCGCGGCGAGAAGATGGTGAGGTCGCCGCCGCGCTCCTTCTGGAATTTCAGCTGGGGCTCGACGCTCTTTACCAGGGTCTCGTCGGTGATGCCGAGGTCGGCCGAGCCCGGCTTGCGCGCGGAATCGGCAAGTCCCGCGAGCTGCTTGTCGCGGAAGGTATGGAGCGCCTGCGGCTCGGTGGTGTAGTGGCCGTGGATGTCAATAATCATAATAGCGTGATGAGTGACGAGTGATGAGTGACACGATCCGATAACAGGAACGGAAGGTTACCCGCAATGCAGGAACCCTGTCACCTGTCGCATCGACGTCTATATCTTGAAGGCTTCCAGGGTTTCCGGGGCGAACAGTTCGTCGGGCTGGAGCCGTCGCTTCGACAGCCCCTGCTCGTGGTGATAGCGCAGGAAGGTGTCGAGCACGTGGCGGTTGCCGTGGAACCCGTAGGACCACCAGTCCGGGCCGAACTCGCGCTCGGCTTCCTCTACATGAGCGTTCTGCCACGGCAGCATCGCCTTGTGTGCGGCAGTTTGCGCGAAGCCCTGGTAGACCCGCCGCTGCGCTTCGACGAAGGCCTTGTGCAGCGACATCGCGATCCAGCGGTTCTTTTCGTAGACCTCGCGGCGGATCGCCACCACGTGCATGATGGGAAAGATCTTCGTACGCCGGTAGTACTCGCGCTCGACGGCAACGAAATCGGGAAACAGGCGCTTCACCGCGTCGGGCCGTGTGCGGAAGGTCGAGGGCGCGCGCGCCGTATGCAGCGCGTCGATCTCGCCTGCCGCGATCATCGCCGAGAGCGTCTGGTCCGGCCCGATCGGGCGCACCCTGAAATGGGGCGGGAGGTCGAGCTTGATTTTCTCGTCGCGCCGGGTTTCCTCCTCGCCGCCGGTGCAGTATTCGACGCTGTCGGCTCTTACGCCATAGTCGTCGGAGAGAATACCGCGGATCCAGACCGGAGCCGTCATCTGGTATTCGGGCGTGCCGATGCGCTTGCCCACCAGGTCCTTTGGCTCACGGATTCCACTCTTTGCCGACACGAAGATGCAGGAATGGCGGAAGAAGCGCGAGGGAAACACCGGGATCGCGATAAAGGGCGGCGGGTCGCGGTGGAGCGAGACCGTGTACGAGGACATCGACATCTCCGCGACGTCGAATTCCCGGTAACGCGCCATCCGGAAAAAGGTTTCCTCGACCGGCAACTCGAGGACGTTCAACTCGATGCCCTCCGGCCGCACCGTGCCGTCGGCGAGCGCCCGCGTGCGATCGTAATCCCAGATGGACAGCGTCAGGCGCAGCCTGGCCTTGGGCAACTTGCTTCCTAGACCGTGACGGGGTCGGTATTGAGCGGGCGGAACAGCCCTTCCTGGGCGCCGTCCTTGAACTTGACGCTTCTCGGCAGCTCGATCGCGCAGGAGCGCACGCGCTGCGTTTCGGGCTTGAGGCCCGGCAGGGGCTTGCCCTCGCGGTTGTCCCGCCCCGCCTTGATCAACAACCGGCGCATCATGAGGATGCCGTTGTCGGTCGAGCAGAGGTGCTCCTTCGTGCGGTCCTGGATCGGCCCCATGCTCTCCTGCAGCGACGCATCCTGCATGGCGATCCCCTCGACGCCGCTGTAGTTGTGGCCCGACCGCTGCGTGGAGCGATCCATCAGGTAGTCATTGCTCTTGTTGGCGAGCGGCAGGAAGGTGCCCGGCACGTACTTGACGTGGATGCCCTTGCCATCCTTCATCGCCCTCACCTCGGACGCGGTCAGGGCCCGGTTGGGATGGTAGTTGATCGACCAGGCCCAGCAATTCTCCTCATCGATCGGGACCCAGGCATGGCCGCCGATCGGGTGCCCCGCGCGCGGCGGGATGAGCGTGTGCCAGGGCATGATGAACGGCGTGATGCGCCAGTACCACCGGTCGTTGTCCGCCTGGCGGCGCGCGCCGATGAGGAGGCCACCCTCGTACTCGACCACGTCGAAATGCGGCATGCGGTCGGTCAGGTTGTAGCGGTTTGCGCGATCCTTGCCGCCCTTGAAGAGCGGATCCTGGTTGAGCGCGCCGCTGTGCAGGAACGACACGTGGCTTGAATCGATGCCGCCCTCGATCGCCTGCAGGTAGTTGCTTTCCTGCAGCCGTTTGGACACGAACCGGTTCTCTGCGGGCACCAGCGTCCACTCCAGCGCGGGCAGCTCCGGCTTCAGCTCAGGCGGGCCCATGTAGACCCAGATGACGCCGCCCTGCTCGATCGAAGGGTAGGACTTGACCTTGATCCGGGCGCGCATGCCGGACTCCTCCGCCTCGGAAGGCAGGTCCACACACTGTCCCGTCACGTCGTACTTCCAGCCGTGATACGGACAACGCAGTCCGCATTCCTCGTTGCGCCCGAACCACAGCGAAACGCCGCGGTGGGCGCAGAACTCGTCGATCACGCCGAGCCTGCCGTCGGTATCGCGGAACGCCACCAGCTTTTCGCCCAGCAGCTGGACGCGGACCGGGGCCCCGTCCTTCTCGGCGACCTCCTCCGCCAGCATCGCCGGGATCCAGTAGCGCCTGAACAAATCCCCGAGCAGGGTACCGGGACCGGTGCGGGTCAGTTGCTCGTTCTGTTCCTGGGTGATCGCCATGATTCAGTTCCTCGTCACTCGTGTTCAGCGGGATCGATGCAAACCTTGCCGTCGATCAAGCTCGTCTTCCAAACCTTGAGCGGCTCCGTCGCCGGCGCGAAGGTCGGGCGTCCGCTTGCGATGTGAAACCGGCCCTGGTGGAAAGGACACTCCACCTCGTCATCGAGAACGTAGCCCTCCGACAGCGATCCCGGGCCATGCGTGCATTCGTCCTGGGTGACGTGGATCGCGCCTTCGACATTGAACACTGCGTAGACGCAACCGCCGCTTTCCACGCGCAACGCGCACCCTGGAGCGACATCCGACACGCCGCAAAGCGGCACCAGCTTCCCGTCCTTCATGCCTGGGCGCGTATTTTACCCTCTCGGGAAACGGGTGCGGCCGCATTGTAAATCGTGCCGGCGGCGCGGTGTTGATCTATGTCAAAATGCCCGGCACTCCCGGCGGGTGGACTTGCAGGATGCCAACAACGCGAATCCAGGTTGCGATCGTCGGGGCCGGACCGGCGGGTCTGCTTCTCGGCCAGATCCTGCACCGCGCCGGCGTCGACGCGGTGATCCTCGAGCAGCGCTCGGCGGAGTACGTGCTCGGGCGCATCCGCGCCGGCGTCCTCGAGGAGGGCACGGTGGAGCTGCTCACGCGGGCCGACGTCGCCGATCGCCTGCACGCCGAGGCGCTGGTTCATCCCGGTGTCGGCATTGCCTTCGGCGGTGCGCGCCTCCGCATCAACCTGCATGCACTCACCGGCAAGAGCATGTACGTCTACGGCCAGACCGAGATCACGCGCGACCTGATGGAAGCGCGCGCCGCGGCGGGCGCGAAAACGATCTACGAAGCCGAGCGCGTAAGCGTGCACGGCTTTGACGGCGCCCGGCCGTCCGTGCGCTGGGTGAAGGACGGCAAGCCGCATGAGCTCGAATGCGAGTTCATCGCTGGCTGCGATGGCTATCACGGCGTATGCCGAGCGAGCGTGCCCGGGACCGCGATCCGCACCTTCGAGCGCGAGTACCCGTTCGGCTGGCTCGGGATCCTCTCGGAAACGCCGCCCGTCGACCTGGAGCTCTTCTATGCGAGCCACGAGCGCGGCTTCGCGCTCTGCAGCATGCGCAGCACGACGCGGAGCCGCTGCTATGTCCAGGTACCGCTCGCCGACCGGGTGGAGGATTGGCCCGACGAGCGCTTCTGGGACGAGTTACGGCGCCGGATTGACCCCGATGCTGCCGCGAAGATCGTGACCGGCCCCTCCATCGAGAAGAGCATCGCGCCGCTCAGGAGCTTCGTCGCGGAGCCGATGCGCTTCGGGCGGCTGTTCCTCGCCGGTGACGCGGCGCACATCGTGCCGCCGACGGGCGCCAAGGGGCTGAACCTCGCGGCAAGCGACGTGCACTACCTGTCGGAGGGACTGATCGAATGGTACCGCTCCGGCAGGAAGGACGGCCTCGACGCCTATTCGCGGCGCGCGCTTTCGCGCGTGTGGGATGCCGAGCGCTTCTCCTGGTGGCTCACACGGCTGCTGCACCGCTTCCCCGAAGAGGGCGAGTTCCTGTGGAAGATGCAGCAGGCCGAGCTCGATCACCTGGGGCGATCGCGGGCGGCGCAGTCGGCGTTTGCCGAGAACTACGTCGGCTTGCCCTTTGACGACTGACGGGTGGCGCCGCGATGGTGCGCGTAACTCCCGCCCACCATGAGCACCGCATTGGCGAGAAACACGGTCACCAGGCCGAGCGCGGACCCGATGGTGCCGAAAGCAATCGGGATCACCATGTGCGTGAGATTCACCAGCGTAAAGCGCACACCGAGCGCCTCTCCCGTGCGGCCTGCGGGCGCCCGGTTGTAGGTCATGATCACCGACAGCGGCTGGCCGACACCAAGTCCAAGGCCGAGGACGAACGAAAGCACCAGCAGGAACCCGATCTGCTCCACGAACGGGAACAGCAGGAACGTCACGCTCGCGATCAGCATGGCGGCGGTCATCACGCGATCCTCGCCCCAGCGGCGCACGAGCAGCGGCAGCAGGGTCCGCACCACGAACGTTGCGGCGGCATGCGCGCCGAGCACGACGCCGATCATGGTGGCCGAGAGGCCGATAGAGTGCCCGTAGATCGGCATATAGAACGTGTAGAGATCGACGCCCGCCACCACCAGCGCGCTGCTGACGATTACGTAGCGCAACCGCGGCTGCTTGAGCATGCCCAGTACGCCGCTATCCGCGCCGGACTTGGTGGTCACACGTGCGCGCGGGATTACGCGGCGGCACGCGATCCAGGCGACGCACGAGCTGGCGACCGTCAGCGCGAGGTAGAGAAACGTCGGCACATGACCCTGGTGGTCGATCGAGATGCCCACCAGCAGCGGGCCGATCAACGCACCCAGCGCGATCGCGAGGCTCTGGAGGCTGACGTTGCGCGTGCGCTCTTCCGCATCCCCGAGGCTGGCGATCAGGTGCTGAAGCGCGATGTTGAGAAACACCAGTGCGACGCCGATGATCAGCGCCGCGGCGTAGAGCACCGCGAATCCGGCGAATACGTAGGGAATCACGAGTCCCACGGCGAGCCCTGCAGACCCCAGCACGATGGGGCGAAAGCTCCCCATGCGGTCGGAAACTTTCCCGGCCTGCACCGAGAGCACGAGCGGGCCGAGGCCGTAGAGCGCGATGAGCCCGCCGATCGCTGCTGCGGACGCGCCGAGCTCGATGGCGTAGAGCGACATCAGGATACGGCTGCTCATGAAGCACATCCAGTTGAGCAGGCCGAGAAATAGGATCAGGTAGATGGCCATCGGAACGGCGACGACGGCCGCCGGGCACGACAAAAACGCGCTATTCTAGCGCAAGAGTCAACAGGAACTGTCTGGTAACGGCGCACAGCCAAGAAAGGAACGCACATGCAGATCAGGAACGTCGGCGTCGTCAGCCCGGGCGACATGGGCCAGGCGATCGCCGGACGGATCAAGGAGAGCGGCCTCAGCGTGCACACGGCGCTCGACGGCCGCAGCGAACGCACGCGGACGCTTGCGCGCGAGGCCGGCATCAACGATTGCGGCTCAATGGAGAAGCTGGTTGCGGCCTGCGAGCTGGTGCTCTCCGTCATCAATCCCGGGGAAGCGCTCAACGTAGCCCGCCAGGTCGCGGCCGCCATGCGCAAGACCGGCCGCCGGATCGCCTTCGCAGACTTGAACGCGGTCTCGCCGCAGACGGCGCGCGACACGGATCGCCTGATCCGCGACGCGGGCGGCATGTTCATCGACGGCGGCATCATCGGGCCGCCGCCGCGCGGGGAGAAAGACCGGCCCCGCATCTATGTTTCGGGGCCCGACGCTTATCTGATGGAGAGAATCAACCACCCAAACCTTTTGGTGCGGGTCCTGTCCGAGCGGATCGGGGACGCGTCGGGCGTCAAGATGTGCTACGCCGCGATGACCAAGGGCACGACGGCGCTCGCGGTGGAGCTGCTGGTCGCCGCGCGCAAGCTGGGCGTCGAGCAGGCGCTCGAGAAGGAGCTGCGGGAGAGCCGCAACGACGTATTCGAGTGGCAGATGAAGAACATCGCGGCCATGCCGCCCAAGGCCTACCGCTGGGTGCCGGAGATGCAGGAGATCGCCAAGACCTTCGGGGAGCTCGGGCTGACGCGGCAGATCTTCGAGGGTGCGACCGACATCTACACCATGGTCGCCGCGACGCCGCTGGGAAAGGAGAGCCCGGAGCAGGCGCGCAAGAAAGGCCGCAACGGGCTGGACGTCACGCGCGAAATTGCGGACGGGAAACTGTGACCTTCAGACCCGGTACATCGAACGCCGGTCGGGCTCGAAGTTGATGAACCGCGACGGGCGCTCCATACGGCTGCGCCCGACGTGAATCTGGCCCGCGCCGTCGAGCAGTAGCTCGCGCCGCAGCACGTGCACTTCCTCCCCGCTGCCGAGGGATACGAAGGTCCCGTTGATGCTGTGATCGAACAGGTAGAAATGCGTGCGCACCAGCTTGATCGAGAGGTGCCGGCGCGAAGCGTAGCTGTCGGTCACGACCAGGTCGCAGTCGTCGGAGCGCCCGATGACGATGCCGCTGCGCCACTGGTCGACGCGCACGCGCTCCTCGTCGAGCGTGACCAGCAGGGCGCCGGTGTCGCCGGGAATCATCCGGCTCGGCTGCAGGTTGACGTCGGTCAGGTCCGTCCGGTCGGTGCGCCACAGCACCTGGAACACGGTCGATTCCTGATCGCTGCCCTTCAGCACCGCATTGAACACGGGTCGCACGCAGGTCTTCAGCGCCGCTGACAGGCAACGCTCCACCGCGTCGGTGGTGAGGATCTGCTCCGCGGTCGCCGCCGCTCTCAGATACGCGGCGACGTTCACGGTGTCGCCGAACACGTCGTTTTCCTCGACCAGCACCGGACCGCAGTGAAGGCCGATGTGGATGGACACCGGATAGTTGCCGGGCTTCTTGGCGCTCACCTTGGACTGCATGTCGCTCGCCGCGAGCACGGCACGGTCGGCGTCGGGGAAGACGCACATCACTTCGTCGCCGATGGTCTTCACCAGGCGGCCGTCATAGCGCGGCAGCACGCCGTTGACGACATCGAGGCAGGCGTTGACTATATTGCGGGCGGGACCGTCGCCGAGCTTCTGATACAGGCTGGTGCTGTCGCTGATGTCAGCGAACATCACCGCCATGTTGCGGGTCTGCCGTTGTTTCATGCGCCGCGATTATATCGCGCACCACGGGAAAGCCTTCGTGACGGGTGACCGCTGCGGGTTGCAGCCCTCCCCGAACCGGTCCCCGGCCCAGCGTGTCACAAGTCACGAATCACGTGACCGCGGGTGGAGACCGCGGTCCCGCGCGGCCGGAATCTAGGCCGCCCCCACGGTTGCGCCGGGATCCTCCAGTTCCGAGAACCGGACCGGCAGGATCTCGCGCGTGGACAGGCTACCGGTGGCCGACTTCTCCACCAGCACCAGGGTCTGCTTGTCGGGGATCCCGGTCGGGATCACCATGCGCCCGCCGGGCTTCAACTGCGCGAGCAGCGGCGGTGGAATCAGGTCGGATGCGGCGGTCACCATGATTCGGTCATACGGCGCGTGCTCCGGGAAGCCGTAATAGCCGTTCGCGATCGCGACCTCGACGTTCTCGTAGCCGAGGCGTTTCAGCCGGCGTTCCGCGCCCCGCGCGAGTTCCTCGATGATATCCACCGTGTAGACGCGCTTCGCGAGCTCGGCCAGGATCGCGGCCTGGTAGCCGGCACCGGCACCCACCTCCAGCACCACGTCATCCGCCTCGGGCGCGAGGAGATCGGTCATCAGCGCGACGATGAACGGCTGCGACACGGTCTTCTCGTAGCCGATGGGCAAGGGGCGATTGAGATAGGCGTAGGGCTGGAGCTCCACCGGCACGAACTCGTGGCGCGGCATGCTGCCCACCACGCGCATCACCCGCTCGCTGAAGGAGGCGCGACCGGTGTGGCCGACGGTGAGCGCGGCCTCGGTCACGATCTCCGTGATCATCTGCTGGCGCAGCTTTTCGAACATCTCCTCGGACATTGGGGCATAGTACTACAGTGACCGGTGACCGGTGACCGGTGACGAGTGATTGGACACGATTCGTTGACGAGGATTCGTGATCGTTATGAGATCGATCGTGCACTCATGGAATCTCACGCCGCGCGCTGCGATCGCCGTGCAGCAACGGCTCCGCTCCAAGGTGGTCCGGTTGGGACGCCCGCCGACGGTGCGCACCGTCGCGGGCACCGACGTCGGCTTCGAGCGCCGTGGCGCGATCGCGCGCGCCGCGGTCGCGGTGCTGTCGTTTCCCGGGCTCGAGCTCGTGGATTACGCAGTCGTGCGGCGGCCGGCGCGATTTCCCTACGTGCCGGGCCTGCTCTCGTTCCGCGAGATGCCGGCCCTGCTGGCGGCGCTCGACCGGCTGCAGGTCAAGCCCGATCTCGTCCTCTGCGACGGCCACGGTCTCGCCCATCCGCGCCGTTTCGGACTTGCCTGCCATCTGGGCGTCCTCCGCGGCATCCCCTCGATCGGCGTTGCCAAGTCGCGCCTCATCGGGGACCACGCTGAGCCCGCGCAGCGCCGCGGTGCGTGGGCACCTTTGCGGCACCACGGCGAAACCATCGGCGCGGTGCTGCGATCGAGAACGGGGACGCACCCCATCTTCGTCTCCGTCGGCCACCGCGTGAGCCTGCCCACCGCGGTGCGCTACGTGCTGGCGTGCACGACCCGTTTCAGGCTCCCGGAAACGACGCGCTGGGCGCACCGGCTAGCCTCGGGCAGCGAGCCGCTCGGGGATGAGCGATAATGACCGATTCAAGAACCGAGGACCCGGATGGCCACACAAACCGAAACGACAAACCTCGCGCTGTTCTGCGACTTCGAGAACGTTGCACTGGGCGTGCGCGAGGCCCGCTACGCGGCATTCGACGTCAAGAAAGTCCTCGAGCGGCTGCTGCTCAAGGGCAATATCGTAGTGAAGAAGGCGTACTGCGACTGGGACCGCTACAAGGATTTCAAGAAGGCGATGCACGAGGCGGCATTCGAGCTGATCGAGATTCCCCACGTGCGCATGTCGGGCAAGAACTCCGCGGACATCCGCATGGTGGTGGATGCGCTCGACCTCTGCTACACCAAGTCGCACGTGGACACCTTCGTCGTCATCAGTGGCGACTCCGATTTTTCGCCGCTCGTCTCCAAGCTGCGCGAGAACAACAAGACCGTGATCGGCGTGGGCGTCAAGAAGTCCTCCTCCGATCTCCTGATCGCCAACTGCGACGAGTTCATCTATTACGACGACCTGGTGCGGGAGAAGCCGAAGAAGCCGTCCCGCAGGAAGCCCGCGCCCTCCGCGCCCGACGCCGCCCAGGGCCCCGCGGCGGAAAGTGGCGACAAGAAGCAGGAAGCGCTCGACCTGGTGCTGGAAACCATCGAGGCGCTCGTCAGCGAGCGCGGCGCCGGCGAGAAGATCTGGGGCTCGATGGTGAAGCAGGCGTTGAAGCGCCGGCAGCCGGGGTTCAACGAGTCCTACTACGGCTTCCGCTCCTTCGGCAAGCTGCTCGACGAGGCGGAGGCAAGGAAGCTCCTCGCGCTCGAGCACGACGAAAAATCCGGCGGCGTAATCATCAAGAGCCTGACGCCTGAGGCCTGATCGCCGTGGCGGGTGTTCCGTGATTCGCGACTGGGGCTGTTGCCTGCTTGTCATCGCGGTCTGGGGAAGCGGCCCCGTCCAGGCGCAGGCGCCCTTCCCCTACAAGCCGGTGCGCTTCGTCGTCACCTCTCCCCCGGGCGGCGCCAACGACACGCTGAACCGGGCGCTCGGGGCAAAGCTCACCGAATTCATCGGGCAGCCCGTGGTGATCGATAACCGGCCGGGCGCGTCGGGAATCGTGGCGGCCGAGATCGTGGCCAAGGCGCCGCCCGATGGCTACACGGTGTTGGCCGGCACCGAGGCCACGCTGGTCACGAACCCGCTGCTTTTCACAAGAGTGCCCTACGACACGCAGCGCGACTTCGCACCGGTGACGATGACCGCCGCGGTCAGCCACGTGCTTCTCGTGCACCCCGCGCTGCCCGCGGCCAACGTGCAGGAGCTGATCGCGGTCGCCCGCTCGAAGCCGGGCCGGCTCAATTACGCATCGTCGGGAAACGGCAGCGCCTTCCATCTCGGCATGGAGCTGTTCAAGCACATGGCGGGCGTCGATATCGTGCACGTTCCGTTCAAGGGCAGCGCCCTCTCGATTGCCGCCATGCTCTCGGGGGACGTCCAGATGATGCTGGTCGGCACGACCACGGGATTGCCGCTCGCCCGGTCCGGCAAGGCCCGCGCGCTCGCGATGGCAGGCGCAAAGCGCTCGCCGGTCGCCCCCGAGCTGCCGACCATTGCCGAGGCGGGCCTTCCCGGCTACGCGATCAGCAGCTGGTTCGGCGCGGTGGTGCCGGCTGCGACCCCGGACCCGGTGATCGCGAAGTTGCATGCGGATTTCGTCCGCGCGCTGAATTCGCCCGACCTGCGCGAGCGGCTCGCTCCGGGAGGATACGAAGTCATCGCCAACACGCCGCGGGAGTTCTCCGCGCACATGCTCGCACAGACCAAGCGGCTGGGCGAAATCATCCGGGTGGCCGGCATCAAGCCCGATTAGGAATCCTGATGACCCGAGACGATCCTGACGCGTCCCCGAAGCGTGCGCTCCCATCAGCGGCCGCGATCGTGGAACGCATCGTGGTCGTATCCGTTGCGCTTGCGCTCGCCGTGCTGGGATTCTTCTTCCTCGCTGCCGCGCTCGTCGCGGGCTCCATTCTGGCCGCGATCTTCCTGATCCGCGTCTGGTGGGCGCGGCGCCGGCTCCGACAGCAGGAGGAGGACCAGTACCTGACCACCGAGTACGAAGTCATTGATCGCGAGGGCCCGCAGGACCCGAGACTTCCGCCCGGCGCGTGAACCGCCATCTGCTGCGAAGCCCCCCTGATCGGATACAATCACGCCAGGCAGCGCACCCGCCCGCGGGTCCGTACCGGTGTCTCTCGCGCTGCCAGCCAGGAGAACACGACGTGCAAGTCACCGCGGTACGCTATGCGGACGTCCTCGTCGTCGCGGTCAAGGGACGGATCGACTACATGAACGCCGAGGAGTTCAGGGCGGCCGTGCTGCCGTATCTCGAGAAATGCGCCGCGGGCGGTGACCAGGTGGTGCTCGACCTGTCACGGCTCGAGTACGTCAGCAGCGCCGGGCTGCGCGTGCTGATGATCGCGGCGAAGGAAGTGCGTGCCCGCAAAGGCAAGCTCGTGGCGGTTTCGTTGCAGCCCGTGGTGCGCGAAATCTTCGAGATCAGCCGCTTCACGCTGGTGTTCGACGTCTTCGAATCCGTACAGGACGCCTTGCGCGCCCTCTCCCCGACGGCGGCAGCCATGGCCCATACCGGGTAGCCGGCGATGCGCGTTCGTTTCTGGGGCACGCGCGGTTCACTGCCGGTTTCCCTCACCGCGGAAGACATCAAGGCCAAGATCGTCGAGGCGTTGCTCGCGGCCGCGGGCCGGAACCTGAAGACCCGGGCCGATGTCGAGGCGTTCGTCGAGCGCGACCTGCCGTTCTCGATCTCGCATACCTACGGTGGCAACTCCTCCTGCGTCGAGCTCGATGTCGGCTCGGAGCAGCACGTGCTGTGCGATCTCGGCACCGGCGTGCGTTCCTTTGGCCTCAATCTGCTCGCGCGCAAGGGCACGCGCGCCGCGTGCACGTTCCACGTTTTCATGTCGCACCTGCACTGGGACCACATCATGGGGTTCCCGTTCTTCCCGCACGCCTACATTCCGGGCAACCGCATCGTGATCTACGGGTGCCACCCCGGCATGGAGGAGGCATTCCGCCGGCAGCACGCCGCGCCATGTTTCCCGGTGGATTTCTCGCGCCTTGCTGCGAAGGTCGAATTCGTCAGGCTCGAGCCGGGCCGGCGCGTCCGTCAAGCGGGACTCGAGGTCACGCCCAAGCTTCAGTTGCACAGCGGCGACTCCTACGGCTATCGCTTCGAGCACGGGGGCAAGGCCGTCGTCTATTCGACCGACTCCGAGCACAAGACGGATGACGCCGCGGCCACGCGGGACGTGGTCGAGTTCTTTCGCAACGCCGACCTCGTGATCTTCGACGCGATGTACTCGCTGGCAGACTCCGTCTCGGTCAAGGAGGACTGGGGGCACTCGAGCAACGTGGTCGGGGTCGAGCTGTGCCAGCTCGCGCGCGCCAAGCATCTCTGCATCTACCACCACGAGCCGGTGCACAACGATCTCAAGATCACGAGCGTGCTGCAGGAGACCCTCCGGCTCGAGGAAATCACCCGGTCGGATCACACGCTGCACGTCTCCAGCGCCTACGATGGCCTGGAGATCATCGTGTGAGTACGGCGGCGGGCAGGTGATGGCGTGAGCGCACAGCCGAAGGCAGCCCCGGCCGGCGCGGTGTGGAGCAGCAGTCTTCAACGCCCGCGGGTGCTGGGCGCCGTCCTGATCGCCGCACTCGCCAGTCTGCACCACTTCGCCGATACCCCCGTCCAGTCCTGGCTGCGCAACGCCTGGTTCGACGCCTACCAGATCATGATGCCGCGGACCCGGATATCGGCGCCGGCCGTGATCGTAGCGGTGGACGAAAAGAGCCTTGCCCAGCTCGGGCAATGGCCATGGCCGCGCACGCTGGTGGCGCGGGTGCTCGACCGTCTCGCCGAGTACCGCCCGCTCGCGGTGGGCGTTGACGTGATCTTCGCCGAGCCCGACCGGCTATCCCCCGAGGCGATCGCCGAGAGCAACCCTCGTGTCGGGCGTGCCCTTGCGCGCCAGTTGAAGCAATTGCAGAGCAACGACGAGGCGCTGGCCGCGGCCATCCGGCGGCTGCCAGTCGTGCTCGGCGTCGCGGGGATTTACGAGCGCGGCACGGAGCCGGTTCCCCGCCCGGCAGCGCTATTCCGGATGCAGGGCGATCCTATGCACCATCTCTGGCCAGTGCCTCCCTTTGCCTCCGCGCTGAAGAGTCTCGATTTGATCGACGCTGCAGCGGCGAGCCGCGGCTTGATCAGCGCGGATATTCGCCACGGCGTCGTGCGCCGCGTCCCGCTCCTTGCCGCAGTGGGCAACGCACCCTTTCCATCGCTCGGCGTGGAAACGTTGCGCGTCGGCGTGAGCGAACCGGCGTTCGTGGTGCGCAGTGGCGCGCACGGTATCGAGTCGATCGGGATCGGAGATGTCCTCATCCGCCCCGACGCCGACGGGCATCTCTGGGTCCGATTCAGCCGGCACGATCCCGCGCGCTTTGTCTCGGCGGCGGATCTCCTCGCCGGCACGGTCGATCGCGAGCAGATCGACAACAAGCTGGTTCTGTTCGGCGTCACCGGCATCGGGCTCCTCGACCAGCAGGCGACCCCGCTCGGCGAGCGCATGTCGGGCATGGAGGTCCACACCCAGGTCCTGGAGAATATCTTCGACGGCAACCTGCTCGGGCGCCCGCGCTGGGCACGCGGATTGGAAACCGCGTTGATCGTAATCCTGGGCGCGCTGCTCGTATTTGCCGTTCCAGCGCTCTCGCCGGTGCGCTCCTCGATCGTGCTCGTCTCCGTGACCGGTGGACTGCTCCTCCTGGGCATCGTGCTCTTCCGCTACACCGGCGTGCTGTTCGATGCGGCGGCACCGGTCATCGACCTCAACATCCTGTTTGGCGGTCTCCTGCGGGCGACGCTCGCCGAATCCGCACGCGCGCAGCAGCGGCTCGAGCGCGAGCTTCAGGCCCAGCGCGAGGCCGCCGCACGGATGGCGGGCGAGCTCGAGGCCGCACGCCGCGTCCAGATCGGCATGCTGCCGGTCCCGGCCCTCACGTTTGAGGGCGAACGGCGCTTCGAGCTGCATGCGAGCATGGAGCCGGCACGGGAAGTGGGCGGGGATCTCTATGACTTCTTCATGGCGGGACGATCGCGCCTCTTCTTCCTGGTCGGCGACGTTTCCGGCAAGGGTATGCCCGCCAGCATCTTCATGGCGCTGTCAAAAGCGCTCTACAAGAGCACTGCGCTACGCAGCCTGCCCGACCTGGGTCGCACCATGATCGAGGCCAACGTCGAGATCACGCGCGAGAACCCGGAGCTTCTGTTCGTGACCCTGGTCGCCTGCATGCTCGACGTCGACACCGGGGAGCTCGCCTACTGCAACGCCGGGCACGAGCCTCCCCAGGTGATTGCGGCCGGCGGTACAGGCGTCAGGCAGCTCGAGGGCGGAGGCCCGCCGCTGTGCACGTTGGAGGACTACCCCTATGAAACGGGACACGCCCGCCTGGTACCGGGGGAGTCGCTCGTCCTCGTGAGCGACGGAGTACCTGAGGCAATGAATGCTGCAGGAGAGCTGTTCGGACGGGCGCGGCTCAACCGATTTCTGTCAGGAATGCCCGCAGGCCTCTCCGCCTCGCAACGCGTGGCGGCGGTGAACGACGAGGTGCGCAGGTTCTACGCGGGGGCCGAGATGGCCGACGACGTGACGATTCTGGTCGTGCGCTGGATCGGACCGGCGACGGGCGACCGGTGACAGGTGCCGCGAACCGCCGTCTAGCGGATGTTGATCTCGACGCGCCGGTTGCGCGGCTCCGTGACCTCGTCGGCGGTCGCCACGATCGGTTCGCGCTCTCCCCGGCCGGCGACGCTGATGGCGCTGTCCGGGACACCGCGGTCCACGAAGTCCTTGCGCACGCGCTCGGCACGCCGGAGCGAGAGCGTGTCGTTGTACTCGAGGGGGCCCATGCGATCGGTATGGCCGATCACCGCGACTTCCGCAACCTTTCTGCGCGCGATCTCCGCGGAGACCTTCTCGAATGCTTCCTTCGACTCCGGCGTGTACTCGTCAGAATCGCCCAGAAAGTAGAGCAGGAAGGAGATCGGGCGCTGCGGCTGGGCGGCGATCGCATAGGAAAAGAGCTTTGTCACTTCGTCGCGCCCCACGGGGGGCGACGTGACGCTCTCGCCTTTTTCGAGCAATGCCGCCGAATAGGGCTTGTCCAGAACCGAGGTGCGCCTCCAGGGTCTGCTGACGGCGACCCCGCCGGTCGTTCCGCTCTGGTCCGGCACCAGGACTACCAGCTCCCGGGTATTCGACGGAGCGGCACACGCGCCGAGGATTGCCGCAACCACGGCAACCGCGCCGGCGCGCAACCCGCGGTGCATGCGCAACCGCGGTTAGTTGTTGAGGGGAACGACCTGGACGAAGAACTCCGTGCCGCGCGCACCCAGAATCGCGGCCGGGGTCCGGATGGTCATCGCCTCGGGCGACTGCTTCGCGATCTTGCCCGAGATCACGGAGAGCGTGCCGCTGCGAATCGAGGTGTCGAGCCGCCCTTCGTGGGTGGTCGAGTTGAACGAGAACTTGTCGAGCGTGAGCGAGCTGTTCGGGCCCGCGGACATCATTGTATTGTCGATGAAGGTGATGCCGACCGAGCCGTCGATGCCGGTGCGGATGACGTCCGCCTGCTGCAGCTTCATCCCCTCGTTGGCGAGGACGCGCTGGCTACCCCGCTCCACCATCACGGTACCGCTCAGCGTCTTGATCTGCGCGATGTCGTTTGCCGCCAGCGGGGCAGCAACGAGCGCCCCCGCCGCGAGCGCGGCACATGCCAGAAACCTGATCGTGCGGTGCAGTGCGACCATGTGCATCTCCTTTCCCTTTCCCTTTGGGCGGACGTGACTTTTTTCCGATTTCCGCCAGTGCGGCATTATCATGGCACAAACGGCATGTCCGGATAATGTATTCTTCCTCAGATGGCGGGACCTCCCCCACCATGCGTCTGACGCTTGCAGCCGATAATCAGGAATACCCGCGGTTGCGGGAGTTCGTGGACCGCGCCTGCCAGCAGGCCGGCTGCTCTCCCGGCCAGCGCACGCGCGTCCAGCTCGTGGTGGAGGAGCTCTTCAGCAACACCGTGAAATACGGCCGGCGCGAAGCGGTGCCCGCTTCCGTCACCGTCACCGTCGATTTTGGCGGCGCGCACCCCATGACCTTCCACTACGAGGACGACGCGCCCAAGCACGACGCCTTCGGCCAGGCCGAGACCGAGGACGAGTTCAAGCGCTCGGTGACCAGCCGCCGGGTGGGCGGGCTCGGCATTGTCCTGGTGCGGGAGCTGGGTAAGAACGTGAGCTACTCGTATTCCGACGGCAAAAACCACGTCCGGTTCTCGGTCGAGATCGACACGCCGTTGCCCAGGAGGCCCCGCCCCTAGCCCGGGGGGGCTCGCGGCACTTCGAGCCCGTCAGTCGAGCTTTGGAGGCGACTCCGGGGAGCGCGGCGGTTGCCGCAACTCCGACTCGAAGCGCCGCAGTTGCTGCTGGCTCTGCTCCTGCGCCTTGTTCAGCTCCATCTGCGCCTTGGCCCGGCGCCCGGCCTCATCGTCCGATGGCTGGGCGGTGCCCGGTTCAATGGCTTGCCGGTAATGCAACTGCTGCTGTTGCTGCCGCTGATCGATCTGCAATTGCTCCGGCGCCGGCTGCCGCCGCGCGTCCGCGGGCCGGTTCTGGGTGGCGTTCTGCTGCTGCATGCGCAATTGCAGCGCATCCTGCTGCTGCTGGCGCTGCAGCTGATTCTGCTGCAGTGCGCGAGCGCCCGGATCCTCCGCGCCCCACGCCGGGGCAGTCAGGGCGGCCGCAATAAGCAGTGCCGCCCACCCCGTCGCGGGTCCCTGCGATACCGGACTACACGATGCGGTCAAGCGGAAGCTGGAACAAGCGGATCTTGTCATCGGTGCGGGTGATTTCCTGATTGGCATCGCTGATCCTGCGCACCAGGGCCTCGAGGTCTGCGTCGTTCCGGAAGGCGATCATCAGGACGGCGTTGGTGCTGGCGAAGCCGCCCGAGCCGAGGTGCGGCTCGGTGCCGCTGCCCTTGCCCTGGGCGTGATCCCACCGGGTGTAATAGTCGATTCCCGCGTCCCTGAGGAGCTGCATCACGCGCGGCGTGAAATATTCGTTGTGTACGATGAACGCCATCTTCATGGTTCACCTCGCGAGTTTTTTCTGCATGCGCTGATCGAACCGCTCCACGTTGATGATGAGCCGCTCGTGCGTGCCTTCTCCGATGCGCTCGCGGTCGTCTTCGGCGACGATGCTGAAGGTCAGGGTGCGGCCATCGATCCTGATGAGCTCCGCGCGGGCGCGCACGCGCAGCCCCACCGGGGTCGCCGCGAAATGCTTGACATCGAGGTGCGTTCCCACCGTCTGATGCCCCGGCGGCATCAGACGCTCCACCGCCTGCAGCGCAGCCGCCTCCATCAGGTTCACCATGATGGGCGTGGCAAGAACGCCGATCTTGCCGCTGCCCACGTGCGGCGCGGTATCGCGCGTGCCCACCACGATTTCCGCCGTGCCCTGGAGTCCCGGTTTCAGCTCCTGCGGAAGGCTCAGGACCACGCGCGCTCCCGGCACTGGATACAATAAGTGATCAAAGGGAGCCGCCTCCAAAGCCGGTCGTGGTACTGGGCCATGAGATATCGTGCCAATAAAGCGCGGCCAAGGCCAGCGTTCCAGGAAAACGGGTCCGCGGCAGGAATAGCCTTCCCCGGTTTCGTGTTTACGGATTGCCCAAGTCCGCACACTCATTATTGATCATCATCCAACTGGAGAACACGCATGCGCATGAAATTCGCACTCGCACCGATGGGGGTTGCCCTCCTTCTGGCCGCGCTGTCGGGCGTGGCCATTGCCGTTGACTCCGACCCCTCTCCTCCGGTCAGCTCCGAGCACGCCGCGGGCAAGAAGGCAATCGAAGCCAGAGACTGGAACGGAGCGATCAAGTCGCTCACGGCGGCCGCGAAGCGCGACGGACGCAATGCCGACATCCAGAACCTGCTCGGCTACGCGTATCGCAACGCCGGCCAGCTTGACGCGGCGTTCAACCACTACAACCAGGCACTGAAGCTCGATCCGCGCCATCTCGGCGCCCACGAGTACATCGGCGAGGCCTACCTGATGGCCAACAACCCGGCGAAGGCCGAGGAGCACCTGGCCCAGTTGAAGCGCCTGTGCCCGCTGGCGTGCGAGGAGTATGACGACCTCAGGAAGAAGGTTGAACAGCACCGGGCGCGCGCCAAGTGACCCACTCGCAGGTGTTGAGTCCCCGGAACGGGATAAACCTCCCGTTTGCGGCACTGCGTGGCTGCCTCGAACGATCCGAACTTGACTGTGTCAAAGATCTCTGCCAGCGTTCAGTTTCATCACACGTGGCACGACGAAATTGCCGTGAGCCCGTCAGAGCTTGATTCGTTCGAGAGCCTGCGCCGGCACAACCGGGATCAGGCGGCACGGGGAGACCCTGTCCCCCGCTGGGGCCCGATTGCCAAGCGCATCACCTGGATGGTCCTGATCGCGGCATCGCTCCTGTTCTTCTACCTGATCGACAAGCTGCAGGAAGCATTGTCGATGCTCAAGTAGGCGCAAGTCCGACGCCCGCGGAATCCCCGGCACTCAGTCCTTGTAGTCGGGATAGCGTTTTTCCACCAGAGCCAGGCTCGCGACCCAGTCACGGCTCTTCGAGTCGTAGACGCCGATCCGACCGAATTTTTCCGCGCGTTCCGCGCACGCCGCGGGCGACGGGACGATCAGCTCCGCTCCGCCCGCAAGCGCGCCCACCTGCGCGCGGCACGCAAGCTCAAAGAAGTGGTGATAGATATAGGCCTCGGGCAGCGTCGATCCACACACGAGCGCGCCGTGGTTCTCCAGGATCATGACCCATTTGTCTCCTAGCTCCGCCGCGAGCCGGTCGGCACCCTCGCGCGTGGTGTCGTCCACCTCGTTCGGGTAGCGCGCGATGCGGTTGTAGAAACGCATCGCCTGCTGCGTAACGGGCAGCAGGCCGTGCTTCTGGGCCGAGACGGCGAGGTTCGCAGGTGAGTGCGTGTGCACCACGGCGGCGATGTCCGGCCGTGCCTTCAGCACCGCCGCGTGCAGGTTGTAGGCGGCCGCGCTCGCCTTGTAGTCGGAATCCATCACCCGCCGGCCGTCGAGGTCGTACTTGACGAGGCTCGACGCCGTGACCTGCTCCATGAACTGGTTGTCGGCCTTGACCAGGAAGTGCCCGGGCTCGCCCGGGACGCGCACCGAGACGTGGTTGTAGGTCATGTCCACGAACACGAAGTGGGCGATTAACCGGTGCGCCGCCGCGAGGTCGCAGCGCGCCTGCCATTCCGCCTTGCTGACGCGCTCGCGGATCGGCTTCTGCTTCTTCCCGATTGCAATCGTGCTGCCCATAGGAACCTCCTCAATTTTCGAATGTAGACTATCATTGCTGCATTTCCGCGGGGAGAGGCAAGCAGACAAATGCTGGTCAAGTTTCGCGTCAACGGCGATCCGGTCGAGGTGAACCTGAAGGCGGGCGACCGCCTGCTGGTGGACGTGCTGCGCGAGGACCTGCGCCTGACCGGAACCAAGCACGGTTGCGGCATTGGCGCCTGCGGAACCTGCACCGTGATCGTGGACGGCTATCCCGTCGCTTCCTGCCTGCAGCTTGCCGCGATGTGCGACGGAGCGGAGGTCCGCACCGTCGAGGGGCTTGCCGGGACGTCCACGCTGCACCCGGTCCAGCAGGCTTTCGTCAATAGATCCGCGCTGCAATGCGGCATCTGCATCCCCGGCCACGTGATGGCAGCATGCGCGCTCCTCGAGCGAACGCCCGACCCCACCGAGGAAGAGATCCGCGCCAGCGTCGACAGCGTCTATTGCCGCTGCACGGGCTACATCCGCATTTTCGAAGCCTACCGCGAGGCAGTCGCGCTCGCGAAGGCGAAGCGATCATGACTCCGCGCGATCCGAGGTTGCCCGCAGCCTCCAGTCTCCTCGTCGTCGGTAAGGACGTGCCGCGCACCGATGCCGTCCCTAAAGTCACCGGCGCGGCCCAGTATGTCGCCGATCTGCATTTCCCGGGCATGCTGCACGCCGCCGTCCTGAGAAGCCCTCATCCACACGCGCGCATCTTTTCCATCGATACCAGTGGCGCAGCCGCCCTGTCCGGCGTCAAGGCGGTCGCAACCGGCGCGGACACGGCGAAGCGCAAGTGGGGCGCATTCCGCCCGGATCTCTACCCGCTCGCAATCGACAAGGTGCGCTACGTCGGCGACGAAGTGGCGGCCGTCGCGGCGGTGGACCCCGAAACCGCGCGCGCGGCCGTGGACAAGATCGTGGTTCGCTACGAGGCTCTCCCCGCCGTGCTCTCGCTCGACCAGGCGCTCGCGCCAGGCGCGGCGCTGGTGCACGACGACGCCCCGGGAAACGTCGCGCACCAGTTCGGGTTCGAGCGCGGCGATGTGACAGCCGGCTTCAAGGCCTCCGACGCTGTCGTGGAAGGTACCTGGGAATCGGTGCGCCAATGGCACACGGCGCTCGAGACCATCGGCTGCGTCGCAAAGTGGGACAGCGGGCGCGTCTCGATGTGGTGCAACACGCAAACGCCGTTCCTTGCGCGCGGCCGCTACGCCACCGCGCTCGGCCTGCCCGAATCCCAGGTGCGCGTGATCCAGACCGAGGTCGGGGGCGGATTCGGCGGCAAATCGGGCGACGACAACGCCTCCGTCATCTGCGCCCTCCTCGCGCGCCTTGCCGGCCGCCCCGTGAAGCTCATCCACACGCGCGAGGAGGAGTTCCTGGCGAGCCACCCGCGCATGCCGATGCGCTACTGGGTGCGGCTCGGCTTCCACAAGGACGGCCGCGTGCTGGCGAAGGAAATCAAGATGTGGGCCGACAACGGCGCCTACACCGGCAAGTCGCAGGCGATCCTCGGCGCGGCAAGCGTGCGCCATGACGCGCTCTACAAGTACCCTGCGGTGCGCGGGAATTCCACCCTGGTTTATACGAACCTGGTGCCGACCGGAGCCTTTCGGGGATTTGGCAATCCATCGGCGGACTGGGCGGTGGAGCAGGCATGGGATCTGGCCGCGGAAAAGCTCGGAATCGACATCGTCGAGCTGCTGCGCATGAATGCGGTGGATCCCGGCGATGTCTCGCCGCACAACCACAAGATCACGAGCTGCGAGCTGAAACAGTGCATCGACAAGGCGGCAGACCTGATCGGCTGGAAGGAGAAACGCGCGCGCAAGCGACCCGGTCACGAGGAGAAGGAACCCGCACGCGAGGAGAAGGAGCCCGCACGCGGTCTGGGCATGGGCTGCAGTGTCCACGTCAACGGCCGCCGCAGTTTCGGGGACTGGGACGGTTCCTCGGCCATCGTGCGCGTGAACGAGGATGGCCGCGCCACCGTCATCACCGGCGAAGGCGAGATCGGCCAGGGCAATCTCACGGTGCTGCGCCAGATCGCGGCCGAGGAGCTGGGGCTCCCGTACGACCACGTGGACATTACGCGGCCCGACACCGACGTGCAGCCGCATTCGCTCGGCGCGCTCGCAAGCCGGCTCACCTACGTCGCAGGCAACGCAGTGAAGAACGCGGCGACCGCAGCCGCGAAGCAGCTGCTCGAGGCTGCCGCGGAGCAGTTCCAGCGCCCGGCGGAGGAACTGACCATCCTCAACGGTGAAATCGGGCCGCGTAACGGCTCGGAAACCGAATTCCGGCCGGTCGGCGCGGTTGTGCGGGCCAACATCTACAAGCGCGGCGGGCAGCCGATCATCGGCGTGGGAACCTTCGACAACCCTTCCGAGTTTCCCGACCACAACCGCTACGGCAACGAATCGGGCGCGTACAACTTCGCGGCGCAAGCGGCGGAGGTAGAGGTGGATCGCGCGACCGGCGAGGTGAAGCTCCTCGAGGTCGCGGCGGTGGTGGACTGCGGCACGGTCATCAACCCGGCGACCGCGGAGGGCCAGGTGCAGGGCGCGGTCACCCAGGGAATCGGGCTCGCCATGATCGAGTACTTCGACTGGTGGAACGGGCAGCCGACCGATCCGCAGTTGAAGGACTACCCCATCCCGGGCGCCGCGACCCTGCCCAAGCTGCACGTGGCGTTCGCCGATTCCTACGAGCCCTCAGGACCGTTTGGCGCGAAGGGACTGGGCGAAATCGGGCTCGATGCCGTGCCCGCGGCGATCGCCAACGCCGTCGCCGATGCCTGCGGTGTACGCATCCACGAGCTGCCGATCACCGCGGAGAAGATCCATCGCGCGTTGCACCCGGGGATCTACGCGAACGAGAAGACCCCTCCTCCCGCCGCGCCCAAGGGGGGCATGTGGTCGCGCCTCTCCGCCGGCAGGCCTTCCGGCGCGCGCACATTCGATCCGGAGTTCGTGTCCGCGACGAGCGTCGAGGAAGCGGTGCGGCTGCTCGCGGCAGGGGATACGGCGCTCGTCGCCGGCGGCATGTCACATGCGCTGCGGCGCGAGCGCACCGGCTATCCGCAGGCAAAGCGCCTGGTCTCGATCATGCGCATCCCCGAGCTGAACGAGTTCTCGATCGACGCGAAAGGAATGCTCCGCGCGGGCGCGGCGGTGCGGCAGCAGGCGTTCTACGAGGAAGCGCGCGTCAGGAAGCACTGGCCAGCGATTGACGACGCCATGGAATCGGTCGGACACACGCGAATCCGCCGCATGCTGACGGTCGGCGGGAGCGTCGGGCCGCTGATCGGCGGCTTCGACCTGCCGCTCGCGCTGTTGGTGCTGGGCGCGCGCGTGACGGTCGCCGGGCCAGGCGGGCGGCGCGTCCTGACGCTCGAGGAAGCCTTTCAGAAGCGCTTCGCAAAGGATGAGATGGTAGTCGCGATCGAGCTGGATCCGCCGCCCGCGCGGTCCGGCTCGAGCTTCTATAAGTACATGGCGCGCGGCGTGCTGGAGATTCCGACCGTGAATACGGCGGCGGCGGTGACGCTCAATGCCGACGGCACGTGCAGCCGGGCGCGCGCGGCAATCGGCGCGGTCAGTTGGAAACCGATCGTGCTCGATTTGAAGGAGCTCGCCGGCAAGCGGTTGAACGAGGATCTTCTGCGCGCTTCTGTACAAGGCGTGCGCGCGGCTGTCGAGCCGGTGTCGGACGTGCGCGGCTCCGCGACCTACAAGCGTGAGATGGCCGTAGAATTCACCTGCCGGGCGCTGGCGAAGGCGTGGAAGCGCGCCCAACAGAGCAAATCGTGACTGGTGATTCATGACTCGTCCTCTTCATCCCACATCCCTCATCCTTCATCCCTGCCTGCTGCCTGCAACCGCGCTGGGATTGCTGATTGCAAGCGGCGCGGCGCTGGCGCAGGCGTATCCCGCCGGCCCGGTACGCGTCATCGTGCCGTTCCCGCCCGGTGGCGGCGTGGACGGCGCGGGCCGGCTCATCAGCCAGAAGCTCACCGAGGCACTGGGCAAGCAGTTCGTCGTCGACAATCGTCCGGGCGCCAACGGCATGATCGGGAGCGAGGTCGCCGCGCGGTCGCCCAAGGATGGCTACACGCTGATGGTGAACGGGGCGAACTTCGTGACGACCCCCAGCCTGTACGGCAAGGTCACCTACGATCCCGTTAAGGACTTCGAGCCGGTCAGCCTGATCGCGCTCGCGCCCAACGTGCTGGTGGTGCACCCGTCTCTGCCGGTGAAAACCGTAAAGGAGCTGATCGCGCTCGCGAAGTCACGGCCGGGGGAGGTCAATTTCGCCGGCTCCGGCAGCGGGAGCACCCCTCACCTCGCCGCAGAGCTGTTCAACACCCTCGCAGGAGTCGCGATGGTTCACGTACCGTACCGTGGAACCGGACCTGCGATCGTGGGGCTGATGAGCGGCGAGGCGAGCGTCATGTTCATGCCGACAACCAACGCGGTGCCGCTCATCAAGGCCGGCCGCCTGCGTGCGCTGGCGGTGACGAGCCGGCAGCGCGTCCCGGCGATGCCCGAGCTGCCGACCGTCGCCGAATCCGGGCTCAAGGGCTACGAATCAAGCCAGTGGTACGGCATGCTCGCGCCCGCGGGCACGCCCGGTGACGTGCTCGGCCTGCTCAATTCGCATGTCACGAAGATCATGCAGGCCCCGGACATGAAAAGCCGCATGACGAGCGAAGGCCTGGTTGCGGTCGGCAACACCCGTGAGCAGTTCGCGGCGCATATCAAGTCCGAGTTCGCGAAGTGGGCGAAGGTCATCAAGGACTCGGGCGCGAAGGTCGACTGAAAGGCGTGGTGAGTGGCGAGTGATGAGTGACAGGGTACAGGCGTACAAAGCATAAGAAATCGTTCGAGGAGACACCCATGAGAAGTATCGCGGCAATCAGGCATCAGCGCGGTATTGTCGCAATCCTGTTTGGCGTTGCAGGGACGCTGGTATGGAACAGCGGGGCTGCCCAGAGTTACCCCACGCGGCCGGTGCGGCTGATCGTGCCGCAAAGCGCCGGCGGTTCAACCGACGTCGTGGCGCGCGTCGTCGCACAGCGCATGACCGAGACGCTCAAGCAAAACGTAATCGTGGACAACCGCCCGGGCGCGGGAAGCCTCAATGGCACCGAGCTGGTGGCAAAGGCCGCACCCGATGGCCACACCATCCTCGTCGTCGCGGCATCGTTCACCATCAATCCGGCGATACGCAAGGACCTCCCCTTCGACCCCGTGCGTGATTTCACGCCGGTGAGCCAGCTCGTGACGCTTCCCCACATCCTGGTGGTTCATCCCTCGGTGGCCGCAACATCGGTCAAGGAACTGATCGCCCTCGTCAAGGCCAAGCCCGGAGTGCTCAACTATGGCATCAGCGGGATCGCCACCAGCACCCACATGGCCGGGGAACTCTTCATGTACATGACCGGGACGCGCATGGTCGGCATCCCCTACAAGGGGGGTGCACCCGGAATGACGGCGCTGCTCGGTGGGGAGGTCCAGCTCTATTTCGCGACGATTTCGACCGCGATCCCGCACATCCGCAGCGGCAAGCTGCGCGCGCTGGGCGTCACGACGACGAAGCGCTCGGTGGCCGCGCCGGAGTTTCCGACCATCGCGGAGGCGGGCGTGCCCGGCTATGAGCATTCCTCGTGGGTGGGCATGTTGGCGCCGGCCAAGCTGCCGAAGCCGGTATTGGCAATGATCGGAGACGAATCCAGCAAGGCGGTCCAGAGCCAGGACATCAGGGCGCTGCTGCTGCGCGACGGCCTCGAAGCGGTCGGCAATTCGCCCGCCGAATTCGACCGCATCATCAAGACCGAAGTCGCCAAGTGGGCCAAGGTGGCCAAGGCAGCCAACATCAAGGCAAACTGAGGCGGGTATCCCCTTCCCCCCTCGCGGGGGAAGGTAGGATGGGGGGGAGGCGCAACATGACAACTGCAGTCACAAACCCGAACCGCGCGCGGCTCTCGAGCGAGATCGCGCAGCTCAACATGAAGCCGCTGTGGGAGCGGGTAATGCGGCTGAAGCCCGGCACCGCGGCACAGCCGGTGATCTGGCGCTGGCGCGACGTGCAGCCTTACCTCATGCGCGCCGCCGAGTTGATCACCACCCAGGAGGCGGAGCGCCGCGTCCTCATGCTCGAGAATCCCGCGCTCAGGGGAACCACATTCGCCACCACGACGCTCTATGCCGGCCTGCAGGTGATTCTGCCCGGCGAGGTTGCGCGCACGCATCGCCACGCGCCGAACGCGCTGCGCTTCATCATCGAAGGCGAAGGCGCCTATACCGCTGTTGAGGGCGAGCGCGTCATGATGAAGCCGGGCGACTTCGTGACGACCCCGAACTGGTACTGGCATGACCACGGCAACGTGGGCTCGGAGCCGGTCGTGTGGCTCGATGGCCTCGATCTCGCGTTTGCGAACCTGTTCGGCGCGCATTTCCGCGAGGAATACCCCCAGGAGACCCAGCCCGTAACGCGGGTGGTGGGCGACGCCGGCGCGCGCTACGGCGCGAACCTGCTTCCGCTGGAGTACCGTCCGAAGGGTCACGCATCGCCGATCCTGTCCTACCCCTATGAACGCACGCGCGAGGCGCTGGAGTTGATCGCGCGGAGCGGCGACCCGCATCCTGCGCATGGATACAAGCTGCGCTACACGAACCCGGCCACCGGCGGCCACCCGTTCCCCACCATGGCGGTCTTCATGCAATGGCTGCCGAAGGGATACGCGGGCCGCCGCTGCCGCAGCACCGACGGGGCGATCTACTGCGTGGTCGAGGGACGCGGCAGCGCCGTGATCGGCGAGACGCGCATCGACTTCTCGCCGCACGATGTGTTCGTGGTGCCGTCCTGGGAGTCGTGTGAAATGAAGGCCGAGTCCGACTGCGTGCTGTTCAGCTACTCGGACCGCGCGGCGCAGGAAGCGCTCGGCTTCTGGCGCGAAGAAAGTAATTGAACAAGCTGACCGAATTCGGCCGGCTCGTGCGCCACGCCGAGCGCGGCGTGGCGTTCACTGGCGCGGGCATCAGCACCGAGAGCGGCATTCCCGACTACCGCGGGCCCCAGGGCGTCTGGAACACCGAGACGCCGGTCTACTACCAGGACTTCATGGCGAGCCGCGAGGCGCGGGTGCGGGCATGGCAGCGCGGCGTGCGCATGTTCCACCGCTGCGGCGCCGCGAAGCCCAACGACGGGCATCTCATCATTACCGAGCTCCAGCGCCGCGGCCACATCACGACCGTCATCACGCAGAACATCGACGGGCTGCATCTCGATGCCGGCAACCAGAATGTCATCGAGCTGCACGGCACCAACCGATGCGCCGCGTGCCAGCACTGCGGCAAGGAGTGGCCAACCCCCGTGATCGTCGAGCGCGTGGAGAAAGGCGACGAGGCTCCGGACTGCGACGGCTGTGGCGGACCGATCAAGGCCCGCACCATCTCCTTTGGCCAGAGCATGCCCGTAAAGGAGATGCGCCTCGCGACCGAGGCTACGCTGAAGGCCGATCTCTACATCTCGATCGGCTCCTCGCTCGTCGTGGAACCGGCGGCGTCCTTACCCCTGCTTGCCAAGCAGTCCGGCGCGAGCCTGGTTATCGTCAATGCCCAGCCGACGCCGCTCGACGATATCGCCGACATCGTGATCCGCGAGCCGATCGGGGAAACGATGCGGCAGTTGCTGCGGCAACTTCCAGGGTGATGGGTGACGCGCGCGCAGCCCGTCACTTCATCACTGCCTCCCTTCATCACTTCTTATTGTCCGGGCGGAAGCGAGTCTCGGGCTTCAGGCCTTTCCGCCGCTGCTTTTCGCTGACGCGGCCGTTTTCCAGGTAGCGGCCGGAGGCGGCGCGCTTCGCCGCCGCGTCCCACTGGGGCGGCCAGTCGGCTCCCGCGGGTGAGCTGAACCACGGCGATTGCGGCCGGAGCTTCGGCAGTCCCAGCTCCTCCCATACCTTGCGCGCGCGCTCCATGTACTCCTGCTTCGGCAGCGCGAGAGGCGGCAGGTCCTCCTTCATCGTAGCGTCCATTAACAGCGTGGCGTCCTCGCGGTCCGCCTCATGTTCGCGCTCCGGTCCGTGCCCCGGGCTGCGGTAGTTGAGCACCTGGAGGTCGGTCGAGGGGTCCATGCGGAAGGCCACCGCCCACAGGATCGCGTCCGAGTTGTCGGGGTCGATGTCCTCGTTGACCGCGATGCAGATCTTGCCGCAGTCGGCCTTGAAGCTGGAGGCGCCCGCGAGCGCGCGCCAGATCTCGGTGCGCGGCGTGCCCTTCTCCACGGTCACGATGGCGATGCGCCGCAGCGCCGTCATGCGCTCGTGCAGCGTCACGCGCTTGACGCCGCGGACGCCCAGCGCATTGCGCAGGTGCGAGAGAAACATCGGCTCGTAGGAAACACGCTTGATCGCGCTCGATTCGCTCGGCGTCACCTGGCTCAAATAGGAGGCGACGATCGCGTCCTTGCGATGAGTGATCGCGGTCACCCGCATCGGCATGTTGAATTCCTCGGGCGCGATATGGCCGTGCGATTCACCGAACGGACCCTCGGGCTCCAGGTACTCCGTGTCAATCATCCCCTCGATCACGAGCTCGGCCTCGGCGGGCACCAGCAGGTCGACCGTGCGTGCGCGCGCGACGTTGATCGGCCGCCCGGCGACCGCACCGGCGACACCAATCTCGTCGAGCCCGATGGGAAGCTTCATCGGTGCGACGAACGCAACGCAAGGCGGCGCGCCCAGCACGATCGCGCAGGGCATCGTCTTGGCACCGCGCTTCTGGTACTTCAGGTAATGCTGGTAGCCGCCGGCTCCGCCTACGCGCGTCGACATGCGAATGACGCAGCGGTCGGGCGCCTTCAACCCCGCGCGATAGGTGCCGTGGTTCTGGACGCCGGTTTCCGGGTCCTTGGTGATAACGTTGGTCGCCGTCAGCGTGGGCGCGCTGTCGAAGCCGGGCGTCGAGACCGGGATTGGAAGAGAATCGAGCCCCTTGCCCTCCCCCTTCAGCGCGGCGCCCTGAATCACGACGTCCTGGCAAAGCGCCCTCTTTACGATGCGCGGCGCGACGGGATTGGCGATGGCGTGATCCCACTTGGGCTGGACGTCCTCCGGCTTCGCGCGCATGCCGATGCAGTAGATCGCGCGGTTCCCGGCGTAGGCGCCGACCACCACCGGGAACTTGTACTGGCGGCCGAGTCCGTCTACGACGTGGGTGAACAGAAAAGCCTTTCGCTCGTGCTCTTCGACTCCCCCGACGTACTGCCAGCGCACCAGCGGATGCAGCACCGCGTCCTTGTCGATCGGACGGTCGATGGTGAGCAGCAGCCCCGCCTTCTTCAGCGCGGCGAGGTGCTCGTGCAGGTCGGCGTAGCCGCGCTTGGGACTCTTTGCCACGCGACTAGTCGGCCTTGATCTTCGCCGCCTTGACCACGCGGTCCCAGCGCGGCAGTTCGGCTTTGACGAGATCCCCGAGCCGCGAGGGCGGTCCGCCGGCGGGGTTCATGCCCTGCCGGGCAAGCAACTCCCGAATGTCGGGCAACTGCAGCAGCGCGTTGATGTCCGCGTTCACGCGGGCAACCGTCGCTGCGGCAGTCGCAGCCGGAGCGAACGTCCCGTACCACGTATAGATCTCGAGTCCGGGAAGCCCTACCTCCTTCATCGTCGGGACGCCGGGAAACGCCGCCGAGCGCTCATCACTCATCACGGCCAGCATGCGCAGCCTGCCGCTGCTCACCTGCGCATGCGCACTTTGCAGCGCGGAGACCATCGCCTGCACGTGACCCGCCATCACGTCGGTGATCGCGCCGGCGAATCCCTTGTAGGGCACGTGCACGATGTTGATTCCCGTCTCGAGCTTGAGCAGCTCCATGGCAAGGTGCTGCGGCCCGCCGTTCCCGGGCGACGAGTAGTGGAGCTCGCCGGGCCGGCGTTTTGCAAGGTTGATGAATTCCCGCATCGATTTCACCGGCAACTGCGGGTGGACGACGACACCGAGGCCGCTGGTGGCAATCAGGATGACGGGCGCGAAGCTCTTCACAGGATCAAAGGGCAGATTCGGGCGCAGTGCCGGCGTCGTGCCGAACGAGGTCGCGACCCACAGCAACGTGTGGCCGTCCGGAGCCGCGTTGGCGACGAATGCGGTGGCGATGGTGCCGGTGGCACCTGCACGGTTTTCCGTGACGACGCTGACCTTCCAGCGCTCGGCAAGCCTTGGGCCGAGCGCGCGCGCGAGAATATCGGCGCCGGTTCCCGGCGTGTATGCCACCACGAATTGAACGGTGCGGGTAGGGAAAGCGGCCTCTTGCGCCGTGGCGTGACCGCCGCCGCACGCGGCGGCGAGCCCCAAGTACGCCGGCACCAGGCGCCAGGGATTCCATGTCCTGCTCGGGCGGCCCGTCATCGATGGTCTCCTCGCGGAATGATTGTTGTAGCGACGGCCCTATTATAGGGTCACGGCGAATTCCGATGCGACCCGGACCCGATTGACACCGGATGGCGGTCTTGCGACGCTTGCGGACGGGAAGTATCCATCGGAAACGCGGAAGGACTTCATTGTTCGAGACTCAGGTACTCGTTGTCGGCGCGGGGCCCGTCGGGCTGACGCTTGCGCTCGACCTGGGACAGAGGGGCGTGCGTTGCACCCTGATCGAGCGCAACGAAACTTCCATCCAGCTTCCCAAGATGGAACGCTGCAATGCGCGCACGATGGAAATCTATCGCCGGCTCGGTATCGGGGAAAAGATCCGCGATGCGGGCCTGCCGCGCAGCGCGCCCATGGATGTTTTTCTCGCGACGTCGATGTCCGGGCCGCCGCTCGTCCGGCTGCCCTACCCGTCGGTGGCCGAAGCCAAGGCCGAGATCGCCGCGCACAACGACGGGCGCCCGCTCGAGCCGTACCAGCTGATCTCGCAGTACACGCTCGAGCCACTGCTGCGATCGATCGTGGAAGCACAGCCTTCGGTAACGGTGCGCTTCGGCTGCGAGCTCGTCTCATTCAGCCAGGATGCCGGGCCGGTATCAGCTCGCGTCGTCACCTCGAAGGGGCGCGAGGAGACGATCCGGGCGAAGTATCTGGTCGGTTGCGACGGAGGCTCGAGCACGGTCCGCAAGCAGCTCGGCATCCGTCACCAGGGCCAGGGCAACATCCGGGACCTGAGACAGGCGTTGTTTCACTGCCCGGACCTCTACGAGCGCATTCCCATGGGCAAGGGCCGGCACTACCACATCGCCGAGGGCCCGCTCTTTCCATTCATCATTCTCCAGGACAGCACGCGGCACTGGACGCTCCACGCCGCAGCCGCGAGCGATGGCGAAATGGCCGAGACCTTCCGCAAGTCGCTCGATATGCCGATCGCGTTCGAGATGCTGTCGGTCAACGAATGGGCGCAGCACTTGCTGTGCGCGGAACACTACGGTGAAGGGCGCGTCTTCATTGCCGGTGATGCGGCGCATCTCGTGATCCCGACCGGCGGGCTCGGCATGAATACCGGCGTGGGAGACGCGATCGATCTGTCGTGGAAGCTGGCCGCGACCTTGGCGGGATGGGGCGGGCCGCAGCTCCTCGCGTCCTACGAGCGGGAACGGCGCGCCATCGGGTTGCGCAACGTGAAGACTTCCGGCGCCGCGATGAGCGGGCGGTTGAGCTGGCGCGCCGCCTACCACCCCGATATCCGCAAGAACACGCCCGGAGGCGCCACCATCCGCGCGGAAATCGCGAGCCGCTTCGATGTCGAGCAGCGCAAGGTGACCGAAATCCTGGGAATCGAAGCGGGTTATCGCTACGTGGACTCGCCCTTGATCTGGCCCGAGGCGGATGCCGGACCCGATCCGGACAATGTCGCCTACGTCCCGACCACGTGGCCGGGCGCAAGAATGCCGCACGTGTGGCTCAACGACGGCACGGCATTGCACGATCGCCTGGGTCCGGGTTACACGTTGCTGCGCCTCGGCGGGTCGCAGGCGGATGTCTCCGGCCTGAAGCGGGCATGGCGCGAAGTGGGTGCGCCCCTGGACGTGCTCGATTTCACGGACGCGCGGGTGCGCGAGATTGCGGGCTTTGACTTGCTGCTCCTTCGGCCCGACCTGCATGTCGTCTGGCGCGGAAACCAGCTCGTGGACGACCCCGCATCACTCGCGGCGGTTGCGACCGGACGCGCGAATCAGCATGTGAAGGTCCCGCACGATGCCAATTGATCACGCGCTCGGCCCGGTGAGTCGCACGCGCCGCGTGCGCTGGCTCAGCCGCTGCGCTTTCATAGCGGCCCTCTGCAGCGCTACCCCTTCCCACGCCCAGATTCCTCCGTCGGCAGAGGAGAAGGCGGGCTACGGGGGGCTACTTGCGGCTGCCGCGCGCGGCGACGCGGATTCGGGGAGATGGTGAAGGTGCTCGAGCGCGCCGGTGCGCGCTGACCTGATTGAACAAGCAGAGCCACACAGGACACAAGAGAAGAACAAGACCATAATTGAACGGCCTAGGCGCCAAAAGAATTGAAATTTCAGATCACGGAAGGGTCGGACGTGCAGCATGATTGCCTACCCGCAGCCACTTCTCGGGGGGCGGCTTGAATAAGGCTCGAGTTATCGCTCTGCTCCTGGCATTGCCGGCGGTGCCTGCATTGGCGCAGGACACTTGGCCCACGCGCTCTGTCAGGCTGGTCGTCCCCTCCTCGCCTGGCGGCGGCACCGACTTATACGCGCGCCTGCTGGCCCAGGGACTCGCCGAGGGGCTGAAGCAGCAGTTCATCGTGGACAACCGGCCCGGCGCGAGCGGCAACATCGGCGCCGAGATCGCAGCAAGGGCTGCGCCGGACGGCTATACCTTCCTCGTTTCCGCGAACCCCGCGCTTGTTATTAATCCAAGCCTCTACAAGAATCTGCCGTACAACGCAGAACGCGACTTCACCGCGGTCGCGCGCGGCGTCATCAGCCCACTGGTTTTCGTCAGTCATCCCTCGCTGCCGGTGAAGACACTGCCCGCGCTGGTGGCACTGGGCAAGCGTGAGCCGGGAAAACTGCCGTACGGCTCCGCGGGCGCGGGCAGCACGACCAATCTCGTCGTGAAGCTGGTCGAGGAGGCTGCGGGAGTGCGCTTCGTGCACGTGCCCTACAAGGGAATCGGCCAGGCGACGCAGGGGCTGCTGAGCGGCGAAACCGCGTTCATGGCTTCCGACATCGGTCCCGTGCTGCCGCATATCCGGTCGGGAAGAGTGCTGGCGCTGGCCGTTACCGAGCGGACAGCCCAGCTTCCCGGGACGCCCACTCTCGCCGCAGCCGGTTACCCGAAGATCGAGGCCTCCGCCTCGTTCATGGTCGTTGCGCCAGCCGGCACGCCGCCCGCCATCGTCCAGCGCTTGAGCGCCGAGATCATCAGGGTGATGAAGTCGCCGGCGATAAGGGAGCGGCTCGAGGGTCAGGGATTCGTTCCGGTATTCGACACGCCGGACGCGTTCGCCGCCAGCCTGAAGAGGGAACGGCAGATGTGGGCCGACGTCATCCGCCGCTACAACATCGTTGCGGATTAATGAATAGCGTCAGGCCCTACTTATCCTCCGTCCTGAGTCTGGCAAGCGCCTTCGCCCGCCACAGCGGCCAGGCGCGGTTGTAGTCCTGCACCGGGACCGAGGCTTTGACCTCGGCCTCGTCCAACCCGGTGATCTTCGCGCCCGGTCCCGCGATCAGCATCGCCTGCGCCTGCATCTTGGCGCTCATTTCCAGGTAGATGCTGCGGCCCACCGCGCGCGGCAGGTTCTCCCCCACGATGACGGCGCCGTGGCCGCGCATCAGCGCCGCGGGCTTTCCTCCGAGCGTCTTCGCCAGGGCATGTCCCAGATAGGGGGTCTTCACCAGGAGATCGGTGCCCTTCTGCGCGTCGCGAATCTCGAAGTTGGGCAAGCCGTCGCCGATGAAGGCCGCCATGTGGAAAATCGCGCGCATCTGCACGGTTGTGATGCTGAACGGAACCACCGATTGCGAATGGCTGTGGACCACCGCGGTCACTTCCGGGCGCGCCTTGTAGATCTCCCCGTGGATAAAGCGCTCGCGCACCGATTCGCGTCCGCGTGCGTCCTGGGGATTGCTGTCGAGGTCGTACTCGATGATGTCGTCCCCGGTCACGAGCTCCGGGGCGCGGTGGCCGGAGAGGAAATAGCGGTTCGGGTCGCGCGTCGAGCGCATGCTGACATGCCCGTAGGCGTCGATGACTTCGTGCTCCGCGAGTATCCGGTAAGCCGCAACCAGATCGTCGAATTGGCTCATTCCTTCACTCGTCACGGCTGCTTGAGCGCGCGCCGCTTCCACGCCTTCCAGGCGCGCCCGAGCCCATAGCCTTCGCGTGCCTCGATCAACCGCGCTTCCGCGGGGTCGAGGTACTTGATCGCCCCGCCCTGCGCCATGATCATCGCCTGCGCCTGGAGCTTGGCGTTCAGCGCGAGAAAGATGCTGCGCGCGACGACCCGCGGGATCGAGGGCCCGACCACCGTCGCGCCGTGCCCCCGCATCAGGACGGCGGGCTTGTCGGCAATGCTCTTCGCGAGGGCGCGGCCGAGCGCGGCGTCGCGGATCAGCATGTCGGTGATGCCCGCGGCGTCGCGAATCTCGAATACCGGGACGCCGATCGAGATGAACGCCGCGCGGTGGTACATCGGTTGCAGCGGGATGCTGGTGACGCCGAACGGGATGATCGGCGGCGCGTGGCTGTGGACGATCGCCTTCACATCCGGTCGCGCCTTGTAGATCTCGCCGTGGATGAAGCGCTCGGTGTAGAGGTCGCGCTCCATTACCTCCACCGGGGCATTATCGAGGTCGAATTCGAGGATGTCCTCCGCGCTCACCAGCTCCGGCGCGAGCGAGCGCGACAGCAGGTAGCGGTTGGGGTCGCGGTCGTGGCGCACGCTCACGTGACCCCAGCCGTCGAGCACGCCTTCTTGCGCGAGGATGCGGTTCGCCGCCACCAGGTCCTCGATCAGCAGCGGGTCCGCCGGGCCCGCGGTGGGAGAGTGGCTCGTGATTCGTGACTCGTGAACGGACATGTGCGAAGCGTCAACGCAGGACGGTCACTTCTTCCGGGACCGTCGCGTGGACTTCCCTGCCGGCACTGAGGGAAGCTGCAGCCTCAGCATCCGGATCGCGTTGCCATGATAGACCTTGTTGCGGACCGGTGCCGCGAGCTTGAGCGAATCGATCGCACGGATGCTCTCCCGTATGAAGGTCGGCCCGCCCTCGGGATCGAACGGACAGTCGGTTCCGAACAGCACGCGGTCGGGCCCGAAGAAATCGAGCCCGCACCGGATCGCGGGCGCCGAGCCGTTGACCGAGGTGTCGCCGTAGAACATCTTGAAATAATCGAGCGGCCGCTTGCCGAGGCGCTTCAGCAGCGCGCCGTAGTCCTCGTCCACCGTGCGCGCGCCCATCTGGTCCATGCCGAGGCCGATGCGCTCGTCGAAGAACGGCGCCATCGCGCCGAGGTGGTGCGTGATGACCTTGAGGTCAGGCAGCTTCTGGAGCACCCCCGAGAACACCAGGCGCGCCATGCAAACGCTTGTTTCGTAAGGCCAGCCGAACAGCCACCAGATCTCGTACTTTGACTTCGCCTCGACCGGGTAGTCGGCGAATTTCGAGGTGCGGACCGGGTGCAACCAGATCGGCAGGTTGTACTTCTTAACGCTGCGCTCGAAGACGGGGTAGAACTCCGGGTTGTCCAGCGGCCGCCCGTTGACGTTGGTGAAGATCTGGATTCCCTTCGCGCCGAGCTTCGTGATCGCGCGGTCCATTTCCTCGAGCGCCGCCGGAATGTTGTTCATTGGCAGTGAGGCGACGAACGCCGGGAAGAGGTCGGGACGCTCCGCGACGATCTCCGCCATGCCGTCGTTGGCGAGCCGCGCGAGCGCGGGAGACTCCTCCGGCCCCGCCAGGAACTCGATCGCGGGGAGCGATAGCGTCAGGACCTGCTGGTAGCCCCTGAACTTCCCCATCATGCGGATGCGCGCGTCGAGGTCCCACAGCACCGGGATGTTGAGCCAGCGCTTGATGGAGGCCGCGAGCGCGGGATTTGCTTCGGCAATGCGCTTCATGCGGTCGAAAAAGGGCCGCGGAAAGATGTGGGGAAAGATGTCGAGCTTGAGATCGCTTTTCATGAGTTGTTCTGGTTCGGGAAGCAGGGTCGAACATTAGACGATCTGACAGGCTGCTGCAAATTGCTGTCGCCAATTCGCGACGTTCCCATTTGCCGCCACCCACCTGCCGCCCAGCACGGACCCTGCAATGTTTTGTAACACTTTGTTACCCGATTGGATTGCGCTCTTTGATAGCCTTATTCACAGGATCATGGACGATGAGGAGTCGGTCATGAGCAAGATCAAGACGATCGCGCTGCTTGCCGTCACCCTGCTCGCCACGACCGCGAGCGTTCCTGCGTCGGCACACGGGGGCGGCTACTACGGCCGGCCGCGAGTAAGCGTGGGTTTTGTGTTCGGAGGTCCTGGCTACTGGGGCTACCCGGGATACTGGGGATACTGGGGATACCCCGCCTACACCTACCCGTCACCCTATTACTATTATCCGAGCGTCGTCGGGGCGCCAGCCGAGCCGACGACCTACATCGAGCGCGGGGATGCATACGCGCAACCGGAGCAGGCGCAGGAATTCTGGTACTACTGCCCCGACGCCAAAGCCTACTACCCATATGTAAAGCATTGCGCCGGAGCCTGGCAGCGCGTGCCGGCGCAGCCGCCTCAGGCCCGATGAAGCGTGACCTGTGACCCGTGACCGGTGACCGGTGACCGGTCTATCCACCAGGAGACAAACAATGAAAGTCTTCTCTTCTTGGCGCGCTTGGCGTCTTGGTGGTTCGATTGTCGGCGTGCTTGCGCTGACCGCGTGCGTGACCGTGCCGAGCGGACCGAGCATCATGTCGCTGCCGGGCACGGGCAAGAGCTTCGATCAATTCCGCGCCGACGATTTCGAGTGCCGGCAGTTCGCCGCCACGCAGGCCGGCGGACCCGCTCCCAACCAGGCCGCGACTGACAACGCCGTAAAGAGCGCCGCCGCCGGCACTGCCATCGGCGCCGCTGCGGGCGCTCTCATAGATGGTGCGAGCGGCGCCGGGGTCGGCGCCGGCATCGGCTTGCTGATGGGCTCCGCGATCGGATCGAACACCGCGAACGCATCCGCTTATGCGGCTCAGCAGCGCTACGACATCGGCTACACGCAGTGCATGTACGCCAAGGGCCACAAGGTACCGGTGTCGAGCCGCTTCGTGGCCGCGAACGAGCGGCCGGCGGCACCGCGCTACAGGACACCGCCCCCGCCACCGCCTTCCTATATGGAACGGTAGTCCGCCACCCTCGCTGATCGAGGCGCCTGCACGACTTCCGGGCGAAGCCGGATCGAGCGCGAATGTTATAATTCGCCTTCCGTTCCGCGCCCGTAGCTCAACTGGATAGAGTACTTGGCTACGAACCAAGGGGTAGGGGGTTCGAATCCCTCCGGGCGCGCCACAGTCAACGCAAAAAGGCCTGCATTGCGCAGGCCTTTCTGCTTTCAGCTCGTTACGCCCTTCGCCCAACGCGCCGGCAGCACGGACTGATCGTTCGCGCCGAGTCCGTTGCGCGCGGCGTCCTCGAAGCACTTGAGCGCGGTCTCGGCCGCCGGGACCGTGCCGCCCAGCGCTCTCGCCTCCCCGATCATCGTCTTCAGGTCCTTGCACACCAGCTCCACAGCCATGGTCACCGGCCCCGCGTCCTTGCCTGCGAGGTGCGCCGCGACGGCGCCGCCGCGCGTCTTGATGGCGTTCGCTGCCCCGGAGGTGTCGGCAAATATGCTGAGCAGGCGCTCCGGCTCGAGATTGAGCGGGCGGCACAGGAGCAGCGCCTCACCCAGCGCCTGCCAGTACACATACAGCGGCAGGTTGATCGCTAGTTTCATGCGCGAGCCGGCTCCAACCGGACCGACGTGCTCCACGCGGCGGCACAGCTGCTCGATTAGCGGGCGCGCCCGCGCGAAATCGGGGTCGGCTGCGCCCGCGAAACCGAAGAGCTTGCCTTCGCGTGCCGGACCGGTGGTCCCGCCGACTGGACATTCGACCAGCGCCGCGCCCTTCTGCTTCACTTTCGTCCCGAGCGCGACCTCGACCTCGGGCCGTACCGTGCTCATCTCGATGAAGAGCTTTCCCGCCACCTTGCCGGACAGCAGGCCCTGCGGGCCGTGATACAGCGCTTCAATCGCCTTGTCGTCGGTGAGGATGGTGATCACCACTTCCACGGCTTCCGCGAGCGCCGCGGGCGACGTCGCGACCCGGGCGCCGGCGGCGGAAAGACTTTGCGTCTTCGCCGGCGTGCGGTTCCACACCGTAAGCTCATGGCGCAGATCGATCAACCGCGCTCCGATGGCCTCTCCCATCCTGCCGACGCCGGCAATGCCGATTTTCATGCGCGCCTCCTGCTTGATGGGGACGCAGGTTGACATGGGCGACGGCGCGTCGTCAAACTAGCCGCCGGCAAAATGGCGGCTGCATGAGTTCTGCACACAAGAGCGAAGTCCGGGACGGGATGCACATTGACTGGGACGTCCCGGTCACGATGGACGATGGGCTCGTGCTGCGCGCCGACGTATATCGCCCGCCGCGCGAAGGCCGCTATCCCGTCATCCTCACCTACGGCCCCTACGCCAAGGGCCTCGCCTTCCAGGACGGCTACCCGAGCGCCTGGCAGCGCATGGTCGCGGAGCATCCCGACGTCGCCCATGGCTCGAGCAACCTCTACCAGAGCTGGGAGGTCGTGGACCCGGAAAAATGGGTGCCGCACGGCTACGCGTGCGTGCGCGTGGACTCGCGCGGCGCGGGCCGCTCGCCCGGCTTCATCGACCACTTCTCCCCGCGCGAGACGAAGGACTTCTACCACTGCATCGAGTGGGCAGGCGTCCAGCCGTGGTCGAGCGGCAAAGTGGGGCTCAACGGCATCTCCTACTACGGCATGAACCAGTGGCATGTCGCGACGCTGCAGCCGCCGCATCTCGCGGCCATGTGTATCTGGGAGGGTTCGGCCGACTGGTACCGCGATATGACCCACCACGGCGGCATCCTGTCGTCCTTCTGGGCCAACTGGTACGACATGCAGGTGAAGACCGTGCAGTACGGGCTTGGAGAGCGCGGCCCACGGTCGCGCGTAACCGGCGAGCTGGTGTGCGGCGACGTGACGCTTTCCGATGCGGAGCTGGCCAGGAATCGCGCCGACTTCGGTGACGAGATCCTCGCGCATCCCCTCGACGACGCCTATCACCGCGCGCGCTCGCCCGTGTGGGAAAAAGTCGTCACGCCCTTGCTCTCGGCGGCGAACTGGGGCGGCCAGGGCTTGCACCCGCGCGGCAACTTCGGGGGCTTCGTGCGCGCCGCTGCGAAGGAGAAGTGGCTGGAAGCGCACGGCATCGAGCACTGGACCCACTTCTACACCGATTACGGCCGGCTGCTGCAGAAGCGCTTCTTCGATTATTTCCTAAAAGGCGAAAAGAATGGCTGGGACCGGCAGCCGCGCGTGCAGCTTCAGGTGCGGCGCGTGGACCGGTTCGTCGAGCGCCACGAGAACGAGTGGCCCATCGCGCGCACGCGCTGGACGAAGTTCCACCTTCATCCGACCGCGCACACGCTGGACCCCTCCCCCGCGAGCGCTGCCGGCCGCGTCACCTATGACGGGATGGGAGACGGTGTCACCTTTGTCTCCGCGCCGATTGAAAAGGAGACGGAAATCACCGGTCCGCTCGCCGCGCGGCTCTTCGTTTCCTCCTCCACCGCCGACGCCGATCTCTTCCTGGTGTTCCGCGTGTTCACGCCGGACCTGCGGGAAGTCGTATTCATGGGCGCAATCGATCCCCACACGCCGATCGCGCAGGGGTGGCTGCGTGCGTCGCACCGCAAGCTCGATCCGAAGCACTCCGCCCCCTACCGGCCCTATCACACGCACGACCAGAAGCAGCCGCTCAAGCCCGGCGAGATCGTCGCGCTCGACGTCGAGATCTGGCCGACTTCCATCGTGGTTCCGGCAGGACATCGCATCGCGTTGACTGTGCGCGGGCGCGACTACGAGTGGCAGAAATCGACCGGCGCGAAATTGTCCAACTTCAAGAACGAGCTGCTCGGCTGCGGCCCGTTCCTGCACAACGATCCCCGCGACCGGCCGGCGGCGGTCTTCGGCGGCAAGGTGACCCTCCACATGGGGCCGCAACACGAGTCGTATATACTGCTGCCCATTATTCCAGGACAGGAGGAGAGATGAAGTATTACGGTTTCTGGCGCTCGCTGGCCGCCTGCCGCGTGCGCATCGCGCTCGCGATGAAGGGCATCAAGGCGGAGGAGATTCCGGTCAACCTGATGCAGGGCGAGCAGTTGAAGCCCGAGTATCGCGCAGTGAATCCCCTCGCCGTCATACCGTCTCTGATCACCGACGACGGCGGCACGCCGCTCTTCGAGTCCATGGCCATAATCGAGTACCTGGACGAGACTCACCCCGAGCCGCCGCTGCTGCCGAAGGACCCGAAGGGACGCGCGCGAGTGCGCGGCCTCGCGCAGATTGTCGCCTGCGACGGCCACCCCCTGATCGTCCCGCGCGTGCGCAACTACCTCGAGAAGGAGTACAAGCTCGACGAGGCGACGCGCACGCGCTGGTGCCAGCACTGGATCATGGAAGCGCTGAAAGCAGTCGAGGCGCACCTCGCGCAGGAGAAGGAAACCGGCCGCTACTGCCACGGCAACGCGCCCACGCTCGCCGACATCTGCGTCACGACCCAGGTATTCGGAGCGCGCTTTTTCAGCTGCGACACAGCCGCCGTGCCCACGGTCATGCGTGTGTTCAGCGAGTGCATGAAGCTCGAAGCCTTCGACAAATCGCATCCGCTCAAGCAGCCAGGCGCGCCGAAGGAACTGAAGCATTGACCATTCACCCCATCCCAGCCTTCCCCCATCGAGGGGGAAGGTGGAAATCGGAGCCCCACATGACCGCTGAAACGCTGACTCGCTACGAAATTACCGTCGAGGATGTCGAGTACATGCGCCACGGTGACCGGCCGCTGCTCGCGCGCATCTACAAGCCGCGCGGGACGGGGCCGTTTCCGCTCGTCGTGGACCTGCACGGCGGCGCCTGGTGCAACAAGGACCGCACGACCGATGCCGGAACGGACGAGCCGCTGGCGAAGAGCGGCGTGGTGGTGGTGGCGCTCGACTTCCGGATGCCGCCCGAAGCCGGCTACCCGGCCTCGCTGGTCGATATCAACTACGCGATCCGCTGGTGCAAGTCGCAGTCGCGGACGCTCTACAGCCGGCCCGATCTGGTCGGCATTCTCGGCGTCTCGAGCGGCGGCCACCAGGCCATGCTGACGGCGATGCGCCCGCACGATGCCCGCTACGCCGCGATACTCCTGTCTGCACGGACGCCGGTTGACGCCTCGGTGCGCGCCGCGGTGCTGTGCTGGCCCGTGATCGATCCCCTGGGCCGCTACCGCTACGCCAAGGAAAACCTGGGCGGCGCGCTCAAGAAGCAGGCGGACAACTGGGTGCTGTGCCATGACAAGTACTGGCCGGATGAAGCGGCCATGGCCGAAGGCAATCCGACGGCTGCGCTGGAGCGCGGGGAGAAGGTCGCGCTGCCGCCCGTGCTCTACCTGCAGGGCACGGCCGACGTGGCGCACCCTGCGGCGAACCGCGACCGCTTCATTGCCGGCTACCGCAAGGCGGGCGGCCGGGTGGAGCTGCAGCTCTTTGAGGGCATGGGCGAAGCCTTCATCACCAACGATCCGACCTCGCCCTCGGCGCTCGCGGCCATCGACAAGATCATCGACTTCGTCCACCGCGAAATCCCTGTGTGACGGCAACGGTTCTGAGGTTCGGGGGCTATCAGGAACCCGAATCCGTCCACAACCGCGCCGCCGCCCACTTCGGCAAGCTCCTGAGGGAGAAACTCGGCGATCGCGTCGCCTTCGAGCTGATCGGCAGCGTCCTGAAGCTCGGCCACCGGTCGGGCGACCTCGTCCCGATGGTGGAGCGCGGCGAGCTCTCGTTCTGCTACATGTCCACCGTGCGCTTCTCCAAGGCGACGCCGGAACTGCAGCTGCTCGAGCTGCCCTTCGTGGTGAAGGACCGCGCCGTCGCGTTCAAGACGCTCGACGGCGTTTTCGGCGAGCGTGCGCGCCGCGACATCGACGCGAAGACCGCCTGCCGCCTGCTGGGATACTGGGACAACGGCTTCCGCCACCTCACCAACCGGGTGCGCCCCATCCGCACGCCCGCCGACTGCCGCGGCATCCGCATCCGCACCCAGATGAGCGAGCTGCACGGAGAAGTCTTTCGCGCGCTGGGGTTCGAGCCCATCCCCGCCGACGTCAAGGAGTTCGTGGACGGCATCGGCGGCGAACGCTTCCAGGCACAGGACAACCCGCTCACCAACATCTACCACTTCGGCGTCCACCATTACCACCGCTACATCACGCTCACCGGGCACTTCTGGGGCGCGAGCGCATTCGTGTGCAACGCGGCGCACTACTGGGGCTGGCCGCGTGACGTGCAGGGCGCGATCGACGCGGCCGCGAAGGACGCCACCATGTATCAGCGTCAACTGGCGGCGGCAGAAGACGCGGAAATCCTGGCGAAGCTCGATCCCGCGAAAAACGAAGTGATCCGGCTCACCGACGCGGAACGTGCTGCGTTCATCACGGCCGTCGAGCCCGTGATCGAGAAACACCGCAACCGGCTCGACGTGGGTCAGCTCTCGCGCGTCACCGGCTAAATGCCGAGATAGCTCGACTTCACGCTCTCGTTGGCCCACAGCTCCTGCGGGCTTGCGGAATGGACGACGCGCCCCTTGCTCATCACGTGCACGTAGTCGACGAGTTTCAGCGCGAGGGCGGCGTTCTGTTCCACGAGCAGGATGGAAAGCCCCTCCCCCTTCAGTTTCGCAATCGCTTCCCATACTCCCTGGATCACGATCGGCGCGAGGCCCTCGGAAGGCTCGTCCATGATCAGGCAATCCGGGTTGGTCATGAGCCCACGGCCGATCGCGAGCATCTGCTGCTCGCCGCCTGAAAGCGTCTTCGCGCGCTGGTCGCGCCGCTCCTTGAGGCGCGGAAACAGCGCGTAGACGCGCTCGAGGCTCCAGCCGCGGCGCCCGTTTCCACGCTCCGCCACCTTGAGGTTTTCCTCCACACTGAGCGAAGGAAACACGCGCCGGCCCTGCGGCACCAGGCCCATACCGCCGCGCACGGTCTCGAACGAGGTGACATGGGTGATGTCGGCGCCCCGGAAGAGGATCCGCCCGCGGCGCGGTGGATTGAACCCCACGATCGAATTGACGAGCGTGGTCTTGCCCACGCCATTGCGGCCGAGGAGCCCGAGGATCTGCCCCTCCTCGAGCTTCAGCGACAGCCCCTGCAGCACGTAGGCGTCGCCGTAGTAGGTGTGAATATCCTCGACTTCCAGTATCGCCACGCGTCAGCCCGTCCCCAGGTAGATTTCCTGCACCTTCCCGCTGCCGCGGATGCGTTGCGTCGCCCCCTCCTCCACCACCTGGCCGAAATGCAGCACCGAGATGTGCTCCGCGAAGTCGAACACGACGTCCATGTCGTGCTCGATCAGGAGAATCGCGAGGTGCGGGTCGAGCCGCTTGAGGAACGTTGTCATCTCCTGGGATTCGCCCGACGCGAGCCCCGCGGCGGGCTCATCGAGCAGGAGAATCTTCGGGTCGCTTGCGAGACCGAGCACCACCTCGACCTGGCGCCGCTCGCCGTGGGAGAGATTCCGCACCTCGACGTCCCTGCGATCCCAGTAGCCGGCGCTCTCCAGTAGCCGGCGCGCCTTGTCGTGCACATCGCGATAGGACGAGAGCGGCCGCCACATCACGAACTTGGACCGGCGCAGGCCCTTGACGGCGAGGAGCACGTTGTCCAGCACCGTCAGCTTCGGAAACAGACTTGTGATCTGGAAGGTCCGCGCCATGCCCAGGGCAGTCCGCCGGTGGCTCGGCCAGCCCGTGATGTCCTCGCCGAACAGCAGGACGCTGCCCGAGCTGGCGGGCAAGACGCCGGTGATGACGTTGAAGAGCGTGGTCTTCCCGGCGCCGTTCGGGCCGATGATGGCCTTGCGGTCGCCCGGGAAGACTTTCAGGTTGACGCCCTGGACCGCGTGCAGGCCGCCGAAGCTCTTGGAGAGGCCCTTCAGCTCGAGGACAGGATCGTTATTCACGGCGTCCGTCCCTCACCCCTCATCCCTTCCCCTTCTCCCAAGTGGAGAAGGGGTTGCCCCCTCTCCCCTCGGGAGAGGGCTGGGGTGAGGGAACGAGTCCCGGATCATTCACAGTACTTGCACGGCGGATAGTCGCGGCTATACACCGGCTGCTTGAGGAACTCCTCTTTCTTGTACTTGTAGAACTGGCCCACGTTCGGGTAGGTCTTGATCACGGTGTTCCACAACTCGTCCTTGTCGTAGCCATGCTCCTTCTTCCTTCTCACCATCCGGATGTAGATGTTGTGAACCGGGTTACGCATCTCGTCGAGGTGCACCGGGCCGCGCGGCGTATCGAGCTGGATGCTCGACATGAGCTTCACGAACTGTTCCGGGCCCGGCCACTTGCCTTTCGTCTTCTTCATCACCTCGTGAATCATCTGCGCGGTCGAGTAGTTGGACTCGGAATAGTAGGACGGCACCTTCCCGTACTTTGCGCGGTACTTCTTCACGAACGCCACGTTCTTCGGGTTGTCGAGGGCAGCGCTGTACTGAAGCGCCGAGACGTGCCCGATGACCTCGTCCCCCATGGATGGAAGCACGAACTCGTCATAGCTCGTGCCCCCGCCCAGCACCGGCTTGCGGATTCCCGCGGAAGCCAGCTGCTTGGGAAACTGGAGCGACATCGGTCCGACCATGAGCGTGAAGATTGCGTCCGCGTCCTTCTTGATGGTCGGGATGTAGGGTCCGAAGTCGATCGTCCCCAGCGGCGGCCAGATCTTCTGGATGATTCTCCCGCCGCAATCCTCGAACGCCTTCTGGAATCCGCCCACGACCTCGTGGCCGAACGCGTAATCGGCGCCGATCGCCACGATGCGCTTGTAGCCCTGCTGGCACGCCCACTCACCGAACGGATGGTTGGGCTGGGAGCTCGTCCAGCCGGTGCGCACCATGAGCGGATACTTGGCGGCATCGCGTTGCGTGAGGTCGTCCGCGGCCGGGATCGACGCGACATAGACCGTCTTCAGCCGCGTGCTGACGGGGGCGATCGCGTAGCCGGTCGATGCGAGCAACCCGCCGACGAACATGTGGACCTTGTCCTGGCGGATCAACTTCTCTACCTTGCGCACGGCGACCGGCGGCTTTGCCTCCTCGTCCTCCACGATGAACGTCACCTTCGCGCCGGCGAAATTACCCCCCACCTCGTCCAGGTACAGCTGGAACCCGTTCACCATGTCCCGCCCGATCTGGGAGAACGCGCCCGTCGTGGGCGCGACGAAACCGATGCGCAGCTCCTGCGCCGCGCCGGCCGGCGGTGAACCTATGACTGCTGTGAATGCGACGATCCCCGCGACCACTCTCCAGGTCCCGCTTCGTGCGATCAATTTCAACATGGCAAGTCCTCCCTCAGTGAGATTCAGAATGCAACGGTCGTGCGGGCGCGGTACCAGCGGTTCGTGCGCGCCAGCTCCGGATCCGCTCCGGCACACTCATCAAGCCTCCTGGCAGATATAGTATCGTCAGGACATACACCCCGCCCAGCACGTACTGCCACCACGGCACGAGCGTGCTTAGGTACTCCCGCAGGAAGACCACGATCCCGGCCCCGATCGCCCCGCCCACCAGGGTACCCGGCCCTCCCAGCACGACCATCAGCAGCGCGTCCACCGAAGTCGCGAGCACGACGTCCTCGGGACTGACCAGGCCGTGGGCGTGAGCCCACAGCACGCCCGCCAGGCCGCCGAACCCGCCGGCGATGATGAACGCGATGTACTTGTGCAGCCAGGTGTTGTAGCCGAGGATGCGCATCCGCAGCTCGTTCTCCCGGATGCCGACGAGGCTGCGTCCGAATGGCGATCGGGCCAGCACAGTCAGCACGGCCAGGGAAACGACGAAGAACCCGAATACCAGGTAGAAGAACGTCACATCGTCCGTGAGCTGGATGCCGAAGGAGGGCCGCGGCGGAAGCACGATGCCGTTGTCTCCGCCCGTGAGGGAATTCCAGCGGTAGGCGAGCCCCCACACGCACATCCCGAGCGCGAGCGTGATCATCAGGAAATAGACTCCGCCCGCGTGCACGGCGAAAAGGCCGAAGAACGCCGCCGTCGCCGCACCGATCAGGAAGCCCAGCACGACTACGACCCAGAAGGTCCAGTCGAGCCCGAACTGCAGACGCGTCGCGAGGATCGCCGTGAGGTAGGCGCCCACGCCCAGGTACGCTGCCTGGCCAAGCGATGGCAGCCCCGTGAATCCGAGCAGGATATCCAGGCTCATCGCGAGAATGGCGAAGATCAGCGCATGCGTGACCAGCACCATGATGTAGGAACCGGAGTGCGGCGTCGCCAGCAGGACCGCCAGCAACGCGGCGATGACGATGAGGAGCTTGCGCCGGCCGTCCATTCTCACTCCCGCCCGAACAGGCCTGTCGGCTTCAGCGCGAGGATCAGCACCATCGGCGCGTACAGCGTGAAGTACGAGATCTCCGGAAAGAGCGCCTTGCCGAAATTGTCCGCCAACCCGACCAGCAGGCTGCCGACGGCGGCGCCGGTCAGGCTTCCCATCCCGCCAATGATCACCACCGCGAAGGCGATGGGCAGGATCGCGAAATCGAGCCCCGGATAGACGCCGAGGAAAGCCCCGCCGATGACCCCTCCCAATCCGGCAAGGAACGCCCCGAGGGCGAAGATGAACATGGACACACGGGAGGTATTGATCCCCACGCCGCGCGCCATCTCGGCATCATCCACCGTCGCGCGCACCATGGCCCCCATGCGCGTCTTCTCCATCGCGAGCCACAGGATGATGCCCACGGCGACCGCCATGCCGATCATGAAGAACCGGTACATCGGGAAATAGAACCCGCCGATGACCGCGCTCTCCCTGAGCACCGCGGGCGGAGCGATATCGAGATTGTCTCCGCCCCAGATGTCCAGGGCCGCCTGCTGGAACAGATAGGCGAAGCCGACACTCAGCAGGACCTGGCGCAGCGGATCGAAGCCGAGCGGCCTCAGGAATACGCGCTCCATCAGCAGCCCCACCACGGCGATCGCCAGCGCCGCCGCCGGCAGCGCGAGGAGCCAGGAGCCCGTCGTCCAGATCACCGTGAGCGCAACGTAGCCCCCGAGCAGGAAGAAGGAGCCGTGCGCGAGGTTGACGATGCGCATGACCCCGAAGATGAGCGAGAGTCCGCTCGCGAGCAGGAACAGCAGGGCCCCGTAGGAAATCCCGTTGAACGCCTGGATGACCCAGAAGTTGGTATCCAATCCCCCTCCCTCACCCCCTCCCTCACCCTCCCCCTGAGGGGGAGGGATAGGGTGGGGGCATCACTGCGGCTCGATCTTCGCTGAGCGCGTGATCTCCGCGTAACGCTTGAGATCGGCCTGGAACAGCTTCGCCCACTCGGCGGGCGTGTGGCCCTGCGGCTCGTACCCGTTGTTCACGAAGTGATCACGCACGCGGGGCACCTGCAACGCCTTGTGGATTGACTCCTGCACCTTCCTCAGGATCGCGGGCGGCGTCTTTGCCGGCGCGAACACGCCGTGCCAGCCGGCGTCCGCGAGGAACCCCGGAATCGTTTCCGCTACGGTCGGCACGTCCGGCAGCGCGGTAAGGCGCTTCCCGCCCGTGAACGCAATCCCCCGCAGCCGGCCGGCCTTGACGTGCGGGATGCCCACCGCCGGGGCCGGAAAATGAAGCTGCACCTCGCCCCCGACGACCGCGGTCACCGCCGGACCGCCGCCCTTATACGGAACGTGCAGCATCTCGATGCCTGCTTTCGTCGCGAACAGCTCGCCCGCGAGATGCTGCCCGTTGGCGACTCCAGCCGAGCTGTAGCGCACCTGACCCGGCTGCTGCTTCGCCAGCGTGATCAGCTCCTTCACCGTCTTCGGCGGGAAGCCGGGATGGGACACCATCAGATAGCCGGTGCCGAGGGCGACGTCGGTGACCGGGGCGAAGTCCTTCACCACGTCGAACGGCATCTTCCTGACGATCGAGGGATTCACGGCGAAGGAAAAGGAAACGTGCAGCAACGTGTAGCCGTCGGGCGTCGCGTTCGCGACGATGTGCGAACCCAGGATGCCGTTGGCGCCACCGCGGTTGTCGATCACGACGGTCTGCCCTAACTCCTTCTCCACCTGCGGCCACAAAACTCTCCCGAAAACGTCCACGTTGCCGCCCGGCGGAAACGGGATAACGACCCGGACCGGCCGTGTCGGATAGTTCTGCGCATACGGCGTGCCGGCGACGACCAGCGTGGTGAGCGCAACTGCTGCTGCAACAAGGTAACGCGGCATCATGTTTTCTCCTCGTTCTGTTATCACTCAGGCTCGACGCCGGCCAGTTTCACCAACTCGGCGAAACGCTTGATGTTGGAAACGACAAGTTTCCGGTACTCATCCGGCGTGCTGCCGATGGGCTCGAGCCCGATCGCGACGATGCGTTCCCGCGTCTGCGGATTCCGCATCGCACCCTGCACCTCCCCGGCGAGCTTGGCAAGCACCCCCGGTTGCGTCTTCGCCGGCGTGAGCATCCCGTGCCAGCTGGGCGGCATCTCCGTCCCTGTGAGCTCGGATTCAATGACCGTCGGCACATCCGGCAGGAAAGACGCCCGCCGCACCGAGTTGTAGGCAATGGCGCGGAGCTTCCCCGAGCGGATATGAGGCAGCGACAGCGGCGCCGTTGCAAACATGACCTGGATCTCTCCGCCCAGGAGCGCGGTGATGGCGGGGCCGGCGCCCTTGTAGGGGACGTGGACCATCTGCGTTCCGGCCCGCATGTTGAACAGCGCGCTTGCGAGATGAATCGTGTTGCCGACGCCGGGCGATCCGTAGGAAATCTTCGCGCCCGGCTTGCTGGCAAGAGCGATCAGTTCCTTGACCGTCTTCACGGGCAGCGCGGGATTGACGACGATGATATGCGCCTCGCCTTCCGTCAACTGCGACACCGGCAGGAAGTCCCGCACCGTGTCGTAAGGCAGTTTCCGGTGAATGCTGGGATTCACCACGAATGAGCCCGAGGTCACGAGCAGCGTGTACCCGTCCGGAGTTGCCTTCGCCACGAGGTCCGCGCCGATGATGCCGTTCGCGCCGGGCCGGTTGTCCACGACGAAGGACTGGCCGGTCTGCGCCGCGAGCTGCTGGCTCACGATCCGCGCCACCGTGTCCGGCCCCCCGGCTCCGAATCCCACGATGACCCGCACCGGGCGGACGGGATATTGGGCCCACGTCACGGTCCATGACAGCGCGGCCGCGACCGACAGCGCGACGAGCAGCAGCCATCTCAGCTTCTCATCCACGCGCTGCCCCGTTCAATCGCCCTTGATGCCGGCCGCCTTGATGATTTTGCCCCAGCGCTCGTAATCCGCGCGTATCAACCGCGCCAGCGCCTGCGGCGAGCTCGTCTCGATGTCGACGCCTTGAGGCGCGAGCTTCGCCTTGACCTCAGGCACGTTGAGCACCTGGGCAATGCCCGCGCTCACCTTCGCCACAATCGGCGCGGGCACCTTCGCGGGCATGGTCACACCGAGCCAGATATCGAGCGCATACCCGGGATAGCCGGATTCGGCAATCGTCGGCGTTTCCGGCAATAACGGCGAGCGTTTGGAGCTCGCGGCTGCGAGGAGCCGGACCCGGCCATCCTTGATATGCGGCAGCAGCGAGTTCGCGGCACCGATCCAGACCTGGATGCGGCCGGGCAGGAGATCGTTGATCGCCGGCGCCGCACCCTTGTAGGGGACGTGCAGCATCTGGATGCCGGCATAGTATTGCAGCATCGAAGTGCCAAGATGCTGCGGGCTGCCGTTGCCCGAGGACCCGTAGTTGAGCGCGCCCGGTCTGGCTTTCGCAAGCGCCACCAGCTCCTGGACCGATTTCGCCGGAACGGAAGGATGGACCACCAGCAGAAACAGGATGCGCGCGTGCTGGGTGACCGGCGTGAAGTCCTTGAAGGGATCGAACGAGACTTTCTCGATATGCGGATTGACCGTCAGGATGTTGTCGGTCGTGAGCAGCCACGTGTAGCCGTCGGGGTTGCTGCGGGCGACGATCTCCGCGGCGAGATTGTGGTGCGCGCCGGGACGGTTATCCACCACGATCTGCTGCTGCCAGGGTCCCGACAGCCCGCTCGAAATCGTGCGCGCCGTCAGGTCGGGCGAGCCGCCGGGCGGCAGCGGTACCACGAACCGGATCGGCCGCCGTGGAAAATCCTGTGCCGGCGCCGCGCTGGCGGCGGCCAGCAGAATCGCACCGAGACAGAGAGCGAGCCGCATGACCCCTCCTTCTTGCTTTTGGCTTTGAGTGTATCATTCATCGCCGCTCGGGGCGCCTATGCGACTGTGCCGATTCGACAATGACCGTCTCGGGCTCGTCGAGCGCGACGAGCTGCGGGATGTCACCGCCGCGCTCGATGTGTTGCCCCGGCACGCTTACCCCTTGCCGCGGCTCGACCCGCTCATCGCCAACCTGGCGGCGGTGCGCGCGCGCATCGAGTCCGTCGCCGCCACCGCGCCGCGCCGGCCACTGGCGGGCGTGAAGCTCCTCAGCCCGATCGCCAACCCCGGGAAAATCCTCGCCGCGCCGGTGAACTACAAGAAGCACCTCGAAGAAGCGCGGGGAGACCCGGCCATCCATCACCAGAAGCAGGTCGCCGAGATCCAGAAGGTGGGTCTGTTTCTCAAGGCGACGAGCTCCCTTGTGGGGCCCGGCGAGGGGGTCGCGTTGCGGCATCTCGACCGCCGCAACGACCACGAGATCGAGCTCGCAGCGATCATCGGCAAGCCCGGGCGGGACATCCCGCGCGCGCGGGCTTTCGAGCACATCGCGGGATACTGCATCGGGCTCGACATGACGGTGCGGGGACCGGAAGAACGGAGCCTGCGCAAGTCAGTGGACAGCTTCACCGTCCTGGGACCGTGGTTCGTGACCGCGGACGCGATCGGCAACCCCTCCGCGCTCGACCTCAGGCTCACCGTCAATGGCGAGCTGCGCCAGCAGGCCAATACGCGCGACCTGATCCTCGGCATCCCGGAACTGATCGAGTTCGCGACGTCCTTCTATACGGTGCACCCGGGGGACATCCTGTTGACGGGCACCCCGGAGGGTGTCGGCCCCGTGCAGCCGGGTGACCGCCTGGTGGCCGAGATCCAGGGCATCGGGCGCATGGAGGTGGGGGTTCGCGCCGCCGCCTGATGCTAAACTGAGCGCGACGCACGGCACGTTGTTCCAATTGACCTGGTGCGGAAGACACTGGAGGAGTTCATGAGAATCAAGCATTTCATCACCACCCTCGCGGCGGGCACGGCGCTTCTGCTGGCCGCAGCGGCGCCGGCGCAAACGATCAAGGTCGGAGTGATCAATTCCTATTCGGGCCCGTTCGCGACGCTCGGGGACCTGATGGACAAGGGCATGAAGCTCTACATGAAGCTGAACGCGGACAAGCTGCCCCCGGGCGTGAAGGTCGAGCTCGTCATCCGCGATGACGGCGGTCCGAACCCCGACAAGGCGAAGCAGCTCGCGCAGGAGCTGATCGTCCGCGACAAGGTCCAGTTCATCACCGGCGTCGTGTTCACCCCCAACGCGCTCGCGATCGCGCCGCTCACCCAGGAAGCGAAAGTGCCGTTCTTCATCGGCAACGCGGGCACCTCGGTGATCACCGAGCGCTCGCCCTACATCGCGCGCTTTTCGTTCACGCTCTGGCAATCCTCCTACCCGCTCGGCGCGTGGGCATCAAGAAAGTACAAGCGCGCCTACATCGCGGTCAGCGATTTCGCGCCGGGCCACGATTCCGAGGCCGCGTTCGAGCGGGGATTCACCGAGGGCGGCGGCAAGATCATCGGCAAGGTGCGCATCCCGCTCGCCAATCCGGACTTCGTTCCCTTCATGCAACGAGTGAAAGACGCCAAGCCCGATGTGCTGATGGCGTTCACCCCCGCGGGGCGCCAGGCGACCCAGATCATGAAGGCCTATGGCGACCTCGGCCTCGACAAGGCCGGCATCAAGTTTATCGGCCCGGGCGACATTACCACTGACGAGGAGCTGCCCAACATGGGCGACGTGCCGATCGGCGTCATCACCATGCACCATTACTCGGCCGCGGCCACGCGACCCGCCAACAAGGCATTTATCGCGGCCTGGAAGAAGGAGTACGGCGAGAAGTCCTGGCCGAGCTTCATGTCGGTCGGCCAGTGGGACGCGATGGACGCAATCTACTACGTCATCCGCGAGCAGAAGGGGAAGGTCGACCCCGACCGCACCATGGCGCTGGTGAAGAAGTACAAGAACCCAAACAGCCCGCGCGGGCCGATTTCGATTGATCCCGAGACCCGCGACATCATCCAGAACGAGTACATGCGCGAAGTGAAGAAGATCGGCGGCCAGCTCGCCAACGTGGAATTCGAGACGTTCGAGCAGGTCAAGGACCCCTGGAAGGAACTGAGGAAGTAGCAGCCGCCGAACGCCGGGCCACACACGTGGCCCGGCTTTCTTTTTCCCGTCCGCAGTGGAAGCGTTTTTCTCCTCGCTCGTAAGCGTCGCCTTCCACGGCGCCGCTTACGGCATGATCCTCTACGTGATCTCGGTCGGCCTGTCGGTAACGATGGGCCTGATGGGATTCGTCAATCTCGCCCACGGCGTGTTCGCCATGGCGGGCGGCTATATCCTCATCACCGCGCTCGACCGGTTTGGCGTTCCCTATCCGCTCGCGCTTGCAATTGCATTTGTCCTCGTCGCGGCCGGGAGCATCGTGCTCGAGCGCATGCTCTACTCGCGCCTCTACACCGCGGGCGAGCTCGCCCAGGTGCTCTTCACGATCGGCCTCATCTTCATCGCGGTCGCGACAGCGCGGCTCCTGTTCGGGACCATGCAGCTGCTGGTCAACCTGCCCGATTACCTGAAGGGCCAGTTCAGCCTGCTCGGTCGCGACTTTCCCGCGTTCCGGGTGTTTGTCATCACGTTCAGCACCGTCATGGTCGGCGCCCTGTGGTTCGGGGTGGAGCGCACGCGCTGGGGCGCGATGGTGCGCGCGGCGGTCGACAACGGCCCGATGGCGCGGGCGGTCGGCATCAACACGCGGCGGCTCTTCACTCTGACCTTCGCCCTCGGCAGCGGGCTCGCGGGGCTCGGTGGAGCGCTCGGCGCGGAGATCCTCACCGTGCAGCCCATCTACCCCTTCGAGCACCTGGTCTACTTCCTGATCGTGGTGGCTGTCGGCGGGCTGGGGTCGCTGCGCGGGCCGTTTATAGCCGCGCTCCTGATCGGCATCACCGACACCGCATGCAAGTACTGGGTGCCGCAGTTCGGGGCGTTTTTCATATACGCCGCGACGATTGCCGTCCTGCTGTGGCGGCCGATGGGGCTGTTCGGGCGCCGCGTATGAGCCCGGAAGCGACGGCATGATCCGCCAGGCCAGCTACTACTCCGGGGCGCGCATCGGCTGGCTCGAGTGGCTGCCGTTCGCGGCCGCGCTCGTCGTCTTCTTCGCGCTGCCGGAGTACGTGCCGCTCGGCGCGCGCATCCTGGTCTACATCCTGTTCGCGCTGTCGCTCGACCTCATCCTCGGCTACGCCGGCATCATCACGCTGGGTCACACCGCGTTCTTCGGGCTCGGCGCCTACGTCGCCGGGATTCTCGGCGCCAAGGCCGGCGTCACCGATCCCCTGCTGCAGCTCGCCGCCGCCGGGGCCGCCGCCGCGGTGCTCGGAGTCATCACGGGCGCTGTCATCCTGCGCACCAAGGGCCTGACGCTGCTCATGCTGACGCTCGCGATCACATCGATCCTGATGGAGATAGCGAACAAGGCGACGAATCTGACCGGCGGCGCCGACGGGCTCTCGGGCATCACGGTGGCCCCGATCCTGGGGCTCTTCCGGTTCGACATGTTCGGCAAGACCGCCTACCTCTATTGCCTGCTGTTCCTGCTCATCGGCTGGTGGGTCGTGCGCCGGCTGATCTACTCGCCGTTCGGCGCCTCGCTCACCGGCATCCGCGAAAACGTCGTGCGCATGCACGCGATCGGCTCGCCGGCGTACGCGCGCCTGGTCGCGGTCTACACGATCTCGGGTGCGATCGCCGGCTGCGCGGGGGCGCTGCTTATGCAGACCAACCAGTTCGTGGGCCTCAACGTGCTCTCCTTCGAGTTCGCGGGCGAGCTGCTGGTGATGCTGGTGCTGGGCGGCGTCGGCCGCATCTACGGGGCTTTCGTCGGCCCCCTCGTCTACATGATCGCGCAGGACCAGCTCGCCAAGCAGTTCCCCGAATATTGGTACTTCGGCATAGGGCTGCTGCTGGTGGCAGTGGTTCTCTTCGCCCGCGGCGGGCTGCTGGGATTGGTCGACACGATCGTGGCGAAAGCCCGCGGAGCGCGCCGATGAGCGCGGTGCTCGAGACCCGCAAGCTCTGCAAGCGCTTCGGCGCGTTGACCGTGGCCGAGAACATCGACTTCCGGCTCGAGGCTGGCGCGCGCCACGCGCTGATCGGCCCCAACGGCGCGGGCAAGACCACCTTCGTCAACATGCTCACCGGCCGGCTCGCGCCCTCCTCCGGGCGCATCCTCCTCGGCGGCGACGACATCACGGAATCGCGGCAGGCGGCGCGCGTCAAGCGCGGGCTCGGCCGCACCTTCCAGATCAACACGCTCTTTCGCAGCCTCCCGGTGCTCGACAACGTCGCGCTCGGCATCGCGGAGCGCAGCGGCGTGGCCGGTAGCCTGTGGCGCCCGGCGAGCGCCTATGGCGCAATCCGCGACGAGGCCATGGAACTGCTAGCGACCCTTGGGCTCGCCGATGATGCCGCGATCCCCGTGCTCGATCTGCCCTACGGCAAGCAGCGTCTGGTGGAGATCGCAATCGCGCTCGGCCTGAAGCCAAAGGTCCTGCTGCTCGATGAGCCGGCGGCGGGCGTGCCATCGGTCGAGTCCGAGCGCATCCTGCGGGTGCTCGACACGCTGCCCACGGACATCGCCATCCTGATCATCGAGCACGATATGGACCTGGTGTTCCGCTTCGCGCGGCACATCACCGTCCTGGTGCAGGGCGAGGTTCTGGTGGAGGGAACGCCGGCGGAGATCTCCGGCAACCGCCGGGTACACGAGGTCTACCTCGGGGAACAGCACCATGCCTGACGGGCTCAGGCTCGCCGGCGTGCGCGCCGGCTACGGCGAGACCGTGGTGCTGGAAGACGTCGCGTTCGACCTGCCGGAGCGCGGCTCGCTCGCCGTGCTGGGACGTAACGGCGTCGGCAAGACCACGCTCCTCGCGACCGTGATCGGGCACACGACGTTCCACTCCGGGCGCATCGAGTACCGGGGCACGCCGATCGCGGGGCTGCCGGCCTACGAGCGGGCTCGGCTCGGCATCGGCTACGTGCCGCAGGAGCGCGAAATCTTCCCTTCGCTGACCGTCGAGGAGAACCTTACCGTCGCCGAGCGGCCGGGACCCTGGACGCTCGAGCGAGTCTACGAGCTCTTCCCGGGCATCGAGCGGCGGCGCAGCCACATGGGCAACCAGATCTCGGGCGGCGAGCAGCAGATGCTCGCCATCGGCCGTGCCCTCATGGGCAACCCCACGCTGCTCCTGATGGACGAACCGCTCGAGGGCCTCGCGCCGATCATCGTGGAGTCCCTGCTGAAGGCGTTGGCGCGCCTGATCCGCGAGGAGTCGCTCACCGTCATCCTCGTCGAGCAGCACGCCAAGCTCGCCCTCGAGGTCACGCAGGACGCGCTGGTGCTGAACCGGGGACGCGTTTCCTATCTGGGGAAGAGCGCAGAATTACTCGCCGACTCGCAGCGCCTGACGAGCCTCATCGTCGCCACCTAGACTGCACTCAACGCGCGAGCAGCTCGAGCTGCGTGCCCGTCACCCGCACATGGTCGCCGACGCGGAACATCGCGCCCTCCGCGCGCTGCACCGTCGCGTAGCCGCCGGTGTCGAGCTGAACGACGACCTCGTACGTCGTCTCGGTGAAACGCTCGCGCATCTCGGGCGTTCCCACGCCCCCGACGAACGGCTTTTCCTTGCCTTCGCCCAGCGGCAGGGCGATCACCGCGCCGACGATCACCGTCGTGCCGGGTCCCTGGTCCATGGGCTCGTTCTGGAAAACCTTGGGAACCGTCACCGGGCGCTGGACCTGCGATTCCCTGATCGAGCGGATTATTCCGCACCGCTCGCAGGGCTCACCTGGCTTGAGGATCGTACGCGGCGGCTCGCGGAAATCGGGGATGCGGATGGACTGCGCATGCGCCGCCGCAGCGAAGCACCAGGTTGCCGTCGCCAGGAGGCCAGCAGTCGCGCGTAGCCATCCGGCCCGCGTGCGCATGAACCCCATTACTACTCGGAGAGGCCCTGGATGAAGTACATCGCCGACAGCAGCACGCTCGGCGGGCCGAGCCGGCCGAGCCACTGCTCGTAGATCTTCTGGATCTCGCCGGTGCGGTAGAGGCGCGCGAGCACGCGGTTCACCGCGAGGCGAAACTCGTGGTCGCCACGCGGAATCGCCAGCGCATACGGCTCCACGGAGAAATCCTCCTCGAGCAGCTTGAACGCGCCCTGCGTCTTGCTCGTCAGCACGATACCGATCAGCACGATGCGGTCGGAGGCGAAGCCGTCGACCTTCCGCTGATCGAGCAGTCGCAGGCCCTCTTCACGCGTCTTGACGGTAACGACACTAGCCTTGATCGAGCGCAGCGCAAGCGTCTCCTTCAGCACCTTCTCGGTCGTCGTGCCGGTGATGACCGCGATGCGCTTGCCATTGAAATCCGAGATCCGGCCGGTATCGGATTCCACGCGCGTGAGAATGCTGCCGCCGTCCACGAACGTGATGAGGCTGAAGTCCACGTCCGCTTGCCGCCCGAGCGTCCAGGTCGTGGTGCTGCACTCGATGTCCACGCGCCCGCTCTTCACCGCCTCCAGGCGGTTCTGGATGGTCAGCAGCACCCAGCGGGTCTCGAGGCTGTCGAGCTTGAGCTGCGCCCGGATACCGCTCGCGATGGCGCGGCAGAGCTCAATCGAATAGCCCTGCGGCTGTTTGGCTGCATCCGTGGAGGAAAACGGCGCCGATCCGTCCAGGTAGCCCATGGTGATGGCGCCCTGCTTGCGGATCTTCTCGAGCGTCGCGCTTTGCGCCCACGCGGGCAACGCGAGCGCGCATATCAACGCGAGGGCAAACAGCCTCAGACTGGTCATGCGGGACCTCTCATATCACCTGGCCTTCGACGCGGGGATCCTGAACTGCCACTCGCCGTTCGATTGCTTGCAGAAGGTGTAGAGGCCGCGCTGGAAGCGGTCGCGGGCGTCGGATTCGATCGTGGCCTCGCGGCATTGCAGCTTGCCGTCTGAAAAACGTCTCTGCGGCGTGATCTTGCTGACGAACTGGGTTTTCGGCGCCTTCCACTCGACCGTCTGCCCTTCCGGAGCCTCATCCAGCGCCTTCATCACGGCCGCGCGGAATGCCTTCAGCTCCTCCCCCGTCAACCGCGTGATCGGCGCGTCCTTGAAGCCGCTCATGTTGAGCGCCCAAGCCGAGCCCGCCGCGGCCAGCAGCGCCACCAACAATAATCTCTTCATGGCTGAAATCTAGAACGATACCCTCAGGAACGCAGCCGGTCCCGTGAAAGTCGTTCTCGCTTTGCCATGCCATTCGGTGTCGTCGATCTCCACGTCCAGCACCAAGCTACGCAGGCCCAGGCCAAACCCGACGTTGCGAAATGGCTGGTAGAGCACATCGATGGCCGTACTGCGCAAGTCGCCGCTATAGATGTCATAGTTGAGCGAGAGCCAATCCATTCGCATCCGCACCGCCCACTCGTTGGTGAGCGCGAACGCCCCATATAAACTCAATACCGGCAATGGCGCCGTTACATCCGTCGACTCGGCGCCGACCCCCGCTGACTCGATGCTTGTCTTGATGCCCGATACATGGAGGCCGAGGCCGACCCCGAGTTCCTTGTCGCGCCGCTTGAAGAACGAGTAGCCGACGCCGACACGGATATCGGAAAAATCGTAGGACGAATTGACCGTGCTTCCAGCGGTGAATGTCTGGTCGCCCCAAGTGATATCCGCCGCCAGCGTGCGGGTCGCATTGCGATTCAAGCTGAAGTAATCGACTTCGAGCCGCCAGCGCTCGCTCATCCGCCAGAGAATAGCGCCGATGGCGGAGACGTTCCGATCCTCGAGCCCGAGCGTGTTCTCGAAATCGACAACCACTCCGATCCCACCGCTCGATGGTCCCAACGACGCCGATGTGCTGGACCTGGAAAAATAGGCACCGAACTCGAAGTTGAACCGGTCGTTCAGCGCGGGATGGTTGGGAATTGGCTCTGCCGCCGGGGCCTGGGCGTGCGCTGTCTCGACCGTACCGGACAGGAGCAATGCAGCGGCCAAGATCGACATTGTCGCGATTCGGAATCGGGTCATGCCACACCTCCGATGCTTGATACGGGACACTCTAACAGATGGGGCAACCGCAAGCAGTCTAGCAATCCATATCCCGGAAACCTTGCGCTGCATCAATCAGGGTAAACCAGGAGGGACAGGTGTTGCACGATTGCGCGATTTTACGCTGGTAGAATGAAAGCAGCCATCCAAGATCGGCGGCAGCGCGCTGCGGTTTCACGAAGGGACCTCATCTGGCAATACACCCGGTCACGGTTCCAGGCCGCACACTGTTAGCGACAGTGGCCGCGTTGTGCGTCCTCCTGCATCCGCACGGCGTGGCGCTCGCGCAGCGCGCGGACGGCGACAAGCCTCCTGCCGCGACGCCGCGCATCGGCCTCGCGCTTTCCGGCGGCGGCGCGCGCGGCATCGCCCATATCGGCGTGCTCAAGGTGCTGGAGGAGCTGCGCGTGCCGGTGCATTGCGTTGTCGGCACCAGCATGGGCTCCATCGTCGGAGGCGCGTACGCTTCGGGGAGGCAACCGGCGGACCTCGAGCGCGTTGTGCTCGCGACCGACTGGGACTTGGTGTTCTCCGACCGCCCGCCTCGCGAGGAGATCTCGAGCCGGCGCAAGCAGGACGATTACAAGACGCTCTTCGCCCCGGAGTTCGGGGTGAAGGACGGCGGGCTGGTCCTGCCGAAAGGCATCATCGCGGGCGTTATGATTGAGGCGTATTTCCGCGCGCTCGTCGATCCGGCGGTCGGCATCACCAGCTTCCAGCAGCTGCCGATCCCTTTCCAGGCGGTGGCGACCGACATCGAGACGGGCGAAGCCGTCGTGCTCGACCGCGGCAGCGTTGCACAGGCGATGCGCGCCAGCATGGCCATTCCAGGGGCAATCTCGCCAGTCGAAATCGAGGGCCGGCTATTGGTCGATGGCGGCATCGCCAACAATCTGCCCATCGACCAGACGCGCAAGCTGTGCGCCGACGTCGTGATCGCGGTCAACATCTCCACCCCGCCGCTCAAGCGCGAAGAGATCACGTCCGTCCTTACGGTGACCGGACAGCTCATTAACTTCCTCGGGCTCGCGAATGCGGAGCGCCAGCTCAAGAGCCTCGGCGAGCGCGACGTTCTCATCGCTCCCGAGCTGGGCGACATCACCTCCGGCAGCTTCGACCGCGCGCGCGATGCGATCCGCGTCGGGGAAGAGGCGGCGCGAAAAATGGCCGAGCAGCTCCGCCGTTACAGCCTGCCGCCTGAGCAATACGCGGCGCTGCGCGAAAAACAGATCGTCGGCCGTGAGCAGAGCAAGGGCCTAGGCACGGTGGACGAGATCCGCTTCGAGGGACTGAAGCGCACGAACCCGGAGGTGCTGCGCGAGCTGGTCCGCAGCAAGCCGGACGAGGAGCTGACCGAGGTGAAAGTCGGCGAGGATCTGCGGCGCATCTACGGCCGCGGCGACTTCGAGAGTATCGACTATCGCATCCTGGAGGAGCCCGGCAGGCGCGTCATGGTCATCCAGCCCCAGGAGAAATCGTGGGGGCCGAACTACCTGCGCTTCGGCCTGGGCCTTGCGACCGATTTCCAGGGTGAAAGCGTTGTCAGCGTGCTGGTGAGCCATCGGCAGACCTGGCTCAACCGGCTCGGTGGCGAATGGCTCAACGAGGTGAAGATCGGGAGCAACAACAGCTTTTTCACCGAGTTCTACCAGCCGGTGGAGGAGCGCGGGGCGTGGTTCGTCGCGCCTTACGGCTTCATTGGCCAGACCGTGCGAAGCGTGTTCGTCGACTCGGATCGCGTCGCGCGCTACGACGTGAACGAAGGACGCCTGGGACTCGACGGAGGTTATGCCCTCGGCACCTGGGGCGAGGCACGCGTTGGCTACCTGTGGCGCAAGATCCACGCGAAGGTGGAAACCGGCTCCCCGCTTCTGCCCAAGCTCCAGGAGGATTCGGCCGGTTTCCGCGCGCGCCTCAGCGTCGACCAGCTCGACCACCCCTGGTTTCCGCGTCGCGGTTACCAGGCCGAGTTGTCCGCCTACACAGCCGAGAAAAGTCTGGGCTCCGACCTCGACTACGAGAGGTACGAGGGTAACCTTACTGCCGCCAAGGGCTGGGGCAACCACACCTTCCAGGTCAGTGCGGTCGGCGGTACCGACCGCAATACCGACATGCCCGCGTACGAGACCTTCACTCTCGGCGGGCCGCTGCGCTTGTCGGGCTACCACATAGACGAGTTCTCGGGCCGCCGCCTGGCGTTTGGACGCCTGATTTATTACAACCACACGGTAAAGCTGCCCACGATACTTGGATCCGGACTCTATGTCGGCGGCTCGCTCGAGGTAGGGCGCATCACCCGCACCTTCACGGGCGTCCCCGACGCGGGGACGCTATGGTCGGGATCGGTGTTCATCGCCGCGGACTCCTTCCTCGGTCCGGGCTACTTGGGCCTTGGCTTCGGCGAAGGGGGCCGCATGACGCTCTATCTGCTGCTCGGAATTCCATAGCTCGGGATACCGGGCCAAATCCGCTAGCACGATTACGGGTCGTCACTCGACCAGCGGAATCTGCGCCGCCAGCTCGTATTTGAAGAGCGCGCGGATCTTGTTCTCGATCTGCATGTAACGGGCGACTTTCGTGCCCGGGATCGCCTTCTCCAGCCGGGGCACGTAGGAGCGCTTCAACTTCAACTCCCGCTCTTCCACCGCGAGGTAGTCATTCATCAGCTTCTTGGCCGTCGCATCCGGAACCGCGCCCTTGTTGTAGGCGTCGGCGTAGTTCTTGATCACGCCAACGAGCTGCTTGTTGAGGCTCGCCAGGTCCTTCTGATAGGCGTCGTACACGGGCCAGAACCCCTTTGCCTCGTCCTCGGTCAGCTGCATGTTGGCGGCGACGACGAGCTTCTTGTCGGCCTTGATCTTCTGCGCGAGGATCTGCATGTCCGACGCGGTCTGGGCCGCAGCCGGTATTGCGAACAATGCAACGAGTGCGAACAGTACAACTTGCAGGTGTTTCATGAGTGCGTCTCCTTCAGTTAAGTTGAAAATCTAGAAGCGGATCCCCAAGCCAAGGTAGAGACCGCTGTTGGCCATGTCGTAGACGAAGCCGTCCTTGTCGTAGTCGACGCTGATGTAGCGGTAGCCGAGCTTGGCGGCAAACGTCTTCGAGAACTCGTAGTTTACGCCGACGAGGCCCTGCCAGGCGAAGTCCGATCCGACGCCGAAGCCGCCGATGTCCGCGTAACTGACGAGCGTCCAGTGGTTGGCGATCGGGTATAGCGCGCGCACACCGATGTAGGGATCCACCCAGTCCTTCTCGGCACTGCGCGCCACCGCGACGGTCTGCGCGAAGAAGCTTCCATTGATGCTGGCTTCGGCCTCGATCTTCGTATAGCGCAGCCCGCCGATCACGTCGACCGGCGCGCCGCCCTCTTGCACCCGGTACGCAACCGCAGCCGCGAACATCTTCTGCGTCACCTCCAAATCCGCGCTCGCCGTAGCGGTGGCGCCGATCGGACCTGGCCCTGTGCGGCTCGCGGTTCCGGAGCCCTCGAGCTTCATGTAAATCGCGTCGAACAGCATTCCCCAACGGCCCTTCCGCGCCTCGAACGCCCCCATGAGGCCGGCGTCCAGGTTATCTAGGATGTCCGGGAAACTCATGTCGACGTTGATGGCAGGGAGCGCGCCTCCCTGCACGTCCCCATTCATTCCCGCGCCCCAGATGTAAGGGGTGAAATCGAAGGTCCAGCTGCTGCCGGGCGCAGCCGCCGCGGTCTGCGCCCGCACCGGCATCGGAGCCAGACTGACCGCCGCCAGCAGCGCCGCGAGAACCAAGGTTCTCGGATTCAAGGTCATCGTTCTCGCCTCATGTCGAAGCGCTATCTCACGCTGACGGTCACCTTGTTGATCTTGCCGGTGAAGGCGTTGTTGCCCTGCTTGTAGTCATTGGACACGTTGGTCTCGCCGTCGAGCCCCACGTCCGCGCCTTCATCCCCTGAAAACGCGAACGGCTGGGTCTTGGGAATCTTCCCTTCGGCGAGCTTCTTGCCATCGACACTCAGGATCGACCTGCCGCCGGTGCCCGGATTGGCCGCATCCGGGATGAACTCGTAGACGATCGTGCGCTTGCCGGGCGCGAGGGCCGTGGTGCTCGCAATGTTGGTGCGCTCCAGCCCGAAGAAGTTGTATTCGTGATGCACCTTGCCGTCTTTCATGTAAAGCACCCAGCCGCCGAAGGCGCCGGCCTGGGCGATGATCACGCCTTGCGTCTTCGCGTCCTTGACCTCCACCTCGGCGGTGATGGTATGGTGCACCCCCTTCACGTTGATGAAGGCGTTCTCCATCATGCCCGTCATGCCGGGATAGACCGCCAGCGTTTTGCGTCCGCCCAGCAAATCGGGGCGTCCGGCGATGGCCGGATCGAAGCGCTCGGCGCGCCGGTCATCTATTGGCAGCACGTTGTTCCGGACGGCCTCCTTCATGAAGACCGCCTGCAGCTCCTTCAGCTTCTCCGGGTGCTTTTGGGCAAGGTTGTTCGCCTGGCTGAAGTCCGTTCGCACGTCGTAGAGCTCCCACACGTCGTCCTTTAGAGAGGGAATCTTCGCCGCCATGTCCCAGGGGATGGAATGCCGGGCGCTGGCCATCCAGCCCTCGTGGTAGATGCCGCGGTTGCCGAACATCTCGAAGTACTGAGTCTTGCGCCGGTCGGCGGCCTTGGCGTTGTCGGCCGAGTACAACATCGAGACGCCGTCCATGGGCCGCTGCTTGATGCCGTTCACCACCTTGGGCTGCGGCAGCTTCGCGGCCTCGAGCACGGTGGGCGCCACGTCGACCACGTGGTGGAACTGGCTGCGAACCTCGCCTTTGGCCTTGATGCCCTTGGGCCAGTGCAGCACCATGCCGTTGCGCGTGCCGCCGAAGTGGCTCGCCACCTGCTTGGTCCACTGGAAAGGCGTGTTGCCCGCCCAGGCCCAGCCGATGGCGAAGTGAGGAAACGTCGTGGGCCCGCCCCAGGTGTCGATGTGGTTCATCATCTGGTCGGCTTTGCCGATGATGCCGTTCAGCGCCATCATTTCGTTGAAAGTGCCTTCCGGTCCGCCTTCGGCGCTGGCGCCGTTGTCGCCCACGATGTAGTAGAAGAGCGTGTTCTCCAGCGCGCCGATCGCCTGCAACTGCGCCACCAGCCGCCCGACTTCATGGTCGGTGTGCGCGGCGAAGCCGGCGAAGGTTTCCATCTGGCGCTCGAAGAGCCGCTTCTGCGTGGCGCTCATATCCGCCCACGCGGGGATCTCTTTGGGCCTCGGGGTAAGCTTGGCGTCGGCCGGAATCACGCCCAGCTTCTTCTGGCGGGCGAAAGTCTCCTCGCGCAGCTTGTCCCAGCCGCCGCTAAATTGCCCCTTGTACTTGGCAATCCATTCCTTGGGGGCGTGGTGCGGGGCATGCGTCGCACCGGTGGCGAAGTACAGGTAAAAAGGCTTGCCCGGCGTGAGGGTCTGCTGGGCGCTGACCCAGTTTATCGCCTGGTCGGTCATGTCCGTTGTGAAGTGGTAATCGGGGCCTGGCTTGTGCTCGACGCGCACCGTGCCGTCGTAGATTGCCGGGGCCCACTGGTTGGTCTCGCCGCCGATGAAGCCGTAGAACTTGTCGAAGCCGGAGCCCGTGGGCCAGCGGTCGTACGGACCGGAGACCGAGACCTCCCAGGGCGGGGTCTCGTGGTACTTGCCGAAGGCGGCGGTGCTGTAGCCGTTCTGGCGCAAGATCTCGGCCAGGGTGGTGATGGTGCGTGGGCGCACGCCGGTGTTGCCGGGAAAGGCGGTGGCAAGCTCCATGATCGCACCGGCGTTGTTGGCGTGGTGGTTGTGCCCGGTGAGCAGCGCCACGCGGGTGGGGCTGCACAGCGCGGTGGTGTGGAAACGGTTGTACTTGAGACCGCCGGCCGCCAGTTTCTCTACCGTGGGCATGCTGATCGGGCCACCGAAGGCGCTGCTGTGGCCGAAGCCGATGTCGTCGATCAGCACGATCACGACGTTGGGTGCGCCCTTGGGCGCGGTCACCTCGAAGCGCGGCGGCGCCTTGGCCTTGCGCGCGTCGAGCTCGGTGATGGGTTTATGGGCAGGCTCCGGGATCGGCAGTACCGTCCGGTCCGGCGTTGCCCCCTTGGTCTGGGCGAGCACCGGCACGGCGCAGGACAATGCCAGGGCCGCGAGCAGCGCTCGCTGCAGCATCGAGTAATTCATGGAATCCTTTCCGGGTACGAAAAACGGACGACTTTACGATGTGCTACGCACCGGGCTTTGATCTGGATCAATCGCCACACGGCGAGTCCAGAATCGACCAGTGACGCGGATAATTATACTTGTGCGGTACAGCGACGGCCCACATGCTGGACGTTCAGGACGTCCACCACCTCAGTGCGAGCACATAGAGTGCCCCCACCACAAGCTGTACCAGGGTGATCGGCAGCCCGTAGCGCATGAAGCGCATGAAGGTCACGCGATCGCCGTGGCGCTCGCAGATGCCGACACTCACGATATTGGCGGAGGCTCCGATCATCGTCGCGTTGCCGCCGAGGGTGCCGCCGAACATCATCGCGACGAAAACCGGCAGCACCGCGACGGGCCAGTCGCTGAATTCCCCCGACAGCGCCAGCTCGGGAACCGCTTCGGCCGCAACCAGGTAGCCCTTGGTCATGATGACCGAGGCTGCCACCACCGGGCGCATCATCTACTTCGTCTCAAGCGGCGTGATCAGTTTAGCCGGAAGCTTGAGCGTGCGCTCGAATATCCCGAGCACTTCGGATGTTACCGCCCTCGGACCGAGCGGCACGACCAGGGGATTGCGGATGTCGCCGCTCACTCCAACCGGCACGCTCGTGAAGGTTCCGCCGATGATGTATCCCACAAGCGGCACATTGCGCACGAGCTGGTCCGCGCGGCTGAATGGCGCGACCAGCACGGTAAGGCGGCTGCTGAAGTCGGTGGTGGAGATCCATCCGTTCGCCGCGAGCCCCACGGCATCGCTGTGAAAGGCACCTTCGTCGACGATGAACCGGCCGCCCTCGAAATGCCCGGCCACGATCAACGTGCGATATGGGAATCCCTGGTCGTCGAGCTTCGGGCTGTCCGGCCCCATCAGCGAGGCGACGTTCCCCATGGACAGGATGTTCCCGAGCATGGCGAATTTCATGACCTTGCCGTCGCGCGCGTCGGCGTGCACCGTTCCCTTGAGGTTTCGCCGAAGTACCGCCAACTCGCCTTGCGTGCTGATGTCGGCCGTCAAGTCGTATAGGCCGGTAATCTCGACGTGCTCGCCACTCAGGCAGTGGGCGGTCTGTTCCAGCTGCAGTTTCTGCGCGGCGATGCGCGCGGAAGCGGAATAACCTTGCGGCGTCGCCTCGAGCGTCAGCGGCAACGATATGCCGCACAGATCGGCCCGCTCCAGGTCCAGGTGCGCACGCTGCTCCTCGAGCATGAGCGTCGCAGCAACAGGCGCGATTTTGTAGCGGCCGCGCTGGACTGAATCCGCGCGTACCGCGATGCGGCCCGTTACCGGCAGGGGCCACATCCGCGATGGGGCGTATTCGCCGCCCGTGACCGGCTTGGGCCGGACTTCGGCGGCGATCTTCTCCTCGGACGGCAACAACACATCCAGATTGATGACGGGGGATTCAAGCTGCGCGTCGATGACCGGACCGCGATCGCTTCGCCGCAGTTCCCCGCGCAGCGTCACACGCTGCCCCGCCCAGTCCACTGTGGCTTCGCGCACGCGCAGCGCGACGTCATCGGTTGCCAGGTCGATGCGCTCTATCCTGAGCGGCTGCCCGATCAACGAGGCGAGGTCGAGCGCCTCACCCTTCAGTTGCCCGTCGGCGGTCATGCGCTGGGGATGCTCACGGTCAATAGTGAAACGCAAGTCTCCGGCAATGTTGCCGGACGGCATCTTTGCGCGCTTCAATACGGCCGCGATGCTCGTGCTGTGCAAGGCCCCGGCGTACCGGCCCTCCAGCACCCTGTCCTTCACGCGCAGCGCCAGCTCGGCGTCACTGCGTCCGTCCTTGATCGTTGCCCGCTGAATGTCGAGGGCGCCCGGGGCCCAGGCGAGATTCACGGTCACGCCCGGTCCCGAAACGAATTGCGCGCTTGCCTGCACCTCAACTGCGCGATCGGGGTGCCAGGCGATGCGGGGAACGACGATCCGGATGGGCGCCGTGGGCTCGTATCGGACAGGCAGCCCTGCGCGGCTCCACACCCACGCCAGGTACTGTTCCCCAATCGTGCCTTCGGCAACGGCACCCTGCACCCTCGGCCCCGTGGCGAACTCGTCAATCGTCATCGAGACGATGGCGGTTGCATCCAGCAGAGACACGGCCGCGCGGTGTATCGTTACCGATGCGGGGCCGGCGTCGAGCGACCAGCCCGCGATCTTGACCGGCCCCGGCAGTTGCCGTATCCCAAGCACCGCTTCCGACTTTTGCGCATCCACGCCAAATTTCCAGCTCCCACGGCCGACAGCGAATTTTGCGACCCCTCCGATGCGCCCGGCAGCCGTCTGGATATCGGCCAGCGCTTCGCGGTTCTCCTGGGGAAGCGCACGGCGGGCAAGCTCGAGCGACCGCGCGACATCGAGGTCAAAGCTCGCGTCGCCTGCAGTCGAACCATCCTTGAACAGGTACTGCAGCGTGGAAAGCAGCACCTTACCTGCAGGCAGCGACAACGCGACATGATCCAGCTTCACCTTGTGGCGGTCGATTTCGACCACGCCACCGCCCAGACGCACCGGGCCGGGAAGATCCCGGACCTGCACCGCCACGTCGGACTTGTGGACATTCACACCCACGCTCCAGCCGTGCGGCACGAGTGCGAGCTTGACTCGGCCTTCGGCCCGGCCCGTAACCGGCTGCAATGAGCTGAGGGCTTCGCGTACGGTTGGGGAAGCCAGACGCCGCGTGTAATCCATTCCCTGCGCGAGATCCAGGTCATAACTGGAGTGCCCGGAAAGGGCGCCGTCCTTCGCCGCGAAGCGCAGCTCCCCGGCCGCGATCTTGCTGGTGCCAAGCCGGATCTCGTCCACCGAGACGAAGATTTCCTGCGCGCCGAATTTTGCGGAGCCCTTGACCCGGACATCCGGGATATTCACGCGTTCACCGGCGCGCGTAATGTCCACGGAATCGGTGCTCGCGTCGAACTCGCCTTCCAGCGCTGTCCTCGCGTCGGTGCGCGCCTCCACGCGCAAGTGCACGGCCGCCGGCGACACCCCTACCGGCACGTTCCCCACATAGCGCTCCAGCCAGGCCTGCGGCTTGATGTTTGCCCCACGGAGGCTGGCCTTCACCGAGAGATCCGAGTACTCGACGCGTGCCGCGAGCGCCAGCGAGCTCCAATACTCGCTTGCCGCGGTGGCGTCGAGCGCCATGCCTGCCGCCCCGGCACGCGCGCGGAGCGACAGCTTGCTCAACCGCATGGGAGGCGCGTCGGGGACGCAGACCTCCAGTTCTGCCTCCTCGATGGCGACGACCGTATCGGGGGCAAACTTGCGGACCGCATCGACGATCGGGGCCATGACCGAGCGATAGAGCACGAAGATATCGGGCGTCGGCTTCTTTTCCTGCGCCTTCTCCTCCACGGTCGCGGAAGGGGCGACTTCGATCCGGATCACCGGCCTCGTCACCGAAACGGCAGTAATCTCGACACGGCCCCGAAACAGCGGCCACAATCGCAAATCCGCTCTTGCCTCCTCGGCGCTGACATTTGCGATTTGAGGAATCTCGAGCCGCGCCTTGCGCATGACGCCGTGGGGGGCGGGAAGGATCCGGATGCGCAGCTCGTCCCAGGCGACCTTGCCCCGCACCGCTTCGGAGAGCACGCGCTGGATTTCCGCCCGGACGCGCGGCGTATCGAGGAATTCGGGAAGAAGGAGCGCTGCAGCAACCAGCAGCAGTCCCAGGATCGCAATGAAATAGACGGAATAGCGGGCAGCGCTCTTCCAGCGCCGCCTTGCGGAGGGCTTGTCCACGGAAAGGCGATTCTAGTCCCCCGGGACCGGTCCCGCCGCCCGCCTGCATGCGAACGCGCGCATGCTATTTCGCTCCTTCCAGCTCTGCGACCAGCCGCTTCACGCCGGGATCGTCAGGCAGGATATCGGCGATCTTTCTCGCGTAGGGGAGCGCGTCCCGGGGCTTGCCCGCTTCGCGGATCATCGAAACGAGCGTGCCGAGAATTTCCAGGTCGTACGGATGGCGTACCTCGGCGGCACGCAGTACGGAAAGCGCCTCGCCTCGCCTGCCGGCGGAGTGCAGTCCCACGGCATAGACGTAACCATAGCGGGCGCTGTCCGGAGCGAGCTTCGCCGCCATGGCAAGCTCCTTGATGGCCGCGCCCTTTTCGCCTTTCCGCACGAGCAGCAGGCCCAGCGCGTGATGCAAGTCCGCCGCGCGCGGCAAAAGCACAAGGCCACGCCGCAGCAGTCTCTCGGCCTCCCCTTCGCGCCCAAGCTGGCGGTAGGCATCGGCGAGATTGACGTATGCGCCGATGAATCGCGGGTCGAGCGAGAGGGCACGCCGGTACGCCGCAATCGCTTCCTCCGGACGGGCCTGGCGCAGCCGCAGGTTGCCGAGATTGACGTTCGCGGCCGGCCAGTCGGAATCCATTTGGAGGGATTCGACGTACTCGCGCATTGCCCGCTCGCGGTTGCCTCGCTGGTCGGAGGAGAACTGATCCTCACGCACGTCCGCGAGCACGCGCGCAGCCTCCACCCGCACGTCCCGAACCGGGTCAGCGAGCAGCGGCGCCGCTGCCTGTGCCCGGACGGTCGGTTCAAACTGCTCGATGAGGCCGAGCGCGGCGATGCGCGTGCTGGGATCGTAATTCGCAAGCAGCTTGCGCACCGCGGGCAGGTTTTGCGGCCGGACATGAGGACTTGCCAGCGTAGCTGCGGTCGCCTTCACAATGAGCGGCAACGCCGGATCATCGGCGACCGCGAGCAGCGACGGCAGGGCCTTTGCACCCTGCGTCGCGCCGGCGTGCAGCGTCGTACCGTAGTGCCGGCTTTCGTGCCAGGCTTTTCCGTACCACTGGTCCATTGCCGCGATGGCCCAGTCAGGCTTGCGTCCGGCGTGGCATTGCGTGCAGGCGTTCGGGCTGCCGAGCGAGACAGACAGGTCGGGCCGCGGCACGCGGATACTGTGATCGCGCCGCGGATCCACCACCATGTACCTCTGCGCCGTCATATGGCATTCGACGCACTGGGCACCCCTTGTTCCCGACTTGTGGAAGTGGTGCTTCTCCGTGTCAAAGGCAGCGGCATTGTGGCAGCGCAGGCAAAGGGCGTTGCCCTCCGCGCGGAGCTTCAGCGCGTGGGGTTCATGGCAATCCATGCAGGTGACGCCGCGCTGGTGCATCCTGCTCTGGAGGAACGAGCCCCAGGTGTAGACCTCTTCGCGCTGCTGGCCGTCGGCGTGGTAGTTCGGGGGAGTCAGCAGCGCCAGGCGATGCGTATCCTCGAGCGGCGCGCCCACCGGTCCTGATTCCGCAATCGTGGAGCGGCGCGCGTGGCATGCCGCACATACGTTCATCAGCGCATCCGCGGCCGACTTGTCGCGCTGTGCGGTCTTTGCGTCCGCCGCCGGATACTGCCACGCCTCGTTCCAGCGGCTTCTCAGTACCGTCAGACCCTTGTCGCTCTCCGGCGAGTAGGGCGCGCGCGCGTGCTTCGCCCACTCCACGTGGCGTGAGCCCGGCCCGTGGCATGCCTCGCACGCGACATTGATTTCGTCGAACGTTGTCTTGTAGCTATTGCTGGCCGCGTCGTACCCCTTCTTCAGATTCGTCGAGTGGCACGCGGCGCACTGGAGGTTCCAGTTCTGATACAGCCCGGTCCAGTGCAGAGAATCCTTGCGGTCGATCTTCTCGTTCGGGTAGAGGTGGAACCAGCGCTGTCCCCCCTCCCCTTTGGGTCGCGCGTCCCAGGCGATGCTGAGCGCCTGGAGCCTGCCGCCGGGAAATTCGATCAGATACTGCTGCAGCGGCGTGACGCCGAACGTGTACCTGATCTCGAAATCGGCGAGCTTGCCGTCTGGCCCGTCGGTATTGACGAAGAACCGGCCGTCGCGCTTGAAGAAGGTGGAGGTGACGCCGGCATAACGAAACCGGGCATTTGCGAAGTTGCCGAGCACCGTCTTGTCGTCAGCCACCTGCATCGCCAGCGCGTGATGCGAGCCACGCCAGGCTTCGTGCTGCTTCGCGTGGCATTCCGCGCAGGCCTTCGCGCCAACATGATTGGCCGCGATCGGTTGAATTGGCGGTGGAACGGTCGCGACATCACGGAGCAACCACCAGCCGGCTCCGCCCGCGGCGAGCGCAATGGCACCGGCCACGGCAACGATCGTGCTTCGGGATCTGCTCAATGGATGAGCGTCTGGACGACCAGGGAGCGTTCCTTCCAGTACATGCCATTGAGGCGCATCGAGACCGCTTCGAGCGCGCCGAGCGGCGGGGCGGCGAACTCGAGCACCGCGGCCGGGCGGGTGCCGTCCCCTTCCACGCGCTGGATATTCGTGCACTCCAGGTCGGGCGCGTACTTCTTGACGAATTCGCGGACCTCTTCGTCCGGGGTTCCCGGGCTGATGTTCCCGATCCAGAGTTTCATTCCAATCTCCTTGCGGGCATTTTACGGTGCTTCGGTAAGCCAGTTCGCCGGATCGGCTCCCATTTTTTCGCCGAGATCGGCCAGCTCGTTCATCACCTCGGTCACGAATGTTCCCGGCTTGGGGGGCACCCACTCGTCGGGGACGGCCATGACGCGCACCTCCAATTCCACGTTGCGTCGGAGTTTCGAGATCTCCGCCATCGCAAATAGGTGGCGCATGGAATTCATGGTGGAGGTTTGCGTCGCCATGATCGTGGCGCGGCCCATGATGTCGGGCCAGCGCTCCTGGGTCACCTGCGGAGGAAACCGGAACTGGTTGTTGAAGATGACCCAATAGCGCATGCGCGGCATCGGCGCCCCGGGATACTTCGCCCGCCACAGCGCGGGAAGACTCTCGTCTTCACGCACACGCCCGCCGTAGAGAATGTTTCCGGTGATCGCGCCGTCGACGTAGAGATGCTCGCCGATTCCCCGCGCCGGGAAGACTGCGGGTATGCCTGCGCTCGCCAGCAGGATCGTGCGCACGTGCTCCTCGTTGTTGTCCGCCAGCGCCCGCCTGGCCTCGGCAACGATGTCCCAAGCGTGCATGTCGCCGAAATCGATGTTCGTGGTATTGACCACCAGTCCGCGACCGCCGGCGCCTTCCGCCACGATTCGCTCGATCAGCGGGCGGTCCAGCGCCGTGCGCAGCTCGCGCTCCAGGCCAGGCAGAATGAAAAACGACGGATTGTTCGGCAGGAAGAAAAGCCATCGCGAGACCGCCACGTCCTTGTGAGGCTTGCGGTACAGCTGAACGATGCGCTCGATGGATTGATCATCACCCAGGAAGGCGAACGGGGCGATCAGCGCGCCGGTGCTGACCCCGGTGACCACGTCGAACTGCGGGCGCGCCTGCTCGCCCTTGACGCGTCCCCACCCTTTGAGCACGCCGGCGCCGAATGCGCCCCAGTCCCCGCCCCCGGAGATGACCAGCACGTCAATGGTCGGCGGCGCGGCGCCTGGACCAGCCTTTTTAGAAGCATCGACCTTGGTTTCGGCGCGCTTCAGAAGCGTTACCATGAACTCGCGTGTTTGCTCTCTTCTGGCGGCGAAATCGGCATTTCGAGCGGCAACCAGGGCTGCCATGGTCCGGTCCGGTCGCGGCGTGTCCGAGGCGCAGCCCGCAGACAGTATGGTGGCCGTCACCATCACCGCGGCGAGCACGACCTTGATCAGTGACGTTTCCATGTCTTGTCGGGGTTGAATCGGGTGACCTTCTTGACAGCGGCCGCGGTGTCCGGCCCGAGGTCCTTCTCGTACACGATCCCATCGTGATTGACGAGGAAGGACATGACGCCGGAGTTGCCGTAGGACGCCGGCCAGGCGACGAGCGCGAATCCGCCGATCATCCTGCCCTGCGCCACGTAATCATAGGCGCCGCCGCGCGCGCTCGGCCCCTGTCCCCGGATGATTCGGTAGTGATACCCGTGATACGCATCATCGCCTTTGGTGTAGCCCTCCGCTTTCGCGCTGGCATACAGGGGTCCTAGTGGACTCGGCTTCTCCCCGGCTTTGGTAGGGAAGAAGAGCCCGTCGCGCTTGCCTGGTGCGCTGGTGAATTTCTGCGCGTAGTGGAGAAGCTTGTCGCCCTGTGGATTGCGCAGGTAGTACTCGCGCTGCGAATCCACGTACGCGAGCACCGCCTGTATCGCCGATAGCTCGTTACGGCCGATGCGCCGGTTGAGGATCTCCTCCTTCGCCTCGTTCGCGTCGAATCGCCAGCCGGCAGCGTCCTTCACAATCGGAATCGGAAGCGGCCACTCGTCGGTGCCCACTAAAAGTACTGCCTTGGCGTCGCCCTGCCTGGCCAGCTTGCTCGCTTCGCCGTAAGCCTTCAGGAAGCGCTCGCGGCCCGTTCTGTCTGCTGCCGCGTCGCCGGACTGCACGAGTTCCTGGGACCCGGGCCCCAGGACTTCCCGCATCGCGTTGACGTCACCGGTCTTCACCGCCGACACGAGCGCCTTGGCAGCCTCCTCCGGCGAACCGAAAGTCCTCGGCTTTTCTGCCGCAAGAACGTTTGGCCCGATGCCACCGGACAGCAGCATCGCCGCAAAAATCGGCACCCACGCGCGCCGCACACCATCCATGAATGCAGCTCTTCCCGGAATCATTTGAATCTCGGTCATCATCCGCAGCTCCAGAGCACCTAGCGGCGCCGACCACCGCCGCCGCCCGCGCGCGCATGGCTCGCGGCCGACGAGCGGCTTGTGGCGCCGCGGCTGCTGTTATCGCGAGTCTGCGCGCCACGGCCGACGCCATCGAACGCGTCTGGCTGTCGCCCCCCGGCCCGGTCGGCGCCTGGAGCCCAGTCACGCGCACCGGTGGCATCCCGCTGCCGGTCGCCGGCACCCACGTCGCGTCCGCCCGCGCGATCGCCGCCGGCACGGTCGCGGTCCAATCCCTCCGGGCCCGCGCGTGCGATATCCTGCCGTCCCTGCTCCGCTCGCCCGCGGTACGATTCCCGGGTATCCACGCCCGGCCGTTGACCGCCGCCGTATTTCTGGCGGCTGCCCTGGTCGCGGTATTCGACACCCTTGCGATGCTCCGGCCTGTGCTGCCAGTCGCCGGTCTTGATGTCGGTCCTGTTGAAGTTGTTGTAGGTGTGGTGGTTGATGTAGACGTTGCTGCCGCCCCAGTGACACCCGCCCCACATCGCGTTGCCTACGATAATGCCGACCGAAAATGAAAAGAACATCGCGCCAGGAACGTAGCCGGGCGGGTAATAGTAGTACGGTGGATACGCCGGGTACGGCCACGGGCCATAGACCACGACCGGGTCGTAGGTCGGCACATAGACCACCTGGGGATTCGCCAGCTCGATCTTGATCACGGTCGTCCCGTCCTGCTGCTCGACCGTGACCTTCTGCTCCTTGCCGGACTTGAGATTTCCGGCAGCATGAGCCTTGGTACGGAGCCTCTGGATGCCATCCATTACATCCTTCTGCTGGCCGAGGAAGGCATCTCCCAGCTTCTGGGTCCAGTCGAGCTTGTCGTTCATCATCGTCAGCACCTGGGGAAAGGCGGCAAGCGACTTGACGCTCGGGTCCCAGGGCTGCTTCTGCATCGCGTCCTCGAGCGCCTTTTCCTTGACGTTAGGATTCGCCTTGGACCAGCGCGCCGCTTGCACGATCTCCAGCGGATACGTTGAAGCCATCAGGATCTGCGCGACGAGCGCGTCGGGATAGAGCGCGATCGGCGCGACCAGTTGCTCGATCTCCTCCGGCTTGAACGCCGCGGGTTCCTGGGCCGGCAGCGGAGGAGACAGCGCCACCAATGCAGCGAGCACCCAGGCTTTCTTCAGGATGCGGTTCATGAGCAACGTGCGTGATTCAAGCCGATATTACCACCCGTAGACCAAGCCGATGCTCACGAGACGGGGGAGAGCTTGAGCCCGATGATGCCTGTGACGATCAGTGCGACGAAGAACCAGCGCGCAAAGCTCGCCGGTTCGGCGAACAGAAGTACGCCGAGCACGAAGGTCCCGACCGCGCCGATCCCGGTCCAGACCGCATACGCCGTGCCCATGGGAATCGTACGCTGGGCGTAGAGCAGCAGCGCGCCACTCGCCGCAATGCAGACGATCGCAAAGGCGATCCAGCCGCCGTGCGCACCCTTGTCGGTCCAGCCGAGCTTGAGGCCCACTGGCCAGCCCCACTCGAAAAGCCCGGCGACGACGAGTGCAGTCCAGTCCATGCGGTCACTCCTTGTTCAGCGCCCGGTCCGGTCGTCGAATCCGCCGCCCAGCGCGAGATGCAGGTTGATGCGCTGCACGAGCTGCTCGCTCTGCACGCGGAGAAGTGAAGTGCGCGCGCCGTACAGCGCGACCTGCTGCTGTTGCACCGCGCGCAGGTCGCCGGAGCCCACCCGATACCGCACGTTGGCGAGCTCCAGCGCGCGCTCGTTTTCCGAGACAGCCTGCGCCAGGATCGTCGCCCGCTGGTCCAGCACGAAGCCGGACGACAAGGCGCCTTCGACCTCGCTGAACACGCGCGCGCCGATTCGCCCGTATTCCGCGACCGCCAGTTTCTGCTCCGCCGTGCGGATCTCGACTTGCGACTGGAGCGCCCCGCCGAGGTAGATCGGCGCAAGGAGCGAAGCGCCTGCACTCCAGACCGGGTTATCGCGATCCTTGAGCACGAAGAGCTCGCTCGAAATAGACGTCACGGCCGCGGTCAGCGAAATCCGCGGCAGGCGCGCCGCCTTGGCCTCTTCGGTGCGGTAGAACGCCGCGGCGACACGCCGCTCGGCGGCGACCACGTCGAGCCTGCGCTCGAGCAGCTCGGAGGGCATCCCCACTGGTACCGGCCCCGGTTTCGCCGCGAGCTGCGGCGGCACCTTGATTGCCGCGGCGGGGTAGCGCCCGACCAGCGTCTCAAGTGCCCGCAGCGACTGGCGATAGGCCAGATCCAGCTGCTGCACGACGTCGCGATACGTCTGAAGATTCGCTTTCGCGACCGTAACGTCGTACTCATCACCCCGGCCGACTCGCAGGCGATCCTGCGTCAGGCCGAGCAGACGCTCCGCCGAGCGCGCGGTTTCTTCGGCATTTGTCTTCTGCAGCCGGGCTTCGGTCGCGAGGAACCAGCTCTTGGCAACCAATGCGGCGATCGACTCGGCGGCGTACTCGGCATCCAGCTCCGCCGACTGGTACTGGACCTGCGTAGTTGCGCGCCCGGCGCGCACGCGACCCCAGAGATCGAGCTCCCAGTTTGCGAAGACACCCACGCCTTCCAGGCCACTGGAGTCGCCGCTCATCGCGCCGCCACCGCGAGCGAGCAAATTCACCTGTGGGTAGAGCGTCGCGCCCGCGAGCCGGACGTAGCCCGCGGCCTGCTCCATCCGCGCGGCCGCCACCTGCAGGTCGGGGTTGTACATGAGCGCGTCCCGGACCAGGGCTTCGAGCTGGGGGTCCTTGAAGCCCGCGAGCCACCCTTTCATGACGACGCCGGGGGCACCGCCTTGTTCCGCCCACTGTGGTGGCACGACGAGGTTCGGCAGCGACTGGCTGCGCACGTCCTCCTGCTTGGGCGGCGCGTTGAGCGCGCAACCCGCGGTCACAGCGATCAGAACGAAAGCGATGAGGACGCGACGCACGTGTCCGATCTCAGTGCAGTTTGAGGATGAGGTAGTTGATGTACGCCCCTACCCGCAGGACAACCTTGCGGATGATATGGATCGCGTGGAGGCGCTCGGTATAGATCGCCGCGTTGCCTGCCGCCCCGGCCGCCATGAAGACTTCCTTGTCCTTGTCCGCGATATCGAATTTGACGGCGAAACGCCCGGGCGGCTGCGTCAGCACCCCGATCATTGGCAGCGTTCCACTGGGTGGCAGCTGGCCCTGTCCCTGCGCCCAGATCACGGAGTCGACCTTGCCCTTGATGATGCGCCCGGGCAGCGTGTAGAGCGTGAACTCCGCCTCGTTGCCCGGCGCCACCTGGTGCAGCTCGTTCTGGTTGAACAACGCGACCACCTGGCCCTCCGCCTCGACCAGCGTCATCACGGCGTTGAACGGAATGCCGGCCACGAAGCCGCCCGCCCGCAGCTGGAGGTTGACCACGTAACAATCGCACGGGGAGCGTGTCACGGTCTGATCGAGGTCCCAGCGTGCGTTCTCGAGCTGGGCCCGTATCTGCGCAACCTGCGCGAACTCGCCGTTCACCTTGGCGCCCAGCTTCTGCTTGATCTGCGACTCGCCCGCCACCGCCTGCACCCTCGCCGCGCGCGCGGCGTCGGCCTGGCCTTCCAGCTCCTTGAGATTCGTTTCGGCCTGTTCCAGATCGAACTTGTTGCCGGCGCCGGTCGCGACCAGCTCCCGGTTTTGCGCCACCCGCGTCCGCGCCAGCTCCAGTCGCGCGCTGATCTCGCGCATGCGGGCGGTCGCCTGATCAACCGTGCCGCGGGCGCCCCTCAGCGATTCCTCCTGCTCTTTCTGCGAGGCGATGGCGGTGGCGAGCTGAGCTTCGAGCTGGTTGACCGCGAGCTGGAACGGCTCGGGGTCGATCTTGAACAGCACCTCGCCTTTCTTCACCAGCCGGTTCCCCTCCTCGACCGGCACTTCGATTACGCGGCCCCGGACCTGCGACACGATGGGCACCGTGTACTTGAACACGCGCACGTCCGTCGAGGACGGCGCGAAGATATTGAGCAGCAGGATCAGCACCGCCATCCCGACGATCGGGATGATGGCGACGGTGACCTGGGTCTGCGTGTTCCACGGCAGCCACTTCAGCTTGATGAAGATCAGCCAGACAAAGAACGAGTAGATCCCGAGCAGCAGTGCTTCCATTACTTGCTACCTTCCGCGGAAGCGGCCGCGCGTGCGTGGAGCGTGTCGAGTTCAGAGTGAAGCTTCCTGAGTTCCGATGGCAGCATGCCTTTCGCCGCCATGGCGTCGAGCTCCTCCCGCAACTGAACAAGCTCCTCGCGCAGCAGCTGTCCAGCTCTGGCCCGGTGGCCCATTTCCTCGTAATAGTCCTCGTGCCTCTCGGTACCGTAGGCCGCCTTGAACATTACCGGACGCGCATACGCCCACAGCCATGCTACCGGCCATAACATGCCGCCGAACACGAGCGAGAGCAGGCACAACGTCTTGATGGCGTCCTTCTGCGGGTGATGCCGGCTCTCGGCGATCTTTTCCGGCAGGATGTGGACCAGCCAGAACAGCACGATCGCCCCGATCGGGACGACGATCAGCACGAAGATCGCAATCCAGTCGGCCGCAGTGTCCATCAACTCCGGCGGCAGGAATGCCGCCAACGCCGCACCGGGAAACACTGCGGCGCAATATCCAAAAAGCGCAATTCCTACTGCACGCGGCATGAAACTTGATATCTCTCGGAAGTGAGCGACGCTATTATGCACTGGCCACATGGATGCAGGGAAAGCGACCGCACGTTCAGGCCATTCTCGAACAGTCCGCCAGCGATCAATAGCGCTCCGGCACGAACCTTCTGCCCTTCAGCGTGGCCTGGTCGTCGTAGGCGCCCTTCATGGAGCGCTTGGGTAGTTTGATCTTCTTCTGCGGCACGTCCTTGTAGGGAATCAGCTTCAGCAGGTGCGCGATACAGTTCAGGCGCGCGCGCTTCTTGTCATCGGAGCGCAAGATATGCCATGGTGCGTATTTCGTGTCTGTGGCCTTTAGCATCTTGTCGCGTGCGCGCGAGTAGTCGAACCAGCGACTGCGCGACGGCAGGTCCATCGGGCTCAGCTTCCATTGGCGCAAGGGATCGTTGATTCGCGCTTCGAAGCGGCGATGCTGCTCCTCGGAGCAAAAGCCCATGACGTATTCCACCCCTGCGCGGTTATACCAGCTGCGGTCGAAGATCACGATCTCGCCTGCCGCGGGGAAGTGCTGAATGTAGCGCTGCAGGTACATCTGCGACTTCTCCCGGTCCGACGGCGCTGGCAATGCGACCTGGCGGAACACCCGGGGACTCACGCGCTCGGTGATGGCGCGTATCGTGCCGCCCTTCCCGGCAGCGTCACGCCCTTCGAACACGACGATCACGCGCAATCCCTTGTGCTTGACCCAGGCCTGGAGCTTGCACAACTCGGCCTGCAACGTGCGCAGCGCCTTCTCGTATTTCTTGCGCTTGAATTTCCTGCCATCAACTGCCTTGCCGTTCGACGCCATTTCCATTTTCCCCTACATATTTAACTGCAGTTCTGCCGCGGTGGTTACGCTGGCTATCGCATACACTTAGCGGGTAATCGTCTGAACGAACAGCGCGCGCCCTTTCCAGTGCATCCCATGGAGGCGCGTCGAGATCTTCTCGACCGAGCCATAGGGAGTGTCGACGAATTCGCGGAGCTTACCATCCGTTGTTCCCGGCGCGATATTCCCTATCCAAAGTTTCATGGTGTTCCCGTCCTTTCCGCATCGGAAGGCGCGACGGCACTTGCCGCAGCGGGCACCGCTCCGCGCGAAGATTATTCCGGCGCGCGGTCTATATCGGCGATCCACGATTCGAGCAACCGGTACGTAACCGCCAGCACCACGGGGCCCACGAAGAGACCGATGATCCCGAAGCCGATGAGCCCGCCGATCACGCCGGCGAAGATCAGCAGCAGCGGCAGGTCCGCACCGCGCTTGATGAGGACGGGGCGCAGAACGTTGTCCATCGCGCCCACGACGATGGTCCACACGAGAAGCGCGGTGCCCCAGACCACGTCTCCCGTCCAGTAGAGCCAGACCACTGCCGGGGCAAGGACGAGAATCGGCCCGAGCTGTGCGATGCAGAGAATGAAGATGACGGCGGTGAGCACCGTCGCATAGGGGATGCCGCTGACGGCGAGGCCGATGCCCGCGGCGGCCGACTGCACGATCGCGGTGACGACGACGCCCAGCGCCACGGCGCGGATTGCCTGCCCGGCAAGGACGACGGAATCGTCCCCGCGGACGCCGGCGAGCCGCCGCGCAAAACGCCGCACTCCCTTCGCCGCCGTCTCGCCGGTCGCATACAAGATCGCGGTAACCACGACGATCAACAAAAAATGCAGGAGCATGAGGGCGAACCCGCCCGCCTGGCCTGCGAACCAGCCGACTGCCTTGCGGACGTAAGGCGTGGCCCGTGCCACCAGATCCTCGGAAGGCGTCGCGGCCAGCTGCCGCCATTCCGTCGCGATCCGCGACCCAACGAGAGGCACCTTCTCCACCCAGTCCGGAGGAGGAGGAACCTGGCGCGCCGCAACCGACGTGGGCCAGCCGGCGATCTCCTCCGCATGGTCGACGATGGCGGTGACTGCGAGCACGAGCGGCACCACCAGCACCAACAGCATGGCGAGCGTCATGATCGTGACTGCAAGCCAGCGTCGCCCGCCGAGCTGCGCCTGGAGGGCGATCATCATCGGCCAGGTCGCCACCACCACCATCGCCGCCCAGACCGTCGCGCCGATGAACGGCAACAGTACCCACAGGCTCGCCACGATCATGAGCCCGATGAACAACACGGCCAGAGTGATGCGAGTGAGGTCGCGTGATGCCGGCTCTATATTCATAGCGCTTTGCCCCGATGGGTGAGAAAGGTTGCGGCCCGCATAGGCCCTTGGCTCGAGGACCTGCGCCAGTGGCTTTACCCGGCGGGCGACTCCAGCAGGCGCGGGACCATCATACTATTCCGACCATAGGCGAGATCAGAAATACGTTTTGTTCGACGCTACTTTGACGAACCGCCAACAAAAAGAAACCCCGCCGAAGCGGGGTGTGTGTTCCTACTGAAGCAAATGAAGCGGCATTCCCACCTCTAATGCACCACGGTTCTGCCTACATCATTACTGCACTGCGGCCTTTTCAGTTGGTCGAGATACAGCTTTCCGTGCCGCGCGACCCCGCGGGCCAAGGACCGTACAGCACCGCCGTGAGCTCTTCATGCACCACGTCGCCGGTGCGGCACGGACCGGTCTCACGGCGGCAGGCGATATTGTCACCAGGCGAGAACTCGGCACCAGGACCACGAGCGGGCGGCGTCTCACGCAGCGCGGCGGTCAGCGCTTGCGCCACGCCCGGTCCCAGGAATACCCCGGTGAGGCCGATGCTCGGCCCGAAACGATCGAAACATACACCGCGCCGGCTGTCGCAAACTACGCCGTGATCCGGTGACGAGAGCGCGCCGGGCAGGTTAGCCGTGGTGTTGCACGCCGCACTGAGGACGCCGGGCAGAGCTACCGCGCAGAGCAGTCGCCACAATCTGACTCCGCTTCGATTCGACCACGAGCCGGGCCCGCAGTGGCCAGCATCCTTTCGGGCAGCCCGGCGCTCCATGTCTAGGCGCTAGTCACCTTGTTTAGTATTTCGTGTTTGTGAATTGTTTGGGATTTGGTGCTTGAAGCTTGTTTGTAATCCTTGTTATTGCAGGATGGGAGGGACCGCCATTATGCCTCCGGAAGTCAAAAACAAGAACTCCACCGGGGGGCGGATTCTACGCGGGCGCGCGCTGCCTTCGTGTGCGGGCATTGACAGTGGTCACCAAGAAAGATTGACAATCGGTTGACAGCCATGGCGGAGCGTAGTCGTTAGGTTGACAATACGAAGTTACAAAAGTTGACAATTAATTGACGATCTGCCAGCGTATCCAGGTGGATGCCAAGCGCAGGATCCTCGCCTATCTCGCCCGCCGCCGCTCTGCGACTGGCGCCGATCTTCGATCGCACCTCGACATTAGCCGTCAGGCCCTCAGCGTCCACGTGCGCAGCCTAGTGGAGGCGGGGAAGGTAGTCCGTTCCGGCACGGCGCGCGCCGCGCGCTACATGCTGCGGGACCGGGCGCCTGCGGCCGCGGTCGTCGCGCGCGCGCTGCGTACCCGCGACCTGGAGGAGTCCCGGATCTGGGACGAGCTTGCCACGGGCCTCAACCTGCGCCGGGCGCTCAGGCCGAACGTCGAGTCGATTGTCCATTATGCATTCACTGAAATGCTCAACAACGCCATCGAGCACTCCCACGCAGAGCGCTGCTTCGTCCGCTTCCGGTTCGATCCCGGAACGCTTTCCTTCGAGATCCGCGACCCCGGCATCGGCGCCTTTCATTCCATCGCCTCGAAGCTTCGCCTCGATGGCGAGCACACCGCCCTCGTGGAACTCCTCAAGGGCCGCACCACGACGATGCGGGAAGCGCACACCGGCGAAGGCATCTTTTTCACGTCTCGCGTCGCGGATCGCTTCGTGCTCCGTTCCCACCGCATCCAGGTCGAATGGAGCCGGATCCGGAATGATGTGTTCGTGTCCAGTCCGCGTTTTCTGAAGGGCACCAGCGTCCACTTTGCGATCCAGCGCAACAGCCGGCTCCGCCTCGAGGCGGTGTTCGGCGAGTTTGCACCGGAGGAATTCGACTATCAGTTTCAGAAGACCAGAGTGCTGGTGAAGCTGCTGCGGCGCGACTACGTCTCGCGTTCAGAAGCGAAACGGCTCGTCGCCAATCTCGAGAAGTTCCGCGAGGTCGTGATCGATTTCCGCGAGGTGAAATCGGTCGGGCAGGGATTCGCCGACGAAGTCTTCCGCGTCTTTGCCGGGCAACATCCTGGTGTCAAGATCACCACGGAGAATGCGAATCCGGCCGTGGACGCCATGATCCGTCACGTACGGCCGTAGCGGCGTCCCGGGTCATGCCATGACACTCGCGCCCAGATTGAAGACCAGCCGAGCTGAGCAGAAGACGCTGGCGAGCCAGCTCTCGCCGTTCGAGTTGAAGGACAGGTTGATCCAGCTCGCGCGGGAAATCTGCTCGACGAGAAGGACGCCTACAAGCAGCTCACGATGGAGATCTGCCGCAGGCGCCGCGACATGCTGTTCAAGGGGCTGGGCGTACCGGTTCCGTCCGATGACCCCCACCGCGCCTGGTACTGCGTCGAACTCGACTTCATGGTGTGGGCGTCCCGCGAGTACGGCAGGGATTTCGCAAATTACATGATCCGGAACTACAAGCCGGTGGATCTCCTCTTCGGCGTCGCGGAGGAATCGTCAGTGGTAGCGCTGGAAGGAGGCGGATTCGGCGGTCCGCCCTGGTCGATCCGCGTCTCCCTCGCCAACCTCGACGATGAGGACTACGTGCGAATCGGCAACGGGATACGCAAGGCCGCTGAGGAATACGCGGCCGCGTGGAAAGCCGACAGCAAGTAGTACCCATGCAAGGCGTTTCCTTCCTGCTCCCGATCGAATTCGACCTCGCCGCGACGTTCCTTGCAGCGTTGACGGGCGTGTGGGCCGCGAGCCGGCGGGGCTACGATCTCGTGGGCGCGTTCATGCTGGCGCTTGTCACCAGCATCGGCGGCGGGTTGCTGCGCGACTCCGTCTTCATCGTGCAGGTGCCGCTTGCCATGCAGGACGCGCGCTACCTGTGGACGATCCTCGCCGCGGTGGCAATCGGCGTGATCACCTACCGCTACTCCGAGCGCATCGCGCATCTGTTCGACTATACCGATGCGCTTGCGATGGGCGTCTACGGCGTCTACGGCGCGAACTGGGCGCTGATCTCCGGCCTCGCGCCGGAGGCCGCGGTCGTTGTCGGGGTCTGCAATGCCGTGGGCGGCGGACTGATCCGGGACGTGCTGGTGCGCGAGGAGCCGCTGATGTTCAAGCCGGGGCAGCTCTACGCGATCGCAGCCATGGCCGGCTGTATTCTCTTCGTCGTGCTCTCGCTCCGCTACGGCATCGACGACCAGCACGCCGCCTGGATTGCCATCGGCGTCACGGTGCTGCTGCGGGTGCTCGCGATCCGCTTGAACTGGACCACCGGCGCGATCAAGGCCTGGAAGTGGCGCTGGGGCAGGAACCGCGACCGGTAAATCAGGGGGCGTGACTGGCGGAGAGAGAGGGATTCGAACCCTCGATAAGCCTTTTGAGCCTATACTCCCTTAGCAGGGGAGCGCCTTCGACCACTCGGCCATCTCTCCGCGTACTTCGCTTCACTAGATTCCCGCCTCCGCGGGAATGACAACTGTATTCTACCCCGGCTGATCGAGGCCGAAAGCCTTGTGCAGCGCGCGCACCGCGAGCTCCATGTACTTCTCGTTGATCACGATCGAGATCTTGATCTCCGAGGTCGAGATCATCTCGATATTGATCCCCTCCTCCGCCAGCGTCCGGAATGCCGAGCTCGCGATGCCGGCGTGCGAGCGCATGCCGACGCCGACCACCGATACCTTGGCGATCTTTTCTCCGCCCTCGACCCCGCGCGCCTTGATGTGTTTCACCACCGGCTCGAGGAGCTTCAGTGTCTTGTGATAGTCGTTGCGGTGCACCGTGAACGAGAAGTCCGTCATCCCGTCGTGGCTCACGTTCTGAACGATCATGTCCACGTCGATGTTGGCGTCTCCGATCGGCCCCAGGATCTGGTAGGCGATGCCGGGACGATCGGGCACGCCGAGGATCGTGATCTTGGCCTCGTCGCGATTGAACGCGATCCCTGAAATGGTTGCGTGTTCCATGTTCTGCTCTTCCTCAATTGTGATCAGCGTGCCCTCGCTCTCCTCCTCGAAGCTGGAGAGCACCCGCAGCTTGACCTGGTACTTGCCCGCGAGCTCGACCGCGCGGATCTGCAGCACCTTGGAGCCGAGGCTCGCCATCTCGAGCATTTCCTCGAAGGTAATGGTCTTCAGCCGCCGCGCTTCCGGCACGATGCGGGGGTCCGTGGTGTAGACTCCGTCCACGTCGGTATAGATCTGGCACTCATCGGCCTTGAGCGCCGCGGCCAGCGCAACGCCGGTCGTGTCCGAGCCGCCGCGACCGAGCGTCGTGATGTCGCCCTTCTCGTCGACGCCCTGGAAGCCCGCCACCACCACGACATACCCTTCGGCGAGGTCCTTGCGGATGCGGCCTTCGTCGATGCTCAAGATGCGCGCCTTGGTGTAGGCGCTGTCGGTCAGGATGCGCACCTGCGCCCCGGTATAGCTGCAGGCCTTGAGCCCCAGGTCCTTCAGCGCCATTGTGAGCAACGCAATCGTCACCTGCTCGCCGGTCGATACCATCACGTCGAGCTCGCGCGGGTCGGGGTGCGCCTGGATCTCGCGGGCGAGCGCGATCAGGCGGTTGGTCTCCCCCGCCATCGCGGAGACGACGACCACCAGCTGGTGCCCCTGCGCCTTCCAGCGGGCAACGCGGCGGGCGACATTCTTGACGCGCTCGGTCGAGCCCACCGAGGTGCCGCCGTATTTCTGGACGATCAACGCCATTTCCGTGAACGCATGAAAAAGTCGCGTATTTTAGTTGATTTTACGGGGGAAAACGAGACTTGAACGACACTGCGCCCATGATGCCTTCGTCATCGTGCGCGTGCCCGCAAGTCCGCGTGAACCTATCGGTTGCGCGGCGGTCAATCGCATATCGAACAAGTGCGGGAACTATTTCAATCATGAAACCATTCGAGCGCATTACCAATCCCCGTGAGATCCGGCGCCGGCTGCGCCTCAATCAGCAGGAATTCTGGTCTCGGGTCGGCGTCACCCAGAGCGGCGGCTCGCGCTACGAGAGCGGCCGTACCATGCCGAGGCCGGTGCGCGAGTTGCTACGGCTGGTGCACGTCGAGGGCATCGAGCTCGCGAAGGCCAAGGGCAGGGATTTCGAGGTCGTCTCCCACTTGAAGGCGACCAACCCCCGGCTCTACAACCGGCTGCGCAAGGAAGCCCACAAGAAGAACGGCGGCCGGAAGTAGCTGGCGGAAGGGGTGGGATTCGAACCCACGATGCCCTTGCGGACATGCCGGTTTTCAAGACCGGTGCGTTCAACCGCTCC
>Ga0208685_1000023_pt1 | contig 81989 bp, 132 predicted proteins | sample EasRivMeERMLT890_FD_187533 | JGI IMG/M metagenome (GOLD analysis project Ga0208685, IMG submission 187533) | Soil microbial communities from meander-bound floodplain in the East River, Colorado, USA - East River MetaG ERMLT890 (SPAdes) (version 2) | ecosystem: Environmental > Terrestrial > Soil...
TGACCCGCCCATGACTCTACGGTGGTGTTAACGATCTCCGCCACGAGTCCGCTGGCCGATTCCCGCACCGCGTCCCGCCCCTGGTCCGCCACCGTCGCGAACTCTAGGCGTCGCTCATTGTTCACAATGCCGGCACCGTAGAGCGCGAGCCCGAGCTCTGCCAGGTTATCTATGGCCACTATCGCCGCATCCCGCACAGTGTCGGCAACGAGATCCGCCGTTTCGCTGGCACTAGTTAGATCAACTGTCCGCATTGCCCGCCCTCCTTCGTAACGTACAGTTTCCATTGTACCATAGAATCCGGCCGGCGCCTAGGGGAACCTCCCGCACAGTGAGCCCTAGCGCGGGAACGTCCCGCGGGTACCTTGCTCCCCGCGGGACGTTCGGCCGGCGCCGTTGTCAAGTAATAGCGGGCATCAGTGCCGCCACGCCGAGTAGTACCAGCGGGCACGAAGGTGGGTGCGGAGGTTGCGTAGGGTGAATCGGCACTCGTCGGGCCAGTGTGGACCGATCCACTTCGCCTGCCAGCAACCACCAGGGCAGGGCCAGGTGATCTCGGGCAGTCGTGCTGATTGCTCCGTCTCCCGGATCGCCCTTGCGATTTCTTCGTAGTGCTTCCTGCTCATTGTCACGCGATCCTCCTCACCGCCAAGTAGCCTTGGCGCCTGATCGTAGCCTTCAGCCCTGCCATGAGCTCTACCGCGTCTCCCGGTAGCACGTCTCCGATGGGTTCGCCGGCATCCTGCCAGTCTGCCCACGGGTCGCTCGCCGTGTCGAATACCTTGTCGCGGTTCCTCCTCTGTACCCTCAGGTCTAGGTCAGTCTGCCGATTGTCGAGCATTACTCCATCCTCTCTGTGATGTATTCCCTAGCCGCCGTTACCATCTCTGCGATGGTCGACCAGTAGCTATCTTCGTAGGCGTCTGCGAGCTCTTCCCTCTCTAGGTCAATCCCTAGCTGGGACGAGATCTCGGGGATACTCTCCCCCGCCCATTCTCCCGACAACGGGTCGCGGAGATCCGTTGTGTCGATCTCGGCAACCTCCGATGTGGTCAGGTAGGCGAGCTCGCCGGCAGCCTTGTCCCTACCTGCCTCTTGTGCGATGCTCTTGTGCGTCCGTGCCATTCTCTCCTCCTCCTCTGTCCAGTGCCTAGGTGACACTGTGGACGGTACCTACCCTGTGAGCTGGTACCGTCCCCACTATCGCCTAGAAGTCAATGTCAATACATGCCCGACCGATGCCGGTGACCTTGACCCATTGACCCCCGTAGTGGTCACAGTCGGCCTCGTTGATGCCCAACATCACCACCGTATCCCCTGCTGAAGCCTCGAAGCCTTGGCCCTCCCGGGTGATGATGAGGTTACCGTCACACCCCGTTAGTGTGGCGGCCAGTAGTGCGGCTGCGATCGTTGCCTTGAGCGTGCGCCTCATGTTGGCCCCTTTGCTAGGTAGCGTCTTGAGTGAGGGGAGCGGTTCTAGTCCGTCTGTGCCCTCGGTGCTGTTCTCCATGCCGCCAACCTATCACCCTATCCTCATTCTGTCAAGCTTTATCTTTGCATGGCGGGGGATATGGGTCGCCCGACCTATGGGCCACACTTAGGGACGATGTTTAACGATACCTAACGTTAGGTGTGGTGTGGTACCGGGTGATGGTGGGAGAGTGACACCTAACCTCTACCTGGCGAGCTCGCCTACTCTCTCCCCTTACCCGTGGCCTACCCTTACCCTCAACAGCTAGGGCCGGCGTGAGGCGACACCCCTACCCTTCCCTACCCTTGGCGAAATCGGGCGTGATGGGCCGATAGCTTCAACGACTACGCGGTGGGGCGTGGGGAGACATGGGCTTAGCCCCACACTACGTCTCTACTACCGATTGAGGGTGTACTACACTTGCTCATCATCTTCGAGGCTGTGAGTCGCCGTTCCTGGCGTGCTTGGCCAGATTCCTTGCATCATGCGCTGGGATGAGTCGACCTCACTGGGAAACTCGAAATCAGGCGTGAGGGTGCCCTCCACTACCAGTAGCGTGTCGGAGATGGTGGTGCCGATGATCGAGTCCAAATCCCACCCACCGGGCATGTTCTCCCACTTGGCAAGCAGGGCGGCATGGAGGCGTGTTATCTCTGCCCAAGTCAGGCCGGCAGTTCCGTCACTCATCCAACTCACCCAACCCTGCAAGTCGTTCCGATTCGGCAAGCAGCGTATCACCAACGTCGCACCTGTGACCTTGCGAGGAGCACGGTTCGTCGCAATAGGAGCAATGCCAACCGATGCAATCACCGAACGTCCCGTCAGTGCGGAAAAACCGACGAGTGCAGATCATGGACGTGCAGCCACGCTTGCCCTGGTAGGCGAGGGGGCCAATCACGGTAAACTCATCCATCAGCGAGGTTTTGCGCTGGCCTGCCGCCTACGATCAAGCTCAGCGACCAACTCATCTTCCGTCATGTGCTCATACCTGTGCTTGTAGCACTTGCAGTCGGCGCACAACGCACCGAACCCGCACGACTCGCAGCGACCTTTTGACAACATAAACCCTCCGGGACAGACGTCCATGTGGCCTGGGCCTTCAAGACGGTCCAAACATTCGCGGCATGTGAAGGCCATCAGGCCCCATCCTCCAATTCCCTTCTTCGCACCCAGTCAGGGACATCTCCATCAGCGAAGGCCGGCGACGAGCTGCGGTCCTCTATTGGAACGATGCGGATATCAAATCGGTAACCGAGGCCCCAAGCAAGGTCAGATAGATCCCTGAGCGTGAGACTCCGCCGACCTGAGAGAAGAAGGCTGACGTGACTGGCGGTGTCACCGATGCGCTTGGCGAGTTCCTTGTGGGTAATGCCCGTGCTCGCCAAAATCCCCTCGATGTCCGTGGTGACCTGGCTTACGATTAACTCGCGCTCTAGCTCTCTGTTGTAGTACATCATGGGGATCCCTGTCACCTTACCATGTCGCCCGGTGCTGGATATGGCGAACCAACGCGGCTTGGCGGCGCTTCAGGGTCCAGCGGTACATGGCGGGATCCTCTCGCCAGCGGTAAAGGTATTCGTGGTGGCGGGCGACCGATGACTGCTCGATGCGGGCTCGGAGCTGGATCTGGCGCAGGGTGCCGGCCTTCACGGTTTCACGCCCACCCAGTCCGGCGCGTCAGCCTCGATCTTGACCTCCCGAGGCCCCTTGCTCCACCCAGAGGAGTCGTCTGGGAATGGGGTGAGAACGGTGCGTGTCTCTGGGGGCGGAAGGCTCTTCTCGGCCTCGTACCTTGCTAGTGACGCGGCCTCCATCTCCAGTTCCAATTCGCGGAGGCGAGCCCACTCTCCGCAATGAACGAAGGATCCGTCGCTGAACTGGACACCGACCGGGCTGCCCCATCCGTTCTCGCTCATGCTCAAGGCGGTGCGGGCAGCCTCGTACTCATCATCGCAGAGCTCGAAAATGATGCTGTAATAGTGGTAGTACCAGACGGCGCAGGTGGGTTCAGTCATCACTCCTCCTCGTCTACGATCTCGACAGGCTCCCCAATCTGGGAGGACATGAATTCGGGCATGGAGCATTCTTCTGGCGTGTAGTCTGGGCCATGATCGCACCTTGCCTCCAGGGCCTCCCACTGGTTCTCGACCAACTCTGCGACGAACTCGCGGGCCTCCTCAGCGGTGGCGAACGGACCCATCGCCCAGGACACCGAGATGTCCCAATACCTCTCATTCATGCCCGTCATCGTACTACAGTTCAACCCCTTGCACAAGTGTATTACGCCTGCTATACTGGCCTCCGACAGAAAGGAACCTCATGGAAGCCATCATTGTGTCCGCCCTCGTGGGTGCTGCCGTGTTCGCCGCCGCTGTGGCGGGATATGTGGTAGCTGAAAAGGAATGTCAGAACCGGACGGAGGCAGGATGAACTCGATTCGCCGTTTTCTCAACAAGAGCCCTGACGGGCAGTTTGGGACGGCTACTGCGGCCGTTTACGTTTCCCACGACGATGATGACGGGACCGTCGATATTGTTGAACTGGCCATCACTAACAATGGCGAGAAGGTCAGCTTCAGTCTCTGGAAGGGCTACTCCAACGGTGTTGCGTATATCGCCAAGGAGGGCGGTTCCATTGACGACTCCCCTCTTAGCGAGGCTCAAGTCGATGCGATGGAGATGATTACCAATCTGCGCGGGATCCTACAGGCGTTTGAGATCGCGGTGGGGGAACTGACCCCCTAGCGGGACCAGGAAAGGTGCTTAACCGGCCCTTGGGGGTCGAACTGTGCCCCTATTTCCCCCACATACAGGGCTGCGGTCCTTCTGGACCCCCTACCTGCGACCAAACTGGGTGTTCTGCGGTGCTGAACCAGGCTGGGGATCGGGTACCATGTCAGGATCTTCTTAGACTGGAAGTAGCGCGATATCCGTAGGTCGTAGTTGTCCTCACGGCGCTTGTCCCCGAACGCGACCATCTCCTCGATGTGGGCGGTGGGGACGACAATGCCGACACCCCAGTTCACCCCCGGCATCGTGAACCAGGAAGGCAGTGCGCCCCCCCTCAACTTCCGCGACAGGGCACGGCCGGCGTAGAGGCACAATGGGGAGTCGGGGGGCGGGATCTGGATGGCCTCTTTGACGAGCTCGATGAAGTTGGGCGGGATAACGGCGTCGTCCTGGAGAACGAGATGGTGGGTGGAGAACTCGTCGTAGGCGAGCATGGAGCGCCGGCCCGTATCCCAGCGGTTGTTGATCTGATCCCACACGATCGGGCCAACGATGTCCTGGCGGGCCAGCTCATCCACCAGATCTGACACCATCTCCTCGCGCTTTGGGTGCGCCATGATGCTGATGGATAGAGTCGCCGGCTTCGCCACCGAGTAGCACCATGTATCGGTCTTGCCGAACCTGCCCCGGAGCTCGTAACCGTAGGGGGCGAGGAAGTCGTCTACGCGGGTACGGGCCTCGGCGGTGGACGCCTCGATGTAGAGCAGCGGTTGGTACATCTCCAGAATCCGCCGCGCCCCGGTGAGGACAGGGATCTCGCCGCCCTCAACGTCGATCTTGACGAGAGTGATAGGTTCCCGATAGTCGATCAGGTCATCTATGGCGTACTGGCTGATGTCGCCTCCTGGCTCGCAGTACGCCATCCCCGAGTTGGTGGGGTTGGGTGAGATCACCTTGACGCTACCGGGTCCGGCCCCCGCCGCGTATGGGAGCGGTATCACCCGCGTAGCTAGTTTCACGTTGAACCCAAGGTTCATGTTCAACTGCTTGAAGGATTCCTCACTCGGTTCGAGGGCAACCACCTTGTAGCCCAGCGCCGCCAGCCAGAGGGTGTGGTTGCCGATGTGCGCTCCCACATCAATCGCCGTCCCCACCACGCCCCGCTTCTCAATATCGGACAGCAGGTCGAACTCGTACCAGTTGCGATTCTTGATGATGACCCGAGAGATGTGGTCTTGCGGGTTGCTCAGGTTGAAAGTGACCAGACCCGAGGGTGAGTTGAGGGCAACCTTCACTTGTCGTCCTCGGGGGAGTAGAAGGCCACCCAATCGCTGAACTCTGGAGGAATAACCTTCGGGGCATCCTCCAGACCCTTCTCGATGTTCTTGCGCATCTGTCTCCTGCCGAATCGCGAACCGACCCAGAACCAGAAGATGGTGAAAATGAGGTCGTGGACGACATGTGACCACGGCCCCATCGTGTTGAAGTCAAACAAGCCGTTCATTTCGTTCATGGGTCAAGATAGAATACTGCTAGGCGATCTGCAAGCACTCCGTACGGTAGCCCGCTCTGTGCAGAGAACTTGTCAACGACCCGCCGTACCCCAGGGTTACGCGGGGTGTCGAAGTCGTCAAAAGCTACCACCCCCGTATCCGCCATGTGGGGGAGCCAAGCATCAAGATCAGCTTGGACCGACTGCTGGGAGTGGTCACCGTCAATGAACAGCATCCCCACAGGATACCCGTACATGTCGGGCCAGCGTTTACCGACCTCAGCTCCGAACCCCTGAATCGCCGTGATCTGGAACCTGACCCCCGCCATGTTGATCTGCCTGTAGAACGCCTGCTTCACCTTCGGGTCGGTGAACCCGTGCTTGCCGGACACATTGCCTGGTGCATCCCAAGGCTCCACGGCGAACACATGGGCGCCTAGCCCGTACTTGGCCCCGTTGGCGAGGTAGCTGGTGGACTTACCCTTGTACGACCCGATCTCAACGATAGGGGTGGTTGGGGGGATCGTGGCGGCGAGGCGCGCCAGTTCCCGGCCCTCGTCCTCGGGGATTAGGCCGGAGAGGCCGGCTAGGAGGATCCAGTCAGGCTCGGTCATTGGGGTTCGTGTCAGAGAAATTGGAAGCCTCTACAATCCCGGTGCCCAATCCGTAGCACCAGCCGCCACCATCTGCAAAGTCGCAGATCAGGTAACGGGAAACCGGATTCCAGCCCCATCTGGCCGAAGCGATCAGGAACCAACTGGGAGTACGACCATAGTTGTGAACCCGACCCCATTTACCTACAACGGATTCGGCGTCCTCAATGGTTAGCCCATCGGCTTGCTTCACCTGTAGGCGCGGGTGTGATCCAGATAGATATTGATATACGCCCTTCCATAGATTAATCAGTGCCTCCATGGCTCAGTCACCTATCACTTCAATTGTCGGCTCGAAGTTCCACTCCCAAACCAAGTCGCGGACCCCGACACTTTCAAGAAGCTCCTGCACTTCCTTAACGGTAAGGGACTCGGGATCCCTCGGCGTGGGGAACCAACCAGCGACCTCCCGTGCGGGAAATGACTCCTCAAAGATGAGTGAGATGAGGAATGAATCAGCCATCAACGGCACCCCTTACTCCTAGATACACGGCTATTTCCTTTGGCGTCCATAGCTTCTCTCCTCGGAAGTACCAGCCGCACCCGCGCCAGATGTGGCCGTAATCCCAGTGAACGTGAACGGGGTCAGCCGTTGGATCCTCCTTCGGGCTGCAAGGGTGGATAGGCCATACCTTCCCGTCACCATCTTCCATTCCGGGGTGGTGACATTCCCATGACGCGAATGCTTCCCTTTTCTCTGGGTATTCATCCACGGCGGTTCTTCCTTTCGATCCAAGGGGGGTGCAACACGTAGTAGGGCCAAATAAGAACGCTGATAATGGTACTCCTCACGTCGGTCGCCACCCACGCGGCGACGACCCCGCCCATGACAAGATAGGCCCACAGGCCCCAGATGACCGATCCCATCATTTCCGTTTCCTCCTGTTGTTCCATAGATGCACGGCGTATGCGTTCGGGTGCTTGTCGCCTTCCCGCTCCAGCTCATTCCACAGGTACGGGAAGAAGTACTGCTTGGGCCACAGCATGAACCTATCGGCACCCAACAGGAACGGTGTTATGTACTGTGGACCGGACTTCACGGTGTTCGAGCCCGGCATCATCGACCTCTCCCCCAGACCCATGATGATGTCCCGCATCACGCCGTAACCTAGCCGGGAGGCGAGGATGGCATTGCTAGCCCACTTCCCCGGTACCTCCCACGCCGCCCAGCCGTCCGCGTCGACCATCAACGGGTCGATCGGCTTCTGAGGCTTGAAATCCATGTCCACCCACACGCCGCCGTACTGGTGCAGGATCTCGTAGCGGGCGATGTCAGAGCGGTATTGATGGGGTTCCTTGGGGTTGATCTCCTCGGCGTTCGCCCAAAGGTGCCAGTTGTTGAGCCCCATGCGCTCAATGCTTCGCTCGTCCCACCACATGTACTCCCAGTTCGGGTGCAGGGTTTTCCACGCCGCCCGGTAGCCGAGGTATTCGATAGGGATTTCCGACCCTATCCACATCTGATGGATGATCTTGGGTATCACGGCAACTGCTCCGGGAATCCTTGCAACGCTGACACAGCGTTGAACTTCCTAGCCACGGCCAACGCCAAGTCGATGCCGTAATACGTCGCCAGAAGGTCTAGGTAGCAGAGAGTGTCAGCTATCTCGTTGGCGAGGTCGTCCAGCAGCTTCGTTCTGTCGGGGTCGAGGGGACCGACCAGGTTCACGTCGGCGCGTCGGATCTTCTTGACCACGTTGCAGGTTTCCCCGGCTTCGCCGGCCATCGCGTTCGACCAGTCGGCACCGGACCAGCCGGACGGACCGGGTTCGGGGAACCCAGGGTGCCATCGCTCGCATCGGGAGCGATTCACTTCGGAGAAGTGAGCGAATGTGAGATCGGTCATCGGTGTGCCTTCCATGCAGCCAGTGATTTCGAGAGATTGACCAACGATCTGTCCAAGTCCCATGACAGCTTCCATCTGGCTTCGGAACACGGGTTCTTTTCCGGCTCGCACAACCTCGGAGCGCCGCGGACGCCGTGGTTAGGGCAAGTCCATAGATAGGCGGGAGATTCGCTGTCGAGCCATTCACGGGCCTCAGCGGTGGTGACTTGGTTGGGGTGGGACATTATGGGCAGACCACCGTAAGGTTCTCCGAGTAGCCGGTGCGAATGGTATGGAGACGTGCCCCATGATCCTCACAGACGATGACGATGGGGGGCGGGGTGTCGTGGGGTTCCTCTGTGACCCCCATCCAATATCCGAACGAGAACACGGCGATGGCTATGACGAGACGGACAACGAAGATAAAAAGGCCGTTCAATGTGTCGCTCATAGTTCCTCCACTATCTGCGTGTGTCCGGCATGGAACTCCTCAGCGACCTCCTGCATCCACGATCCGCTCTGCGTCCACTTGGATCCACAGGAGCAGAACACAACCGACTCGTCACCCCTGGTGGCATCAACCGCATCCTGCTCCTCGGCGCGAACCTCTAGGTAGTGCGCGTAGCAGAGGCCACGGTTGAGAACGGGTTTGTCGCAACTCTCTGCGGTGCAGCTCATCCCTGCCCATCCTCCTCTGACCCTATGCTGTAGGGATCGCTGTCCGGTTCTTCCTCGGGCATCACGGGTGGGTTCTCGTCCGGCAACTGCACGATCACGTCTAGCGGCTCCCCGTCGCCCAGCAGCGTAGAGGGCAGCCTGCCGTCCCACTGGGTCAACCGCATGTAAGTCAGAATGTCGATGGTCAGCGACTCCTGAATCAACCTGTTCGCTTCGGCCACACCTTGGCCCTCCAGGATCGCAGCCTGCCGTAGACCCTCAGCCTCTTTGATGGCCTGCTCGGCCTCGAACTGAGCCTGCTCGACCCGCCTCTTGGCCTCGGCCACGTTCTGCTCAGCGATAACCTTGTCCCTGACCGACTGCATGAACTCCTTGTCGAACACGGCGTCAGCGACGTTGGCGTAGTCCACGATGATGCCGTACTCGGCCAACTGGCCTGCCACCGCCTCAACAATGGACACGGCGAGCTCGTCCCTGTTCTGCGGGAAGTCCTCGGCTGTCACCTGCCCGATCGCAGCCTTGGCGTGCTGGTCGATGGCGGGCTTGATGACCGTATCGCCGTAGTTCATGCCGACCTCTTGGTAGATCTCGGCTGCGCGCTTGGGGTCGATGTGGACGTTCACCGCGATGGGAACCACGATCTCCTGGAGGTCACTGCTTTGGGCGTAGAACTTGTCGTAGGTGTAGACCTGTGTGCGCACGTTTACGGGGGTGACGTGCTGGAGCCACGGGATAACGATGGACAGACCTTCGGGGCGCTCGTCGGGGGATACGCCACCGCTGAGGCTGTACACGACGCCGCGGTGACCCGCAGGGACGAAGGCGAGGGCCGGGGAGACGAGGAGCATGAAGGCGAGGGCGTAGAGGGCGATACGGAAAGACTGAGCGCCACTAGCCGGCCTCATGTACTCTGTCAGGGGCCGTTGTTCCCCATCCTCGATGACTGGCAGTGGCTTGTTGAACGCCCTGCGCCGCCTCATCCCCTGCAGGGTGAAAACGAGCGTGATGGCAAGCGGTACTAGCCAGATCGCAGGCCCCACTATGGTTTGGTAATTCATCGTTCCTCGGTTTCCTTATTGTCGTAGAATTGGCTCGTGATCGGTGCAGTCACGGCGCCACGTTCCAGTCTTCCAACGGATCAGAGAAGCAGCGCCGACACGGGGCGAGCCCACCCCGGATTGCCTCACCAGCGGTGAGCGTGGAGTCTGCGTATCGCCCGCACCTTGTGACCTTGTGCGACCACCGGACGCCCTGATGGAACACACGCCCTTTACCCACACGGACAACACCAATATCCTCGTCTTCGTAGGTCATGGCAATGGACGGGAACACCGGCAATACTCCCAAACACTGGGAGTCCGGCGAGTGACCCAGGCGTGGCCAAACATCAAGCACATCGGACGCTTCAACCACGGCATCATGGAGTTCTTTCTCATCGTTCCTGCTCTCCGTCCTCTCGCTCGATCGTATCTCTCTCCCCAACTCTATCGTCAGGCGGCTGTCGGGTCAATGACTTGTCGCCAGGGTAAGGAAAAGTCTCGTTCCAGTCTGTCGTGAACCCGCCGTCGTACAGCGGCCAGATCTTGTTGTTCGCCACGATGCTGCGGCACTCCTCCACCGTCATTCCCATCCCCTCGCTGATGGCGGCGCAGAACCCGGTGATAGCGGATTCGATATCAAGCTCGGGGTCATGGGAGGCTGCGTTCTCAGCCCGACACGATGCTGCCATGCCGGGGTTGCGGGTGCGTTGGCCGGTCGAGGTCACCACCACCCCGGCGCAGTAGCCCTCAAGGTCGGATTCGGCTAGTCGCCAGCGATTGGCGTCGAAAGGCGGAATGTGGCCCTGGGGTTGGAACAGGTAGGCGAAGGCGGCGAGCACCGCGAGGCCGGAGATGATGACGAAGAAGTGGGTTCGGTAGCGCCTAAACCACTTCATCGAAGATCACCTTATCTGGTCTGTAGCCCCTTACTCTGTCTATCAAGACCCACCTACATTGAACGGGAATACGATGAGTTGGCCCATCTGAGTAAACATCTATCGACAGTAACACCTTGTCTGGGTGGGGATTGAGGCTGGTACAAGGTTCACCGATGCCGGGAACATTGTAGTACCAAAAGTATTTCTTCTGTCGGGCGCACACCCATTCATACTCGGTCATGCGCTCAGCACTCCATCCATCTCGTCAAGCAGCTCGTGGATCTCCGTGCCCCTGACCTCGCCCTTGTCCGCGATGAGCCTAGCCACTGCCTCGACCTGTGGCACCTTGCTCGTCAACAGAAGCCCCACCTTTTCCAACGCCTCCTCAAGTATCGCCTCGGTCGCCAGCCCTAGCGCAACCTCGTCCTTGTCGTAACTACCGATCTGTCCACCATGACCGAGGGTGACCATGTGCATTGCCCTCTTTGTTGCTGCCGGGCCGTCTCCGCCGTGACCGTTGGACGCCTGGCCCAGAATCAACTTCTCGGCCACGCGGGAAGCCAACGAGATCTGCACGTCAGCCAACAGATCCTCCCTGGTCAGCAGCCAGTCATCCCATTTCGAGGTCGGGGCCACGAAACCACCCTTGCTCCCTCGTGGCAGAATACTCGCCGTCCAGATGTCCTGGCGGTGTCTGTTCAGGTAGTGGAAGGCAACGGCGTGTCCGGCCTCATGCACGGACACGCCCCACACGGCCTCCTGGCGTTCCCACATGTCGCCCGGCTCCCCGAACTTGATGATTGACATGGCCTTGGTCACATCGTCAAAGGTCACCACACCCGGCGTGTCCCGACCATCCCTGAACGTCAGCAGCACGGCCTCGTTCACCACGTCCTTGATGGAGGCGCCGGAACCCTGATGGTCGTGGCGAGCGATCCAGGCGATGTTGTCCTCGGTGAGTGTGTGGCTGGCGATCTTCCCCAGATACCCCTCATAGGTCCGCTGCCGGCCGTCAGCCCTCGGGTAGTCCACCTGCACCTTGCGTCCGAACCGCCCAGCCCTGAGCAGCGCCGGGTCCAGCACTTCCAGCCTGTTCGTGGCGCCCAGCATCATGTAGCGGTAATGCGGTGGCGGGATCGGCTTGAACCCGAGCATCTTCAGCATCTTGTTCAGGAAGCCGCGAGGTTCCTCCATGCCGTCCATCGCGGCAAGGAAGGTGGTGAGCGCCTGGGAGGACTGGTTGGAGATGAAGATGGGGGCGGGCTCGTCGGGGTCGTAGGGGACACAGCCCTCATAAACCGGAGTTGAGGTAGCGGAGCCGTTGATAAAGCGTTGGTACGATTCCTTTACCGCCGAGAAGTTCATGCCCAACCTGTCCAGCGTCTCCCCTATCACCCCGCCGCGGCTCCCCATGACATCAATCTCGTCGTAGAACACGATGACGCCACCATGTCTACGAGCTTGTTTACGGATCTCCCTGAACAGCATGAAGATCTTGAGCTCGGCTATCCCCATGAAGGTCGAGGCTGTGGCTCCCGGTGGGTACAGGATCAGAGGCTTGGAGCTCGCGTTGGCCGCAGCCTTAGCTAGATAGGTCTTACCGACTCCGGGCGGGCCATACAGAATGACACCCTTCGGTAGATACCCACCAGCCTCCTCTACCGCTGTGGCATCGTTAAGTATCCTTACCTGCTCCATGATCGCCTCACGGGCCTTGTCTTGCCCCCACACATCGTCAAATGTCGTCTGGATGGTGCCGGGCTGGATCACCTTGTACGTTCCCATCCTCACCATCGAGTAGAAGAAGAACACCATGTTGAGCATCGAGAACATGACGCTGATGGCGATGGCGATGAAGGTGGGGACGTTCTCGTAGGCGATGGGGATGGTGCGGATCACGCAACTGACAGCTCCCTCGCACTTGTCGGTCAGTGTGGAGAGGATCGACCCGTAGATGTAGAGGAACACGAACCATGTGAAGAGGCGCTGGAGCCGGATCCAAGCCTCGGGGGGCACGCGCTTCTTGTACCTGCCCAGGTACTCGGCTGCCCCCTCGTGCCACTTCGCCACGGTGCTGCTGGTGACCAGCAGTGTCTCGTAGACGGACCTCGCCACGAAGAAGGCGAAGGTGAGGACAAGGAAGCGTGCCAAGAGGGAGGTCTGGGCCGGCATCGGGTCGGCCCACTCGTTCGCCACCAGCCATAGGGCGATGACCGCCGGTACCTTCAGCTTCTCGACCAGCGGTTTCTCAACCCGCTTCACGATAGTTGTCGCCCTTCCTGTCGTACCCTCCACTGTAACACACCCTAGAGGGTCTTGACAACCCACCATTCCGTGCTGTAAGTTGGATGGGTGCAGGAGAACGCGAAAGCCGCCCTTCCTACCCCCGCTGACCTTCTCAGGGCTATCCACGCGGACGGGAACAGGAAGGAGTGCGCGTTCGTCGCTTGGGCGCGCGATCACGATGACGAGTACCTAGCCCCACTGCGCGAAATCATCTTCGGTGACTCGGTGTCATGGATGAGGGCTGCCGAACTGATACAATCACTGGGCATTGACCGCAGCCACACCACCATCGGCAACCATCGGCGCCGGAAGTGTAAGCAGTGCAATGAGTTCTTCCAGCTAGAGGCAGGCACATGACAACTTTCAGTGATCCGGCCTACACTGTCTTGGACGAGAACGATACCTCAGGGATTGAGGCCCTGCTGCTGGGTCGGCGTATCGTCGCTGCCGAGAAAGGTGAGTACGCTCGACCTGACACCACTTGGGGTTGTGATGCCACCGGCCGACTGACCCTAGACAATGGAACTCATGTCCTTGTTGCCCCCAACCAGGGCGACTGTGCCTGTTCCGCTGGCGACTACTACCTGACCGAACTTGCAGGGGTGGACAACATCATCACGTCGGTCAGGGTGGTCACTGACGAGAGTCAAGGGGAGTGGCAGTCTGCGACTGTCTATCGGATCTATGTTGTGGCCGATAGCGTCGAGATCAATGCCATGACGATCGAAGGCGACGATGGGAATGGGTACTACGGCACCGGATACGAGTTGATAGTGCTGCCCCCAGCATGACCAAGCCCACGCCCGACCAGCTCCGTGCCAACCTCGATGAAGCTGCCGACAACAAGGGCCTCCCCGCCGCCCCCACTCGTGGCCGGCGCAAGCACCCGGAAGGCTGGGAGCCCGGCGTGGTGTGGAACGGGACCGAAGGCAACCTCACTGTCCGAACCACCACCCGTGACCCCCAATGGGATGACCTTCTCAACGAGTGGGGGTTCCCTGCCGACAAGTTCGAGGTCATCGAGCCTGTCCAGTTCCGTACCTGGGACATGAATATGGGTGAAGCCGGGGTCGAGCGAGCTGTCTACTACAAGGCCGTCATACGTTCCCGTGCCGACAGTCGCCAAGATCTCGAAGTGCTCATTAACGATATCAAACGATACAAGAAGCTCAAGAAGGAACCCCTTGCCGGTGACGCCTCCCTCATAGCCACCTGGGCTGACTGGCAGATGGGGGCCGACGACTACGGGGGACCGGAAGCCACCAAGACCCGGTTCCTCGACTCGATCGGCAAGGTTCAGGACAGGTACCGCGATCTCCGTAAATCTGGCGTGCCCCTCGGTCAACTCATAGTTCCTAGCCTGGGGGACTTGGGCGAGGGGTGCGCCGGTTTCTATCCCCAGCAGACCTATAGGGTAACGTTAAACAACAGGGAACAACGTCGCCTGGTCCGCTCGATGGCCCTCACCGCCCTCCGCGAGTGGTCGAACCTCGCTCCCCGCATCATCGTGCCTGTGGTCGGCGGCAACCACGGCGAGGAGCGCAACGAAACCAACAACTCCTTCACCGACTTCTCGGACAACAAGGACGTGGCGATGATCGAGGATGCCGCCCTCGTCCTGGCCGAGAATCCTGACCGCTTCGGTCACATCTCGTTCATCCTCCCCAACCACGAGCTCGAAGTAACCATCGACGCCCACGGCCAGATCCTCGGGTTCGTCCACGGGCACCAGATCCAGAAGGCCACCGGGGCCAGTGTCCACATGAAGGCTGAGAACTGGTGGAAGGATCAGATGAAGGCCCGTAGACCCATCGGGGAGGCCGATATCCTTTTCGGGGGCCACTTCCACCAGTTCTTCATGCGGTCGGTGGGGCCGCGCACCTACGTCGGCTCGCCGGCCCTGCACGGCGGATCCCAGTGGTGGGAGTCTGTGAAAGGTGGTGGCGATGCTCCTGGTCAACTCACTCTGGTTGTTGACTCCGAGGGCTGGTCTAACCTCACAGTCCTGTGACTGCCCCCTACGAACCCGACGCTGATATCGGGGAAACGCTTGCCCTCCTCCATCTCAACGAGAACGGCAAAACCAAGCACGCGTTCTGGCGGGTGCTGGAGCGCCCCAAGAATCTCCGGTGGCGCGGCCTGTTCAAGTCTGGTACAATAGTCACCACGAGATCAGATACCTTCGAGTACGACGAGGCAGGCAACTTCGACCACGAGGGCCTAGCGGAGTATCTGGACGCTGATAGAGCACTGTTCGTGATCGAGGGAGGGAGAGAGTGATGGATAGAGACGAGCTAATGGACGGGATCACTGTCCATGTTCTGCCAGACGACGAGTTCATTGGTGATGCTCCGCTATTGGTGTTGGTAGCCGACACGAACGGGATCACACTTGCTCGGGGGACAAATGCCCGCTGGTCTGTGAAGATGACCAACGATGCCAATGGACCCATGCTCGTCATCAACATCGAAGCTGAGGCGACCCTGTGAAGTACGACAGCAAACCAGAGACAGAGGCCCACGCTTGGCGGGTGTTCGATCTGATGGCCGTAATACTCGAAGAGCTTGGCGAGCGGGCGCGATGGCACGACATGTCCAAGACCGAGCCTCCCGAGTTGGCGATCTTTGACGAGTTCACCCCGAAGCTCAAGGGCACCACCTACGGCTCCGACGAGTACAAGAGTTACCTGGCGGCGATGGGTGAAGGGCTCGCCCACCACTACGCCCACAACCGCCACCACCCCGAGCACTTCCCCAATGGGATCAACGACATGACCCTGATGGACTTGGTAGAGATGTTGGCCGATTGGAAAGCGGCTACCGAACGTCACGAGGATGGGTCATTGCTTCGCAGTCTCGATATCCAGGCAGAACGGTTCGGCATTAGTCAACAACTGGCTGGCATCCTGCACAACACCGCTATTCACTTAGAATGGATCTGATCTGTGAAGTTCCGATCCAGCCACGAAGTCGTCCTCACTGCCTTCAACGAGCTCAACGCTTCCTTCCGTGCCTGGATCGAGGGTCCGATCCACGCCTTCCAGGACGAGATCTCCGAGGCCCACGGCTCCCCCCTCCTGGTCACCGACGTTCGCCAGTACGAGGACGGGCTGGACACCATTCGCATCATCGGGACACCTGACGATCCCGGCGACGACAAGGCTTGGCGGCTCGGCCACAAGCTCGACTCCCCGGTCATGGCGGATTACAAGATCTGGGTGCCGAACAAGGGGAACCGCGTGGGCCGAACCTTGGAACGCAAGATGTCGGGTTTGTACTGGCGGGTGCCGGTGATCCCAGGAATGCCGGAACGCTGGGTTGACCCTGTTGAGATGAAGATGTACCGACCCACCTACCAGGAGGGTGAGGACGAGGTTGTGGCCGTGTGGGGAGATGGAGTGGTAGGCATGATCGTGAACGAGGTTTACTGGGATGCCGAGGAGGATGAATGAAAAACGTTATACCTGATGATGGCTACGACTGGGAATGGGGCACGTTGGAGTTCCCGATCCTGCGAGCCATCGGGGTACGAGATGAGGGCGTGTCGGCTACCCTTGCTGCTGTCCGGGCTGTGCCGGCAGCCTCTACCTATGTCATTTACCGGAGTATTCGTCGCCTCATTGATGCCGGATACATTGATGGTGACTACTTCCCAGACACCAAGTACGGTGACGAAAATCCATCGTACATGTTTGGCATCATCCGTGACTTGACCACCTTGGGCTTGCAGGTGGCGAAGATCTGGTGAATCCCTTTGACCTTCTCGTGAAACGTGGCACCCGCGGCTGGATCATCCTCGCCGCCTACGTTGTGGTCTGGGACAACCTCGCCCACGCCCGCAAAGGCCAAACCCTGTCCGACGCCTTTTGGTGTGGACTCACGTCGGTCAAGCTCTGGCGCCGGCTCCTCGTGTTCGGGTGCTGGGCCGTGGTGACCTCGCATCTGCTGTTCAGGACGCCGCTGCCTGTGATCCTGCCGCGCATGTTCCCCGAGCTGAAGGAACTGGTCAATGAGGGTGCGTGACGGTTACGACCTTGTTTATATCTGGTCTTGTTGTATGGCGAGTTACGAGATCGCTTGCCTTCCGCATGCTCCCCATCGTTTCAACCACTTCAAGGGCGAACTGGCTACCTGTTATTGGCGGTTGCGCCAGACAGCGTGGGACGAAAATTGAGCACTCCCGACTACCACTTCGATCTCAAGTACCTCGACTACGGGTTCAAGTGGGGGCCAGCCGAGATCACCCGCATGATCTCCCATCCCCGTCATGGAGTGCTCATCGGGCTTGAAACCGACTCCCACCAAGTTCAGATCTCCGTGTCACCAGGAGGTCGGTCTATTCGCTTCTGGGTCGATGGGGTGCCTTACGTCAAGCTGGGAACATGAGCACTCCCGCCCCTCGTTTCTACCATGACATAGATCCCGGCCCTGTGGACATGGGGAGGTTTCTCTCCCAACCTCGACCCTACGCCAATGGGCCGGTCCTGGCGGGCCACGTCGATCGCAATGCCGCCCTTATTGCCGACGTGGCCCGTCTCTACATTCCTGTCGGCGCCAAGGTGCTCGACATGACGTTCGGCAAGGGGCGCTTCTGGTCCGATATTGAGTCAGTCATGTGGAACGACTGGTTCACCCTGTATGACAACGATAACGACCTGAAGCTCGACACTTCATTCCAAGACGACTTCCGTCACACCCATTTTCAGCCGGAAACCTTCGACATCGTTGTGCTCGATCCGCCATACAAGTCAGGTGGCGCTCATTCCCCCGGCCCGATGGTGAATGACTACGGGCTCGACGCCATCAAGTCCACCACGCCCTCGGGCCACGGGAACGCCAAGGTGGTGTGGGAGCTCTACGAATCCGGTTTCCACGAGGCTTACCGGATCCTGAAGCCCAACGGTCTGCTCTGGTTCAAGTGCCAGGACTTTGTTGAGTCAGGCAAGCAACACTGGTTCCACATTGAGTTGTTCAAGCTGGCCCAGATGTTCGGGTTCTTCCCCAAGGATCTGTTCGCCTTGGTGGGGACCAAGAAGCCGATGATGCGGCACAAGACCCAGCACCATGCGCGCAAGAACCTGTCGTACCTGTGGGTGATGCAGAAGTCAGATCGGGGCTGGGAGACTAAAGGCGAGCTGGAGAAGCTGGCTCAAGTCCAGTCGTAGACGTAGAGATCTGACGGTGACCACGGACCAGCCTGGAAGAACACCCTCTCCCACCGCTTCGGCACTTCCTTCGACCAGTTACGGTGCCTGACGTGCGGGGCGTAGTCCTCGGGGTCAGAGTCGAAGTCAGATGAGTAGATGATGACTCGCCTATTGGCCGAGAACAGCAACCTCATGTGCTCGTAGAAGTCGTGGTCGTCAACAAGGTGGTAGATCACGTCGATGGACATGTGGGTGGCGCGAGGCTTGATCGAATCTCCGTCACGGAGAACCGCGAACTCCCAGTTGGGCCGGTCGATGAGATCCGCTGCTGCCATGATGGCTGAAGCTGAAGGGTCAATTCCCTTGTAGTCCCGGATCCCGTACAGGTTCGCCTGCTCGCCGTCACCGCAGCCGATGTCCAGCGTGTCGTAGAGCGCCCAGGTGTTGACCCGCTTCGCCTTCCACTCCGCTGCCTCGCCCTGCGAGCCCAGGCCGGAGTTGCCCCCCTTGCGATAGCGTTCCTCCCAGTACTGCGTCAATGGTTATGCCTTCGCAGGTTGTCCAGGTGGCCCTTCAGGACATAACCAAGATTTCCCTCAATCCGTTCCAGGACTCCTTGGTATGCGCTCAAAACTCGTGAAAGGTTGGCATTAGCCTCCTCGTATGAGTTGCCCTCTGCGAATATGCCAGTGGCCATGTGTGTGATGGTTACCTCTACGGCCATGTTGCCCCTCTCTCTCGGCCTGATCGTACTGTACCGGAAATCCCCGTGTTCCGCAACCAGTGGAACAGCCCCTTTACCGGGAGCACCTACGACTCTCCCGAATCAAACAAGTCGTAGGTATTCCCGCGCAACGCCCCAAACCGCTCATTTGTGTTAGCCTTCCCCCATATGCCTCAAGTATCGAACACTGACGACATCGCCGCCGCTTTGAGCGTTGTCGAAGAAGGTGGCCTGGTCCCTGCTGACGAGATCCCTGGTGCCCCCGACCCGGTTGTCCGCAAGCTCGCCTATCTGGACGAGATGGATACCGAAACTCTCCAGCGTCTCAGGGAGGCCCGCATCGGGTCGAACCTGCACGCCATGTACATTGCCTGGCGGCGACGGTCGGCTATCTCCCTCTCCTCCCAGGGCTTCAAGATCAAAGAGATTGCCGCCCTCCTCGACGTGGCCCCAGGCACCATATCTCAGGACTTGCGGCGGGTCCGCGAGGAGTACGAGGGCCTGACCACCCGTGAATGGGCTGTCATTGTCGAGGAACGCATCATGGAGCTCGACCAGGACATCTTCACCCTGCGTCGGCAGTTGGACACCATGCCTCACCGCTACATCGAGAGGCCGGCAGATGACGGCGAGGTTGAACTACTGGACATCGGTCCCGACATCGACCAGCAGCTCAGGATCCGCGACCGCATCATGGCCCTCAACGACCGGAGGGACAAGCTGCTCGGGGTGGACAAGGCTGCCGCTGCGCGCCACGTCGAGACTAAGAAGCTGGAAGTGGTGCTCTCGTTCGACCAGACCTCACAGGTGCGGGAGATCGAACCCACCATGATCGAGGCCGAGATAGTCGATGGCTAGCCTCGAAATCAAGCTGCCGGGCTTCCACTCCAAGCAGCAGCACATCTACGACAACATGCGTCGGTTCACCATCATGCGCGTGGGCCGACAGTTCGGCAAGTCCCTGATGGCTGCTGTGGTGGCGATCATTCGCGCCCAGATGAAGCCCAATCAGGTCATCATCGTGGTGGCGCCGACCTACAAGCAGACTCAGGCCATCTATGGGCGCATCCGTACCCTCTTGAAGCCGTTGTTCCGGCAGGACATGGGTGACGGGACACTGTTCGTCACCGAATACAAGGCCGACCTGCGCTTCGATTTCCACAACGGGTCGTCAATCATGGCTGCCTCGGCCGACAATCCCGACAAGCTGCGTGGCTACTCGATCAACCTCATCATCATTGACGAGGCGGCGTCGATGGACAAAGGCGAGGAGTTGTGGTTCGAGGTCGTGCGCCCTGCCCTTGCCGTCACCCACGGGGACGCCATGTTCCTCTCCACCCCGAAAGGTAAGGACAACTGGTTCTACCACCTGTGGAAGCAGTCTGAGTACGACATCGCGGAGAAGGGTGACAACTCCGAGTGGGCCTTGTTCCACTTCAAGTCCACCGACTCGCCGTACTTCTCCGAGGCCGAATCCGAGGCCATCCGTGCTGTGGGAGAGAACTACTGGCGACAAGAGATCCTTGCCGAGTTCACCGCTCATGCCGGCACCATCATTGGCCCCGAGGCGTTCAAGTACTACACCACCGTCATCCAGGAAAGTAACCTCTACTTCCTGCACGGGGCTGAGATGACGCCCGAGGCGAGCTGCTATCGAGCCATGACGGTTGACCTCGCTCTCACCAAGGGCACTTCTTCTGACTACACCGCCTTCGCTCTAGGGGACATGACGAGGTACGGCACCTGCTTCGTTCGTGACGTGTACCGTGACAAGATCCTCGGTCCCGACCTTGCCAATAAAATCATCGGGTATGCAAAACGCAATGCAGTCCAGGCCATCCACATCGAGTCCACCGCCTTCCAGCTTACTGTGGTGCAGGAACTTGAACGACGCGGGGTTACAGTCGCCAAGTTGCCAGCCAAGGGTGACAAGATTGCCCGTGCCTCCCTTATGGGGATCCGCATGAATGCCAGTCAGTTTCTCTACCAGCGCGAAGCCCCGTGGTTCTCGATGGTGATTGACGAAGTGACCACCTTTCCTGACGACGGCGCCCATGACGACATGGTTGACGCCCTCGCCTACCTGTCCCACGTTTCTGCCCAGTACGCCGTAGACGCCTCGCCGGCTGTGTTCGGTGGGGTGTCGCTCGATCAGGTTGCCCAAGCGGCTCGCCACAATCCGAACGAAGATCGTGAGGTACTTCATGCTACTCTGCGGGTAGAGAAGATGGAAAGGGACCGTCAACGTGCAATGGAACGCGGCGAGATGGCCCTTAAGAGGATGAGAGGACCGATGTGACAGGATTCGACAGGTTCCCGTTTGACTTCTCAGCCCTCCAAGGGGGCGGAAGTCGCAGGTTCTACCGGACCAGATACACCCGCGCTCTGTGGGATGGAAGAAGGCTCAAGATCTACGCCGAGGCCAAGGGACGCGTCTCTCTCGTCTACGACAAGGAAGTGACCGCCTTCACCGCCTCAGACCCGCAGCGTGTCCGTTGGGTGGACCCTGACGCCGGCAAAGAGTTCTCCCTCGTCAAGTCCTCGGGCTGTGGTTGCAAGTACCGGGAGCTCAGCATCAATCCGAACAAGACCCCCGACCCCGCGGTGCTCGTATGAGCAATATCCTGATTCTGGTGCTGGCGATGATGGCCACCTATCGCCTCGCCGCCCTCGTCTCCACAGACCTGATAGCGGAGCCCTTGCGCGAGTTCTGGCAGCGGCGGTGGCCTACGACAGACTTCTTCTACCCGGCCTCGAAGGTGGAAACAACTGACGCCACCATGCTCGTCGGTCTGGCCCGCGCCTGGCCGTTCAAGCGTGAAGTGGCCTACATTGACGGGTTCTGGCGCAACACCAAGGAGTACCGCCTGGGCACCCTCATCGAATGCTTCTACTGCGTATCGGTGTGGGTTGCTTTCGGCATAACCCTTGCAACATATGAGTCTCTTAGCCTTCCCTACGACTGGCTGTTCGTCCTCAACTTCTTGGGGATCGCGGGCGGGGCTGAAATCATCAATAACGTGTTCTCGCGGGAGTAGCCTTACTCAATGCCCAAGGTTTCTGAAGCCCTTACCGCTGCGAACATGCCCTCCGCGCGGTCGGGGGTCGCTGCCCTATCAACGGGTTCTCGCAGCAACATGTTCGCTGCCCACGGGATCCAGACTGCCACCCAACAGGAGATCTCCGAGAAGCAGCGGTTGGTCTGGGATGCTTACGACAACATCCCCGAAGTCCATTTCCTCGGTAACGGGGTCATCGGCGCCTCGGTCGAAACCCTGTCCTTCTACCCGGCTATGGACGATGTTTCCTCAGCGTTCAACTACGCCCAACCGATCGAGGAATCCGATGAGTACGAACAGGGCGACCTCGATCTGATCCACAGCCTCGTCGCCGGCATCAAACCCCCGTGGGGTCAGCAGTCAGACTTCATGCGGGCGCTCGCCATCAACCTGTTCTTCCCCGCCGAGGTCTACCACGCCGCGACATACGAGCGTGGCAAGGACGTGTACACGCATCAGCTCGTCCCGAAGCAGAACATCATTCTTCCGAAGAAGGCGGCGAACAACAAAGTCATTGAGTCGTACAAGGATCCCATTTCGGGTCAGAACGTGAAGGTTGGCGATTCGGGAACCCTTCAGCGCATTTGGCGTCCACACCCGGCTAACCCTAACAACGCCGACTCCCCGATGTTCGCTGTCCTCGAAGTTTTGGATGAGATGAAGTGGATTCAGCGTCTCATTTCGTCCATGCTGAAGAAGCGCGTTTATGTCTCGAAAATGCTGATAATGACTAACAGCATTCTGGGACCGGACTTCGATCCCCAGAGTCAGACCTCATTGGCCGGAGCTGTCAACAAGGTCGAGAAGTCCCTCATCGACCAGATGAATCGCAATATCCAGAGCGATTCCGACTCCGCAGTTTTGCCGATGCTCGGGTTCGTGCCCTTTGAGCATGTCAAGGACGGGTTCAACCTGATTGACGTGGCCGGCGACCTCCCTGAGATGCTTCTCCAAGTGCTGGAAGCGGCTCAGCGTCGGTTGGCCAACGGTGTCGACGTGCCGGCCGAGTTCCTGCTCGGAATGGGTGGATCGTCACATTGGAGTGCCTATCTGATCCGCGACCTCCTCTGGCAGCAGCACATCTTCCCGCTGGCCGGACTCATCGCCTCGTCCCTCACCAGCGTCTTTCTCCGGCCGGCTCTCCGGCGTGCTCAGGATGGTGGCAGATTCAAGGGCGACCCTGAGAAGGTCAAGCTGTGGTTCCGATCCAACCAGCTCCAAACCCACCCAGAGATCTTCACCTACCTCGTCACCGCCTACGACAAGGGCATCATCGGGAAGGGTCCGATCCTCGCAGCCCTCGGCATTCCGCCAGAGGCCGCGATCACCGACGCCGAGCTGAAGCTGTGGATCCAGTTGAAGCTGGCCGGTATGGGCACCACCGACGAGGTTGGCGAAGGATCCTCCATTGATGTTGAGAACGGGACAGTGGTGCTGCCCAACGGCGTGTTCCCGTCTCCCTCGCGGACCCGTAGTGGCGGAACAGTGAGTGGTGATGGCCCGGCCGATAGGAGCCGAGCCGGCGAGGATGGCCCGTCCCAACGTTGAGTTGGGCGACGGCGGAAAGGTAAGTTGAGGACATGGCTGAAGTAGAAACCGTGACCATCCCCGTTCGCATCGAATGGGTTGGCGGGCTCACCCCTGATAGCTGGACTGCCACCAATGCTTTTGATTACGTCACGTCCGAGTCCTCCCGGCCCTCAACCAAGTCCCAGTTCTTGCAGCTCACCCCGAAGAAGGGTCGCAAGTTCCGCGCCCTGCTCGTGTCCGAAGGCAAACGGTCCACCGACGGGCGCATGATTACCTACGGTGCCCTATACACCCGCGAGCCGCCCCTCCCCCTCATGTGGCTCAACCGGAACACCCAAGCCCATGAGGAAGCCATTTTCGTAGGCAACATTCTCAGCGTGGAGCGAGTCGGTGCCCAGGTCTGGGCTTACGGCGAGTTCGACACCAGCCCCGATGCTCTGGAAGCGACACGCCTGGTCGATGACAAGAAGCTCCGCGGCATCTCGATGGACACCGCAGTTCTCGACTACGAACTCATCGAGGAGGGCGAGAAGGTTCTGTTCGATGTGAAGCGGGCCGAGTTGATGGGGGCCACCATTGTTCCCTTCCCGGCCTTCGATGACACCTACATCGAACTGCTCGATGAGGATGACGAGAGCGAGATGCTTGTCGCCGCCCTTGACGCCATCTACGACTTCGCTGACCCGGCTGCCTTCAAGATCCCTGAGCCCGAAGTCCCGACCCCCTGGACCGTGACCGAGGATGGCCGCGTGTTCGGGCATCTCGCCCTGTGGGGTGAATGTCACCAGGGGATCACGGATACCTGCGCCCTGGCGCCACGCTCCAAGTCTGGCTATGCCCACTTTATGATCGGTCGTATCGGCGATCAGCATCTAGGCACCGTGACCATGAACACTGTCCATGTGGGCGGTGGCATGACACGCAATCAGGTGGCCCGCCACTACGCCGATACCGGGACCGTCGCCGCCTATGTCAGTATCGTGGACGGCAAGTTCGGGCCGTGGGTGTCCGGTGTTATGGAACCCTCTCTGTCGGAGATCGATCAGCGCAGGCTCGCCGCGTGTGGTATCTCAGGTGACTGGCGCGGCAACGAGCTCATCGGGATCCTCGCCGTGCCCAAGCCCGGCTTCACGGTTCCGCGCTACGCCGATCCTGATGCCCTGGTTGCCTCCGCTATCGGATCCTTTGAGTGTGTCGGTTGCGAGGAATCCAAGATCGCTGCGGCCGATGTTGCCGGGCTACTGGTCGAAGCAGAACTTGAGGCCCCCATCGAGGTCGAGTCTGAAACTACAGTTTACGTTGAGGATGAACTTGAGGACGACCTCGAACCCACTCCCGAGGAGATCGAGGCAGTGGACGATGAGCTGGCCGGCGACATCGACACCATCCTCGCTGACGTGCTTCGGGAGATGGAAGAAGCCGAGGCCGCGGCCGCTTTGGAGCGCATTCTCCTAGACGAATAACGTTCTCGTTCGTTGCTCAACAATCGGTTCGCGTTGGGGCCGTCTATATGATTCCCGCCGTATAGATGTTTCCTACTCAGGAGATTGGAAGAATGAACGACAAGGAGCTTGCTGAGCTTCTGGAGCGGTTCGGTTGCACCGATGGGTGTGACGACATGGAACTCGCTGACCTTGACAAGCTCCACACCGAGCTCGCAAGCCGGCGTTCTGCTTTGGAGGATTCCGCGGACAAGGACAACCTGACCAAGATCGGTCAGTACACCGCCCTTATCGCCAAGGTGGAGAGCAACATTGCGCATCTGCGCGCCGAGTTTGCCGCCGAGGTCGAGAAGGTCAAGTCTCAGGCTCTTGGCACCTTCAACGCCGAGACTGAGGAAGTGGCCGAAGTGGCCGAGGTTGAGGCTGTTGTGGAAGCGGATGACGCTGCCATTGATGACAGTCTTGCCAAGTTCACCGCCGCCCGTCCCTCCACCAACGTCGAGGACGAAGGCCCCGGTAAGGCGTTCAGGGGAAAGGTTGTGTACGCCCCCAACTCGGACGCCGAGGGCAATCCCATCGGTGGCGAGAGGCTGAACACGTCGGTCGATCTGGCACGGGCCATCTCGAACTCCATCGACCAGCTTGGCAACTTCGCCGGCCGCATGAACGTGATCCACGGCATGTACGAGAACGACGCCGCAATGGTGCAGCTCTCGGCTCCGATGGATCCCGAGCGGACCACTGTGGAACTGGCCCAGGCTGTCGAGCTCTACAACCAGCGCCAGGAAGAGCACCTGACGGCTGACGGTTCGTTCTGCGCACCGATCACCCCGTTCTACTCCTTCTGCGATCTGGCGAACGAGGACATTTCGACCACGCAGCAGAGCCTCCCGACCGTGCGTACCATCCGTGGCCGCGTGCAGTACATGGAGACTCCCACGCAGGATCAGTTCTTCGATCAGTGGGACGGCATTGACGACGATCTTTTCCAGGGTGTCGGCACCCGGTTTACGGAGGTTGATTCGCAGGCTGTCTCGGCTGCCGATGAGTCCACCTGGAAGCAGTGCGTCGAGGTCGACTGCCCGGAGCAACAGCCCCCGGCTGAGCTTGAGGCGCATTACACCTGCGTTACCTACAAGCACTTCACCTGGAAGGCTTACCCGGAGTACATCGACCTGTACACCCGCAAGGCCCTGCTCGCCCACGACATCAAGGAGAGCCTGAGCCTGCTCCGGCAGATCCAGGGTGTCGCCCAGACCGGGCTCACCTTCGAGGCGTTCCCCGGCTCGATCGGCGGGTTCTTCCTGGCACTGGACACGCACGCAACTGCCTACCGCGAAGCCTACTGGCTGCCTCGGACGCAGGTTCTCGACATCGTTCTCCCCGAGTGGGTGCTGAACATGCTGAGGGCTGCCTACGTCCGGCGTGCCGAGGGCACTGAGGAAGCTGAGGCCCTGCGCGCTTCGGACTCGTTCTACACGAGCCTGTTCGCAAGCGTCAACCTGCGGCCCAACTTCATCACCGGCTGGCAGCGTCTGGCGACGAGCACTGATGGGGCCGGCACCTTGCTGGACCCGATTGCGGCTCGCCCCGATGGTGTCGCCGTGTCGAACACCTGGCCCAACTCGTTCCTCGCCCTCCTGTGGGTGCCCGGCTCTGTGGTTCTCCTGGAGGATCCGAGCTGGAACATCGCACTGGAGCGGCTGCGGGACACCACGCTCCAGCGGCAGAACAAGTACAGCCTGTTCGTAGAAACCTTCTACGGGCTCGCCTACCCCTGCCCCTACGCCGTTCAGGAAATCCTGTTCAACTTCTGCCCCACCGGGCACGCTGCTGGCAGGGAAACGCTGAACTGCGCCAACCTGACGAGCGAGAACTCCCCCTCCTCGTAGTAGCAACAGCCTTGAGGGCCACCGGGACTTCGGTTCTGGTGGCCCTCTCGCGTCTGCCCCTTGACACGGGTGTACGACGCGGGGTAGGATGATTCAGTGTTCCGACGCAAGGATCCCAGTATCCCCCACGAGGACATTCAGGGGGAACAGCACGGGTGGCGCACCTGGCGGATAGGTAAGTGGGCTCCCGACCAGCGCCCCATCCTGATCGGTCAGTACGCAACTTCGTGGCTGTTCCCCACCCTCAAGGCTGTCCATGTAGGGAGGGGTGAACCACCCCACGACCCTACCGAGGCCCCGTCTAAGGACTGTGCCTGTGGCATATGGGTACAGAAATTGGAAGTGGATTCGACTCGCTGGCTGGGTTCCTGCATCAATGCTTCCGGCTACGTCAAGATCTGGGGGCGCTACTTTGAGGGCGACCGCGGATGGAGGGTTCAGAACGCCACCATCACCGGGCCGCTCACCATCGAAATGCACTGCGCTATGTGGAGCGCGCCCGAGATGCACAGCGGTATGCTCGGGGCCTTCAAGTGCAGCGATGATGTGGTTCGCATCCATGACAACGGCAACGGATACACCTGTTTCTGCGCCCGTCACATTCCCTCCACCTACCCTCTCGTTACTCCCTACTATGATGGGCGCGCAGATACAACCGTCGTCTACAACGTAAGCGAGTTCGCATCAATGGTGGTGCCGGTCTTGACCAAGCGGTACGGCTGCGATGTGTGGCTTTGGAACGATCTACTGGAGGACTAATGGGTGATATTGGGAAACCACTGCGGGAAGGCGAGATCTTCCCGGTCGAGATACCGAAAGAGGCGCCACCTGTTGAAATGCCGGCGCCAGTGCCCGCGACACCTGAGCCTGAGCGCGAACTAGTCCCAGCCTGACTTTTATGCATGAGGGATAGATGGTTATTATCCTTCACAATGTAGGAAAGTATCGCGCATGGACGTAGCCTATGTGGTGCGCCCTGGTGAGGCCAACCAGGAGCTGCGCTACTCGTTGAGATCACTCATCAACGTCCCCCATGACAGGGTGTTCATCGGTGGCTACGTCCCGAAGTGGACACGCAATGTGGTGCCGGTACCTCGCCGGCAGACCTCGATGCGGTTCGTCAACTCGTCGCTGAACCTGTACGCCATCTGTCAGTCGGACATCTCTGAGCAGTTCATCTTCTTCAACGACGACTTCTTCGTGATGAGGAAGCTCACCGAGATAAAGCCCTTGAACCGCGGGCCTCTGGATGAGGTCATGGAGAGGCACAGGGTCAAGTTTGGTAGGAACTCCTATTACCACGGGATGGCGACCACGCGGGACTGGCTACTGCATCGCTACAAGATCACTGAACCTCTCTCTTACGGGCTCCATATCCCTATGGTGGTGGACCGAGACTTGATGTGGCGTCTGTTAGAGGAAACCCGGATCGACAAGCCCCAAGGGAGGCCGCAGTATCACATGCGGACCATATACGGAAACGTGGCAGAGGTCGGCGGCGATGCTGTTGGGGACGTGAAACTGGCGGGGACCAGGAAGGGCGTCGAGAGGTACCGTTTCCTTTCAACCAGTGAGAAGTCGTTTGCCAGCGGAAACTCGGGCCGGCTGATCCGGGCCACCTTCACCGACCCCTCCCCCTATGAGGCCGCTGTGGTGCGCCCTACGCCCAAGCAGCGGGTGGACCGCAGGATGGTGAAGCGGCCCGTCATCAACCGCTAACAATCAGGCTGTGTGGGCCGTGGGGGTATTCTGCTCGCCATGACCGCATGTACCTTCTTTGAGGTAGACCCTCCCTCGCGTACGCCATCGCCCGATAACCTGATCGCAACCTTGGAGCGAGCTGGGCTGGTCACGCCGGACACCACGAATGGGCACTGGATCGGCGGTATCCAGTTCCGTCCCCGTTCCTGTGGTGGTGGCGGCATCCATGTGGACAACTGCTTCTTCAGCTCCGAGTCCCCCGACTCGCCAGGCGAGGAGGAGAACTGCTCGCTCAAGGTGTTCAACACCTTCCACGATTCGGTGGCCTGGAAGTCCATGCTCATCTTCTCCTCAGTCCATTGCTCCACGTTCTCCGACAGTGCCGACGTGAAGGCCGAGGCAGTTTCGCAGTTCGATATCTCCCGCGACGCCATCGCTGCCTTCGAGCTCTACTACGGGCAGGCGAACCGGCTGGAAGTGTCCGGCGAAACCTGCGACGACGGTGACCCGGTGCCGGCTAACCCCTTCATCGCTGACGCCCTCGCCAACTCGTTCCCCACCGCTGTCACGCCGGGCGACTGGACGACCGCGACGACCTTGGATCCTGTCGCCGGCATGGCCCTGATCCTTGACGAGATTGCGGCCACGGCTGCGGGTGCCCAGGCCGTCATCCACATTCCGCCCGGCCTCGCTGCGGTGTGGCTGGCACTGGAGCTCATCGACCGGGTAGATGGCGTGTTCCGTACCTCCGTTGGTGGACATCTCGTGATCGCCGCCCCCGGCTACTACGGATCTACCCCTCTCGATGACACCGATCCGGCCAACTTCGACGGCCACTCTCCGGGCTTCGTCATTGACGGCGGCTTCTGGGTCTACGTTACGGGCGGCATGGGTGTGTACCTAGATACGGTGGACACCAGCAACACCTTGGAGCACAGACGCAACAACTACTTCACGGTGGTCGAGCAGTTCGTTCTCCCCTACTTCGATCCCACCTGCCCTCGGTTCGCCCTACCGATCGGTCGGGATTGCTCCAGCCTCGACCTTGACTGGTCTGTTACGGGAACTCCCGTTGAGCAGATCTTCAACGACCAGTACATCACCTGCGTTGACCCTGATGGTGGCAACGAGGGCGTACCTATGGACCCCGCCATCTTCGTAGGCGTGAACTACCCATCTTCTAGCTAATGCCACCTTCTCTATACCCCCCCGCCGAATGGATCAACGACGGGGACTCGGGTGGAAGCTGGACTGGTGCTCCGTGGCGAGTGGTTCTACACACCACTGAGACTGAGACAATCCCTGGCTACCTGAACGGAGAGGTTGCCCCTCATCTCACCTATGACCCCGCCAATGACCGTTGGGTGCAGCACAACTCGTTCGTAATCGCCGGCCGAGCCCTTTTCAATGGGCCAGGTGGAGGAGAGACAAATCGCCAGAACGCCCTCCAGGTGGAGATCGTCTGCTACTCGGACAAGGGTATCGCAGACAAGGTGGATGGCATATGGGTGGGGGATCTTGAGATCGACCATATCGCTGCCATCCGCGCCTTCATTGACTGGTGTGTGGACAACTACGACGTGAAGTTGAAGTGGCCGGGCAAACAAGCTTTGTCATACGGCGGGGCCAACGCCCCTGGGTTTCGTATGACGATGAGTGCATGGGAGGCATTCGACGGGGTGTGCGGGCACCAGCACATACCCGAGAATTACCATTGGGATCCCGGTGCGCTAGATTGGGCTACCCTCATGGCCGAGGAGGAAGAAGAAGTAGTGACTCCTGAAGATATCTCCAAGATTGCCAGCGCCTCCGCTACGGCTACCTTGAACAAACTGACGAAGCCCGTTGGGGATGCCCCAGTTGGTCAGGGGGTGTGGCAATACGGCGGGGTCTTTGACAACGATGACCCAACCGACAACGCTCAGAGAACTCTCCAGCGTGTCCTCATTGCGGTAAACGACCTTGTTGCTCGTGTGGATGAGTTGGATGGTAAGATTAACGACCTACTGGAAACGGAGCCTGAATGAGTGACCGACTAATCGCATCTATCCGAACCCTTGTGGCTGCTGCTGTGGCTGCTGCCGTTCTGTACCTGACCGACAACTTCGGCCTGGAGCTTGACGGTGCTGCCATCGAGATTGCGGCACTCGGCATCGTGACTGGTGTGTATAACTGGCTGGTGAACAAGGCAGCCGAAGCCTGGCCGTATTTCGGATATCTGCTCGGGATCCCCAAGACTCCGACATATACGAGTACACCGACGATGACACCGTAGTACTCACCCACTACGGCGCAGCCCCCCAGCGACCTAGATCTGCTGGGGGGTTTTCGCGTTATGATCCCTAAGTGTCTAAACCTCGCCCTCGCAATGATGTCGCAATCACCCTTTTCGCCCTCGCCGCAGCCACATACGAGATAATCCTCGGAGGCGGTCGGTTCACTGTGTTTGCGTTCCTCTCAACCCTACTCGGGGTGCCTGTTATAGCCAGTCTTGAGTCGGCGCGCCGTGAGAGGCGAAACGCGAGGAGCAACTAAGTACCATTGCCTGATGGCTGACTGCACATGCGCTTGCCCTGGTCCCACCTGCATCACGGGCGACGACACTATCGACGCCACAGATGCCGGAGGTTGCACCACTCTCGACCTGGTGATATCGGACTCGAACACCGTTGACCTGACAACTGTAAACAACCGGCTAGAGGCCACGATGATCGTGGACCCGGCCAACAACGTCATACAGGAACCGGGCAATGGGCTCCATGTACCTCAGTTCGCGGTCGGCGCGTCGAGCAAGGAACAGTCGTGGACTGAAACAAGTATCGGGGAGAATGTGCGTCACACCACCGACCTATTGGTCCCTACTGGTGACTGGTTTATCGCCGTGTTCTGGAATGCTTGGATGCGGAAAGTGAATCGCAACGTATCTGAGCAGGGAGCCGAAACCTTCTGGTTGCTGAGTGTGGATGAGTTCAGGGGTCGGCGTAAGCGTCACCGCTGGGGGGCCACTGCTGGGCTGCTTGGTCATGCTCAAACCCAAGTTGCTGTAGGCGACAGTTACGCGAAACGGATAACTCTTGAGGAAACCACTCTCATCGAGTGCAGCGTGCTAACCGGGATCACGTCGAGTCGCAATGAGGACAACGAGGTTGACTACCACTCATCCATCCTGTCCGTTCAGGCGATAAGGGATTTCTGAGATGTCTAATTGCCAGTGCGTTTGCTCCCAGGCAGTGTGCCTAGAAGTTGACCCGCCCCTGACCTCGGCGTTCACCTGCGGATGCGTTGAGATTGGGGTCGAGACAGCGGATACTGACACTGTGAACCTGGGCCTCGACAGTCAGGGATCCCTGACAGGGGATGCGATTGTGTCCCCGTCAGATGGCAACCAACTCACCCCGAAGGCCAACGGCCTGTTCGTGCAACAGCCCTGCTACGGGGCCACAAGCACCACCGGCTCGTGGACGGAGAGCTCCCGCGTGTATGTGGTCCGGCAGTCGGTTTCCCTCACCTTGGATGCCGGACAATGGCTCATCTATGGGTTCTGGAATGCGTGGATCACCAAGACCAATGCCACCGCCTCTGAGGAGTTGGCACGGTTCGGTGCAAAGGTTGACATCGACGGCGAGGAAGGCCCGCCGTCCTACTGGCAATGGGGCGACACCGAGGGCGTATTGGGTCACTTGAACGCTGAAGCGTCATTTGGTGCCCACAACACGAGGCTTATCAACGCTGGCAACGGGGGAACCTTCGACATTGATGTGCAAGCCTTCCGCGAACCGGATGGGGCCTCCAACAATGTTGATGTGTCGGCGTCAAGGGTATCAGCCATTGCCATCAAGAGGACGTGGGACTGATGCCCATATGCAACTGCGAACATGACCTGGATCAATGCGTGGCCGGGGTCGCGCCGATTCGTCACGTCCTCGACGGCGGTGGTTGCGTGCAGGTGGGGCTCGACGCCACCGACTCGAACACTCTGGACTTCGAGACAGCGGGAGGCTTGACCGCCACCGCCATCATCGACCCTGACGCGGCCAACGTCTTTGAGGCCACGGCATCGGGTCTACGCGTCCTGCGTCAAATCATTCCCAACGCCTCCGGCTACACCAATTTCATCACGAACACGGCTGCATTTGCCATCAAGCAGTCCACTTCCATCGCCTTGCCATCGGGTGGCAACTGGTTCGTTCAGGCATGGTGGTCGGCGTGGGCCGAGAAGGACACCGATGAGACATCTGCCACCGCTTCGCGCCTGGAGTGGCGTATCGAGATCGCCGGAACCGATGGCCCCATACGACGGTGGAACTGGGGCGAGCGCGAAGGTTTGCTGGGTCACGCCAACTCCCGCATCGGGCTACAGGATTACTTCGGCATGGTGGTCGCGGGTAACCAGACCTTCAATGTGAACATTCGGACAGCTCGCAACAACGCGGGTGTTGACAACAATGTGCAGATCTCGGCCAGTCGGATCATAGCTATCGCCTACAAGCTGTAGCAACCAACAATCATCCGCGCCGGACCCCCCTGCCATAATCCCGTGGTAGCAAGTCGCATACGAGAGGTTTATTGTGGCGAATGAGACATCTGGACTGACCGGACTCGGCGTAGCCGCATTCCGCGTCAAGCGCCTCAACTGTGACGGCACTCCGGTCGATACTGGGGACGACAACTGTGATGTCGCCGGTTACGCCGGATGCAAGATCACTCAGATTACCCGTACCGCTATCGTGGTTGAGGGCGAAACCTTCACCCAGGCCAACGCTGCGGGGCTTCCCTGCGTGAACGTCACCCTGGAGGACACCACCACCGGGTATACCTACACGTTCCAACAGTGTGATGTGGACTACGAGCTCAAGGAGATCCTTGGGGTCGTGCCGTCGCTACTCGTGGACGCCGAAGGCGACACAATTGGTGCTCAGCTCGACGGTGGCACACAGTCCTGTGGCTGTTCGGTTGGTGACGCCGCCTGTCGCGACATCGCCCTGGAGTACTGGCTCAAGGCTTGGCGCTGTAGCGAACAGGTTGGGTTCTTCCGCCATGTCGTTCCTCGCATCAAGTTCACTTCCGGTACCGAGACTTCCACGTTCGGCAATGAGATCCTGCTCGAAACTTTCACGGGCGACTCGAAGCCGAACTCGAACATGCCGGTCACCGGACCCTGGGGCGACATTCCTGCCGCCACAGTTGTCGACGGTGGCTCGCCTTCGGAGTTCTTCGAAGCCACTCTGCCTGGAGCCGTTGAAGATGCGGTTCTGCTCGGCACCTACATTCCGTGCGACTTCACGGGTACGTCACCATCTTCGTAAGGTTCGCAATTTGACGGCCCGCCCGCTCAACCCCTCGGGGTTGGGTCGGCGGGCTGTCCCGGCTTGAGGAAGCTACAATGGGAAATCCGCTGAGGAACAAGAGGGTACAGGGATGGCTTGCCGGTCTAATCAGTGTCGGTGCGCTGGCCGTGGTGCCGGCGATGGCTCAGGAAGATGTTGCCGAACCACAGGCAGCGGTAGCGGGCGTGTGCTCGTTCGTGGATGCTGTGGGGACGATTTCGACGTGGCCGTGCGATACGAACACGGATTCGACTGTTCCTCCGACCACGACGGAACCTCCGACGACTACGGAGCCCCCGACGACTACGACGATTCCGCCGACTACGACGACGACCGAGCCTCCGACCACCACAACCACAGAGGATCCTGACCCGCCGATTGGCCCCGACCCGACTCCTGTTGGGTCTGGCCCGGATGCGTCATACGATATCTACATCATCGGTCGCCTCGGCTCGCCCGACGCGGTGATGATGTGGCGGGCACCGTACTTCCACGCACTGTCCTCGGGTGCCGGATGGGACGACGGCGACCGCAGCGCGTACCGTTACGCCTACGGGTTCCTCCACCACAACCCGGCCGGCCCGGAGCCGGATGCCCAGGTGTTCCGGTTCTCGTTCGCCGGTGGCTACGGCGGCACCATTGCTGTCCAGGTCGGTGACGAGCGGATGAACGAGGCCGAGAGGTTCTACGACTGCACCCGCTACGACGTGGGTTCCAATGGTGCGAATGACGCGCATGGTTGTGGGATCGTTGGCGGGCCGGCTGTCTCCGAGCTCCGCGACTCGCCGCGGCCGGCGTGGATTGGTCCCACGGCGCAGCCACCGGATCGGCGTCCTGTCCTTAGGGTTGTTCACACCGCAACGGGCCAGGTGGTTGAGGTCAGGTCGTACCTGAACCCGGTGAGTTTGGATCCGGGCACCACGTTCAGCCCCATCCAGCATCTCACTTCACCGATTCAGGTGTCAGGTGATGCCGTGAACCCGAACAAGCCGGACGCTTACGACTCCGGGCCACACACCGTGTACGAGCGGTTCGTGGTTGGGGCCTGGCTCGATGGTGACAACGCTGTCGCGGTCTATTACGACATCTTGGATCCCGACTACCATCTCGACATCTCTTACCCGCTAGAGGACTAACGACGTGACGCTTCTAGCCAACCGTCCACTTATCTTGGTGCTGGCGTTCCTCCTGCTGGTCATCTTCGCCGCGGGCATGATGGTGATATTGGACGACTCCAAGGCCGAGGCTCATTCGCCTCCCTGTAAGACCGCTTACCCGTGGATGCGGTACAAAATCACGGTCTATGTCCTCCCTGACTTGTACTGGGCATGGTTCTACAACGCATCGACGGGGGCAACACACAAGCACGCCTGCTACGCCTGGCAGTTGTAATGGGTGGCGAAACTGGTGAGGTCGAATCTGGTTGGACTGTCGACACGCTGCGCCTCCACGCGCAGCAACAGGTCAACGACCTACGGGCCAGCACCGAACGCCAGATTGCCGACATGCGGGCGATGCTCAACGAACGGTACGAGACACAGACCCGTGCCGTTGACGCCGCATTCATAGCGCAGTCAACGGCGATGGCCACCGCCCTGACCGCAGCGGAACGTGCCGTGGCCACGGCCCTGCTGTCAGCGGAGAAAGCGGTGGCTAAAGCGGAGGCCGCCGCGGACAAGAGGTTCGAGTCGGTTAACGAGTTCAGGGGCCAGTTGGCGGATCAGGCGGCGTCGATGATTACCCGTGCTGAGGCTGAGTCGCGGTTCGCTGCGATCATCGACAAGTTCGACTCGGAGGCGGCCCGCACGGCGCAACGCCTCAACGAGATCAACGACCGAATGAATGTCTCCCAGGGTCGTGTCGCGGGTACGGACGCGTCGGTTGCCGCGACACGACTCAACGTGGGGCAACTGATCGCTATCGGTGGCGTGGTGGTTGCGTTCTTTGGTGTCGTCGCCATCGTCCTCATCGCTGTCCTCTAGCCCGGCTAGGCGATAGGGTGACCCTCTACACGGGTGCAGGCGGCGGATAGGATATCTCCATGCCTACCGCCCCCTGCACCCCGTATATCACACATGCCGAGTTGCTGGAATGCTGCAACCTCGGATCTGACGCTTCCCCAGAGGATGAGGACAGTTCCTTCATCTCCCGCGAGGTCGCATCCTCCTACCTGTTTTACGCCACAGGTCAGCAGTTCCCTGGCATCTGCGATGTGTTCGTGCGTCCCCAGTTCGAGTGTACGCCCTGTCAAAATGGGGCGCTGTGGGAGCCGCGACTTATCGAGGGCCGTTGGCTGAACCTGCGCTGTGGCCAGGAGTGCATCTGCTCTGATACCCGGTGCGGCATCTCGCTTAGGAACTGGGACGTGCAATCAGTGGTGGACGTGTACATTGACGGCTTCCCTGTCGATCACGGCCAGTGGTTCTTCAACAACGGCAAGGTGTACCTGCGCGAAGGTTGCTGGCCCGATTGCAACCGCTGGGACAAGCCAGCCTTCCCCGGTTACGACTCGGAGATCTCCACTGTGGGCGAGGAGAGCGAGTTCGAGGGCACCTTCGGTATCCACATCATGGCTGGGGTGGACACTCCAGCGCTGGTCAAGCAGGCCACCAAGGAACTCGCCTGCCACTACCAGAACATGTGCGAATCCGGGTGCAACCATTGTGATGTCGCTATCGGGCTGTCCGACAAGGGCACCATCGACTACGCCTTGAACGAGGTCATCCCCTGGATCTACACCGGCATCTTCTCGGTGGACGCTGCGGCGCGCATGTACAACCCTCATGGTTCAGTCAAGGTGCAGGCCCGCTTCTGGTCCCCCGAGGCCGACAGGGCCATAGTCGAGTACCCGGACGGCTTCTAATGGCCCTGCGATTCGGATGGCAGGACTTGGACTCCATCATGGAGGGCCTGAAGGGAGCGGCGGTAGCGTCGGCGGTTGCTGGGGTGTCTGAGATCTACGCTGACGCCAAGGACGAGCTGCGCCAGAACGCTCCGGTGGGTGAGGTCAAGCGGACAGTGCATTTCGCCAACCCGTCGATAGCTGGCGGGACGGTGAGGCCAGGGGGAAGGACGCGCAGGACCGTCAACTTCGCCTATCCCGATGTGGATATCGTGGGGGCCGGAGATGTAGCTCATGTCACCTTCACCGCCGAGGCCCTGATGGCGCCTCAGGGTATTTACCAGAACGACGCCGGCAAGACGAAAACAGTGCGAGCTCGCCCCCCGTTGAAAAAGCTGGGCTGGATGAACGGTAACGAGGGGGTGTGGCGCTCGTCGTCCACATCGGTAGTCGGAGGCAAGCACCGCGGCTGGATCGAGAGGTCTATGTCTAAGCAGTTCAATGCCGGCGCCAGGATGGGCCGGGCCTTCGCCCAGCAGTTCACTGGAGGGGGCCAGATCCGACCTCAGCCGGCGCTGATTCTGACCTCCGGGTTCAGGGACATGTCAGGTAAGGGCGACTGGTTCGGATCCCACCAGAAGCGCGCCAAGGTGAAGGATCTGGCGCTGAGGAGCAGGTGGGAGGCGGCTAGCAGGAGGGCGCTGGGCCAGTGGATCAGGGTTGCGCGACGGGCTGCTACGAGGTTCGGCTAAGCTGGGTGTGCTTGCGATACCGATGCAACACGAAGGCCCCCGGACCAGTTTACGGGGGCCTTCGTGGATTTTATGCCGGGGTCGGAAATCCGGTGGTGAGCAGCTACCTCACGACGTTGATCGGACCCCGGCCCTTCCAGTATACCACAGGTGGATCTGAAGTCAAACGTGCGTCCATGTCCTCCGAGCCACGATTTGACCCACATTGGTTCGGTCTACCCCGTAAAGCCTACCAAGGGTTGCTTTCCTTACGCCCATCGAGGCCAATGTTCTTATCCTCATCACATCTTCTCGGGCGAGCTTGCTGCTCCAGATCCGCTCTCCCCTAGCCTTCGCTCTCACATACCCCTCATCATTGAAGGGCAGTCTGCCCTTGGCGTAGGCATCCTTCATGTTGTCGCTGCGAGTGCCTTGGAACAAGTGCGCCGGGTTACAGCAGGGAGGATTGTCGCAGTGATGACAGATCATTAAGTCGCTATCCAACCCACCGATGGCAAGATCGTATGCGATTCTATGGGCCATCTCTGCCTTGCCGGCAATCTTGAAGCGTCCGTACCCTGTCGGGTCGGCAGCAGCCATCCAAGGCCAACATTCGTCGTCGCCTCGACTGTCTACCTTTGACCAGAACCTATGTTCGTAGTCCATCTATCCATTCTACCACAGGTGGAGCAGTGGGAAATCGAATCCCAGTCCCGAGCCGAGCCTTCCGGTTTACGGTCGGTCGAACGCCATCCGCTGCCCCTAGCGCACCCGCTCCAGTGTACCGCCGTGGTCGTCCTGTAGCCAGATGTCGCCGGAAGTGTAAATAATGTAGGTCCGGTTGGTTCCTACCCATCCCGACCCGCGGGGAATGAACTCAACCCAACGATACGGCCCCTTATCCTCCACGTTCCACTCTTCATCCCATTCTTCAACAGTGTTCAGATCATCCCATGTCCCATACTCTGGGAAGGTGCCAGGCTCAACCTCGCACAGCTTCGACACCTTGCGATCACTACTGACTAGCTTCACGTTCATCGCTCTTCCTTGCTGTTGCCTATCGTTAGGTACTATAGTGGCGGAATGCCCGCATCCACCATCCACACCCATGCCGCCACCCTAGCAGCCGCCATCTGTGAGTGCATCGGACTGCTCGACCTGGAGGACTGCGACACCTGCTTCACGCGGGAAACCCTGTGTACCGGCAACTGTCCCCCCAGCCTGGGATGGTGCGGTGGGCCGGAATCTGAATGCACCGGCATCTTCGTCAACTTCGTGGGCACTGACATTGACCTTGAGAATCGGTGCAATGTGGGCAAGCTCGCCAAGTACGAGGTTGGGTTGGTGATGTGCCCCCCAGCTCTACGCAGTGTCACCAATCCTGAGTTCGCCGCCCACCAGGAGTTCGCTGAGTGCATCATGTTTCTGGCCGAGAGCGTGTGGGGCTGCCTGGCGAATGTCATGTGCGACTGTGCCGAGTCGCTTACTGTCGGTGGCCTCGACATCATCGAGGTCGGTGGAATCCAATGCCAAGACGATCGGTTCGTCATCTCCGTTTCTGTTAGGGTGTAACACATGAGATACCGATTCAACCTTTCTGTCTCCCCGTGGCGCCAAGGCCAGGTGGTGACAGCGAAAGAACTTGGTGATAGGCTGGGCGGGCTATTGATCCGCAACTTCATCACCGAGATCGAGGACAAGCAACGAGCGAGGAAGAATGAGACTGAACAAGGACGGGACAGCCACCCTGCTAGTCAAGGGAGCCGAAGTGTCGCTCCCCGTGCCGACGTGGGGGCAGGTAAAGGGAAGGAAGGAAGCGTTCGAGAAGATGATCGAGTCACTGGCTCTGATCTTCACGACCGTCTTGGACACGATGACGGAGGACGAGAAGAGGATCTACGACAGGATCCTCCAGGAGAAGTCAAGGCGCACCGCCGCGTCCACGAAGGAGGGTCTGACGGCTGACGAGGAGTACAACCTGCTCCCCGAAGATGGACAGGAGAGGGTTCTCTCACTGTTCAAGGCCGTTCAGAACCAGATCAACACCGGAAAGGAACTCGCTGCCCACTGGTGGGTTGACACCGTGAAACTCCTCACTGAAGTAGAGGTCGCATCCGACGACCTGCCCAGCTCCCTCGCCTCAACAGACTCGGTTTCCACTTACCTCAACCACGTTCAGACCGTCCCTTTCCAATCTGGCCCCTAAGCGATGAGGGCGACAGCGACCCGCTAGCCCTCGACCTTTCACCACTGGGACGAGGGGCCGAGGAGTTGGCGTTGGAGAGGATCTTTGCCCATCGCTTCAACTGGTCGAGGGATCAGGTGAACGACATGCCTTTGCACTACATCGGTGCCTTCATGCACGACTTCGAGGCTGACGGAGCTCGGGCCGAGGCACAACGCGAGGGCTACACCCCCGACCCCAACCAGAGGGTCATCTACGACCCGCGGGTGCCTCTGCGCTGGCGGTCGAGGAACCCGGTGGCGGTGGACGCCAAGATCAGGCAGTGGAACAAGGCGCATCCCGATGAGCCGCCGATTCCGCCCCCCGACATCAGGCCAGTCTGATGTGGTATACTGGTACCGTCAACGCAGGGGCCTAGGCTCCGAGCAGCGACAGGGGAAGTGGCCCCCCTCACCTTTACGAGCGTTACCTCCTTCCGCCCGTACTGGTGAGGGGGGCTTCTGCGTCCGGCTACACCTTATCGATAGTCTTGCCGTTGTCGCCCATGATGTACATTTCGCGATCGTTGGAAGCCACCACCGCGCGCATGTGGCCTGTTTCCTCGTCCCGCCACATGGCGTACTTGAAAACCCACCAAGGCTCCGAGGGGCAAGGCTCCGCGAGGCTACCGTTAGGGACGCAATCGTAGAATCCGTCAGGGTCGCCGGCCTCGTCAAAGAGGCAGGTGAGATATCCCACACCGCCAACAGGGGTGTCCTGCACGACCTCGTTTAGCGGGCGATCCGTAACGAAGCGACCATACTTGAGGTCTGCCGACTTGGGAGGGATGAACAGGTCGATAGGGCCATCGGCCATAACCTTCACATACATAGCATTCTTCTTTCGTCTTGTCCCGCGGTGTGCGGGCCTACTGACTGCAAGGGTAGCAGCAAACTACCCGAAACTGGTCCCATGTCACCGGCTAGGCCCTCACCAAGCAGCGGACAGGGGAAGCAACGGCTACGCTTGCGCTACGCCTAAGACCGTTCCGCTCGCCAGAGGCTCGCTTCACTCTACGGTTGACGGGGCGCTGACAATGTGATAGGATGGATCTGTCCTGCCCCGATGGGGGTGAGGGTGGTGTACACCCCTGAAGCTGGGACACCAGCGAAGGCTTGCGATGGCCGGAGGACGGAAAGAATCGTCGGTGCCACAACCGGGACACTGTGGACACGAGCCCTCCTAGAAATAGGGGGGTTCGTCGCGTCAGGGTCTTGACGGAGCTGTTGGCCTGTAGTACAATGGTTGTAGCGGGAGACTGCTGCTTGGTGTAAGGGCATACTCCCTAAAGGCGCAGGCGAACGGCAAGCTTTCTGAGCGGGGAAACCCGTGGAGGACCGTAGCTTGGCGGTAGTTTAAGAACGAGGCGTCGCTACACGCCTACTCCCGCTAGCCGGCGATGTGGCCCCCTCTGTGACGATGGAGGGGGCCACTCAGCGCACTTCTATAGCGCAAACGATATAGTTGTGCTAACGCCGTTCGAGCAGTTTGCCGGCCACCCCAAACTCTGCCTGCCAGCCCACCCACTCGACCAGGCCCCAGCCCTCTTCGACGCGCCGGTTCAGGATCCTGGTGAGCGCCTGATGAGCCTCCAAACACACGGGGCGCAGGTTGGCGTGGGCATTGCCGCCACCGAGGGACCGCGGGATGATGTGGTCGATGTTGGCCGAACCGTATGAGCCCTGGTGTGGCAGGTGCTTCAACTCAGGGATGCCGCCACACCAGCCGCGGGTGGCTAGCTCTCGGAGCAGAACGTGGGTCGGCTGAGTCTCCCCCTGCATTCTCTTAGGTAGCCGGTAGTGGAGCTCGTCAACCACGCGGCCAATCCTACCCTTTGTGTGCGAGCGCAGCGAGCCTAGCCGAAGGCTTCTTCCCCTGTCGCTGGTTGGTGATGGGCCTGGCGTTGACGACGGGGTGCGCTACTGATATCATGCAGGCATGGAACGTGGAAACGAGATACGTAAGGTCGTCACAGTTGGCCTAGCAGGAAAGACCGCTCTTCTTGCCTTCCAGTGGGAACGACCGCAGAATCGCTGGACGTGGCGTATGTGGACGTACAGCACTGGGCCTTGCAGCGTGATACCGGAGCGAGATTACCTGACGCGGATCGGGCCGTGGCTGAACGGTCGAGCGGTGTCCAAACTCCACGGGGAGAACCTGCTGGTAGAATTACCTACAGAGCTTCTGCACCCGAGCCTGGCCTACAGGAAGAAATCTGACCTTGCTGCTGCCTAGCAGCCCAGCGCGTCATCATCCTCAGTAGCGAAGTAGCCTCTGGCCCTCTGCGCCTCTCGCGCCCCTACAATCATGTCGCGGATGCGCTGACTCACCATCCACCTGTCGGCCATAGCGGCGTAGGGGCCGTCGCCAGCCCGCAGGTCGGTCACCAGCACCCCGCCCTGGCTCATCCAGCCGGAAGGTACCTCGATGCGCGGTGGATCGAGGTTGACGGCTGGCCTACTGACCAGCACGCCATCCGCCCATGTTCTTCGTCGGCCGCTCGTGGTAGGGGCATTTGGACGCCGGCCCCTCAACCCACCGCTTGCCGCGTGGGTGGCGGTAGCACATGTGCCTAATCATCTCGAACCGTGCTTCGGATGACGCCAGCACGGCGATAGTGTGCCTGGGCCTGGAGCACCAACCCGTTCGACATGGCGGCGTTCCCGAGTCGTTCCTCGTTGCGGGCACGCTCTTCGCGGGGGTCAGCCTCGGTCCAGTATTTGTCATCAGAGATGTCTGGCAGATCGCCAGCTCCTCCGTAATGATGGGTGCGAACTCTCTCAGTCATCGTGCCTTCCCCCTAGTTGGACCCGTATTCTCGGGTGTTCGTCATCGGATGGGTAGATAGTCAATGAAGATGTCTCCCCAACGGCCAGCACGTCCTCACCGTTGCTGACCCTGTACCTGTGTCCAGTCACATGATCGTCGGGGCGCCACGTCATAGCCCCATATTTTACCGGCTGGCCCTCATGGATGATCGTCCATGTCTCAAGATTGAGATGTTCGCCATATCCGAATACGTCGATGTCCTTGTAAAGAGACCTGGCATAGGTGGTCATGTTCCTTCGGTTCCTCCGAATGCTCTCAGGATCGCGTCAGCTATCTTAGGCCCAACCCCCGGTATGGCCAGCAGTTCGGCCCGAGTGCCCTCCCACTTTATCGGTAGCGTGCCCCCTAAGGCCCCCAGGATCGCCGTAGAGCGTTTCTGGTTTACTCCGGGTACACTTTGTAGCAGAAAGGCAGAGAAGGCGGGAGAACCCACGTCACCGTACCTGCGGTCAACCCTGGCGGTGAGGCCAGAGGGTTCGCCACGCTGGGTGTACTCGTGCAGTGTCCTCACCACCCGTGCCGTGTCGTTCTGGCTCTGGGACCACTTCACGGCTATCCCGTGGTTCAGCCACAGCGAGAACTCCAGGTTGGTCAACGCCTGGAGGTTCATGGATCCGTAGTCGTACATCAGCTCGCCAGTCTCGGTGAAGTATGCCTGACCCTCCAGCACCAGATACCGGATGGCGAGCTCCTGCATCTGGTCGATCTCTTTACCCAACCTCCCGTCGCGGAGGGAGGCTAGGAGGTCAGCTGGGAAAGCCTTGCGCTGGACCCCGACGAGGCCCATGGGTGACCCCCACATGAAGTCAGCACCGTACTCTTCGGGGAGGTTGGTGGATTCGCCCAAGGCGCGGAGGGCGGGGTCACGCTCGGCGCCGGAAACGAAGATGGTCACCGGGTTTCTCGCCAGATCACAACCAGAGTGCCGAACAGGAAGCACAGCGACCCGGCTGCGTAGAACCAGTAGGGAAGCAACCTCATTAGTCAGCCACCACCGACCAGTTGCCTCGATCCGCCGCCAGTAGGTAGCTCATACCGAACCCTCCCCCATCCTTGCTCTCACCCACCAACAACTGCGAGGTTGACCGTTCCCCCCGGTCCTTGATGTAGCTAACCACATGACCCACCCCTGTCCTACGGATCAGCATGATGGTGTGAACCTTGTGATCCAGCGACTTGTGACCATCGGGCCTCAGTCCAATCTGCCCGTAGTCCAGCCATGCCGAGTTGTCCGGCTTCGGCTTGCCCTTCGGGTTCTCGTAGTGCTCGAAGATCTGCTTCGGCTCAGCGGTGGCGAACAGGTGGGCGCCCATCTCGACCGACAGTTTGAGCACAATGTCATGCTCCCACAGCCCGAGGAAGGCGTTGCGAATCATGATCCAGTCGTCGGGCTCGATCAATGGACCTTTGCGATCCTTGTAGGCATCAGAGAAAGCCCTCTCGAACTCAAGCTCGTCCCTGGTCATGCCGTACTTCTTGTCGAAGAACATGCGTTGGGCCTGCTCGTAGCCCGTGGATGCGGTGTCGCACACAACCCAGTCTCCGGGCTTGATGACCTCGCGCAGCCCCCGAGCCCACATCTTATAGAGGCGGAAGTCGGTGGTCTGGGTGACATGCACGTTCTCAAGGTGACCGTAGGCCGACATGGACCGCTTTACGGCCTGGTCAGTATCCGCGACATAGAACTGCTCGCCGGACCCGAGCTTCTGAACGAGGTCAGCGATGTCGAGCCAGCACTGGGTCTTGCCGCCACCTGCGGGACCGAAGATGAGGAACCGTTCAGGGTCGTAGCCGACATTGACGCCGGCCAAGATGAGGTCGGGTGGTTTCAATGCCATATCTATCGGCCCTTGTCTAGTTCGTAGGCGCCTTTGTCGGTCATCACTACAAGAACATCGCCGTTCCTACTCCCCTGAACGTAAAGCCAGTCGGCTAGGTCGAATGTGATAGGAGAGAATCGCACCCGCGCTTGGTGAATAGCAGCGTTGGCGTAGTCCGTGTGGTAGAAGTGGGTGAATGCCCAGTAGACGGGATTGTTGTCTGCCATCAGCGTCCCCCTAGTGCTTTCTCGATCAGGTACTTCACAATGGCCGTGAACTTCCTGGTCCCCAGATTCCTCTCGCCCCAGTCAGCCAGAGCCGAGTGTGTGTTGTCCGAGATCCTGATGGATCGGACGCGAGTACCTTTACTCATACGAGCACCTTGTTCTTCCTTGCCCAACGATCCCATTGCTTCAGGGTTCGTTCCTCCCCATCCATATCCCACTCTGGGTGAATCTGGGCTGTACCTGCTACAACTTCAGCGGCTCGGTACACCCCTAGGCCCCTATCCCATAGTGAGAAGATCAGGTAACGACGGAGCGTAAGCCTAGATGCCTTACTCATGCGTATCCTTTCGGCCCCTTCACGTTCAGCCTCCGGCCCTTGGTCTTGAAGTCCTCAAATCCGACACCGTGATCCTTGAGGAACGCGGCCAGCTTCTCTCGATCCTCTTTGTCATAGGGTGTAATACTAGCAGTGAATCCCGTCAAGGTCTGCACTTTCCCGGCACCCACCCTGGCCTTGATCTTCTCAGACAGCTCAGCCTTCTGCTTCTTGATGCGGCCCTCATCATCGAGGAGGCTCCGGTACACCATGAGCCAGCCGTCGAGCTCGTCGTCGTCAACCTCCTCGACACCATCCAGCCCTGGCAGGATGGCGAGACAGGAGAGGACATCGCGGTGGCTGCACTGCCACTTGTTCGCATCCGGGTCACAGTACGAATTGTCGTAGAGCACGGTGCGGTCGGCGGCGTACCCACCCACGATGCGTGCCACTTGCCCCAACCGATCATGAATAGCCGTTCTGCCATACGGGGCCTCCTTGAGAATGGTGATCGACAGCTCCCCGGTGTTCCGGTTCTTCACCGTGTACAGGACCGGCAGGCCGTGGCATGACATGTAGTGGGAGATCTGCCAGGCGTGGCCGGGATGCTTCGAGAAGGTGGGTACCCCATTGACCACCGACTGCATCCACAGCTTGAACTGCGCTTCGGACTTCGACTTGCACTCCCACCCGAACATCGCATCATTTCCCAAGGCCCAGATGCCCTCGTAGTGGCCCGTAATACGAAACCTCATGTCGCCCACCTTGTAGTCCTGCTCGCAGGTGCCCTGTGGATTGACGAGATGGAAGCCCGGATACTCCTGTTCGATCTTACGGGCCACGGCCGGCTCGTGTAGGTGACCTTCCTCGGCCGAGATCATCAGAGCTTCGGAAGCTGGTGGAGCCTTGTGGCCGAGAATGAGGGCGGCAATGGAGCGCGGGCAGTCGCCTAGGGTCGAGGCGCGTAGGTAGATGATGCCGCTCTGAATCTGGACGGGAGGACGGTCGTTGGACTGGTCGAGGGTCATCGGATCTTCCTCAAGGTCACTGTCGCATGAGAGTTCAGGATCATGTGGTTGCTCAGCACGCCTCCGACCTTGGCCGGGTCTGGACCGTACATGCGTACTCCGCAGGTGTCGCAGGCAACCTCCCAATCGGCGGTGGAGCGCTTTACTGGGGGCTCGTCAACAAGGCTGGGGTAGCGGACGGGTAGGAGATCCCAGTCAACGAATCTGTCGACAATCGACTCGACAAACGCCTGGCACTCCGATGTGCTCCATCCGTCAGGGAGCATCAGTTCGTTGTGGAACCAGAAGTTGTAGTCGGCTTCTCGGGAGGACTCTCCGTTCTCGTAACCTGTCTCATAGCAGGCCATACATGGCTTGGGAGGGTTAGTGCAGGTGTGTTCGGGCCTCATCAGAAGTCTCCCGAGTATCTAGCTGGTTGTCTGCTGTTGGTTCGTTCGCGATGGCAGTTGGAGCACACCACTTCACACTTCTCAATCTCTAACAGGATCTTGCTAAACGCCATCTTCCGACGACGCATGGTAGATATCGGGTACAACTTTTTGCCTTTCTCGGGTATGTGGTCAAACTCCATGACGTATGGTGGGTACTGAATGCCGCAATCTGAGCAGGGAACGCCCTTGCGCGAGTTGATGAGATTGTCTAGCCCCCTGCCCCGCTTCCTCGCCAGCTTGAAATACCTTTCCTTGTTCCGTCGATAGTTCTCTCTACCTATTTCATTATTGCACGGACGGCAATACCCAGCCCGATGAGCGTATACGGGAGCATCCTCACACCTAGGACATATTCTCTCCACTAAAATGCGCCGTCCGCGACCTGCAAACACGTCAAGCCCAGCCTGCGCCACATGGCTACTACCCTGTCCCTGTCATCAAGCACCCATAGCACGTTGTATCGGTCCCTGATGTGGGTGTTGAAGATCTCCAGCTTCACCTGATCGTCGGGGCGCTTGTCGTCGGCACGACGCATGAACAAAGCGTCGTAACGTATGCCTTGATTCTTGAGCCATTGCTCAGTGTCCTCGCGGCATGAATCAGGTCGTCCCGACACGAGCAAGGTGCGAAGGCTTCTTTTCCCCATGCTGCATTCGTTGAAATGAAGATCCAGATAGATGATTAGGTCATCTATTGGGGTGTTGAGACTGTCAGTGGAGACAAGGCTGTAGTCATAGGGACTACGGTTGTGTAGCGCCAAGGTACCATCAAGGTCAACGATGATGGCCTTGCGTAGTTCCTCGTTGTGGACAACAGGTTCAGGTGTCAGTACCGGGTCAGCCGTCAGGTCAGGTGCAGCCGGCAGTACCCCCGCAGCCTTGATCCCATACCTTGCCGCCGTGTCCCTGATGAACTTCTCGCCCACGGTAGGGACTCGGCCGATATCTCGGCCCACCAAAACATCAAGGGGCTGCTCGAAGTCCTCAACCCTCACCGTGGCCCCGTACTTGTGGCCCAGCTTCGCCCACTCGCGAACGTACTTGGACTTCAGGTTCATGGCGTCGGCCACCACTGACCGACCCGACTTCAGGGCAGCCTCAGCCATCGCCTTCTCGGCCACGGTGATCGACTTCTCAGCCTCGTAGGTGTAGAAGGGCCGACCATGTAGCGACATGCGGAGGTCGTCACGGTTGACGCGGATCCTGTGCTCCGGGTCGTCGGCAGCCCAGGACCGTGCCCAGGTGGACTTGCCGGAGGCGGGGAGGCCGCGGGTGATGATGAGCTCAAGCATCGGCGCCCCATTTCGGTTTCGCATCTCCGCGCGGTTTCAGATCCTTCAGCGCCAGCATGTAGATGTCGGACAGGCTGGCCCCGTCGTAGAGCTTGAACAGCAGGTGGCGGCGGGGATGATCCTGCGCGCCGATGGCGAAGGACTTGCGATCAGTGGACATGTACTTGATGCCCTCAAACGCTATCTCGGCATCAGATACCTGCCTCGACGCCTCAGTATCCAGTTCCAGGGCCACTTGCGTAGCCCATCCGTACAGTTCGTCAGGTAGTTCAGCGGCCTTGGCGTCGAAGGTGTTGCGATCAGGGTCCATTAGCCACTCCCACACCACCCGCTCGTTGAGCCCGAAGATGATCTTGTGGCGGGCCAGGTAGTCGGCCTGCTTCACCTTCCACATGTGTTGAGGAGGGCCGCATTCGTAGATGACGTAGCCTTCGGCGTTGGTGCGATCGGGTAGGGCTAAGGCGTCACGCGCCTTCATGTGGATAGGATAACTGGGAGATATCCACCCAGTATCTAGGCTCACGCCGGCCAGCAGTTTCAACTCCTCAGTGTCCCCGTAGTCGAGCACGATGCGGTTTTCCGGGTAGATGATCTCGAACAGGTAGGTGAGGGCGGGCCGCATGTCCATAGCGGCTCTACCCCAGTGTTCCTTGAAGATCTGCCCCCCTCGCACTGCCTGCTCCGACGTGAACGATCCCCGTGACGCCATGTGCCACTGGTCCCGGTACCAGAACGCTATCCCGAGGCTCCCGTCGTGCTTGTCGGTCACCCACACGTCCTGATCGGGGTCGAGCTCAGGCGCGCCGGGTTCGCCCACGTTGAAGAACTTGCGGAAGGGGCGGGCCACAACCTCGCCAGTGTCACGATCAGCTACGAGGCCGCGGCAAGTCATCGTGGTTTCGTTCCAGTGCCGGGCGTAAACACACTGCTCGGTGTAGTTACAGATGTAGAGGGGTAGGGTTGGATGCTTGGCACATCTAACATTGCCGGCCTGTACCTCAGCGTCTAGGTCTGGTGCGATATCGAGGACAAACACCATCAGGACTGCCAATCCTTAGCAGCTTCTCGGAGAACGGCAGCCAACATGATCGCTGTCACGATGCCAAGGCTGGTACCACCCACGTATAGGTTCTCACCTTCAATGATGTCAGTGATGAAACCGGCCAGTGAGAACCCCCACATACCTCCGAATATGATTCTCCAGATCAGTCCGCTCATCCCATCTCCTCCCTCGTGTCGAACCTTCCGTACTCCTCAGCCTTCTCCACCGACGAGAACACGAACAGCACCATCGCGTGCCAGGCCACATGCGAGACATGAGGCAGGCCGCTATCCGGGTCCAGATCCTCGCCTTGAAGGAACGCCGACAGGTGCCGCATCAGGGCCGCGTAGGACAGCGACCAGTCGTAGCCTCTTCGCCAGTTGTTGTCACCGTAGATGCCGGCGCCGAACCCGCAAACCTCGGCCAGTGCCCATAGGAACCGCTGGTCGATGAGGTCGAAGCGAGCTGACTTGGTGCCCTTTTTACCCCCGGTGTCGGAGGTAACGATGTCGCGCTTGGCCTTTTCGTAAGCCTCGCGGTACTCGGGGTTATCGAGGCGTTGATTTAGATACCTCTCTGCCCCTGTTTCCTCACAGGCTTCACCGTATCCACATTCACATTTCCATGTTGCTTCGACCTCGATTGGGGATACGGGTTCACAGTTGGGTGGATCTGCTAGGCACCCGATTGCCTCACCGGTCCAACTGGTGTGCAGCATCTCCTGAGGCACCATTTCAGTTTCCCCATCCAGCGTGTTGATGAACTTGCGGCGAGTCTCGTTACGGGGCTTGCAGTACTGGCACCGACAGTCCATGTTGAAATTGTGTTCCCCCATGACGTGGTGCCACCATGCCTCCTCGGTCACGGTGCCACCAGCTCAACGAACTCGTCCCATCCGCGCACCACCTGATACCTCTCGTCCCTCTCCATGATCTCGAACGCTCCCCAGTTATGCGCCTGGCCGAACAGCACCCCGTTTCTATGCTCCCTCACGTTGTCGGGCCTGTCGTCAAGCAACCACAGCCCATCAGTGTTCTTCTTGTCGCCCTTGCCCTGGAACCAGATCGAGTGGTACGGGATCTTCCATTCCTCCAACCAGGCCGACGTGTTGGCGATGATCTGGGCGTGGAACATGGGCCAGCCCAATCGCTGGGTCACGATCCTGATGCGGTAGCCGGCCTCATCGAGCCTGCCCATACCCTCCACGGATCCGTCGATTGGGAACCCTTCGCGGAAGATGTACTCAGCCGCCAGTCCTTTCTGCACCCAGCCATTGAACTCGGCATCCGACATGTTCCAGTCCACAGTCGGGAAGTTCCAAGTGGTGGCCTGACGCGGGTACCTCTTGAACGAGTCGTGAAAGATGAAGTCGGACACGACCTCGGAGAACACGGGGTACACCACGCCGTCAAGGTCGATGTCGATAGTGGGTCGGTCAGTCACGGAGCTCCTTCTTGACCTCTACAGAAGCCCACCATGCGCCGGTAGCAGTGTAAACCCTGATATCACCTACAGTCTCCCACCCGAACCACGCGCCACCTAAACTGTTCCGAAGCCTTCGGATAGCCTCATCCTTTGTGCCGGCGCTGGATTCTGCATTTGCTGTAACCTTCATGCCCTTCTCCTGTCGCTCGTCACAACAGCGTACTACACCGTGGCGGGAGTGTCAAGAACGCGACTCACCCCCCGCGCAGATCAAACGGGGGGTGAGTGCGGTGCGGCCGTCTTGCGAGGGCTGCGATATAGCGGCTCAAGGAGGCGACTGGTCGTTACATGCCTCTGCTAGCGAGGCCCCCAGCCGTCTGAACTTGTTGACCGCTAAGACCACTTTATCACAACCGCTTGCATTCTGTCAAGAGGACATGTAACGTTACCTGTCGTGATTGAAACTGATACAACAATGCCGGTCAATGTCCAAGACTATTCAACGATAGATACTGATTGCACCGGCATCCACGAGGAGCCGGTTACCATCACCCCAGGGTGGCGGAACCGAGCTATCTGCTCTGAGGAAACCTACGACCAGTTCTCGTGGTGTGGGGAGAGGGCCAAGTCCAGGCCCTACGAGAAGGCTATCTGCTGGGAGGAGTGCCCTGTCCGTAAGGAATGTCTCACCGAGGCGATAGTCCAGATGGAGAAGCACTGCATCTACGGGGGTTACAACTTCGGACAGCGGAGACTCATCTGGCGTAGGTGGAAGGATGCCGGCACTCTCCCTGACGTGGAGCGCACCTATGTGAACGCCGAAGAGATGTGGCGTTTGGCTACCGAGTCCTCGACCTCGCGTTATGCCGAAACAGTCAAGCCCGCCCTTGATTACGAATACGACGAGCCCAGCGAGCGACAACTCCGGGCCATAGAGGACGAATCCTCATAACCGCGGCGCCCACCAACTAGCATCCGATTATGGCGAATCAGAACTTCCGCGTCGGGGTGTCCGCCGACGTTACTGCTGCGCGCACTGCCCTCCGTCGCCTTGAAGCAGATTTCAAGGACATCAAGATCGACTTCAACTCGGGCACCGTCGCCGTCGAGTTGCAGAAGGTAGAGCGGGCCATCAATGGGGTGGACAAGTCCTTCGGCACCCTGAACTCGAAGCTCACCAACCTCGCTGAGCGTTTCCGCACCTTGGACCGTGCCGCCGATCCGGTTAACACCAAGCTGCGTGATATCAAATCAGTTATCAATGACTTCGATACCGACGCTGACCGTGCCGCCGACAACATGCAGCAGTTGGCTCGTGCCATTGTCGCCGTTGACCGTGCCCTCAACAAACTAGAGCCGCAACGCAGGGAGGAGCAGTTCGAGTCATTTGCCCGCGGGGTGGAGCGCCTGCGCCGGGCCTTCGCTACCACTGACGACGATGCTGCCAAGTTGTCCCGCGAGATCCGCGACCTGGCCGACGCTGCCCGTACCGCTGACCGCGCTACCGACAACCTCGGACGCTCGGTTCGCCGTGTCCGAACCACCGCTATCGGGCCGGCCGGACTCGCTTCTCGCTCTGGTGGTTCCCCGTTTGGGTTCATCGGTGCCTCCGGTCCCCTCGGGTTCCTCGGCATCGGTGGTGTGGGTGCTGGCGCTGCCATCGGGGCCGGCGTCATCGCAGGTATCTCGGCCCTCGCCTTCGGGATAGCGACGGCAACAGGGGCCACGGTTAGGTTCGTCGCTGCTACCTCTCAACTCTCCGCGGAGTTCGACCGCCTGATCCGTACCGCCAACGTGCTCGCGGGTGGTGACGCTCTCGGGGTGTTCTCCGAGGCGGCTCTCCGCGAAGGTGCCCGTACCATCTTCACCGCCTCTGAGGCTGCCGAAGCCCTCGGTGAACTGGCCCGAGCCGGCTTCGATGTCGAGGAAGCCATCGGTGCCCTGCCCGGTGTCCTCGACCTGGCGGCTATCGAACAGACAGACCTCGCGGCCACATCTCTCATCGTGGCACGGACTCTCCGTGCCTTCCAACTTGACGCCTCGGCTGCCGGTGTGGTCGCTGACGTGCTCGCGGAAACCTCCGCCGCGTCCGCTACCTCAGTCACCGAGCTCTCCAACGGACTCAAGTTCGTGGCCCCGATCGCCTCTCAGCTCAATATCCCTCTGCAGGAGGTCGCCGCCGCTATGGGTGTCCTCGGGGACAACGGCATTGTCGCCACCATCGCGGGTACCAACCTGCGCTTCGCTCTCAACTCTCTCCTGGCGCCCACCGCTCCCGCCGCTGCCGCTATGGAGGAGCTGGCCCTGGTCACCACTGACGCGGCGGGCAACTTCGTCGGCCTCGAAGCCATCATCAACCAGCTTGCTGATGCCCAAGAGCGGATCGGGAACACCGCCCGCTTCAACGCCCTGATAGTCGAGGCGTTCGGTACCCGTGCCGCTGGCGCCATCCTCACTCTGGTCGAGAACTCGGAACTTCTGAACACCCGCATCGGTGAGAACTTCCGGGCCTTCGGGCGCGCCGCAGAGATTGCTCAGGAGCAGTTGGCGGGCCTCGAAGGTGCCTTGGAGAGGTTGCGCGGTGAGTTCGAGGCGCAGCAGATCACATCGTTCCGGCTCACCGGGCTACAGGATTCGCTCACCGCTGCCGTGGCTGCCGCCGAGGATGCGTTGCCCGCCCTGTTCGAGTCCATCGTGGATCCCATATTCAACGAGATCGCCATTGGGGTGAGCCTGCTGCGAACCGAAGTGTTCCCCAGCATCCTCGACGCGGCCCCCGAGTTCGGCGAGATCTTCGGGGACACGATTGCCTCAGTGTTCAACTTCATCACCACCAACGACGACTTCGTTATCGAGTCCCTTCTCGCTGTGGCTAACGCGGCGCAGGGGATCGTGGACATTTTCATTGGCATCGGGGTAGTGGCCGAAACGGTGCTCAACCCACTCATCACCCTGTTCAACAACCTCAACGACACTATCCAGGGTGCCGTGGTGGGCGGTGGACTGGGTGCCGGCATCGGTACCTTCATCGGTGGGGTCATCGGGCTGGCCGGTGGGCCGATCGGTGCAGGCATTGGAGCGGCCATCGGCGGGAGTGCCGGTGCTCTTCTGGGTAGCCTCGGTGCTGCCCTCGGTGAGTCCAGTGTTCAGCGCGAGGCCGCTGAGTTCGGTGTGGAGCTCGGTACCAGCATCAATACGGGAATCGCTGACGGGCTCGACATTGGTGAAGCCATCGAGCAGGCCCTCCAGACCGTCGAGTTCGGTGTCGATGTCGAAGGGTTTGCCGATGTAGTCAATCTGCAAGCCGACCTTCAGGAGCGTATGGATGAGCTTCGTGAGGTCACTTCGGCGGCGACCACATCTATAGGTACCGGCGACCTAGAAACCGCCAAGCGCCTGTTCGACAGCATCGGCATCTCGCTTGATACGGTGGCTACAAGGTCGGGGGCGATACCGGGGATCACTGACGCCTTCCGCGAAGTGAACACCGAGATGACTCGACTGGCTACCGACGCGGAGGCCAACGCTGCTCGTATCGCCGCGGTGTTGACTGACCCTGCTGTTGCCAACATCGTTGACCAGGAGATCGCCCGCGCCAACGAGATCGTCGCCAACTTCCAGTCTCAGGGTGTCAACAACTTCCTGGTTGACTCCGACCGCGCCGCCATCCTTGAGCGCATCATCGAAGGCCATCCGCTCGCCGGGCTGGTCGAAGCCAGGGGTAGATTTGAGGAGTTTGGTGAAGTGTCGGCCGAGGATGCTGACAGGATCCTGCGCGACTACGCCGATAGTGTCATCAAGTCGGCAGGTAGCCAGGCACAGCGCATCGCATCGGAGATTGGTCCCCAGATCCTTCAGACCGTGGAGACTCTAGAAGGGTTCGGTGCCGCCATCGCCAAGGTTCTCGCGTCTCTTGGCACCACGTTCATCCCGTCCACCTTCGCCATCCCTGATCCTCTGGAGTTCCTGTCTGGGGACTTCACTGATGTGTTCACACCGCCGTCAGCCGCGGCCGCAGAGCAGTTGGCCGAGGAGGCGGCTACCGAGGCCGAGCAGTTCATCGAACCCACCATCAGGTCGGCACGGTCGGCCCTTATCGCCAAGCTGGCTGAACTCCCCGAGGGTATCCGCGAGCGCGCCACTAACCAGATCAGGCGTATCTTCGAGCAGGATGGGGTTTCCCTGTTCGAGCAGTCCATTGCCGGCGCCTTCGTGGTTGACCAGGCCACCCTGGAGGAACAGGCCCGTATCGCTGCCGACCAACTGACCACCATCTTCGATCGCATCCAAGAGTTGACATCAGAGGCCGGGGTCAGCGACAGGCTGGAGGGACTTGTCCCGGCGCTCCCTGACGAGGACGCTCAGGGACTTCAAGACTTCCTCGCCGGGCAGGAAAGTCGCACCCAGGCTCTTCGCGATCAGGCTGCCGTTCTTGCCGAGCTCGCCGCGTCCGGTCAGACAGTGCTAGGCAACGTGCTAGCAACAAACGATAGCGTCCTCACCGGGATCACTAACTCCCTGACCCGCGTGGATGACATTCGCGCCGAGATTCAGGCTGTTGCCGATGAGACAGATGTTGAAATCGGGATCCTCCTGTCGGACCAGTCTGTGATCGACGCCCAGAACGCCATGACCGAGCTCGGGACCACGCTGGCTACCGATGGGGCCACGGTGGGTGGCGAGGCCGGGGCGGCTATCAGTGGTGGGCTGGAGGAGGCGGTGGCGGGGATCCCTGAGATTATCTCTGCTCCCTTCTCCACTGCCATTACCTCAGTTCGAGAAGTCCTTGTCGCGAAATCACCTTCCGAAGTTTTCAAGGGCATCGGCGGTGATATGGCTGAGGGCCTACAGATCGGGTGGGACTCCGGGTTCGGCGCCTTCCGCCTCAGCGTGCTCACCGACTTCTCCCAGCTTCTCGTCACCCTTCGCTCTATGGCTGCCAGCTTCGTGATCCCGCCCATTGGTGGCAGTGGTATGGGGGTGCCGGACAACGTGCTCCACGGTGGCGGATTCGTCGGTGGGGCCGGTGAGTCCATTGCCCGTGTCATGGCCGGCGAGTTCATGCTGCGCCGGTCGGCCGTGGCCTCACTCCAGACAATGGGCGTGTCCCTCGATCTGTTGAACCGTAACCCGCGGACCTACTTCCCGGCCCCGGTGACTCAGCACAGCGCCTCGTCCACCACTTACGACAACTCCCAGCATCCGGTCCAGAACGTGACCCACAACTGGGAGGTCAACACCGGGGGCGCTATCCTCAACGAGAAGAAGTTGATGCGCGAGGCAGAGAAGCGGCTGGTCAGATCGGTGAGGGGCAGGATTCGATGAGTTGTCTACTGCGAGACGGGTTCGCCTGCTTCGATGGTACCGAGATATGGAACGTCTGCCGGACCTTCTACTACGTCGACACCCTCTACCCTTTGACCGGATTCGACATAACTATTCAGAAGGACAGTGATGGGACATTCTGCTGCGGGTGTTGTCATAGCGTCTATGTCGATCCTGCCACCGATGAGGCCCCGTGGTACAGCCCGAACCATAGCCAGTCCGAGGACTTCTACGGGTTCTTCCCCACCGAGATCGTAGGACTCACCGCCAACCCGACCACACGGACGGTAGGGGGCACGCGTAACGGGGCCAGGCTCTCAGCGCGCAACGATCCCGGCCGCAGCATAGAAGTGACCCTCCTTGCGGTGGGGGCCACCTGCGAGGCTGTCGAGTGGGGCTTGGCGTGGCTCAACCATGTCCTTGAGTCCACCGGAGGTCTGGCGTGGGAGAATTGCTGCACCGCGCCCGAGTCCCCGAGCGAGTCCCCCGACGGTTCGGAGATCTTCGCGCTGGGTCGCAACATTCCATGTGTCACCATGACGGAGGGAATCGAGGCCGAGTCCTTCCGGCCCGACGCGCTCGGCGGTACCGTCTGGGAGGTCACGTTCACGCTCACCGCAGAGCAGAGCTGGATCTACGACGCCCCGGTTACCTTGCTCAACGAGGTTGTCAGTGGCTCGTCCTGCGTCGATTACACGCCGGACTGCATTGACGGCGCCGCCATCGAGATCTATGTGGGGCGCGCAACCAATACGCAACCCGGCGAGGTCACTGTCCGCTCCAACCCTGCCGCCCATCTACCTGACGGCTTCGTGCTCGACAACTACAACGGGCGCTACGGTGTGGTCGTGGGCGTGCAGCGAGGCGAATCTGTTCTGGTGGATCCGCGGTGCCTCGGCGTCCAGGTGGTCGGCCCTACAGGTACCCCCCTCGGTGCTGCCCCCGATGCCAGCATGACGAACACCGCTCTCGGCCTCTATGCAACCCCTTCCTATGGACAGAAGTGGCGTACCTGTGTTAGCGTGCCTGACAACGGGGGAGGCAACGTAACGGCATGTATCCGGGCATGGCCCCGGAGGAGGATCTGATGGCAGGTATGGACATCATTGTGGGGAAGTCCCGTTTCCGCATCTATGACGACGATGGTAAGTGGGCTATCAAGCTCCCTCCCAACGGGGACGGTACGCAGCGGGTCGTGGTTGTGGACAAGCAGACGGGTGCCATCGTCGGTGGACCCAGGCCATCCACCCCATACACCAAGCACCCTGCTCCCCGTGCTTTGACCAACAAGCAGTGGTTCAGTTTGGCCCCTTCGACAGCGCCTGATCTCCTCGCCGTGGTCGACGTGAAGGCCCCCGCCTTCTAACAAACGATTCAGCTAACTCCCCTTCGTACAATCTCTCTCAGCTCATAAGAGAGGTTGTCATAGCTGACGTAGTTTTCAATATCGCCAAGGGGCGGGTCAACGAGCTCCACGATCGCGTGGACACCAACGACCCGGCCAACTCGGCACTTATCCAGGTGCTTCTCCAGGTTACTGAGGCCGATGCCACTCTGATCGACCGTGACGACCTGGCAGCCGTTCTCGCTGGTGGCAACACAGAAGCCACCTTCACCAACTATGCCCGTAAGACCCTATCCGATGCCGCTGTCACCGCCACTGCTGTCGATGACACCAACAACCGGCGCACTGCTTCGATTGACGACTGGGTTATTGCCTCGGCTGGTGGCGCGACCAACAACACTCTGGTCAGGCTGCTCATCTGCTACGACTCTGACACCACGGGTGGCACAGATGCCAACATTGTCCCACTGACTGCCCATGACCTGACTGAAACGACGAACGGTCAGCAGCTCACAGTTGCTCCAACCACCGTTCAGGAATACTTCAGGGCTAGCTAACCGCTACGACCCCGACTTTTAGGGGGTCGGCATGAGACAGACACATAGGGCTGGGGCGGTGTCCTGATGGCACTCGGCTTCTCGCTGCTCGCCTCACACGCCGACACTGCCAACCAGCTCTCGTACTCTGACGTAGAATCTACGCAGCCGGCAGCCAACTCGGCGCTGCTGCTGTTCGTTCGTACCGGCAAGGCTGGCGGCGGTGTAGTCCCGGCGTCGGTCACGGGATATGGCGCCACCTGGACCCTAGAAGGCTCAGCTATTCAGGGAACTGGCGCCCGGCTGTGTGTCTACTCAGCGTATGCCGGGGCATCACCGTCAGCATCCAACTTCAACGTCACCGCTCCGTCCGGTGGCTACACCGGATGCATCTTCGCTGTCATCCAGATCACCGGGGCCGACTCAACCGACTTCCTGATTCAGTCGGTGTTCGCCAACAACACTGGGCAGACAAGCTCCTCGGTGACCCTGGCCGCGTTCGGTGACGCCACCAACAACGGTGCTGTCGGCGCGACGATCATCCATGTCAACTCGGCCATCACCGCTGACGCGACCGCCACCTGGACGAACCGTGTCGATATAGGGCACAACTCACCGATCGCCCGAATGATGGTGCAGACCCGTACCGGCCAGGACACCACAGTTACGTCGTCGTGGACCGGCAACGAGGACTGGGTGGCGTGGGCTGGCGAGATCAAGATGGCGTCCACCACTGTTCTCGATGAGTACGCCTTCGCTTCCGAAACCGACACCGCTCAGCCGTTCTTCGCGGATAGCGACAAGCTGGATGACTACGGGTTCGCCAGCGAGACAGACACGGCGCAACCCTTCTTTGCTGATTCCAATGTCTTTGATGAGTATGCCTTTGCGACAGAGACAGACGCGGCGATGCCCTTCGACGCATCCTCCAACGTGCAGGATGACTACGGGTTCGCCAGTGAATCTGACTCTGCCATGCCATTCGACGCGTCCTCGAATGTTCTCGATGAGTTTGGCGCGGCTGACGAAGCCGACTCTGCCATGCCCTTCTCGGCCGACACCGATCTCACCGACGAGTACGGGTTTGCTTCCGAGACTGACGAGGCGATGCCTTTCAATGCTGACTCGGACGTACTGGACGAGTTCGGTGCTGCCGATGAGGCTGATACCGCCATGCCGTTCGACGCCTCCTCCGATGTGTTTGACGAGTACGGGCTGGCGTCGGAAACCGATGAGGCAATGCCCTTCGACACCAGTGTCGACCTTGCTGACGAATACGGCTTCGCTGAGGAAACCGACGCGGCGATGCCGTTCACGGCGACCGTTCTGGTGCTCGATGAGTTTGGGCTGGCATCCGAAACCGACGAAGCGATGCCGTTCGCGGCCGACGCCGAGGTTGTAGACGAGTTCGACTTTGCCTCTGAAACCGATGCCGCTATGCCTTTCACGGCATCAGCAACCTCTACTGACATCGAGTGGGATGCGAGCTCCGAGGGGACGGCCACCACTGGCGCCCTGTCCTTCACCCACACTCCGGTAGGGGATCCGGCCGGCATCGAGGTCGATGTCGTGGTCAACGCGTCTATCGCTGACGAGATCACTGGGGTCACCTACGGTGGCGTGGCACTGGCGAAGAAGGCGGATGCCAACGAGGCGACAGGTGAGCCCGGCCGCGTGCAGGTGTGGTTCCTCGGTACAGGGATCCCGACCGGCCCGCAGACTGTTGTGGTTTCCCACACCGGCTCGGCCAATGCGAAGTGGGCTACCTGTAAGTCGTGGATTGCGCCCGAGGATCTGGTCATTGTCGGTGCTGGCAACATCTCCGACTACGGTGCCGCCGTCTCTGACGCCACTATCCCGATGTGGTCACTTGGCAATGCGGTACGTTCCGGTGCGTTGTTTACCGGCCTTCTAGATGTATCGAACCCTGTCCCAATTGCCGGGATGACCGCCGACCAGAACCACGACTTCGGTTCCACGGTCGCCCAGTCCATCTATGAGACTGCCCAGTCCTCGGGCTCCACCGACTTCGGCTGGGGCGACATCGCGGACGAGGCTGCTGTCGCCGCCATCACCATCACCGTTGCCTCTGCTGTTCCAGTGGGGACGCTGGACGTGGAAGCCATCTCGACCTACATGGGTCAGCCGCAGGGTGTTGCCGACATCATCTTCACGCACCCGTCACCAGGCACAGCGGGTGGTGTCCTTATCTTCACCGCCAACCTCGTCTCCTCCGCGTGGATCACCGACATCGACTACGGCGGGGAGGCGGCGAGCTTCGTCGTCACCGCGGACGACACCGACACTGAGCTGTGGCGTGTCGATGAGTACAACCTGCTGGCCTCGGTGCCAACCGGGGATCAGATCGTCACGGTCAACACCGCCAACTCGCCGGCCAACGCGGCTGAGCAGTTCCGTACCGTTACGGTCATCACCTTCGCTACTCCGGTGGAGCGGATCACTGGAGCCATTGATGAGGAGAACCAGGCCAACCCGCAGGCTGCTCTCGACACTCTCTCGGCCCCTGCTCTGCGCTTCGGCCACATAGGTTCCGGTCATTCCGCTCCAACCGACCTCGCTGCGGTCAACCTGCCCGAGCGGATCATGGGCAACGAGGCTGGAGCTCAGACAGTTGTTACCGACTTCGACCCCACGCCTGCCTCCGGGTCTGTCACGGTCGGGTGGACAGCCACCACAGAGGACGTGGCTGCCATCTATGCCGCGTATGGCGAGCCGCAGGACATTCTGGATGAGTTTGACCTTGCCTCAGAAACCGATGAGGCAATGCCATTCGAGGCGGCGACAGACCAGACGGTGCTGTTCGGTCTTGCAGATGAAACCGATGAAGCGATGCCCTTCGACGCTGCTTCCGATGTGCTCGATGAGTATGGCCTCGCTGATGAAACAGACGAGGCGATGCCCTTTGAGACAGAGGTTGGGGCCACCCCCATTGAGGACTTGTTCGGGTTTGCGGAGGAAACCGACACGGCTATGCCCTTCTTCGCCTTCGCTGAGGAGGAGAGCCCTGGATCCCCGGAGAGTCCCGGTGACGACAGCCCAGATGTGGGTTCGCCCACGTCCCCGGAGGAATCTCCGGTGGATTCGCCTATCATCGACTCACCCGATGTTGATTCACCTGATGAGCCGCCGTTCAGTCCACCTGACGAACCAGATGACACCTTCTGCCCGCCGCACTTCATGGCGCGCCGTGGCCGAGGGCGGTGCTGCTAATGGCTGACCCTCCAGCCCCAACAGGAGAGTTCTGGACAACGATCCTCCGTTGCGACCCAGACCCGGACGTGCCCGGCGTCATCGGCATGTGGAATGCGGTGTACTTCCTTGAACTCAACTCGACCCCAACCACAGGCTGGGTGAGTGCAGACAGGGACGGGTATCGCGCGGCCTACATGTTCCTGGAGCACCCCACTGATGGGTTTATTGCGCGCATCACTTTCGTCGGTGGGTACTCCAGCGACCCTGCTATCTCGGTCGATACGGTGGTGTTCGACCAGGGAGGCAGTGACTTCACCCTGTTCCTCTACGACGGTACACCCTGGGATCCTCTCGCTGACGGGACTGAAGCCAACGACGCCCCGGCAGACTTCGACCTCCCGCCACACCCGCAGGAGCGAACCGACGAGCGGCCCGTTATCCGCATCGTGGAGACGGCCGGCGACAACGTTCTTGAGGTCCGCGACTACACCACCACTGTCGCTGACCCTGGGGTAGCGTTCAACCAGATCGAGCACATCACCACACCGTTCAGCGTTGTTGGCCGGCGTCCTGACTCGACCCCTCACACGGTCTATGACCGTATCCATGTCCAGTCCTACTACGAGGGCAGGGTTGCGATCGGGGTCTACTACGACATCATCCACCCTGACTACCACCAGACCTCGACCCTGGCGGATGAAGGCTCACCATTCGTTCCCCCCGAGGAGTCGCCAGGAGATTCGCCCGTAGAGGAATCCCCCGAGGACGCTTCGCCGTCGCCACCAGACACGGGCAGTCCCACCGATCCCGAGGATCCCCCAACCGATTCACCCATCTTCGACCCGCCAGATGTTGACTCACCTGACGAACCGCCCTTCGACTCCCCCGGAGCCGGCGATGAGTTCTGTCCGCCTACCTTCATGGCGTGGCCCAGTGACGAGCCTCTGGAGTGGACTGTCCACCATGCCGACCGCTTCGGCAACGAGCGCCGCATCATGGAGGGCTCTCCGCTGCGCCTGATCGACGGGGTATCGAGCCTGTCGGTGGACTTCGATGACGACCCCGAGCTTCTTCACGAGATCATCCCGTGGGCCAGCGAGCTCCAGCTTCGTCACGGTGGGGAGTTGGCTTGGGCGGGGCCGGTCACTGGGATCACCTATGACCACACGCCGAACAATGCCTCACCCATCTCCATCCAGGCGTCGGACCTGTTGCACTGGTTGTCGGTACGCATCCTGAAGCCCAACAACCCTATCCCGCCAGGCGAGGTAGCGACCCAGGTTTACGAGATCATTCGTCGCGCCATGCAGGGTGACGACATCGGCCTTGGCATCAATCCACAGTTCGTATCAGTGATTGGCGACGAGATACTGACCGAGATCACTGACGCTGGCACCGAGATGGATTCCTTCGCCCCCCTCCTCGACTGGACGATGATGGGAAGGGAGTTGCTGATCGGTAAGGAGGAGGCCCCGTTCGCCACCGCTCCGAACCTGATCCTCCCCACTCATGCCAAGTCATTCACTGCCTCCTACCTCGGAGATGAGGTCGCTTCCCAGATCCTTGTCCGTGGGGGCGACAACCATACCCTTGAGAAGCGGATCAATGCCGAGTACCCCACCAGTGCCGACCGTGTTGACCCAATCATCGGCAGGGTGCAACGCCTGTTCCGTAACGAGCGCATCAAGAATGACCAGCAGGCTTTCAAGATGGCGAAGTCGATCCATGCCTACGCCCAGCACCCGCTGTGGGCGCTCGACGTTGATCTCGACCTGGGCCGTTCCCCTTACACAATGAGCCACCTGATTGCTGGCGCCCGCGTCAACGTCTACTATCCGCCCCTGCTGCGGGACCAGCAAGCGTACCGGATCAAGACCGTGGGGTTGAGCGTGGACAGTGATGGCGAGTCGGTGACCTTGGAATTGATACCTCTCGGGATCCTCAACAACCAGCTCGCCGCGGAGGTCATCTGATGGGACACCGCGGCAAGGGCAACGACCCGGCCGACCTGTTCGGTAGGCTCCAGACTCAGATCGACGGACTACACCAACGCGCCACCGATCTCACCGACTTCGTTTGGGAGAACCTGCCCGTCGAGCTCCCCGAGGTAGTGCTGGGCGAGGACGCCGAGTTCCTTCCCTTGGTGGTCATCGCCGCTGTCAACGCTCCCGTCCCTTGGATCGACTACGCCACCGCTTCGCCTTACGGGTTCGTGTGCGACGGGATAGATGATGAGGTTCAGTTCCTAGAGGCCGAAGATGTCCTCTCTCAACTACTCGTTGTCAGTGACTCGATCATCTGGTTGTCGCCAGGTGACTTCACTTTCAACGCTGGGTTCAATGACCTTGCTGGAGAACCTTGGGGCATCCTCTCCAACAGGTACAAGGGTCACAACATTGGTGTGCTCGGTTTCGACTTCACCACAATCAATGTCACTACCGGGTGGGACATCATACCGGAACAGGATCCTGTCAACTTCCCCGGAGTCTTGACCAACCCTTTGCAGTTGGTTGGTGATTTCGAGGACATCACCATCAACCTCATTCCCAACGGTCTGACAGATGGTGACATACCTATCGCGGTCAGTGCAACGGGGAAGATCGCCAACGTGGTGTTCAACATCGGTTCAGTGTCCCCCGTTACCTTCCCGGTTGCGTGCGATGTTGCCCTCAGCCTGATCGGGGGCGAGAACTGCACCGCCACCGTGTATCGCCAAGGCATCGTCCCATCCGATGCTTACTGCGCGCTGGATGATGTGATCGGTTTCACCCTGACCGGAGCATTTGATGCGGCCGTACCCGATCCTCTCCCCCCACTCGTCAAGGTGAGAAACATGTGTCGAGACATCACGATCACCATGAACAACGACTATGCGTTCGCCTCGGGGGCAAGTGCCTTTCAGATAGAAGGTGACTCCGAGTTGTCCAATGTCAGGATCTTCGGTAGCTTCGACTGGACAGGGGTTGACGGCATCGTGGTGATCGACCCCTCTTACATCAACAGCGACAACCCGATCATGGTCGATGTCTCCACCTTCCTTGTGGATTCACCCGACCACCCGGTTATCTTCTACCGCGACCCGACCTTCACCGACATTGTGAATCTGGGATCTCGCGTTCTCTCTGGGCTGACAACTCAGCGACCCGACCCAACCATGTGTATCGGTACCCTCTACGTCAATATCGACAACCCGGCTGCTCCGGTGCTCGAATGGAGCGACGGAGTTCAGTGGTGGGCCAGCGCGGCGATGACCTAGGGAATCCCCCTGCCGACTCGTTAGCATCGGTGCATGTTTTCTAAGTTCGATCGGTGCCGGTGCTGCAACCGCGGGGGTTCGGGCGCGTCCGAGGGGTCGTCGTAATGGTTGACTACATACTCAAAGACCTACAAATCGGCACCCTAACGTCGGGAATATCGTCAGGGTCCACCACGCTCGCGTCGGCCAGCTTCGCCGCCATCCCGGTCATCTCTGCTCCGGCTTTCATGTGGATGAGCCTTGACCCTGACGGTGTAGACGGCACTGTTGAGATAGTCAAGATAACGGCCCACTCTTCTTCCTCGACCTCCATAACAGTGACGCGAGGCCACGGCGGAACCACCCCTCGGAGCCACGCGGCCGACACGAAGGTTGTGGCGGGGCTGGTCAAGGCTGTCTTTGACGAGATCGAAGATGAGCTCACCGTCTTGCGAGCTGACGTTGATACGGTTTTTCCATCATATGGTCAAGGTGTCATGCTCGGCAAGTCCGCAACACAGTCTATCACTGGCGGCAATACGGCATTTATCACCTGGACTTCGGAAGCCTATGACCCTGACGGCTGGCACGCCACCGACTCCAGCCTAATTACACTTCCCTTCACCGGGTTCTATATGGTGAAATTGGCTATCGACCTTGATTCTGGTGGGGTGGACTCCTATCGTTTTCGCAGGAACTCAGCAACTCCTGGCGCTGGGGGTAGTGCCTCAATCCTTAATGTCCCATCTGTCGAGTTTTCTCAAGGCACTTCCAATCTCTATCTCTTTACCACAGGTGATGAGTTCCGTGTCGAGGCATGGGACACGAATGACGGAACCGCCACTGTAATCGGCGTGGGGTCCACTCTCCATATCGTATATCTGGGTGGGTAATGACCTGGGACGGGCTCGCCTCTGAGGCGCTAGGAGTTGAGCCCCTAGCCGGCGACCCTCTCGCCGTAGACGCCACATTCGGGTTCGCGTCTGAGGCAGATAGCGCCCGACCCTTCTTCGCGGACTCGGTGCTGCTTGAAACCTATGGCCTGGCATCTGAGACAGACACCGCTATGTCCTTCAGCGCCGACTCAGTGGTGCTTGACGAGTATCTGCTTGCCTCGGAAACCGACAGCGCCATGTCGTTCCTCGCTGTCGTCCAAAAGATGGTCACGTTCGGGCTGGCTAGTGAGTCCGACAGCTCCATGCCGTTCACCGCCGCCACTCCACACACGGCGACGTTCGGGTTCAGCGATGAGACAGATGAAGCAATGCCGTTTGCGGCAGGCACAGGATCAGCGAGCCTATATCAGTTCGCTTCCGAGGCTGATGAGGCTATGTCCTTCAGCGCCGATACCGAAGTCCTCAGCTTCTACGGGTTCAGCGGTGAGACAGATGAAGCCATGTCGTTCACCGCCGATACCGACCTCCTCGACCTCTACGACTTGGCTGACGAAACAGATGCCGCGATGCCGTTCAGCGCCGGCATCGAAGTGATAGATCTCTTTACTTTCGCGGACGAGACAGACAGCGCGATGCCGTTTGGCACGAGCCTGGAAGTGCTCAACCTGTACACCTTCGCGGAAGAGACAGACGAAGCCATGCCGTTCCTTGCCGGCACGGTGATCTCGGACGACCACGGGTTCGCTGGGGAAACTGATACCGCCATGCCCTTCACTGCCGTAGCCCTGTCGATACCGGGGGAAGGGGGGAGCTCGCAGTCCTGTCGCCACCGTAGCGAGTTCTCCCGCTTCAACTACTGCCGGTGCTGCAACTGTGATGTCGTGGAGTCTGGGTCTACCTCAAGCTGACGGCGGGGCCGGGTCTAGCTTGTTCACATTGAGATCTAGGTGAAGGTTCTCAGTGGTCAGCATGTGCTCATCAGCCGCCTCGATGGCATCCATCAGGAGCAGGCGTGCCGCCCCTGGATTCTCGGTAGCTATGCGCGCGGAGTGCAACGTAATCATGGACAGGAAGCTGTTGGCGTAGATGATCTGGGCCGGCGTGTACATGAGCACGTTGGGCTCCTCGTTCTCCGTCGTGCCCTCGCCCTCCATGACCTGGCTGAAGGCGTAGTGCAGGGTTTCAAGGACAAGCATCCTGCCCTTGGTGATAACGTCCTCGTTCTCCATGTCAAAGACGGTGAGGGTGTTGAGCATCCTCTGAACCTTCTCCAACTGGAGTCGGTATGCCTCGACGGCGTTGGCGGCAGTGTCGAGGCTCGCCGCCATGCCCTCGGCCATCTTCTCGCTGGTGTACTCGGACCCATCGGCAAAGCCCTCGGCGTACCTGTCGAGGGCGACCTGACTCACCTGCTTAGCGATGGCTTCAACAAGGTCAGTTGACATGTCAGTTATGGCGTTCCTCCTGGACACCGCGCTCACCATAGCAGAGAGCCGCACCCCCTTCGCTAGGTGCGGCTCTCTGGTCCCCAACGGCTAGGTCAGGGGGCTTGGGTTAGGAGGCTGACAATGCCTCGGTCATCACGGCCTGGGCGTCCTGAAGCACCGCTGCGAGCAGGTTGGCATCGCCAAAGCCCTTGTTGTCCATCACGGCCTGCTGGAATGCGTTGGCATCCCCATTGGCCTGCTCCGCAAGCGACTGCAACGTGGCGTCACTGTCAGCAGCAGAGGTTGACGGGGTGCTCGTAGCGACACTATCGGAACCCGCCACACCCACCGGCCAGGCACGGAGCTTCGGCTTGTTGTTGTTGATGCTGACCTCGACCGCATCCCATGTCAGGGTCAGGCCCTCGAACATGGACGGGCTGTACCAGCGCTCCGGGTCATCGACCACTGCGTTGATGGCCCCGACAACCGAGGGGTTGAACGGTGCGATCGCCTTGCACAAGGCAAGAAGGGTGGACTGTGCGCTGACAAGGCGCGGACCCTTGGCGTTGAAGAACCGGAACTGCGATCCATCGTCCGACACTTCGACGCTCTTGGTGTCACCGATGGGTACGGTCACCGGGAAGCGCGGGTTCGGAAGCGACGGGTCATCGACCAGCATCGGGAGAACAACCTGCATCTGCGGGTGGATCTCGTATCCGAGAGGCAGGTCGAGCTCGCCGTCAACGTAGGCCCTGGCCTCGGCACGGTCCTCCACCTGCTTGCCCAGATCGTTGTATACGTTGCTGAAGAGCTCGTGAGCCTGAACCTCGGCTCCGGTGATCGTCGTGGTCCGTGGCCCGTCGTAGGGCCAGTCGATGGGACGGTTCGGCTGAGCTGCATCCTTACGGAAGCCAAGTTCGTCCAGCTCGGGCTCGAAGGGGTTGGTGGTACCGCCAATGGGGTCGGCCATGTAACTGCCTTTCGTTGGTCGGCAGGACACTTGCCTGCCTACGGGAGTTCATTGTACGCGCGGAGGACCGCTGTTGTCAAGTGGATTCAGGGGGTTCGGCGCAGATGTGGCCTTGGTGCAGTTGCCCTTCATAGCGTGCGCGCACCCCTTCTGGCGACCCACCGGGACGAGCGAACAGAGTCCCCCTGGTGGACGTGTGGTTGATGAGGTATTCGCCGTCCTCGTGGGGCTCGGGATCGAACGGCCACTCCAGGTCGGTCACTACGCTGCGGACATGATGCGCCAGGATCACCGGGGTGCCACACAGCGGACAGAGTACCGTCACTGACGGTACTTGGCCCGTACAGGAGTGATCCCGGCGAGGGTGGCGATGCGCGCGCCGAGTACAGCGTACCTGGCCTCCACTCCGTTGCCCGCCAAGCCGGCGATGGCCCCGAGTTGCTTCACCACAGCGGCCTGGGCGGCGCGGAGCTGGTCGAGGGTCATGGTGTGGATGGTGTCTGTCATGCCTCGGTCAGTCCCACCAGGAAGTAGCAGTTGTGGCGATGCTTCAGGTTCGTGGAGACGCTGACGTACGTGTACTTCCACCAGTGATACGGACCTTCACCGTCGAGGAACACCTGCCCGTAGTAGGCGCGGGAGAGGTACAGGTAGGGGTAGATGAACGCGAAGGTGCAGCCGGGCGAGTGGGCTTCAGCGGGAGCCGGGGCTAGGACAAGGGGCAGGAACGCCGCCAGGAGCAGGATGACTAGGACTAGGGCGATTGGTCGGTTCATTCCCATACGAATACCGCGAAAAGGATGAGGTACACGAAAATGGTCGGACCTAGCCAACTAAGCCAATGGTCCGTAAACTCCGACCAAAACGCCTGCCACTTGTGTCGCATCAGTTGGCTCCCATCTCTAGCTGGCCTGTCGCTTCGAGCAGGTGGTACCTAGCGTCGAGCAGTAGATTGGCTGCCTGCACGAAGTCAGCACGCGCTGTCTGATCTGGTTCACTCGTCCACAACTTGCTTATCTCCATAATCAGGCCATCTACCTTCTCCGTGAGGGACAAGCCCTGTTCTGTCGGTCCTCGAACCATCATTCTTCTCCATATCTGTCGGGTACCTTGTGTCCGCGGATGATTCTAACGTGCTCGTCGGGCAGCCCCGGTCCCGCATACGCCGGGTAGGCGTCACAGTCTGGGTGCTGCCAGCCGAGGTCGAGGTAGGCGTAGTTGGTGGGTGCCCCACACACCCAACACGGACCTGGGCCACCATTGGGCAGCCAGAAGTCCTTTTCGGCGGGAGCTACTGCGTCTGGGATCGGCACGTCAACCCCTTCTCTCGCCAGCATCATAGCGAAACCTTGACGCGTATTACGTTCACGATGCCTGCCTCGCCCTGTCCCGCCGCATCAGAGCTCGCTGCCTCGGAGTCCAGCCGGCGACGAGGCCAACCGGATCGTTCTTGGAGGTCACGTCGTTTAAGATCCAGTCCTCGCACTCCTGCTGCACCGGACACGAGGCGCAGATAGCCTTCATCTTCGGGCCGTACACCTTCCCGAGATCCCTAAACCACATCGAAGGGTCGGTGCCTAGACATGCTGCATCGTTCCGCCACTCCTGTTTTCCGACGATGAAGTCAAAGTCGGGGATGGTGGGGTTAGGTCGGATAGACCCAGACTCCCGCGTGATATGACTTCTAACTGCCATTGATGAACTCAGGCTTCAGTGGTCGGCCAAACTTAACACTGTTGAGGAAGCTCTGGGGCAAGTACTTCTTACCCTCACCCCGTAGGAACTTGTTAGCCGAGGCGTCCAAGATGTACACGATCACGGTGTCATCCTCGGCGCGCATCCCTCGACCCACCATCTGCACGATGGATCTCGCCGTGGTTAGGTCATACCAGGACTGGCCCATGTACCCGCTCCGTGTCCTGGCTGCGATCACCGGGTCACCGAAGTCGGGAAACGGGGTCTTGGCAAGGATGACCACCCGGCACTCGTCGTAGCGGAAGTCGTAGCCCCGCTCCATGCCGGCGCTGATGAGCACCGAGCCTTCAGTTTCGCGAAAGGCGGTCAGCCTCTCGTCCCTGACCACGACACCGCCACCCTCGAACGGGATCACACGCGGGTTGTCAAGCGCCTCGGCTATGTCCTTGGTGCGCTGATGCGAGAAGGTGTGAATAAGTATGCGGTCGTTTGGATACCAGTCGAGGATGGTGCGGATCTTGCTCACCGCATCGCGCACCGCATCGTATCCCTCTCGCTCATTCTTCTTGGTGTACGCCTTGGCGCCGGGCCAGAAGCGCACCGGCTTGCGCTCAGGGGGAAAGGTGTAGTCAACATGGACGGTGGCGTACTCCTCGGGGGCCAGCCCGAGATGCTTGGCGGCGAGGTCGATGTTGCCGAAGCTGGCAGACATGAGCACCCACTGTTCGGAGTGGTTCCACACGAAGCCGTGAACCCACTCCCCTACCCACACCGGACGTAAGGTGGCCCGCTCGTAGCCCTTGCGGGAGTGTTGTGACGGGCCTTGGTACACCCAGGGGCTCTCGTCATTGGCGGCGATATTCACGTTGACGCGTAGTGTTTCCAGGGAGCTGAGCCGACGCCTCCACTTGCGGACCCCCTGCTCGGCAACGAACTGTGCCCGTCCCCGCTCATGATCGCCGACCCTATCCTTCAGGTACATGTCGAGCTCGGTAAGCCACTCCTGAATGTCCTCGTAGTTGGATGAAGTGCGCGGGAGGGGGAAGAACCTCTCATGTCGCAACCACTGGGGCACCGTGATGGCAAAGGTGTCTGTGATGCGGTCAAAGAACTCGTCGGCCTCGTCCACGATCACCAGATCCTTGTTAGACAGCCGGCCCCTTCCCATGTTGGCCTCGCGGAGAAAGAAGCTGGTGTTCGTGACACACAGGGGGGCGTTGTAGGCGTCATCACGAGCCAGGACGTAGGGGCAGAGGGCGGTCACGGTGCAGTTGTCGCAGCGGGAGGCAGTGGTGGTGCCGTCCTTGGAGGTACGCGTCAAGGCCCTGAGTCCGTGCTCGGCGGCATCGTCAGCCAGCCAGTCCGGGGCATCGTCATCCAGATCAATCTCCACTGTGTCCGGGTCACAGTCCTCGCAGGTGAGCGACGGGAACATGTCGTGGTAGTGCCTGGTCGGGTAGTTGGACCGGCCTTTCAAGATCTTCGCGTAAGGGAAGTCGCCTTGGATCTGCTGCTGGAGGGAGATGGTGGTGCAGAGGTACGGGGTGGACTGATGTGGGTACCCCATCGAGCGGACAGTCTCGGCTAGGAGAGACTTGCCGGATCCTGTCTCGGCGTGGACAAACACCACCTTGACCCCACGTTCGAGAGCTTCGACCACGCGCAGCGCACCATCCCACTGCCAAGGCCGGTAGGTGGGGAACTTGTCGGCAGGGATGGCACCGTTGATGTCTTGGGGGACGGGGATCATCTAGCTAGCGGTTCCGTCGAAACGCTCGACCAACAACCGCGCCCCGGGTTCAAACCACCACATCGCGTCACCTTCGAGGATGACAGCGGTGCGGTTGCCGTTCCAGTACGCCGAAGGAGGGCCGAAACCGGTCACGGCGAGACGTTCCTGGGCGTACTTGCCATACACGAGAAGGTCCCCAACGCGTAGGGTGTTGGCAGTGACCTGAACTAGCATCAGGGGATGGGGAGTGTCGTCTTGGGGTGCGGCGCGAAATCCCGCTTCTGCCCCATGTAGTAGTCCCGGATGTCCCGCCCACAGTCGTCGCATTCGGAGTCGTCGGCGGCGACATGGCCTTGGCCTCCGGTGAGCACCTTGCAGAACGGGCACTCCATACACAGCGGCAACCCCATCTGGGCGAACTCGGGATCCTCGCAGATGTAGCAGCCCTCCCGAAAGACGACTGGCGTGCTGGTGAAGTCGTCCATCAGCAGCGCATAGGCCGGGTCAGTGGGTTGGGTCACGGTAATCGGGATGCCTGACGGCACCGAGGGAACGTACTCAACAGTCCATCGCTTCGCAGTCATGTTCCTGCCCTCCTAGCCAACTTCTTCTTACCGTACTGAGTCAACGCGTTCCGATCATGGGCCTTGAGGCGCACCCGTCGTCGCCTTCTCCGTCTCTGCTTACCATTCACGCGGCCTCTTAGGTGCTCGGTACTTCGGGAGTTCCAAGAATACGAGGCCAAGTTGACCAGCAGCCAACGCGACCACGGAGGCAATGAGAAAGATATCGGGAACCATGTCCAGGTAGGCAGCCATGATTAGCCATCCCCCGACACCTATCAGTCCTAGACAGGCAAGGGCAGCGAGTACTTTACGAGTCACTTACCCTCCCAGTCCAGTGTAATCCCACGGCGCCGCATGAAATGGCGACATCACGGCCTCGTCAGTCTCGGCACGGGAGACAGCGAGCTGGTGTTCCGATTCGCTCAGTGCCTTCTCCACCTGGCGGCTTCGCCTCATGTCGCAGGTCGCGTGGCCGGTGAGGGAGCGGGACACCAGCCACGCCCCGATACCTCCGGCCACGATGGGCCAGAAGAAGTCGCGGGCAATGCCGAACTCGACCACGAACGCGCTCTCGATGTCTCCGAACGAGACGCCACGCTTGGCCACCCAGCCCAGGATCAACAGCCAGGTCATTTTCTTCTACTCCCAGTTTTCCTACCCACCAGCGTACTACACCCCCGCCTACCTGTCAACTTACAATTACCCTTGCAACACAAGGGTTTCCAGCCATCCGAAGCCCTTGCCAACCCCCGATCCATCGCTAGGATAAGCACCCCATCTCTCCCGAGGTTCCGTGGACGACTCAACCTACTTCGATCTGTCGTCCCTTGAACACGGCTCCGATGACTTTGGCTTCGACCCGAACAGCTACGACACCGACTGCCAAGTGGATGCCTGGCTGCACGACCGCATTGTACTCCACAAGTCTGGCACCATGCCAGCGCACAACCTGTGGTCCGAGCTCTACGTCGAGCGGGAGTTGCGCCGGCTCCCCGATGTGGTCGAGGCGCCCCGCCCTTGCGCCGATCCCAACTGCGTGTACCGCAGGACAGATGCCGCTTACCTGGCTCTGCGCCTGGTGCTGGCGATCAAGGAGTACGAGCAGCGTGGACTCCGACGCAACCCCGAGTTCTTCAGGGTCCGGGTAGTGAGTGCGGGCCGGGAATGGGAGGCGTTTCGGAAGGCGATCCAGCGAACAGGACGTAAGCCATCGGAAGCCAACAGGAATCAGCCTCCACTACCGATAGGTAACGTTAGATCTCGTGACGTGCCCCCTTGGTACAGGAAGAATCTGGATGTCCCCATTACCCGCGGTCTTTCTTCTTCTTCTTATCCGCGGGTAACAGGGACAGGAAATATCTTCCAGTCGCCAGGCAGAGAGTGGGCTCTGGCGGTGCCGGATCTCGAAGGGAACTACCTTGCGGTGTGGTCGGCCAAGAGGATGCCGGACAGTGGTGATGCGTACAAGCTGGACGAGGCCCAGACCTTGATCCGATTCTACCTGGAGAAGCGAGACAAGGCGGAAGGTCGCAAGCCCAGGATCAAGAAGGTCGGACTCCCGAACGTAGACCCGAGAAGGCGGTGGTGCCCACAGTGCAGGGGCGAGGTCCGTAACAACATGAGCCAGATCAGGCTTGACAACGGGAAGAAGCGACCACCGACCTGCTTCTGGTGTGGGACCGAGACGGCCGCCTGGTACACCTTCGAGCATTACCGCGGGAAGGAAGTGACTTGACCTGTGACCAATGCGGGGCCGAACTCACCTACATGCACGGTCACGCCACATGCACAACCTCGGGCTGCCCGTGGGCGGGAGCGAACTTGGCACCATGCTGCGGTGGTGATATCATGGATCATCGCGTCGAGGCGCTAGCTGCCAGCAGTTGCGTAATCTCGATCGTGAACTAAGTGGTTGCCCCCACTCAAAGGTCTGGCAGCCGAGAGATGCCAGATGGGTTCGCCCCAATCAAGGTTCTCTCGGACCTTGGGGGCGAACCTTTCTCACCAGCTCGTGATCCCCTTGTTCCGCAGCCTCACGACCTCGCCTCTCAGCCCGTCCGGCAACTTCATGCCGATGGCGGCGTACACGGAGGCCACAACGAGGGCAGTGCGAGGGCCGAAGTCACCTTTCGGAGCCCCCTTCTCCGCATCGCAGTACAAGGTGGCGCCGCGCCGGGCGTGAACGTCGGGGTTGCGGCCACAGAGGGAGCACTTCGGCCAGGGTGGTACTTCCACAATCTGGAAGCTCTCAGAGGCCCCAGAATCCGAGTTAGGGTCCAGGGGCATAGTCACCCACTTCCAGGGAAGCAGAGCCTTCTACCCCCCTAGGATGGGCTGTGGTGGCAAGTTTGAGGAGTCGACGCTTCCGGTCGCGACACAGATGGGAGATACCGGCGATGACGGTGGGCGATTCGTAGGTGAACTCGCAGTTTGCGCACGCCCAGGTGTAGTACACTACGGGCTTGGTCATTCGTTCATCGGCTCCATTGAGGAGAGACGTGATTGCCAGTCGTTGTAGCGTTCTGTCACGTCCTCAAGATCGGCCAACTCATCGTCAGTGAGGCAAAAGGCCCTCATATAAAGACTGCCGTCAATCGTGATTCCTCCGAACGGCTCAGGGAAGCCTCGCCACTGGTCGCCACCCCTTTCGACTTCCTCCCAGTTGTAGTCTGGATAACGCTCCTCCTCACTGATTCCGATATACCTCACAGATCCTCCTCTCGCGGGATTCCGACGATGAGGATACAGGCAGTGGTGGCCCCGAGCGCGTAGCCCCACAGTCCAGCTGCACCCCACCAGTCACGCTCGATTAGCAGCAGGTACCATGCGCCGAGAAAGAGGGTAAGGGCGGCTACCCCGAAGGCTGTTGAGGCGAACACTCGTATCTGCATAATCACAGCGGAGCGAATAGGATCACGACCACTACCCCGAAGCAGAGTAGGCTCGGGATCACTGTGAGCCAAGCCACACCGCCGTCGTCGGGACCGCGGCCTCGCAGGGTGTCAATCAGGTGTCTCATCGGTCGAGTCCTCCTTATCCATATTCTCTACGAACTTCTCCACCCACTTGAAATCTATCGAAATGGCGTCAGGATTGAGACGTTTCCACTCCATGAGAGCAAAGAGAAGTTTGTCCATCAAAAGGGCTCCTCTCCCAAATTGTTCGGTACAATTACTTCTCTCGCGGTCGCGCAACTTCTCACATCAGCCAGCGTATCGGTGACCTCGTGACCGTGCAACCACCACAGGATCGTAGCCTCGGGGATCGGCATGTCTATGAACTCGGTGCGCGACAGGTTCTCCCCGTAGACACCGTGATCCCAGAGAAGGTGGTGCATGGCGGCGAAGCGGCCAGGTCGGGAGGCGAACAGGTAGGCGAGCTGGGTGGTCATCGCATCATCACCCTCGCGTGATGGTGACAGATATCGAAGTCCATGTTGTCGGCGTGCCCCATTGAGCAGTAGCAGTCAGCCTCGCGTACCCCCCACTCATCTGTCGTGTGGTTGCCACAGAACTCCTCGTCGGGCTGTGGTGTCAGGTTGTCGCACCCTTCAGCAGCCTTGCAGCGAGGCCAGTTGTCATAGGATCCCCATTCCTCACCAGCCCCGCCCGGTATGGTGGCGTCCCTATACGCGCGCACTTCATCTGCCAGGTCGTCGGGCACCACGTCCTCCCCCACGCTGGCCGGCTCCACGAGATCCTTTCTTAGTCCTAGACTCTTGACCAGCTCGCCCTCGTCGTACAGCCTTTCGATCTCCCACTCGACCAGCAACCTGAACATCTCCGAGAAGCTGACCTTGTGGAAGTAGGCGAGAGCTCGGAAGGCTTGGCCGTAGTTGGCCTTGGGCCAGACCGTGACGTGCTCGGTGTACTCGCGCTTCCAGTGGGGTGACTGCGATGTGGCGGCACGGAAGGCGACGAGCATCGGGGAGTCGGGGTCAATCACGAGCCAGCGATCCTCTCATCCGCCGCTCTGTCTGGATACCGGCCAGCTTACTCTTGGCGTTATCGAGCATATCTTCCAACAGTTCGATGGTGTTGCGAGCCTTGACGGCCTCGTTCACCAACTCAACGTCAGTCATAAACACGATCAGTGACCTGTCCTCTGCGATACTCATTCCATCTCACCTTCCATCCTGTCGATAGTCTCACCGCACCGTAGGCAATGCACCACCAGGCCGTCAAGGGTATGCACCAGGACACAGGTTTCCTTGTCCGGGATCATGGCCTTACAGGTGGGGCAGTGAGCGGTGTTTCCGAATAGGCCGACGAAGTTCAAGTCGTAGAGGATCATGGCGTCCAGACCGTCCAGACTACAATAAATCGCAACATCCAGATAAGAAGCAGCACCGTTGAGGCGAAGCCCAGAATGTTTTCCCACCTTGCTGATCTCCACCAACCGAATGTTCCGGGCGGAATGAACAGGTGCTTTAGCGGTGGGTCAATAACCACCTTCGGTGCTGCTTCCTCGATCTCGCGGATGGCTGCCCTCAGATCCTCGTCACGGGCCAGTTCCTGAACACGAAACCCACCCGTTACGTTGATGGTGCGGGTCCATGAGCCGATGCTAGGGCTTACTCCAGTCTCGATGTAGCCACAGTAGGTGCGCTCCAACTCACCCATCTCTCTCCCCTTTCGCCACTTTCAACATCTTCCTCAGCTCTCTCTCTATCGCACCTGGATGCTGTCTCTCGAACTCGATGACCTCTCTCGCCACGAGATCCGCGATGAAGCCGGCCAGTGTCTTGCCGGCGAGCCCCGCCATCACCAGGGCAGCGGCGTGCTCGCGCGTGGTGAGAGGGGTGCGGACCTGGACGCGGCGACGGTGGCGCTTGTCGGCAAGGGTGAGGCGCTTATGGGGCATCGATCACTATCACTGGCTTGTCGGGGGGGAACTTAGCAATGATCCCCTCGATGCTAGGCACCGTGCTTGTCAGGATCTCGTGAACCAGGTACTCAGGGTAGGCCAGTTCGTGTGTCATGGTCCCTCGACCCACCAGTTCGTCCACCCGCTTCCACACCACATCAAACCCGGCGTAGTCAGGAGTGTCCAACAGGCTTGTCAGTTCGTCTGCTCGCTCCTGGGGCGTCATGGTGGTCGGGTCCGGGGCACTGGCGAGGGCCGCGCGGCACTCGGAACACCCGAATGGCAGCCCTCGCTCATCAGCCTCCGTCTTTGACACCCTGTAGACGGTGATGTTGTGTGTTGGGCAGTTAGTGGTTTCGGTCATGATTCTCCTGCTTCTAGTTGCTCCAGCCATACAGGCCGGTTGACGATGAAGTGCTGAACGTATGCGCACTTGGGGCAGACGTGTGTCTGCGGGCCGTTGGGGTAGACCTTGTGAGCTGGAGGGTTGTGCTCGTGGTGCAGGCAAGGTGCCTTGAACTGGTCGACTTCCTCACTGCGTATCGGCATGGCCCCTCATTATCTCTGCCGCAAAGGCATCCCAAACGTAGCTCATGCGTCTGTCTCTCTCCTGTGTAGCTCGATCCTCACTTCATACCCAAGCGCCCCGGCTATCCGCTCCAGGGTCCGCGTCGTCACGTTGGTCTGCCGGCGCAGCAGGTAGATGTGCTGCCGCTCGTATCCTCCACGCCTGGCGAGCTCGGAGTCGGTGACCCCTTGTTCGGCGGCGAGTAGGTCAATGTTGGCCCAGAAGTCGGTGAAGGTGTCAGTCACGCGCGAACTCCTCAATGACGTTGCCGAAGAAGTCGGTCAAGGGTTCGGGGTATTGGCCGGCCCCTTTGCAGGAGGGCCACCGCCCGTAGTAGTCCACTCCTATCCAGGTGAAGTGATGCCACACGGTGCCATCGAGTCGTAGGGCATGTTCCACTCCGCAGGATGAGCAGATGCCTCGGGGTCGCCGTTCAGTCACCGCTATCACACACGAACCTGTGGCCGCACTTCCGGCACCGGCCGATGTTGTAGCCGCGCCTCGGGTTGCTGCCGGCCCTGTCGTAGTCATGGACGCACCCGATGGTGACGAACAGTGCCGGGTAGTCTCGTCGTGGATTGTATGTTGTGTGGGCAGGGAACAAGGCAAGCAGGTTCCTAGTCTCCACCGGATCGCTCTGTCCTGCCGACTGAGCAGCCGTGAAGTTCACCGTCATGGTCCCCAATGTTTCGGGTCGTAGCGATCGGATCTCCTTGGGCAAGGTATCGAAACGCACTTGCCTGTAAGTGGTGAGCCCGCCGAGCATGAACCCATACCTAAAGGCATCATTAGGATTGTTTACCGTGTCCAACTCCTCGATCTTGAGCACCGGGAAGTCGGGCCAGTAGTTGTAGCCGGGCGCCTTCTCAGCGATGCGCTCCGTGACTATGTTGGCCTCGGCTGCTAGCTGGTCGTTGTAAGTGGTCATAGTGGTCAACCTAGCTTTCTTAGTTCGTACCAAACAACAGTTACGGCACCAAGTGTAAGTAGAACTGATAGAACTCCGAAAGCAGTGATGAATCCGTAAGTGTTGTGTGTCCAAATTAAAAGGGCAAGCGCACCCATGATGCCTGACAGTGTGGCTATGACGCTCAAAAGCCACAGGGCAACTATGGCTAGGGATTGGAACCAAAGCACGATATCGTCTTTCATGCGATCCCCTCGAAAGGGTCGGCCGGACGCTCGTTGACCAGCTTCACGACATCAAGCACCACGACGGGCCATCCCACAATGGGAAGCTCATCACGAAAGGCTTGCATCACTTGGAAAGGTGACACGGGCCTTTCTCTGTTGTGGTTGGGGAACGCTGCCGCCATGCGCACCGCCCTCTCCATCTCGTTCTCAGCCATCTTCTCCCTCGTTTCTGTCTCGGACCAGCGTACTACACCTTGCGGGCCGCGTCAAGTCACGCTATGACCACCAGTACCCGCATAGCCGATGAGTCCACCACCAGCGACGAGCATCCCAGCTCCCTCGCCAAGTCGCGTACGAGTTCTCCGTACAGCGCTCACCTTCCTTGACATTGCATTTCCATCGCATCTGCGTCATGTCAGTTCCTCTGCCGGCGTGCCCCATTCCTCCATACTCTTGTGCCCCTCGACCACCGCCCCTACCGCGCTCTCCGTCTCATCGCCCCATGAGGTACCCATCTCGACGTTGCCCATGTACTCGTTGACCGCCGCGATCATCTCGGGCTCGAACTCGATTGTTGCCGGATCCCCGCCCAACCTGTACACCCAGACGTGGAAGTCTGTCACCAGCTCGGGAGGCATCGTGGAAGTGGCGGCTACGAAAGGCCGAGCCTCCCACATATCCTCCGGTGTCCATCGCACCAGTGGCGGCTTCTCCAGGGCCGGGTCGTCAAACCTGTAGGCCATCTACGTCCTCTTCCGCTGGCTCCCACGTCCATACGCGGTAGTACCGGCACTCCATAGGCTTACCATCATCGTCATTGTCCCAATCAACGGTGTCCTCAAAGTCGATCTGGGCAACAGAACAAGTCGGCCCGAGCCATCGCTCCAGGGTTTCTCGATCGTAATCAGAGGTTGGTGTCGTCATGGTCACTCCTTCACTCTCGTCACGCTCAGAACGTCTCTTCCCTATCGTCCGTATCAACGTAGACCTTGCGCCATTCCCTGTCAGAGCAATCGCGCCATTCCCTGTCAGAGCAATCGTTAACCCCATATCCATACGGGTCAGTGGTCCTGCCATGAATCTCGCCGTGGGCATCGCACCACACATACCTATCAGCCCGTCGTTTGTACCTCATAATCAACCCTCTCTCTTCAATGGAACGCATCTCTAGCCACTCTGCAAAGGTGAGAAGAGCTTCACCTATCTGAATCCTGCCGTCCACCCACATACCGTAGTGGGACAACTGGTCGAACCCCATGAGATCAATTCCTCACTTTCGTCACGCTCGTCACGTCCCATCCTGTCACCGCCATGCACCTGCGCACCTGATCTCGACTCAACGCCTCGTGCGCCGTCGCCGCCTCCACCAGCATCTCCGCTATTGGCACCGAAGCCATCGGTAGGGTGAAGCGCACCCGCCACCGGGTAGGGGGAGGCTCAGTCTTGGCGCCGGCCATGAGCCTGTTGAGATCCCCCCACCATCGCGCGGTACGCTCATCGGCACCGCGCGATGGCAGAGAGAAGGTCATTCAGCCTCCCTTGTTACAGACGAAGCAAGTGTCGTAGTGGTCACGAACAGTGAGCACCATTCTTTCAGCCTCCCTGACTCGTCGCCTCGCACAGAGCGTTGCCGTCAGCGTCCTCACCGATCTTGTTCTGACCGTTCGGGCAGTCCACGGTACCGGGCTGGCCGGGGATCGTGGTCGTGGTCACTGACGGCGGCTCAGGACACTCAACCTTGTCGCAGCCGTCGATGGGTGGCCGCGGCGGTCCCGTTGTCGTGGTCGTCTCCTCGGGAGGCTCAGTCGTGGTCGGCGGCACAGTAGTACCTCCGTCGCACCCGTAGCCTTGACCGATGCCGCTGTCCACCACCACGCCGTTGTGCAGCGCACGCCACACTTCGCCGTCGCCGGGCGCCGGGCTTGGGTCGCGTGCTAGTTGGTGGTCGCTGGTGAGCCCACTAGACACGAGCACCTGCCCGTTGCGCTCGATCTCCACCGTGTACTCGCCGCGGTTCTCCGCGGGGAACACGATGAGGGTACCGACCTGGCCGGCACCCGAGATCGCACACTCCTGCGTCCTGAACCCACCCGCACCCAACGCAGCGGTGCCGATGAGCGCCAGTGACACCCCGAGCACCCCCGCACAGATTCGTCCTAGATATCGTTTCACTATTCCCACTACCCTTTCGGTTGTCTAGTCTCATTGTACCACGTCGTCCCCTACGCTGTCACCCCCCTTCTACCACCCACCCGGCAGCCTGTAACACCGTGTTGACTGGAGACGTTCGCGGAAACTCCAAGAGATCGGCTAGCGCGCTCAAGGCTTCCTCGGTCGGGTACTTAGTCTCGCCGTAGAACCCCCAACACGAATCCATGACCTCCCACGTCTCGCGCGTATGACCGTTGTCGCCGGTCCATGAAACCAGCTCCTCGACGGCCCACCCGTATACCTCACCCTCGCAGTAGGCGCGCCATTCGTTCATGTTGACGATACTGATCTCGTCACCCTTGGCCCGCACACTGGCAAGGTGCTCGTCCGTAAGCCCCATCTTCTCCCGCCAGTCGGCGGGGTCGAAGCTCACATAGTTCATCTCGCCTTGGTACATGCCCGGCGCGTACCATTCGACCTCTGTTACCCCGTGGAAGAGGCGCAGGTATCGCTCAAAGGCTTCCCCGCGATCGGCCCGCTCCTGGAAGTGCTCGAATGCCTCGATGATGCGCGGGTGGATCTTGTAGCTGGTCCCGGTCCCGCCCTGTTCCACGTCCAGGCGCCCGCCGTAGGGGCTGAAACTGTAGGCCAGGATGGGGCTCGCCCCGTCGTCGTAGGGCTCCTCTGGGTACTCGTCTCGGATCAGCTTGGCGCGGTACTTGCCGGCCGTGCCGATAATCTCATAGTCCGCCATGCGTTTCCTCTCTGCTCGTGATCGTCACAAACACGTCCGCGCCCTCCTCAAGCGCCCAAGCTATCCGCTCGATCGTGTAGGTAAAGGGGCAGTCCCCGCGGGATTCCACGAAGGCATCAAGCGCCCGTGCATCCTGGGGGGACACTGACGCCGGCCCCATACGCACGGGGGAAGCCCCGCTAGTGTCGTCGTAACCAATAGTGCCCATCATGTTCCGCTCCTCCTCTATGCCCAATGGTAGGGCACGCTCGATACCGGCAGACTCGCCAGCCAGTCGATAACCTCGGCCGGCACTTCCTCGAACAGCCAAGCCGAGCCGTAACTGTAGCCCGTCTCCGGGTCCGGCTGTAGGCCCGCACTGGTGAGCTCGTCTTTCGTCCATGTGTAATGGTCTACGGGGTAGCCGGGGAACGTCAGCCCGCGCATATGTTCCATCTGGGCCGGCGTGCCCGCTCGGAGATCGTTAAGGTGCCAGCGCTTCCAGACGTCGCGCAGCTTGCGCACCTGGCGCCGGTCAAGGTCCCCGCTCGCCAGCTCTTCTAGGTATTCGTCGGTCCAGCTCATGTGAATCTGGCCGCAACCGCCCCGAGCATCGCCGTTAGCCTTCGGTCCCTCTACCCCTGTGAGACTTAGCCGCTCCCCGTCAAACTTGATAGACACGAATACCCGCACCTGGCCCGAGCCTCGATCCATAAACTCATCATATGAGCCTACGAACACGACCTTGTTAATGGTGTCCTGGTCGCTCATCGTTGGGTCACAATCTCGTAAAGCGTCTCACCGGCCGCACCCAGAACCTCTAGCCGTAGGGTACCGTCTGCCTTGGCGAAGCCCCAGACCCGCACAGGGAGCGTAACCTCCCCGTCATTCCTCATGTAGACGTTGAGCTCAAACCCTCCCTCTTTGCTCTGTGGCCCGCCCTCTAGCCGGGTTTGCCGGCCGTCAATCTTCCCGCTGATCCAGTAGTTTCTAACCGCCATGACTCGCCGCCCTCTCTGTTGACTCTGCCCGATCATTGTACCACGTCACCCGCACACTGTCAAGCCCTAACCTTACGCCGGTCCTAGGACTCCTCGCGGTCGTCTACGCCCCGAGGCCAAGAGCACTCGGTGCTCGCGCTGTCGCTGTCCAGGAGACGACCGCACCGGGAACAAGATTCTATCCCGGTATGGTCGTAGCGCCGCCATACGTGTATATTCATCCCGCCGAGATTGTAGGTTATGGGTACGCTCACACTGCCACCTTTCCCGCCATCTCTACCGGCACGTTCGCCAGGTAGATCGGCACGTCCGCGCGCACCGGATGGAAGCCGAGCTTGAGCGCCTTGCCGGTGCCGACGGCGATGACATCGACCTTGCAGTCGTTGGCCGACTCGAAGGGGGGGAGGAGGACCTTGAGGAGCCCCGAATCCTGGGTGGAGGTGGTGGTGGACATTTTCAGCCGCTCTTCCGCCGATGCGGCCTGGCAAAAGAGGGAGAGGGCGGCCAAGGTAATTGT
>Ga0208685_1000024_pt1 | contig 75392 bp, 108 predicted proteins | sample EasRivMeERMLT890_FD_187533 | JGI IMG/M metagenome (GOLD analysis project Ga0208685, IMG submission 187533) | Soil microbial communities from meander-bound floodplain in the East River, Colorado, USA - East River MetaG ERMLT890 (SPAdes) (version 2) | ecosystem: Environmental > Terrestrial > Soil...
TCACCCTCGATGTCATGATCGCCGCAGGCACCGATTGGCTCGGCTTGTTCAGTGTTGGGGCGGTCGGGTGCTGCTCTGTGCATCCGGTCGCCAGAGCCAACGTCAGGTAGATCAAGATCTTCTTCATGTCTATCTCTTTCTATTTTTGTTGATGCAGCTCTGCGAACAAAATGGTCCGCTCAGGGCTGCTCCAACTGAACGATGGTATCGGTGCATGGTTATCTGTCTGGAGGTCAGCAAGAATATCTTTCCACACACTGGGCATTCAAAGGCTTTCGGTAACACTCTCGGATGGTGCTTCATTCTGTGTTCGTACGTGGTGAGCACCTCCAGATTATCTATCCTGTCGTCGAGAGGATTACCATTCTTGTGATGTACTTCTTCCTCGAGCGTAAGGAACCGACCGAGGTGACACTCCATGAGATATCGTGCATAGAGGGTGCCACGCTTCGTACCATCAGGGAACACTATCCTCATGTGCCACCTTCCGGTATCGACGTTGAGCCACTTGTTAATCCTACAGCCTTCGTATGGTTTCACGGCAGTTCCATCATAATCACTACTGCGTCGTATCCTTCTTCTCTGAAGCAAGCAGCGGCAGCCTCAGCAGCCTCGCTCGTCCAGTAACCTTTTCTGAACGCACCTTTTCCGCTCGCGTACCATACATCCACTCTAAACACTCGCTTCTTCATATCTATCTCCTTCGGAGGGCGCCGGCCCGCGGCCGGCCACGGTATAGAATACCACGGATAGCGCCCCGAGCGCCGGGAGCTCCCAGGAGTTCTAGGATCCAATCACGATCTTCCTCGCTGGTCCCGTCCTCGTGAGCTCTACGCGGCCCCGATACGCCGGCGCCTCTTCCTTCGTCCTCCTCCCCCTCCCCCATAGACCCTCGATCCTCTTGGGTTCCAATCACGAATCCGGGCCGACTGCGGGAAGACTCATGGATGCCGGCTCCAATCACGAAACCCAGCCCGAGCGATGGCTTCAGGGACTCGCGCCGCGCGCATCGCGGCTCCAATCACGAATCCGGGCCGAGGCACCACCATTGCTGCTTGAGTTGCGCGCAGCGCGATTCGGCAAGATTCCGCCTGAATCACGAATCCACTCACGAACGAGGGCCCTCGGGATGTCCTCCTGGGGAGCTCCCGGGGCGAGGCGGATCGCCTCGCTTTGCGATGCAAAGCGGATGGTTGGAGGCAAGGCGGGAGCAGGGGAGGGGCATGTGGGGTGGCGCGGAGGGCACCAGGGATGCGCGGACATGGGGGCCCAAGACTGGGCCTCCGCTGGCGCCGGCGGACCTCGCCGCGGAGCTGCTGGGCGCCCGATCGCCCGGGACGATCCCCGCGGGATCCGCGTGGATCCGGGCCTATCTTTCGGTAGTGTCAACTCCTTGACACCTGTCAAGGTTTTGACACCGGGTGTCAAACATTTGACACGCAAGTGGTCTTACCACTTGCATACGCCGGAACGTTTAGTGGTCTTACCACTATACGCCGCCATGCATACGTGGTTTCAAGTGGTATGCATACGGTCTACCGTGGTCAAACCACTGTATGCACGGTTATGCACTGGTATGCATACGTACCAGCCGACCACGGCGAGGCAGTCGACCACGGCGAGGCAGCCGACCACGGCGAGGCGGGTACGGTCGGCCGAGCGTATACGGCCGGCTTATACGTACAGTGCTTAATCACTTTTGCTTATGGGAAAATCTCCATTTTATTGGAGAACGACGAACGCAGGCACTGTAAGGGTAAGACAAGGGTAAACACCCCGCGTCGTTCCTAGAGGCCTTAAAACGCGTTTTAAAGGCATCGACGTGCATAGTATCGGACGACAGTACGCAGAGACGTATGCACGGCGAGACGGCGAGACATAGAGACGCAGAGGACGCAGAGACATAGAGACGCAGAGACGTATGCACGGCGAGACGCAGAGAAACGCCTACGCGCCGTAGGCGTAAAATAAAGTGTTGACAGCATACGGCCGTTTAGTGGTACCTTTGTCTGGTCGACGGCGGTACCGGGTCGGCCGGCTCTTTCAAAACTCAATACGGCGCGGCGCTAGGGACTAAACCGGCGCGCGCGCCTTGCGCCTTAGAAGCGGGTCGGCACAGCATGACAGTCTAAGGTGTTTACGCAACGGCAGGCTAACGGCCTGCACACGTTAGCCTTGCCTCAATCACTGTGCAGATAGACAGAGGTTAGACAATGGCATTCGTTGCAACTCTTCTTACGCTGGCTTACATCAAGGCCGGCGTAACGCGCATCCTTGACACTTGCGTCTCGCTCATCGGGGCAGACGGCAAGGGCGAGGCTGCAAACTATGACCGCGAACCACGTGCGTTCGTGTTGACCACGGTTGAGCCTAACGGCGAGACAACGTGGTCGGGGGACAAGTGTGGCGCGCGTGACACTGTGGTTCGTGTCTATGCCGCTGCACTGACGGACACCAAGTGGCACGTCTACATTGGTGCCAAGTGGCAAGGCGGACGGGCCGACCGTGCATGTGGCGGCGGACCTGTCGAGTGCAACTCACGCGAGGCGGCCGAGTTGCTACTTACGACAACGGTGCTAGAGCTTGCTACTGGCAAGTTCACCGGGCCGCTGTCGTCTCGCCTCCCTCGCGTGTTTCACGGTCGCAAGCTGGTCGAACGTCCAGACCAGCATGCCAAAGGTGGCAAGGCCGGCACTGTTGTTTCCAAGGTGACGGACGAGGCTACCGCCGCCATGGTGGCGGCACTCAAAGCGGCTGAGGCGGAGAACGCGCCTAAGCCGGCCGACAAGGCGAAGGCCTAAGCAGTAGGCTAGGGCAGCCCGTAGCGACACGCTACGGGCTGCCCTACGCTCTACCTACGCTCATGCAAAGCATCACAGAAGAGCGCGCACGCGCTATTGCACAGGCCAATGTAACAGGCATCCTGACTTATGGTGCCGACTACGCTGGGACTGTGCGCGACCATTTACTACCTACGCTAGACGACGCGGGAGTCTGGCTACTGTGTGACGCTATACGTAACGTCACAAGCTACCCTGAGCACGTCCCAACCGTTGACACTATGTCAACGGAAGGCGCGCGAGACTGGGTAGATGGCTGGCTGGCTTAGACGCTAGCCTGTAGTACCAGCCGGGCGCATAGTGCGCCCGGCTTTCGTTGGGAGATAAACAGACATGAACGGACTGCAAGAGGCGGCTGGAATCCTGCTAGTGACGATGGCTGTTATGCCGTTGCTGGCGTTGCTGTTGTCCTACATGGACTACCGCAGCACGACAAAGGGCCGACGCGCGCGCGAGGCTCGCATGCACGTCGAAGCACAAGAGGCACAAGAGGCGGCTACGCTGGCGGCAATGGCCCTGCACACAATGCGGACGGACAACGAATGCCGGCAGTACCTTGATGCGATTCTAAGCGGCAAGGGGCTTTCGTGGCTGGACGCATCACGCGCGCGACGCGCGCTAGATGTCAGGCTAGACGCACGGCGGGAGATACAGGCAAGGCTAGACGCGCGGCTTAAGTCGCGCGCGTAAGTGGTAAACAGTGGTTAGACTGGACATCTTACCACTGCTTACCACTTGTCGGTTGCGTATGCACAGTGGTTAGACCACTAGCCCACTGTCACCGGCCGGTGACATGTCACCCACGGGTGACACCGCGCGGCCGGCCGGCTCCGGCGGGCCGCGGCCGCCAGCGGCGGCGGGGCGGAGCTGCCCGCGTTAGGCATCCCATTTTAAAGAGGATCGTTACACGCGCATCGCTCCAAAATTTCCCTCCGAGTATTACGCGTCCCGTTACACGAATCTCCCACCCTGGGCCGCGATTTCCGTTACATCTTTGTGAAATAAACCTCCTACGGAGCGTTTTAAGCGCTCCACGCCCCTAGCCCTTACCTACCTATTACCTGGGAGCGAAAGTGCCTTAAAACGCTTCCTAAATACACGCACGCGCACGCTACGCGCACGCGCGCATGTGCTATAATGGCCGTGTGCGTACCACTACCTTCGAACGTCTCCATGAACGATTCTGGCAAAAAGTAGATAAGACAGATTCTTGCTGGATTTGGACAGCTGGTAAATACACAAACGGATATGGATCTTTTGGCGTTGGTGAGAATCATTGGTATGCCCATCGTTTCTCATGGACTATTAGTAATGGTTCAATTCCAGAAGGAAAATATGTTTGTCATCACTGTGATGTTCGAGCCTGTGTAAATCCTGATCATTTATTTCTTGGAACTGCAAAAGAAAATTATCAAGATGCCTCTAGAAAAGATAGATTATGTACAAAGAAATTTCTAACTAATGAAGAAGACTTGGAGATCTTTCAAAGTTCTTTATCAGACGAAGAACTCGCTAAAATCTATGTAGTTTCTCCTAGAGTGATTCGTAACACAAGAATACGCCTTTCTAATATTTACCCTATATTTGGCGCTTGACACGCTCCCGGCTAGTGTGCTATAGTCGGTTATTCTCTTCCGCCCAGGAGGGTAATTATCATGCGCCCCGTTTACGACGACGACGATCTCCTCGATGTGCCGCCAGGATACATCTCTGGTCCCTCGAAAGCGGATCTCGTAGATTCTGCAGCGAAGTTTGCGGCAGAGATCCTGGAAGATCCCCAGTACCTGGAGAAGCTGAAGGCGCGCGCCTTTGCAGGTGCCCTTCCGCCGGCAATCGAGCAGATGTTGTGGGCGTATAGATTTGGGAAGCCCATGGAGATGTCCAAGATCAAGCAGGGGCCGAGTGATTCGCAGCTGCTGGCGGACATGTCCCTCGAAGATCTGACCGCCTTGGCGAGGAAGAACGCGGAAGACGCGAGTCTCCTCCTCGAAGCGAAGATGCACAAGATGGGCATTGCTCCCATCCGCGGGCACTTGCAGTAAGAGCTCAGGTGGATCGCGCCGTAGGTGCGGTTCATTCTGTTACAGTGAGCGTGTGAGCGAATGCGTGAGCGGGTAGTACCTTTCTTTTCTAGCTCACACGCATGTGTCAACCATTTCCTCGAAGGACTATTTAGCTAGAACTCTCTCCCAGCAGTCGGCAATTACGGCCGAGCTGCGGCGGAGGAGATATGCCCTCGATCCGGTGCTCTGGGCGCGAGAGGTTCTCGGGGATACGCTCTGGTCCCAACAGATGCGTATCATGGAGTCTGTTCGAGACCACCGCAAGACCGCCGTCCGCTCCTGCCACGAAATCGGAAAAAGTTTTATTGCTGCCGAAGTGATTGGATGGTTCATCGCAACGCGCAGAATTGGCGATGCGTTTGTAGTGACATCTGCGCCTACGGCGAAACAGGTGGCGGCCATCTTGTGGCGCGAAATCGGCCGCGTACACGGACGTGGCGATCTTCCTGGGCGGGTGACTGCCACGGAGTGGAAAGCCGTTCCCGTGCTGCCGGATGGTCGCCCCGGTAAAGAGGAACTAGTTGGGTTCGGCCGCAAGCCAGACGACTATGACATGACAGCCTTCCAGGGGATTCATGCTCCTGAAGTGCTTGTCGTGTTTGATGAGGCGGATGGTATGCCGCCTGAGCTCTGGGAAGCGGCCGACTCGCTGATGGCGAATGACGACTCTAAGATGTTGGTCATCGGCAACCCGGATAACCCGCAGTCACAGTTCCGCGAGGTCTGTAAGCCGGGCTCCGGGTTCAACACGATTGGAGTCAGTGCATTTGATTCGCCCAACTTCACCGGTGAACCAATGCCAGAGCGCGTCCGGAAGCAGCTTATCGGACCACTCTATGTCGAGGAGAAGAGACGAAAGTGGGCTCCTCGATGGACCTGGACAGATGACGGCTCCCGGGTCGTATGCCCCGAAGGAGTCGATCCTCTCGACACGAATCCCTACTGGCAAAGCAAGATCCTAGGACAGTTTCCCGAACGGGCGGACGCCGACGGGCTGATTCCGGAGGTGTGGATTGCACAAGCCCGAGCCAGAAATCTTCCAGCTCACGGCCCCTATCAACTTGGGGTTGATGTCGGCGGTGGTGGCGACGCCTCCACCATCGGATTACGTAACGGCGTTCAGTTTAAAATCCTGCACGAAGATCACAACCCAGACACGATGGCAACAACCGGACGGGTCGTGGACTACCTCGCCAAGACAAATAGCGACTGTGCCAAGGTAGACGTGATCGGTATCGGGCGGGGCGTGGTGGATAGAGGCCTCGAACTGGAACTGCCGTTCATCGGGATTAACGTTGGTGAAAGACCGTCAGAGCCGGAACGGTTTGCGAACCTTCGGGCGGAATACTACTGGAAGCTCCGCGAACGGTTTGAGTCGGGCCAAATCGTCATGGAAGAAGACGATGAAGACACCGCGGCCGAACTGGTGGAGCTGAAGTACAAACGGCTCAGCAATGGAAAGATAGAAATTGAAAGCAAGCAGCAGATGAAGAATCGCGGCGTGCCGAGCCCCAATCGGGCCGAGGCCATGATGCTGGCGTTCGCCGAGCCGAAAAAGGTGGTTGGCGGAGTGCTTGCTGGAGTGTGCACATGGTAAGGGATTCCTCCGGGGATAGCATCTCGATGGGCGCGCTGCGCGTGCTTGGCACCGTGCTGAACCGAATGGGGCTGCGCGGGCTGGGAAAAACGTTCGACGGGATGCGGGACATGACTCAGGCCCTCGGCTACAAGAAAGATCTTGGTAGCGAGGACTACGCGGCGCGTTACGCGCGCAACGGAGTGAGTAATCGGCTTGTGAACATCTTCCCCAAGGCCACCTGGGCAGCCGGTTGTGAAGTTATAGAGATAGAAGACCCGTTCAAAATCACTCCGTTTGAACAAGAAATGATCGATTTGGATGAAAAAGTCCACTTCTGGAACGCATTTCTCCGTGCGGACGTGCTTGCGGGACTTGATCGGTACAGCGTGATCGTGATTGGTGCGCCCGGTGCCATGGATGCTCCCCTACCCGATGGGGCGGGGAGTATTGATGGAATCGGGTATCTTATGCCGTACCGGGAGTCGCATGCCCGGATTCAAATCACCGTGAATGATCCCAAAAATCCGCGCTTTGGACAGGCGGAGATGTACATGATCACGCACGTGCAGGATGGAACAATTGGAACAGCCGCAAACTCCGTAGAACGTCGGGTTCACTGGAGCCGCGTGCTGCACATTGTCCACGAACGGCTGGATAGTAACCTGTATGGTCCTCCGGACTTAGAAAACGTCTGGAATTACCTCGATGACCTGGACAAAGTCGTCGGCGGTGGGTCAGAAGCCTTCTGGAAGACCGTATATCAGGGCATGCAGCTGGACATTGATCCGGAAATGGACCTCACGCCAGAGGCCAAAGAGGACATGTCCAGACAGATTGACGAATTTGAAGCGAACCTCCGTCGAGTCTTCAGGACCCGCGGAGTAAAAGCGACGACGCTGGGTGCGTCGGCCACGGATTTCGGGCCTCAGGCGGAGGCGATTATAAATCTGATTTGCGCTACCAAGGGAATCCCAAAACGCATTTTTATGGGTTCCGAGCGCGGCGAACTCGCATCGGCCCAGGACAAAGCCTCCTGGGATGACGAAATTGACGATCGGCGGGAACAGTTTGCGTGGCCGGCGGTCGTGAAGCCGTTCGTGGATCGCCTTATAGAGAAAAATTACCTCAGCAAGCCTGCTAACCCATTTTTCGTACGTTGGCCAGAGCGCAACAAGATGACCGTGCCAGAAAAGGCTGTGGTCGCGCAGCGTCTTGCGTCTCTCAACAAGAATATGGGTGTGGCGGTTGTCGGGCCGGACGACATTCGCGACAAGATTCTTGGATGGGACAAACTGAAGGAAAACGTTCCGGTGCCGATGGATCAGGCACCGGGTCCGCCGCCCGTAAAACGTCCCAACAAGACTCAACGCAGTGAAGGTGATGTCACTGAGGTTCGGTCATGAGCGAATATCGCACTCTTCAGTTCCGCTTTGCGACGGGAGAAATCCGCGCAGCGACTTTCGAGGGAAGGGATCACGTTGTTGTTCCCGTGGTCGCCCTTGTGGAAGGTGTATTGCACGCTGTAAACGCTAAAAACCCGGAATTGGTCCTTGCATCGGAGTTTGGGAAGTTTCCGATGGGCTGGAACGGGGAACCGGTCGTCATGAATCATCCCCAGGCGGAAGATGGGACTATGGTTTCTGCCAATTCTCCGGAAATTCTGGAAAAATGGCAGATTGGTCGCATTTTTGGGACCCGCGTGGATGGCGACAAACTCCGTATGGACGCCTATTTGGACCTTGCACGGGTCGAAATGGTCGGCGCAAAGGCCCAGCGGCTCCTTCAGAGGCTTCAAAATGCCGAACTCGCCGAAGTGTCTGTTGGAGCTTTTATCAGCGCTGAGGGCACTCCGGGCGTTCATAAAGGGCGACCTTACTCCCGAATTTGGAGGCAAATCGTCCCGGATCATCTTGCTTTTCTAGAAGATGGGTATATTGGTGCGTGCAGCAATGAAGCTGGATGTGGCGCCGGGATTTCGCGTGCCGCAATCCACGTAGTCACTGCAGAGGGTTTCACCCTCGAAGGAGTGAACACAGTGAAGCGTACTCTGTTGGAGCGCCTGAAAGATTTGATTGCGGCAGGCGAGCAGGAAGGGGAACCGGTTGCGGAACCGGTTGCAGAGCCAGTTGCCCCGGTGGCCGCTGCCGAATGTGGCTGTGGCGGTAAGAAGGAAACCGTTGTGAGCGCGGAAAGCGCCGAAGGAGGAACAGTGCACAAGAATGCCGAGCGCATTACCGCGCTTATCGCCAACGCCAAGACCCCATGGTCGGAGGCCGATCGTATTCACCTCGAATCGAAGTCTGACGAGCAGCTGGCGACGCTCGAAGCCTTCGGCAAGGAGCCCGAACCCACGAAGGAAGAACCGGTCGTCGCTGCCGCCAAGCCCGCAGAACTCAAGATTGAGGATCTGCCGGAAACATGGCAGCGTCTGATCCGCACCGCTGAAGCGAACGAGAAGGCCACGCGCGCCTCGCTCGTCGAGAAGCTCACCACCGCACAGGAAGCCTTCACCAAGGAAGACCTGGAAGCGATGGGCTACGAGCAGCTCCAGAAACTCGGCAAGGCTGTCCTCAAGATCGCCAACGTCGAAACGGTGGACTTCAGCGCGAACGCGGGTGCTCCTGCGTCAACCCCGAAGGATAGCGACCGTTACGCTGACGACGCGCCGGATCTCGGTGCGATGTTCCGTCCCGCTCGCAAGATTTCGTAACCAGCTTTCAAGGAGAGGAGATAGGCATGTCGGCTTCCAAGGCGGTCGTCCTTCAGGGCGTCCCAACGTACAACGAGAATGGTGTAGCTAGCGAGAATGGAATCATTCCTGGGATGCTCGTCCAGGGTGTGACCACCATCGCCAAGCACAACGTTGCTGGCGGTGTCGCTGCCCGCACGTTCGCCCTCGAACGTGATGAAATGGGTGATGCGCTGGACGTGGCGTACGTGATTGGCGACGTTGTCAAGGTGGGATCGTTCTCACCCGGTGACGTGGTCAACGCAGTCGTCGCATCTGGTGCGAACATCGCAGCAGGTTCATTCGTCGAAAGCGCCGGCAATGGTGCTGTCCGTGTGTATGCGGCCGGTACACGCATTGGTCGCGCTGTGGAAACTCAGGCAGCTGCCCCAGCAACGCGTCTCGCGATCGAAATCTACTAACCAAATTCAGTCTGAACCGACTGGACTGTACAAGAAGAGGAGAAGACATGAATGCAGTCGTAGAGACTGGCCGCGAGTTCTGGGGCGCTTCCGACGGCAAGTGGGCCGGCGAGCAGATGCTCAAGGCTCTCGAAGCTGGTCGCCCATTGGCAGCCAAGGAGCTTCGCGTCGCTTCTACTCTCCGCAAGGATGAGTGGAAGGTGTTCGACGAGGCTCTCGTCGAGGAAGTTCACTTGCGTCTCCGTGGTGTCGCCGATCTGTACGGGGCGGGCCTCACGAAGAGCATCAGTGGCGGACTCGGAAAGACGGTCTACGAGTACGAGAAGATGTCCGACATGACGCCTGCCATCGTGTCGATGGACGGCAACGTGCGTTCGGACAACGATCGCGTGGACTTCAGCCGGGCTGGCATTCCGCTGCCCATCACCCACAAGGACTTCAACCTCAACCTGCGGACGCTTCAGGCCTCCCGCAGCGGCGGTGAAGGCCTCGATACCGTTCAACTTCGTGTCTGCGGGCGTCTCATTGCTGAGAAGCTCGAAGACATGCTGTTCAACGGTTCTACCAAGATCTACCAGGGCCTTCCGATCTACGGGTACACGACGTTCCCGCAGCGGAACAAGCTCGCCTTCGGTACGGGCGGCGCGTGGTCCTCGGGTAGCAAGACCGGTGAGCAGAAGCTCAACGACGTCCTTGCGATGATCGCTGCCGCCAACGCCGATCGTATGTACGGACCGTTTGTCCTGTACATCCCGGCGACGGACGCAGTGGCCCTCAACCAGGACTTCAAGACAGCTTCCGACAAGTCGGTTCTGTCCCGCCTCCTGGAGATTCCGGAACTCTCCTCGATCCGCACGAGCGACGTTCTCGCTGCGGACAACCTGCTTCTCGTCCAAATGACGGCGGACAACGTCCAGCTGCTCGTTGGAGAGCCACTGCAGAACATTCAGTGGGACATCAACGGCGGGTTCACCATCGCGTTCAAGAGCTTCACGATCCAGGTACCGCTGATTCGTGCTGACGCCGCCGGCCGTTCCGGTATCGTTCACATGAACGTCACCGGCACGTTGCTTCGTGACTCTGGCGATGAGATTCGCGCAGCGGTTTCGGACCGCAACCTGAACGAGCCCACGATCGAGGTGGACAAGGCTGGTGTGGTCCGGGCGATTATCGCCAACGACGACACTCTGCCGGAGAAGCCGGATCAGGGTCTGCCGGGTGACGGGCGTGAGCGTCGTCCGCGGGTGGACAACGAACTTCCGGAGACTCCGGAGCCGAAGAAGACTGGCGACGCGAAGAAGTAGGTAAATCATGGACTTTGACGCGACAGTCGGCGGGCCAGACTCCACTAGTTTCGTAACCGTTGAAGAGGCGGATGCATACTTCACGGCACACCCGTTTGGAGAAAACTGGTTCGAACTTGATGAGTCGCAGAAAGAGTCCTATCTCATGATGGCTACGCGAACGCTGTCGGCGCAATGCTGGACGGGTCAGGCGAGTTCGCCTGACCAAGCGCTCGCGTGGCCGCGCACGGGGATGTTGGGTACCAATGGGTACCCAATTCCTTCGGACATTATTCCGAGGGAAATCAAGTACATGACGTACGAGCTGGCTTTTCGCACCTACTCTGAAGGATCAACTGGTTCTTCGAGTACCGGTGATCAGGGACTCAAGCGAGTGAAGGCTGGTTCAGTCGAGGTAGAATACTTCAGCCCGGGGAGCATGGAAGGGGCATTCAGTCTCGTACCTTCAGATATCAAGGCGTACGGAAGTGCTTCTTGGTTCTGCACGTCACCGGGTCAGTTTGCTGAATTCGTGGTAATCTAATGGCTGGACTATCTGACGTTCTTCGTAACGGTGTAAAGACGATTTACGGTGTTACGAAGACCGCACAGACCAAGATTACTCTACATCGTTGGCAGGGGCAGGGTTACGACGGAGCGCCGAACTATGCGGCTCCTTTGACACTGACAGCGATCGTTGAATACAAACAAGAAGCCCGGCAGTCGAATACCGGCCAGCTCAGGACTTCTCGCGCGTATATCATCATTTTATCTCCGCTTTCTGCTTTGGGTGCTGCGGAACGTTCGGAACCAATAGATGAAAGAGATTTGATCACACTTCCGAACATGACTACGGGGCCGATCATTGAAACATACGGTGTGATTGACGCCAAGACTCAGTTGCCGTACTGCCACGAAATTTGGATGGGAGATCGTAGAGGAGATAATTAGTGAAGCTGCTATCCATCCTGACAGTTACAAAGGCTGAACCGTATGCTGAGTATTTCCTGAAAAGGATGCAGCAGTTAGCAGTGGCGTCGAACGCTGAACTTGTAATTGCAGGTGATGGAACAGAGGCGATAAATCAACTCAAGCGGTCCGGGTTTGGTGACGAAGACGTACTTGTTTCGGTGAAGTCCGACGGCTATATCGAAAGCGTGTTGGACGCGGCGGTTCGGTGCTGTAGTGGTAAATATATTCTTAGATTAGATGATGACGAAGCTGTTTCTCCGGAGATGTTCAGATGGATAGTCAATCAAAACTTCACGGAAGCGGATCACTGGAAGTTCGCACGGGCTCATTTGTGGCACCACGCAAGCTTGTATATCACAAATGGACCCCTGTGGCCGGATCACCAGACACGATTGAGCGTAAGGAAGAAGTCTGGGGGGCGGACGAGTATACATGCAGGAAGCCCCTTTGGTGGCGGACGTCTGGCTCCGGTAGTTCTTGAGCATTGGAAGTTCCTCGTAAAATCGAGGGAGGAACGACGGGCGATAGCAAATAGATACGATTCTCATGGCATGGGGCTTGGAACGCAGGGTATGCTTTGGTTTAACATACCTGAAGAATCATATGTGAAGATGGAATTGAAAGATATATCTGAAGCGGCTCTCCAGGCGGTAATTGACGCCGAACAGTGGGTGGAAGCGTGAATATTGACCAAGCCTTCGCCTCTGTGAAAAGAACAATGGAGCAATGGCCGAATGAAATTCGTCCGTTTACTCAGTTTCTTGCAGAAAAGAAGCCGGAGAATATTTTAGAAATTGGTGTAAGAAACGGCGGGACTGCTTCTTTGTGGTGCCATGTTGCTTCAGGATTAGTGGTTGGGGTTGATTGGGATCAACGTGATAGTTTGGGACATTCCAATACTATTCAACTTTCGAACGCTATGCTGTCGGATTACCCAAATTATAGATTTGTCTTTGGTGATTCGCACTCGGAAAGTACACGGAAACTCATTGAAAGTTTGGTACCAGAAGTAGATTTCCTGTTCATTGACGGGGACCATAGCTACGAGGGCGTAAAGAAAGATTTTGAGATGTACAGTCCGCTGGTTAAATCAGGCGGGTTGATTGCTTTTCACGATATTGTAGATACAGACCTCATTCGTAGCGCAGGGCACGGAGTTCATATTTTCTGGCGTCAGCTTAAGGGTAAGAAGACAGAATTCTGCATTAACGGTGCTTGGGGCGGAATCGGCGTTTTGGAGACTGAATGATCCAGATTCCTCACTTGGAAACGGACATTACTACTGCCTGCCAGCTCTCCTGCGTGGCGTGCAACCATCACGTTCCCCTGTGGCGGAAAGTTGGACCTAAGCACGCTTCTGTTGAGCAGGTGAAGCGGGATCTGAACCACCTCACTACTATACTACACGCGCACGTGTGGGGAGCGTTGGGTGGGGAGCCTACCCTGAACCCCGACCTCGTAAATATTCTACAGATTGCTCGTCACAGCGGTATTGCTGACAAGCTCGAGGTGTGGACCAATGGTCTCCTACTCCCTCGAATGAGCGAAGCGTTCTGGCGTAGCTTTGATGTGCTAGTCCTGTCAATCTATCCAGGTAAGCACACCGAAGAAAGTCTCAAGTGGATCATGACAAAGTGCGCCACTTCGGGCGTGAAGTTTTCACCCCGTGATGAGACAAAGAATCCAAACTTCCGCACGCTACTCGAGAAGGTTCCCACAGGCTACGAAGAGACAAAGCGAAAATATGCTGGTTGTTTCTTTCGGCAGTTTTCGCGTGTTGCGAACTGGGGATACTTTTATACATGTTGCTGTGCTCCCCATATGTCTACGCTCGTGCAGGGAAAAGCGGAAAATCCGGACGGGATTAAAATAGAAGGACTGACTGAAGAAGCGCTGTATGCGTATCTGGCAGACCCAGAGCCGCTTTCAGCATGTACAACTTGCGCCGGTCGGGATACTGCGATCAGTATTCCCTGGCGAGAGGAGCGGGATCCAATTAAATGGTTGCGCGCGAGCGCCGGGAGCGTGGCATGAAAGTATTTCTGAAGACTCAGTATCAGCTCAGCATAGCGATGGACCGCATTGTATCGAACTTGATTCGTTACAAGTCCAGCAAAGTGACGATTGTCAACTCCCCAGAAGAATCAGATCTGGCTGTTCTGCACGTAATTGGATATGAAGAGACTGCGCAGAGCATCCGTCGACTCACGGCGCTTGGTAAGAAATACGCAATGATTCAGTATTGCCTGCGTTCTACTGAGGCACAGAGCGCGCAGGAGTGGATTCCATTGTGGACAGAAGCGGCCTTTGTTTGGTCGTACTACGATTTGCCGAAACTGTGCAAGGAAGAGGGTCTGGAGTTCCCGGACACACCGTTCTTGTTTGCACCACTTGGTGTCGATACACAGGTGTTTTCCCAGGGACTTAGTCTTGCCAAGTATCCACACAAGGTTCTCACAACGGGAACAGTCGCGCCAAGTGAGTGCATCGATCTTGTAAATGCGGCGTGTGCTCAGGTAGACACTCGAATGGGTGCCCACATGCACGTGGGAATCCTGACAGAAACTACCGAAGAATTCAACGGCTCAATTGTCCACTACGAGCATGAAATACCCGATAACAGACTCGCCCAGCTTTACCGACAGACAGAATATGTATGCGGACTACGTCGAGTCGAGGGGTTCGAACTCCCAGCAGCAGAGGGACTTCTTTGTGGGACAATTCCTATTCTTTTTGACAAGCCTCACTATCGGGATTGGTTTGGCGACTTTGGTGCTTTGTTCATCAAAGAAGGCACTGATGACGAAATCATTCAGAGTCTTGTAGAAATTTTCCAGAAGCCAAAATCACATTGGCCGCCGAGAGACATCGAGGGTGCCAAGAAGCAGTTCGATTGGCAGCACATTTGTGAAACGTTCTGGGAATTTGCTAACGAATTGGTTCCTGTTGATGCATCAACGTCAAATGTCCAGGTTAGTAAGTCCACGCGTCGACTTCTCTGGATTGGTGATGCTGTTGTTTCTACTGGTTTTGCGAAGTGTACACACCACATCCTCGAAACTGTCCGGCACGAGTGGGATACCTATGTTCTTGGGTTGAACTATTTCGGTGACCCACATCAGTACCCGTATCCGATTTTCCCCTGTATTCGTGGCACACGAGGTGACATTTTTGGTCTCTCTCGTATTAAATCACTTATAGATTCAATTCGCCCTGAACTTGTGATAGTACAGAATGATCCATGGAACTTTCCAGAGTACATGAAAGCCATTGGAAACGTGCCCACCGTTGGTGTTGTTGCGGTAGATGGCAAAAATTGTCGTGGAGAAGGACTAAATGGTCTTCTTCATGCGATTTTCTGGACAGACTTTGGCGCGAAAGAGGCAGCACTCGGTGGCTACCGTGGATCGTCTACGGTAATTCCGCTAGGAGTAGATAGAGAGATTTTCAAGCCTATCCGTAAAGAACTTGCCCGTCAATCCATGGGTTTGCCCCAGAAGCAGTCAAAAGGTTTTATTGTTGGAAATATCAACCGAAATCAGGCTCGGAAACGGCTGGACCTGACGATTCAGTACTTCTGCGAGTGGGTCAAGACCTATCGGGTTGACGACGCATATCTGTATCTGCACATTGCCCCTACTGCTGATGTAGGGTACGACGCTTCACAGTTGATGCGGTATTACGGATTGACAGGTCGCCTGATTCTCGCGGAACCTGATCCAGGGTTTGGCATTGCCGAGACGGCGCTCCCGTTTGTCTATAACAGTTTCGATGTCCAGGTCACGACTACTCAGGGCGAAGGCTTTGGACTGACCACCCTCGAAGGTATGGCCTGCGGTATTCCGCAAATTCTTCCTAACTGGTCAGCACTTGGTGATTTGTTTTCTGATAGCTGTAATATGGTTTCTTGCCCCACTACAGCTTGCACGCCGAACAATATCAATGCGGTTGGCGGTGTGCCGGATAAAGATGAATTCATTGGGGCTTTGAACAGTTTGTACAGCAACGAACAGTACCGATCGAATCGTAGTGAACAGGTGCTTCAGAAAGCTTCTGAGGCGCGATTCGTTTGGAAGAGCGTTGGAGACAAATACATCGAAGCTCTTGAGAATGTTTTTGCGCCGAAAGTGATGGTGAGTTCAAATGGCCTTTAGAGTTACCATCAAGGGCGTTGAACAAATGAAGGGTCGTCTCAACCTTATGGGCTTAAAATTGGAGGGAAACCTTCAGAATGCTCTGATGGAAGAGATGAAGACAGAACAGGAAGAAGTAATTCGTAGAATTCCAAAAGACACACGTGCTTTGTCACAGTCTACGGAACTGTTCGAGGGAGTAAGAAAAGGTAGTCCTAATCGGAAGGGCATAGTTGCCGCCACGATTACTGTTGGTAATGACCTAACAAATCCGAAAACAGGTCGTAGAACAGCCGATTATGCAATTCAGGTGCATGAAGATTTGGAAGCACACCATAATGAGGGGCAAGCGAAATTTCTTGAGAGTACGCTCAAGGAAGCTGCTCCGTATATGGCTGATCGTGTAATTCGGCGGTTGGATAAGAAGCTAGGCTAATATGTCATCCACCGATTATCTAAAGATATTCGCACAGCGGCCCTTTGAATTGGGCCTGGATGACAATCACCGTATCCGAATTGTGTTCAATATTCGGGTAGAAAAAGTACCATCGGATACGTTCGCCCAGGAAATTCTGTCCATGCTTGTTACGGCTGGTGTTGGGACTCTGGGAACTAACCTGTTTCTAAGTTCCTCTGTGACCTTGCCGACTGGTGACGGTCCATATCTGTCGGTCATCGAGACCCCAGGGAGGGAGGGCTCCTACATTCAGAACCAAGGTGCTCCTGCGTATGATCATCCTTCTGCTCAAATTGTTTGTAGAGCGAGGGCCAGGGGTCCTGCCTTTGCCATGGCGACTGCAGCGTACAACGCTCTCAAAGGCGTTGTGAATCAAACTGTCACCTTTTAGGAGGTAACATGTCCGAGGGAATGTCGGCACAGGGAACACTCATCGCGGTCAGTCATGACCCCAAGTGGCCCATTATCAACCCGAGCGGTGGGGTTGCTGCGTTCACAAATATCGGCGAGTTGCGCGAGATCACCGCTCCGGCGCTCACGCGTAACACGATCGAACTGACGAACCACAACAACGCAGACGACGAATACATTGTTGGTATTCGCCGTCACGGGGACATGACGTTCAACGTCAACTTCGTGCCTCGTAATTCTACCATCGATCACCTGACGGGCCTTCAGCAGAAGTGGTTCACAGGTAGTCGTAACATCTACAAGCTGACCTATCCCGACGGAACGGCGTGGATGTTCAGCGGGTTCATCACGAACTTCGGTGTATCGGCCCCGGTCGATGATCGTCTGTCGGCTGACGTGACGATTCGACCCACCGGAAGGCACGACTGGATCGTTGGCACGCCAAATCCGCCAACCCTTCTCGATTTCGAGTCGATGACGTCCTTGTCTCCGGACAAGGACAAGGACAGGGACCTCGGTGAGCGGTCCCGTCCGATTGCGCCGTAAGTAGTTCGTTGGCTGAGTGCGGGGAGGGGAACGGTGATTCCCCTCCCTCGAAAGGAACAGGATAGGGAGAATACAATGAGCGAGAATGGCAAGCGTTACCTGACTGCAGAACAGATCCTCGAGATGGACGATCTCAACACGATGGACGTTGAGGTCCCTGAGTGGCCGGTCGACGGCGAACCGGGCGTTATTCGCCTCAAGACATTGACTGCACGGGAAGCCCTCACTTTCCAGAAGCAGATGCAAACATCCGCAAAGGCACGCGAAGATGCGATGGTCGCAATCGTGGTGCTCTCCGCTGTGGATGGTGGTGGAAACCGCCTTTTCAATTCCAAGCAGGTTGAGTTGCTGCGAGACAAGAGTGTGAAGGTATTCACTCGTCTTCAGACTGCCGCCATGGAGTTGAATGGATTCTCCACGCCGAAGAAGGATGAAGAACTAAAAAACGTCTAGCGCGTGGAACCATGCGTAGGTTCGCCTACGATTTGGCTCTGCGCCTTGGGCGCGTAAACGTCGACGAAATGCTCGACGAAATATCGTGGAATCAGTTCGAGGAGTGGATGGTGTATGATAGTCTTACACCATTCACTTCTGACCGTGACGAATATCGATTCGCAAGTATTGTTTCGATGTTGGCAAACATAAACCGTGATTCAAAGAAGCAAAAAGATCCCTGGCCAATAGATCAGTTTGTATTACGGTTTGGTGATATGCCAGAAGCAGCTTCGTTGAAGAAAAAGCAGACTGCTGAAGAACAAAAGCGAATTGGTAGGGAGTATTTCCTAATGTTTGGTGGGGGCGGGGAATAAATGGGTACTATTGTCCTAGGAACACTCCAGTTTGTCAATCAGGCTTCGCCACAGATTATGGCTGTGGCGAACTCGTTGGATACACTTGGAGCTGCAGCTCGTAGTCTTGGGATGCAGTTGATTGTCTTAGGAGGTACTCTTTACCGTTCTCTAACTGTTCCTTTGATGGGACTTGTTAAAATCGGGATAGATTTTGAACATCAGTTTGCCAATGTTGTCAAGACAGTTCAGGGCTTTGGCTATGTAGATGCTTTTGGTAAACTGAATATTCAGGCGAAGGCATTTCAGGATCAACTTCGTGAGATGGCAACAAGATTGCCATTTACGCACAAGCAGCTCACAGAGATTGCAGCATTTGGCGGACAGTTCGGCGTACATAAGCGGGATCTAGCAGATTTTACCGAAACAGTTGCCAAACTTGGTACTACGATTGATGGCATCGAAGTTGAGACTGCTGCAAAAGCTCTGGCCCAGATCAAGAACATTACAGGTGATGCTTCCAAAGGCTACGGAAAACTAGCGGCAACTCTCGTCGATCTTGGCAACAAGGGTATCTCTACCGAGGGTACTATCCTCGAAATTACCCGACGTATGTCAGGTGCTGGTGCAGTTGCTAAGATGTCTTCGTCTCAGATGTTTGGTTGGTCAGCTGCAGTTGCAAATCTTGGTCATCGTTCAGAGCTTGGCGGTAATGCGATTGCAAATACCATCCTGAAAGTTTCGCGTTCTGTTGCAGAGGGTGGAGATAAACTTGCTGCACTTGCCAGAATTTCAGGAAAATCTGCAAAACAGTTTGCAGAAGATTGGGGTAAAGATGCATCAGCTGCATTGAATCAGTTGCTTACCAGAATTTCCACGATGTCGAAGACTAAAATCCCTTCGGCAATTTCAGAATTGTTCGGTACATCCGTTCGTCAGAATCAGGTGTTGTTGACTCTTGTCAACACGATGGATGATTTGAACAAGACTCTTGGAGATTCAGAAACTGCCTATAAAAAAGGCACAGCAATGGAGGACGAGTTTGCGAAGAAGGCAATAACCCTCCAGAATCAGTTAGCAGTTTTGCAGAATCGTGTACGTGATGTAGCAATTACGATAGCACAGCCTTTCATGGATGCGCTTCGTGGTGTTATTATTTGGTTGGACCCATTCTTTAAGCATATCGAAAGTCTTGCGAAAAGTTTTTCTGAATTAGATAAAAGTGCACAACGGATTATTGTAACATTTGCAGTACTTGGCGGAGTTGGAATTCCAACTCTAATAATTGCTGTTGGTGGACTTTTGTGGGTTTTCGGTTCACTTGTTGGAATTCTTGCTCAGGTTGGCATAGCAATTGCAACTATTGGAGGTTCAGCAGCTACAGCTTCTCTTCTAGGCTGGCTTACTGCATCTTCTGCTGCGATTGGTGCTTTTGTAGTGAGTGCTTCGACTCTTGTAGGTGTGGTTTTGTTGGTTATAGGAACATTGTACGCTCTTACAAAAGCTAGAGACGCTGCTTTTGATAGTTGGGTTGCTCCACAAATTATACAGATGGCTCAGGATTTTGGAGTTCTTTCTAAAGAAGTAAAGACGTTTGCATCTGCTGAAGAAGAAGCGGCATATAAATCAGAACAATTGGGTTTGGCGTATTATGGTCTTCGGCAGAAAGTTATTGATTTTGGTGTGGAGCAGGGTATCATTGGTGATAAAACTCAGGACATGATCACCAATTGGGATTCGTTGTATTCCAAGTTTGGTAGTGTTTCAAAAATCCTAGATATACTTAGAAGGCAATTTATTGACTTCTCCAAGGATGTAGCTCCTCCTGACTGGTTAATGATGATATTGACTGGAGGAGCTGGGGCATGGACTCTCAATGCTATAATGAATGCAAATACGAGACGTAACTATGTTCCACCTGCTGGAGCTAATATTGCTCCAAAGGGCTTCAGACTTCCGGCTGAAGATGAAAAAGAACTTGGCGCTTTAATTCCATTTCCAGAAACAATAGGCCGTCTTCCAAGAATGGGTTTTGGAGGAATGGCCTATAGTGATGTATTTAGCAAGGTCAATAAGGACTTAGCTCTAACAAATCTGTTGATGTCTAAGAATCAGGTTATTCAGAGTGACCTGAATGCCATGTTGTTGGAGGAAACTCCATATGAAAGAATGGCAAAAGATGCAAAAGCTGCTTCTGAAGCAGCTAGAAAAGAGGCTGAAGCTTTAAAGAAGTTGATGGAAAATTTCGAGTTCTATCAGGATATGCACAAAATGATTGGACTTGAAGATTACATGAAGTTCAATCGAATGACCATTGCTCTTCAGGATCTTACTTCAAAAGGAATTAAGCCGGGCGCAGCATTCTTTAGAGAATACGGCGATACTGCTGTTAAAGCGGCTGATTATATCACAGCAACTGGTGGAACAATTTCTAAAGAAATGAAAGGCATTATTGCTGGATCTGAAGAAAATATAAAGAAACTGAATGAAATATTTTTGGAGATGGCAGATCCGAAAAAGTTTAGCACAAAACTTCAGGAATTCGGACTTAGCATATATGAATTCAAACAGGAATTGGATGATCTTCAGTTCGAGCAGTGGGTTGAACGTCAGACTAACGCAACAGTTCAAGCAATTGCAAAGTGGGAACATGGCTTAAAGGATCTGAAAGAAAAGGTAGATATTAAGCCATCAAATGTTTCAATTGAATTGTGGGAAAGATACGTAGCTACATTAAATCAGATAGAAGTTGGAAAACTTGCGCGTATTGTCCGCGAGTCGGACGAACTGCGTAAGGTGTATGTTCTCTTCTCTAAGCTTCCTGGTGGCGGGTTTGGAATCAAAGCTATTGAAGATTTCTTGAACTTGATGGGTGGTGGTAAGGCGAAAGGTGGGGAAGATGATCCTACAAAGAAAATACAGACTGGTATAGAAAAAGTTCACAAACTTGTTAAAGATACTGCTCAGGCATTTAGTAAGCTCAAGAGTATTATGGGAGATACTTGGAATCAGGACTCTCTCATTGCATATATTGCTGAACTTGCTAATGTTGCCAATGTAGCTGGTGAGATTGGGGAACAGTTCGAGGTAAGTTTGAAATTGTTCAAGGATGCTATATCGGAAGCGGGAGAAAATAAAGGAAAGGATCCAGCTTCTGCGATTGCTGCTGCGATAGGAATGGTCATGGCTGCTGTTCAGGCATATGCGTTATTGCAAACAGCCACAGATAAAGCGAGTAAAGCCCAGCGTGTTCTTGGTGGTGCGATGGCTGGAGCAATGCTTGGCGCCTCGATTGGTGGACGTGCTGGTATCTACGGAGCAATTGCTGGTTTCGTAGTTGGTGCATTTGTTGGTGCGTTCCGAAAGGTACCGTGGGCTGAAATCGGTCAGCGAGTTGGACACGACTTTGGCGTTGCGATTTCTGATTCTCTAGCCAAGACAATTAAAGCTGACGCTGATAAGATATTTGGAGGAGATTGGCAATCAGCTGCAATTTACCACCTGAAAGAGATTATTGACGCGGCTGGCGGAATTAACAATATAAACTTCGATCAATTGCTCCGAAATCTTCGTGACGCCTTTGTCATGTTGGATCAGGGGCGAATGACTGCTGGGCAAGTACAGAAGATTCTTGATGATACGTTTGATCAGTTCTTAGCAGAGGGAACTGATGCTCTTGGCTTTGTTAGTACAAAACTTCTAGAAATTGTTGATCTGTCCCTTAGATTTGGAATTGAATCTAAAAAGATCAAGGAGTTCTTCAAGGCACAGGGTGACAGTCTCATTGATGCCATAAACGTTATGGGCAAAATGATGCCCAAACAAGATGCCTGGATGGCTCTTGGTGACACGATTGATTCGGCGAGAAAGGCTATCGAGGAACTGAATAAGACTCCACTCGGAGAACGTGATGCCGATTGGACGAAGGACATGGCAAAGGAGACAGAGAAGCTCAACAAGGCACTTGCTGAACAGCAGGTGGAAGCTGCTGGTGCCGCGACCCAGATGGAAAATCTTGGTCTCACAATTGCCGGTACGTTCTTTGCCGCGATCGCCGCCGGCAGGACGTTTAATCAGGCGATGCGTGACGCCAAGGATGGCCTCGATAGCTTCTTTGGAGCGATGAAAGCTCTTGGCCTTTCATCCAGTGACCCTCTATTAAAGCTCCTCGAAATTCAGTGGAAGGTCCAGCAGGCGATTCCGAATACTATCGCTGGAGTTGACGCCCTCGGTCAGAGCATCGTTGGCTTGTTCAACATGAAGCTTCTGACGCCGGACATTTTCTCCTCAATTCAGAAGACGGCGTATGATGCGTACGTAGCGATTCAGGGTCAGGTTGCTGCAGTTGGTGGCACGACGAGGGATGCACTTATCCCGATGCAGGCGTACCTGCAGCAGGCTGCGAAAGCTGCCAAGGATCTGAATATCCCGCTCGACGAAACTACTCAGATGATGATCGACCAGTCGATTGAACTGGGTATCTGGAAAGAACTTGGCCCGTCGGCGATGGAGGCACTGACCTCTGCATTGAATACGCTGATTACCCGGTTGGACGTTCTGATTACGCAGTTGATAGATATGCCGGAAGCACCTAATCCGTTTAGAAATTGGACCGTGCCGCCGGTTCCTGATCCGGAAAATCCGAATGCGCCGATGCCTCCAGGCGGAAATCGCAAGGGGCCACCTGAAGAATTTGCTGGCGGAACAATCGGTAGTGGTAGTTGGTTCGGTAATTTCGGCGCTGGAACAAATGCTATCCTGCACGGTAGTGAAGCAGTAATCACTCCCGGTCAGGCGGTGCCATTCGCAGCGAGTATTCTCGGACAGGACATGTTCGCCGGTTCGAGTGCGTCTTCTGGCGGTCCAATTCCCGTAACGCTTCTGGTGAAGAATCACCGGGTGCTCACTGAGGTTGTCCTCGAAGATGCGGACAGCTTCCTCGCGTCACGGGGTGTCCGTCGGTGAGCAACGTAGTAATGACCATCAATGGGGTGGACATGTCGGATGTTCTTCTCCGGCGTGGCGCATGGTCGTTAAATAAACGATGGTCAGTGGAGACGTTCAAATTCACCGTTCGTAACTATATCTTTGGACCTACCGCGTACCGTGTGCCGATTGGTGCTGATGTAGTATTGCACTATCGTGGTGACTTGATGTTTGGTGGACAGGTTCAAAGTATCGAGGAGTACCGTGCTGGCGATGAAGGTCCTATCTTTATAGATGTCAATTGTATCTGCTACGACCTTATTGCACATCAGGTAATTCTCACAGGAGAAACAGCTCCGGGAACTGTCCATGATATTGCGTATCAGTTCTTTTTGAAACATCTAGCGCCGAAAGGTTGTACGTGGATCGGTCCAGGGCCGGGGTTTCCGTCGCCAACAATCCCCAAGATGACGTTTATTCGCGCGTCACTTGGTGAGATTTTCAACAGGATGACCAAGCTCTCGAATCTTCCGTGGCGTATCAACGGCGATAAATGGTTTGCTTTTGTAGGAACAACGCTGCCGCTTCCGATGGATCCGATGAGAACTGATCATTTTCTTGCAGGAGTAAAGATAGATCAGGAATACCACGAATACGGCTTGCGGCTCATTATGCAAACGGGCGGTACGGGTGAAGCGAAGCACTCGGAAACTCACACGGCTAATGGGGTAAAGAAATATTTCCAGGTAAATGTCGAACCGCGGCCTGATGAAGTAAAGGAAGAGGAAGGCGTTGAAACTACGACCACATATATTCCAACGCAATTTCAGCTTAATGGTGTAGATACACCATTCAATGGAAGTCCGTGGAACTGGGACCGAACAGAGCACATTGCGTGGACAAGTGGCACGGCTCCTGTTGCTGGTACTACGCTGAAGTTCTCATTTGATATTTCCTTTCCGGCGGTAGTTCGCGTCTGGACTCCTTCGCTTTTACTTGCCGACGGACAAATGAATGCAGCTACTCGGATAGATAAACTCCTCGACGTGAGCCACTTAACGGATGTAGCTGAAACGGCTGCGTGGGGCAATATAGAAATAGTTCGTGCTGGACTTACTCCTCGGAAGCTTAAAGGTTCGACGACAATCCGGGGTCACTACCCGTACTTAACGGGACGATTGGCACTTCCGGAACACAACGTTGATGCAAACTTTTTGCTAGAAAACGTAGCTATTCGTGATAGTGATGGCGACCCAAATATCTTCGAGCATTTAATTTATGATCTCGAGTTTATCGAGGGAGACCGTGCTGGGAGACAATGGGAAGACCTCTTTACTGAGATGGGTGGTCGCGGTACTCAGGGCGGTAGCGTTGAGATCCGCGGCACGGGTGGTGCAGTTAACCCATCGACTCCTGGCGGGTCTGGCGGAACTGGAGGCGGAGGCGGCGGTGTGGGACTCCCGGCCGGATTTACGTTCCAACTCGGTGGAGATAACAACGAATACGTTGTTTTAGATACGACGTTCCGGGATATCCCTGAATTGTTGCCAAATATGTTCGGCGGTCCGGATATGGGCACCACCTGGACTTTCAAAGCATTTGCGTATATCCTAGGCTCTGCAGGACCAATCGTAGAAATAGAATTGTACGCCGGTTCACGAATTGCTATTGGCACGATTACCACCACAGGAATACTGACACAAGGTCCGTGGGGTTCATTTGACCAGCCGGTAACAGTTCCTGGAGCAGCAACCGGATTGTTATGCCGCGCGCGTGTGGTCACGGGTACAGCTAATGTCGTGATTGGTCACTGCATTCTTTACAAAGGGTAGCTATGAATCGTAAGAATATCGGATTCATCCTGTGGGCAATCACTTTACTGATGCTGTGGGTTATCCTCACCTCGAAGGCCCACGGACAGGTAGTCACTGGAACAGGCCTCTCGATTGGTACTCCGCCGACTCCGCCAGGAAGTAGTTCACCGGTTCGCATTGTTGGTATTCCAGGAACTACAAACGGAGTTCTCGACGTAAACGGTACGGGAGATCTTGTTCGTAGATTTGCTGTCAAACTTGACCTTCCGGCGTCTATTGCGTATGAGGACGAAGGAAACACGTTCTCCGCGACGCAAACGATTAGCGGCGCGTTTGATTTGGTTGTAGGCACGGGCGGAATTCGAGGACCTGCTGGAACTGGTGTCAGAATTGACAATACTGGAAATACTGGTGTTTGGGTGGCGCAGTTCGCTAACACCGCGATCACGCTGAGCCAGCCGACTGCAATCACCGGTGATAGTAGTGTAACCGGCACATGGGTTGTGACCGGGCTATCGACACTATCTGGTGGATTCACAGCAGGTGCTGCAAGTCAGGTCAATAGCACACTTGGTGTGACTGGTCTTTCTACACTCACAGGTGGTTTCACGGCAGGAGCAGCCTCGACCGTAAATAGCACTCTTGGAGTCACTGGCCTGACCACGCTCGCTAAGGTGAAGACAACTGGAATCTACGCCGTTGCTGCACCGCTCTTGTTTCGTGATTCGACAGATGCGACAACCGTTATGTCGATGGCCGATACGGGTCTCGGAATTACCGGCACGCTTGGCGTGTCAGGACTTTCGACATTGACCGGTGGTTTCAATTCCAATGCGGCATCGGCCGTGAACAGCACGCTCAATATCACCGGATTGACGACAGCTGCTAAGATTCGCACGACGGGCGTGTATGGCGTGGCGTCGCCGTTCAATATCTTCGCTACCGATGGTGTGACTCCGCGCGTACAGGTGGCCGATAACGGTCCACTGGTGCTGACCGATACCGGAACTGATGCTTACATCCGGTACGCGGCGAGCGGAAACACGACAGGTCAGCGACAGTGGCGCGCGGGAAACATCACCGGCAACTTTGTTATCGGCGGCGGTGATGATGCGGCCACCACATGGTCGACTCTCGCTCGTGGCACCGAAACAGATGGAATCGCTAACGGATGGTTCTGGGGAGAGGCTGTTACCAATGTCGATCCGCTGCTGTCGTACGAGACATCGCTTGGTAATGACATCTATAAGTACCTGAGCCTGAGTGCGGCCGAGCTGCGCGTGGGTACAATCGTGGCGCAGGATTACATCGCCACCATTGGCGGGCGCGTGATGGTTGGCCCCACCACGCAGTTGACCGAGGATCTGACCGATAGCGCCACGCAAATCTTTGTCAAGCATAACGAGATGGCGAGCGGTGACCGCGTATATATGGAAGGTGGTGGTAAGGTCGAATTCATGGCTGTGACCAGCGGCCCCACCGATATGAGCGGCGGCGGCACCGTGTCGTCAATCGTGCGCACCGGGGTCGCGGGCGGCGTGACTACCGCGACGATGCCGACGCATGTCGCTGGCGATATTCTTGTTCTTATCTCATTGCGAATTGGTTCGAATTCGCCTCCAACGGCTGGCACGTCGACAGGTGGAGGAACGTGGCTCAATGTGTGTAGCGGAGGTAGTGATTCTACATCGTACCGCGTGGCGTATCTCGTGGCGACAAGCGCGGCCGAAACCACTGGTACATGGTCAGGCGCCACCCATCTTTTTGTGATGGTATATCAGGGGCTGACGTCGCCCTACTTCGGAGCGTGTGCGTCGACGGGAATAGCGGGCGGCTCGGTGGCCACGTTGACGTATCCAGCTCTGACGTTGACCGACGCGGATGGCTCCTCGTTTATCTTGCGGGCCGGCACGGTCAACAACGCTACCAACGTGGAGACATTGCCTCCCACTGGCAGCTACTCACTCGTTCTGGATCTTGACGACACGCGAGACTCGGCGCTGTGGACCTCAACTAGCGGGCAGACAACGGTGGTGCAGGATAATGTCACGACCAACGCCGTCAGCGCGACGCGCGGTCTGAGTCTGGAATTGCTGGGCACGATTACTTCTGGCAGCCCAACGGGTGCCGGTCCCTTCCGCTACGACGTGACTCGAAACCTCGATGGCTCCAGCATCAATTTTTGGTACAAGGGTGACGCCATCTTCAACACTGGAACGACGGGCGATGGGTTCTGGGACATCTACTCAATTCAGAGCGTGAAGGGTGGTAGTGAACGTGGTCCGACGCAGTGTGCGAATGTTCGTACGTCAGCGACGTATAACGCATGGTCACCTCGTTTTTGTTCGGGAAATCTTTACGGGCTGTACGGCAATCCTGCGAGCAATGTGTATGGTACCGCGTTCGGTGACTATACCGATGTGTGGGGCCAAATTGATACAGTCAACGGGTTTCGATTCTTCGAGGGAAGTACCAACCAGAAACTGCGAATTGATCCGTCCGGCTACGTCTTGATTGGTACGGCTGGTTCTGGGCAGGGTAATACGTTTATCGACAATTCTGCGGTCAAACTGCGACTCGGCACGGTGGAACATGCCGTGCTCAGTGCGAGCGGGTTGCTCCTCGGTACGATTGGCGCTGGCGAGGAAAACGCACTTGTGACATCGACATCATTCGCTATACGTAATGGTACGACCAAGCGGGCAGAGTTGACCGGTGGTGCGTTTCGTTTCTATGACAGTGCGGGAACGAACTACACTGCTGAATTTGCAGATACCTCTGCGACCATGGGGTACCGCCATCTGGCCCCGACGACCAATTACCCGAATACGTATGTCACGGCGGCCGGTCTTGAAATCGCCCACGGCACGACCAAGCGTATGGATCTTGTTGGCAATGTGTTGAAGATTTATCGATCCGATGGCGTTACGGCGGCGATCACGCTCGACGCTGCTAATGGCGCGACGTTCGTTGGAGAGGGCGGCGGGGTCACCAACATCAACGGCGGCAATATCCAGACGAGCACGATTACAGCAACCCAGATTGCGGCGGGCGCGATCACGGCCGACGATCTAGCGGTCGGATTAAGCAGTGACAATCTGATTATGAATGGCAATTTTGAGGAAACCTACGCGGGATGGCGGTGTGTTGAATCGGCCGGGATTGCGTGTCAGGCCGGTGGGGTGACCACGGCGGGCGGCTGGCACATCAGCACATCGGGCGTGGAAGGCGCGTACACGGCGGTCGTCGCCTATACGCCGACGCCCGGGATCGGCATGGCGATCGGATCGCGGGCGGTGCCCATTGATGATCGATCGACGTACTTTGTGCGGCTGTCGGTCTATTCGTCGGTCGCCAGCGCCACCGGGCTCTACGTCCGCATGAACGAAGCCGACGCGACCATCCCCACGCCCATGTGGCTGGGCAATGGCGGGTACAGCGGTGTCACGAATCGGACCGGGCTTAAAGACCTGATCGGTAACGGGAGCCATCCGGGCGGCTACGTGACCCACGAATTGCTGTACACGCCGACGGCGGGAACCAAATTCGCGTCGCTCGCGGTCTACAACTGGACGTGTGTCTCGGGCGGCGGCACGTGCGGGTACATGCTCCTCGATGGCGTGCAGATGATCAAGAAGACCGGCAACCTGTCGGCGCTGTCGGCGAGCATGGGTACGATCGACATTCTCACTGGAGGTCATGTTAAATCAGGTACCGCGCTGCCTTCCGGGTCAGGCGATGGGTTTTGGTTGGGCCGCGATAGTGATACTCTCTCCAAATTCTACATTGGTAATTGGAATGGCTCGACAGGAAACTATCTGTACTGGAATGGCTCCGGGTTGTCGATGGTGGGCAATCTCTCAAGTCCCGGTTATTGGTCGCTTGGACAAACGTCTGGATTGAATTTCGTGCAGACCGATGCCAACTTCTCTATCGCGAGAGGCGTAAGTTTCGGCACGTCTGGGGCGTGGGGCAGTCTTTTTTCCATCAAGCAAACAGGTTATCCAGAAATCTACATGCAAGGAGGTGGAGGCGGTAGAGCTATCGTTGACGGCCCAGCGGTCGCGATTCTGCAAGGGAGCACGGCCATCGTGCGGACGCCAACTGGTGTGACCAGCACCGCGATTGAAGTGCAGGCTACCGACATCAAGATTGGCGTTACGGGGTCAGGGATCGCTACTACCATGAGCCCGTATTTCGATGGGCAGGTCACGCTGGGCACGAGCGCGAAGCGCTACAAGACGATCAACATGGACCTTCCGAACAACCCCACGCCCAAATTCGTGCTCGTGAACAAGGGCTGCGGCACGAGCGGTGGCAGCGGGTGCGGGGGTGACGAAGATTCGGCGGTCGGCTATTACTTCGCGCTGGGCAGCGTGACACCCGTCAATATCCACATGCGGAAGTGGGACAACAGTGGATCGTGTTACATCAGCGTGGTGACGGGCCTCGTTTTCTATACCACTTGTCCTACACCACCGTAAGGAGTTACATATGCGACAGAATTTGGTATTGATGTTCGTATTTTTCTTGCCAAGTGTGGCAACAGCACAGTTGACGTACGAGCAGCGCGCGGCGTACGCGAAGGATCCGTTGTGGATCGACCGGGTTGGGGTGGCTGCGCAACAGCAAGCCGTGATTGCGCAGGGCGAGAACCCCGCGACGTGTTGCCAGCAGTCCGCACAGGAAGCACTGGCTCCCGGCGCGAGTACGCTGTGCTCCCTGAAGATCGAGCCAGGGTCACCGACAGCGCCGACTTATCTGCAGCTGTCATCAACAGAGCGCCACAATGCCCGCGCCCGGTTGGCGGCCAACGTGATGCAGAACACCGCCATGTGGGCGCCCCGGTTCGCGGCTCAGATCGCATCTGATTCCTGTGTGGCCCCGCCGTTCACCGATGCCGCTCTGCAGGCGTACCTGACGCGGGCATGGGATCTGTGGGCGCTGACGCCAGAGCAAGCCGCGACACCAGTTGCTCCTCCTCCACCACCAGCACCAACCATCATTAAGGAGTAGTTGTGACCAGAACACGACAGGCAGTACTCATGCTCGCACTGGCGGTGACGCCAGTATTTGTAGGACTTGCACAAACCCCGACAGGAGCACCTCAGGTGGAACAGCCAACGCTTTCGAATGAACTGCGCCTAGAGCGCGAGAATCTGCTCCTCACGGCCCGCGTTAATGAGCTTGAGGGACAAATCGCGCAGCTCAAAGCACAGGTCATCAACGACCGCATCGCCAAGGCCGCGCCGACGCTGATCCAGAAGTTGCAGGCTGCTGCTCCCGAGTGGGATATCAATCCCAACACCCTCGAATTCACAAAGAAGCAAGCAGTGCTCCCGACTCCAAACGGAACGCCGGCAGCAGCTCCAACTCCGAGGCCGTAGGTGAGACATGTTCGATCCTAACACGCTGTACGTATCGCTCAAGGCCGACAACGGCAAGTTCCTAGCTGCTGAAAACGGCGGCGGGAATGAAGGTGAGATGGATGGCGAAAATCCGAAAGGTCTCGCCGTAGCCAATCGTGAGAAGCCGGGCTGGGAAGGTGATTGGCAAACCTTCGCCGTAATTCCTGCCGGCGGTGATCAATACGGACTGCGTGTTACGGCTGATGGTGTGAGCCGTTTCGCCTGTTGCGAAGGTGAAGGTCAAACAGGCATTGTAGTATTTAATCGGCCAGATCTTGGTGCGTGGGAAAAGTTCAAGGTATGGCAGCGGCCCGAAGGTGTGAGCTTCGAGGCCGTCTGCCGACCTGGATTCTTTATCAAGGCGTTTCCGGACGGCAAGGTCACCCTCGAACAGCCGATGGTGGGAAACGAAAACGGAGAAATGGTGCCGAGCCCTACTCCGGGCGGGTACGAAACTTACAGCCCCGTAGTCGTGTACGGTTCTATGGGTGGCAGCGTAGGTTCGGATTCTCTTTCCTTGCCTGTGCGCCGGACCAACGAGGGCTGGAAAGACGCTACTGGTTTTCGTAGCATCGTACTCTGCTCATTCTTCCCGGCGCTGTATTTCGAGAAGCATGATCCTGCCCACGTCGATTACGTGCTGGACTTAATGGCAGAAAACGGAATCAACGGAATTCGTGGCTTCTGTTACGTGGGTGGCGCAACGGGTTGGGGAACTCATCTGGGCGACGGGTGGCGCGGCCGTGAGGTACTCACAACAGGGATGACACGAAACGGTGAGCGGCTAGAAGCGTGGCCCGATGCACGTGATGTAGTGATTCGTCTAGGTCAGAAGCTCAAGGCGCGGAACATGTGTTGGGATGTCACCGCTGGTGACCTGCAGACGGCCGACAGCGAGGAAACACCGTACCGTCTCTCCGCAGAGGCACTAGAGTCCGCAGGCCTCCTCGATGTCGTGTGTCTCGCAGAAGTGAACGAAGGTTGGCAGAACAGCCGAAAAGGGAATGACCCGACACACTTTGCGGGATTGGTTAGTTCATTCGCTGTGCGCGGAATTCCTTGGGGTACGTCGGCTCATCCACCTGATTCAACTGGTCCCGGCTACACGCGGAAACAGATGGAATACATGCAACGCAGTTCTTCAGTGGGTTGCTACCATGTCTCCACGGGCACGGTGGATCAGGTTAGGCACACGTTCAATATCCGTCATGATGAGGAAGGCATTGGGTTCCGTATGCCCCTCGCCTCGACTGAGCACCGTGGTCCAGGTCCGGATGTTTCCAGTGGCGCAGTGAACAATGTAGATTGGGTAGCGTTTGTTGGTGTCATGACCGTGCTATCCGGTCAACTGTTTGTGCTGCATGTTTCGCAGGGTATTCGTGATCTGCCTACCGATCATGGTTGGCCGGCGTATGCTCCCTACATGGAGCGCACCACGAGGCTGTGCCGCTTGATCCCGAGAGGCGCAGTAACGGGTATCGGTCACGGTGGGCGGGGCGGTACGGATCCCGAAAGTATTGGTGCCAGCACCCGTTCGGACGGTGCGTTCTACGGTGATAAGCCGGATGCGACGGATCAGTTCGAACGGATTGACTCAGCGGCTTATGGCACAGGCGAAGTCGCTGCGTTGTTCTATGGTGGTCACGGTCATCGCCGCGCTAAGATGGACAAGGTTTCAGGTACGTTTTACAACGCGAAAGGCGAGGCAGCTTTCGGTCCAGGTACCTTCGAGGGGAATATGGACTTCGGGGACTGCGGAGCCGGGCTGTTGTTCGTTGGGCGTCGCGCGTAAGGAGATACCATGCCAGCAGGGAAGCACAATATCTACATCGAACAAGGTGCCACGTGGTCACTTCCCCTGCGGTGGCAGGATGCTGATGAGATTCCCATAGATCTCACCGGCTTCACGGCCAGAATGCACATCAGGAAGAAAATCACGGACCCCGCGTACGAGATCGAACTGACAACAGAAGACGGTGGTATCACCCTCGGAGGCGTTGATGGCACAATCAACTTGTTCATTGGCGCCGCCGATACCTCCCTGATTGATATCAAAACCGGCGCGTACGATCTGGAACTAGTTTCTCCAGGTGGCGTTGTTACCAGACTCCTGGAAGGAGCAGTCACAGTCAGTTTTGAGGTGACTCGATGAATGACGATACCTTTGTTATCGTTGAAAACGATCCGCCAATTTCTGTCACGGTCGAGGGACAGGAAATGGTGGTTGTGGTCGCGGAAGCACAAGAACCGACGATCATTAAAATTGGTGAAGGGGGTCCGTCAGTAGACCCAAACATGTTCTTCCAAGTGTTGCTGTACCTGTCGGAGCTGGACAACGAAACGAAGAAGCATACGGCCCGAACGAACCTCGGGCTGGAAACTGTTGACGGTGGCGTTTTCACGTAAGGAGTATCAATGGCAACTCGTATTCAGCTTCGGCGTGGCCTGAAATCGGCCCTTCCCTCGACTCTTCTGCTGGCTGGCGAGCCGCTCTTTTCAACGGATCGCGGCACGTTGCACGTTGCAACCGATGCAACGACCAAGATCCCGCTTGTCCCCTGCATCGATGATCTCGCCACACTCGCCGCGATCACCGGTGCGGCTGATTTTCTGATTGTCCACGATGCAGATGGCACGGGACAAAAAGAGAAGAAGATTCTCTTTGACAACTTCAAGGCTGCGCTGAACATTCCTGTTGGTTCAGCCGACGAGAAAGTTGCCGTAGTTTCTGGTGGCACAGCCGGGTATATCTGGGGAACTGACGGCACGAATGGTGTCCTTCGCATGGGTGCCACCCTTGAATGGACCAAGGACGCCGGCAACGCATTCGTCACTCTCAACGTTGGTATCGTTGACGGAGGCACGTTCTAATCATGCCACCACCGGTCATGCAGCAGAAGAGATCGGCGACGCCGGGTGCTGCTCCGACCGTCGCTGATTTACTCCCTGGACAGCTTGCCGTCAACACGAATGACGGCACGCTGTTCATGGAGCGCAACTCAGGTACGCCCCAAATCGTCACAATCGGGCGGCCAATCACGATCTCTGCATCTAGTCCCAGTGGTGGGCAAGACGGAGACATTTGGATTCAGTATACACCCTAGGAGAGACACATGGCTGGTTTCATCTTCAATGCTGGTGCTGATGGTCTGTCCTCTGAGGGATCAATTGATTGGATTGCTAATACAATCAAGATTCGTCCCGTAGCGACCGCGGCTGGTGTGCCTAGCAAGGACGCCAACTTCATGTCCAGTATTGGTGTCACGGGTTACGATGTGACCGTGGCCTCCAAGTCCAAGGTCAGGAATGACACCCTCGACCAGATCGTGTACAGTTTTGCGAGTTTTTCATTCGTGGCAGTTCTGGCCGGCGTGGGTGAAATCAATCGAGCGGTTATCTTCAAATCAGTTACGAACGACGCGGATAGTATCCCAATCGCAGTCGTAGACATTACGCCTACAACGCCGAACGGGGCAAACATCAACGTGACAGTTTCCGCGAGCGGCGCGTTCGCTTCGCAGCAGTAACATGCCACACACTTTCGGGAATCAGACGACACTCGTTACCTCGTCGGCAACAACCATTACGTCGGCCGAGTACACGCCGACGGCTGGCTCGACGCTTGTTGTCTTGATGATATTCGTGGGTGGCTCTGTTGATCGTGCTGGTACGTTTACGAGCCTTCCAACGTATGCTGGCTTCAGGATGCGGCAAGCATCCAGTACAATGGCACCGGGTACACAGGAAGCCAGTATCGAAGTCTGGTACCTCTGCGGCGGAATACTTCCCGCCAGCGGCGCATTTGTCATTCCCAATCCTGGTGCGCTTTCCGTATCGTATATCGCCGCATCCGCGATAGCTGACACAGGATTTGCGTCCGCGCTGGATAACGCTGGTGGTGGAGCTAGTGGCGGTGCGACGAATCCCACCATGAATGCCAATGCGACCACCACGAATACGCTGACGTTTGCTGTTGTTGTCGACAATGATGACGCGTGGGCACCCACTGGTCAGACAGGAACATCCATTGTTTCTCAAGACATGGGTGCATACGGTATTGCTGCACAATATCATCCTCGTAGTGCGTCGGGCGTCGCTGCAATTGGCTGGACGTTTGGAACAGTCGCCGCATATGCGACCATCCATTTCGTTGCCAAGGAAGTAACGTTTCCGGGCGATCATCTCTACGGAGGTGCTACAACGCTGGTGACGGCTGCAACGAGCCCCATTACGTCAGCCACGTATACCCCACCTTCGGGTGCGACCGCTGTTGTCCTGATGATGATTGTTGCAGGCGCAACAGATCGTGCGGGTGGCGCCCCTACGTATGGTGGCGTCACGATGACGCAGGCCAATACCACACAGAAAGCTGCTGCATCTCCCGAGGCGAGCGTGGAAGTGTGGTACGTCTGCGGGGAGGCTACGCCGTCTTCAGGAACCTTTGTCATTCCCAATACGGGAACACGCTCAATATCGTACGTGGGGTCGTGCTGTAAAACGGGAGCGGGGTTTACTTCCGCTTTTGACGTAGCGATTGGCAGTAACGGAACCAGTACGACTCCGAGCGCGACCAGCATGACCACCACCACGAATGGCAGCATTGTTTTTGCCGCCGCTGCTAGTGGCATGCAGACATGGGCACCGATTGGCTATGCAGGTGCACCCATTTTTGACGTCGATCTCGGAGCAATTGGCGGTGGTGGCCAGTACGTGTTCAAGACCACAGCGGGCAATCAAACAATGTCGTGGTCCCAGGGTACATCTGATGATTGGGGCGCGGTCGCTGTTGCGTTCAAGCCTGTAGCCATTTCTGCTTTGGAAGCATCCCTGTCTCTAGCCACTGCAACATGGGATGTTCCTGCCATGACTGCCAGTCTCCCCGGTGGCGTGAACGTCAATCCTCTGCTGTTAGCTCATCGTCGGAGAAGGATATAATATGCGATACCTGCGACAGAGTACGCTCAAGGTAATCCAGGTTGGTCCCTTCCTCGATGCCACCGATGGTGTAACAGCAAAGACAGCACTCACCGTCACGGTACAAGTGTCGAAAGACGGTGCAGCATTCGCAGCTCGCAACAGTGCGACAGCGATCACGCACGACGCCGATGGCTTCTATCGAGTGGAACTTAGTGCAACTGATACAGATACAGCTGGTCCGCTCGTTATCAAATCATTTGTTGCTACTGCTGCCCCGGTCTGGCACGAATTTGCAATTCTGTCTCAGTCGAGGTATGATCTGGCGATCTTGGGATCAGGTATCCAGCCGGTCAATCTCGTGCAGATCGACGGACTCGCGACGACAGGCAATAACGCGACGCTGAATCTCAAGCAATTGACCGTGATCAATGACGCGGGCACGGCCATTCTGGCGATGAGTTCTGGTGGCAACGGATCCGGGTTGGAGTTGAACGGCAGTGGATCTGGGCGCGGATTGCGTGCAACGGGCGGTACCACAGGCAATGGCATTGAAGGCGCTGGCGGTGGTCTGGGCAAGGGGTTGCTCTGCACGGGTGGTGCGACCGGACACGGGGCAGAATTTCTTGGGGGATCCTCCTCTGGTAGTGGCATACAGGCACGGGCGACAAACATTGGATCCGGGATCTACGCCCAAGGGGCGTCGAACAATAGCGGCTTCTACGGCGTTGGATCGGGAACGGGATCCGGCCTGACGGTGGAATCCACCGGAGCTGGCGCTGGTCTGCGGTCCTTTTCGTCAACCGGTCACGGCATGCATGTATCCGGGGGTGGCGCGAGTGAGGGGCTGTTGTGTGCAGGTGGCGCGACCGGTAATGGGGCTGAATTCTCAGGCGGCGCGACATCAGGCCACGGAATTTTGACACGAGCAGGTGGTGGTACGGGCGCTGGCATGAGTGCGCAGGGTGGCAATACCGGACCCGGTGTGGAAATCACCGGCGGTGCCATTGCGAATGGATTACAGATCACCGGTGGCGTGACAAGCGGTGATGGTATTTGGGTACTAGGAACCGGATCGACGGGTACAGGTATGCGTTTGCAGGCGCAGGGAAACGGGCACGGCTTGGCATTGACTGGCGCTGGCACGGGGTCAGGACTGAGCGTACAGGGCGGGGCGACCGGCCATGGTGCGCAATTCACGGGTGGTGCGTCATCCGGCAGCGGTCTGGCATGTACAGGCGGCCCTACCAGTGATGGGCTGCACGTGCAGGGCGGTACGAACGGGACCGGGGCCACGTTTGCCGGCGGCGGTGGAGCGAGCACCACCGGGTTGTACGTGTTCGGCACCGGCTCGGGTTCGGGGATCTGGGCAGAATCGACCGGCTCTGGGAACGGCATCAAGGGTACGTCGGGGACCGGCAAGGCCCTCGGCGACGCCATCGTCGATAGCATCCTGACGCGCGCCAGCATCGCCGAACCCGCCGCCGTGCCGAGCTACCCGCTGTCACTGGGATCCGCGCTCGGCTGGATCGGCGCACTGTCCCGCAACAAGATTCTTCAGACCTCGACCACGCAGTCCGTTCGTAATGACGCGGACAGCGCAACTATCGCCACGGCAACTCACACTGTTGCAGGCGGAACCCACACTCGAGGGGAGTTCAGCTAATGGCGATCAACGGGAACACGAAGTGGGAGATCCGCACGACGGGCGCCGATACCAACGGCGGCGGGATCTTTCATTCGGGCATGAACGTGCAGTTGACCGCAACGTCTGCACAAACAGCGAGTCCCGTGGTGAGTTGTCCTTCGTATACGTTTGTGTCGACCGACGTCGATCAGTGGTTGTTCATCTACAAGGGCACGATCTGGGTCACGGGCCTGTATCGGATCGCCAGCGTGACCGGGGGAAATGCCACACTCGATGCCGCCGTCGGCAAGGTGCTGCTGTACACCAACGACGGTGTAAGCCTGGACTTCTCCGGGTATAACACGGTTGCGGGGTGTGCGAATACCGATAGTCCGACCGCGGGCGAGTGGAATATCGACTACACCCAGCGCGACACGCCGCAATGGACCGGCAGCAATCTAACTGTCGATGCCACAACCACGACCGATGTAATTCCCGATGGCGTGACGCCAGGACAAAATCACATTGGTAGTGTGATCCGTGTGTCAGGAGGGTCGCTGACCGCCGGACATTATCAGATTCTCTCTATTCAAGGGAGCCCTACGCGCTGGCGGTTGGATCGCGCAGCGGGCGCGACCAGCGCTTCGGGAAGCGCGTGGGCACTTGGTGGCGCGCTGGCGTCGCTCGGCAAGTGCGGCGAGTTGAATATCCTGCAGGGCGCGCTCACCGGCACGACGATCTGGATCAAGGCCGGTACGTACAACATCAGCAGCGCCACCGCGAATGTGGCCGGGGGGTGCTGGTCGAATACGTTGAGCGGGCCACGGTTCCAAGGCTACGAACTTGTTCGAGGGGATAGGACTGGTGTCCGTCCGTTGCTCAAGGCCAGCGGCAGCATTGCGACGTTCACCATGATTACGTCGGGTAGCACGTCGCGCGACACGTACATCGAGAACATCGACTTCGACGGCACCAGTTACACGTCCAGTCGTGGGCTCAATGTCTTCCGCGCCTACATCGCCGATTGTGCGTTCTACAGTTTTCGCAACAACGGGATCAACATGGCGAGCGGGCACGCGATCAACTGCTACGCCGAGGACTGCGCGACGCAGTACGCGTTCGTGTGCTCGGCTGGCGTGATGTACGGCTGCGTCGCCAAAAACTGTCTGAATCTGGCCGGGTATAGTGGCGTCGCACGGTTCATCAACTGCATTGCATGGGGCTGCGGACGCGGATTCGAACTTGCGACAGGGGCTGCGATCATCAACTGCATCGCGTACGCCACGCCGTCGGGTGGCAACGGCATCGTGGCGATTGGCTCGGGGCTCGTGATCAACACGATCCTCATGGAGAACACAGGCGTGGGTATTTCGGACAACAGCGGCTATTCCAACCGTAAGGGCCTGCTGATCCGTAATTGCGCGTTCTACAACAACACAGGCGGGGAAGGTGTGAAGGGCGACCGACAGGCCGAGAATATCACGCTCACGGCGAATCCGTTTGTGAGCCCGACCACGGGCAACTTCGCGCTCAACGAGACGGCAGGCGGTGGTGCGGCGCTGCGGGCGCTGGGGTATCCTGCCGCGTTCCCCAGCATCAGCACGGCCCACAGCATCAGCATTGGCGCGGCCGAGCCCGTCGATCCCACCAACGCCGAGATCGCCGCCGCCGTCTGGACGTACGCGGATCGTGAACTGACGGCCTGACATGGATACAGCTGCTAATATTGCTGCAGCGGTTTGGGAATACCCAACACGTACGCTTTCTCCGGGAACAGCAGGAACACCTGCAACACGTGCCGAAGCAATAGCAGCTGCTGTCTGGACATATTCTTCTCGAACAGCAACAGGTGGTGAACCAGCTGGTCCGGTAATCACCCCAGCAATTTCCACGTGGGTCACGAACTCACTTGTTGCTGTTCCGGATGCAGCAACTGCAACGCTCAACCTTGCATTATCTACGTGGGTCGTTCAAAATCTCACGGCCAGTTTACCAGCCGGAGCCGATGATATAATCCTGCGCAGCCAGCAGGGCATTCCGCTCTTCTGGCTACGCGGCGGGATTATCAGTGAGGAAGATCTGCTCACTGACCCAGAAGTCCTAGACTTCCTGCTTGGCCTGTACGCTGGTCCCCTCGAAGCAGTCGCAGTCACCCCACTCAGCGTGAATGTTAGTGGCACGTGGAAGGAAGCAGTTGCCTACGTACGAGTAGCTGGTGCTTGGAAGTCCGCAACGATTAGTACAAAGGTAGGTGGAGTGTGGAAGAGCTAGAACTGGCAGAACCCATTATCATTCCAGAAGTTAGAACAAGCAAATTTCGTGTGATTACATTAAGTCTGGAACTAGCAAAACCCGATGGTTCAGCAGCTGCGCTAATTCGTATCATTTTAGCAGACAATAACAACAAACAGATTCAGCACAATTATCATGGAATAGATGCGGAAATATTGATTCAATGGATAAACACCGCCAATTTCAGTAATCAGAGTTTACACAAACGAATGTTACAAAAATTATCTGCTGAAGGAGTTCTACCGGCAGGAGAAGTGACTGGTTTTCCGGATCCGCCGATTACTGGCTAAAATGATAATCTTCCGTACTGTGTTTGGTACGATTTGGTTATTACTAGCGAGCTCCTGTCTTCCGCCGGTGACGCAGGCACAACTGTTCGCCATTCAGCTTATCACGACAACAGATCGTGTGGTTGATGCAGCAATTGCTTCTAATCATCGGGTGGATCAGGCAGCACTAGCAACACAAGCAGCACGGTCAATTGCAGAACTATTATCACACAGATATCCGAATGCTAAACAGTTAGGCATTGCTGTTGCTATCGTAGATATATCACTAACTGGTCTTGCTAATGGCCCAGGAATGCATACATCAGTACGGGAAGCACAATCCGCTCTGCTCACATTGCGTATGGAAATGGCCCGCCGTCGGTGGATCATATTTCCTAATGTGGGTAATCGGGTTTATTAGGCCCCTCTAGCATTTGGTTCCGGGGGGATGCTAGAGGTTTGGGTCCGGTTGGTTACTCATGGGCCGACCGGACCCCTTTTACTCCTGCCGGCACGCTACCGGCTACCGGCTACCGGCCACGGTTGGCCGGTAACGTATGCGGCAGCCCCTACAGACGACAAACGGCGGCAGCCCCTACCCGGTACCCTACCGGGCGGCCGGGTGCCGTAAAACGGCCCGCCAGGGGCCAGTATCCCAAGGAGGACAAATGGTGTTGAGCGCTCAGTTGCTACTCGTCATCGTGTCAATGGTACTAGCGATTGTTTCGTTCTTTGACAACCGCTATCCGGTACTGAATATCGCCGTGTTCCTGCTCGCACTCGCACTGATCGTGCGATAGGGTGAAGGCCGGTGACGACCGGCCTCCCTCCTAGTTTGTCGGTCCTACCCATACCTGCATCGTGCCGCCGCAGTACGAACAGTCGTCCCACGGGTTATCAGTACACTTACACTCGGGATCAACTTTGCCGCATGTCTTGCACCTCTCCACGCCGTACCCTCCACACGCTGTGCATCCTGTCCAGTGACCTTCGGCAATTACCATCGTCGGCGGCGGTTCTGGCGAGGTTGGATTAATCACTCGATACCTTCTTTGCGAACACGTTGATATCCAGTGTTACCAGCTTGTCCATGTTGTTATTCCTCCGGAATTGGGCTATCTCCTCGAACGTCTGCGCTAGCCCACGCAGAATCGCTTCCTGGTACGTGTTCGCCTCGATCACATCACTGTGTTCGTGCGTTCCACCTTCAGGCGTGTTGATAATCACTTGATACTGATACTTAGACACTCACCCTCCCAGTTCAGATAGCCACGCGGCCGATGTCATCTGGGCTACCTCATTCTTTGCAGCTAGCCGCTTCACAATACTGAAGTCGATCGTTCGCTGTCCCTTCGGGCCAACGGCGATGACATCGAAATAGTTCACAGGGTGCATCTGGCCGGGCCTATGAACTCTATCCTCGGACTGCAGCCGTGTAATCAGCCTCCAGTAGTTGCTGATGTACAACACGGTACTCGCAGAAACTAACGTCAACCCCATACCGCCAGAAGCGGGATTTCCTATCACCGCCACCGGTCCTTTTGGAGCCGTTCGAGGGTCTAAGAGCTGGATAGCTGCTTGGCGCTCCTTCTCAGACTGGCCGCCCGCGATACGTCCCACTTCTACGTCCGGTAGTAGCAACCGGAACGCGTCGATCAGGTCGAGGATTTCCTTGGTAAACCGGCTCCAAATCACACACTTGAAATTGGGATCTTCGGCTAACCTATCCCGGTACCAGTCAATCACCGCCATACGCTTCTCGTCGCCAACCGTTTGGTTAGACTCGACGTGCTCACTGCTTTCTACTAGCTCGCCGTTCGCGTCGAGCTTTTGGCCAGCCACGCCTCCCAGATAACCTGACGTGATCTGCTGCAGGCGGATCGCCCTCACCGCGGCGTGTGTTGAGACACTGGCCTCGTTCGACCCAAGCCACGCTATGAAGTCGTTTTCCATGTCCTTGTACAGTTTCCAGGTCTTCGGGTCGAGGGTGACCTGGATATTAACCGACGGGATCTTCGGCGGCAGGTCCAAACACTGTTCCTTCAGCCGCCGTATAACGAACGGCGCCATTTTCGCCTGTATCTGATCGACAAACCGCCACGACAAGATCTGCCGCCCTTGCCACCCACCTTTCACCGCGTAAATCGCATCGAACTGATGCTTGTTTTTGCACGCGAGTATGTCCGGGTTCATGATATACGCTTGGCTGAATAGGTCTCCGAGACCTTCAGTCAACGGCGTGCCGTTCAGCAGAACCACCCGGCCACAGTTCTTACGCAGAATACGGATAGCCTTAGTCTGCTGCGCGCTGTGATTCTTGACGTACGAGCTTTCATCCACTACTAATAGCGTCTTCGGCCCGACAACCTTACCCATCTTGGCAAGGTTCTCTTCATTACGCAGGAACTCGTAGTTCGTAACGACTACCCGGAGCCGGTTTTCATCTTCCGTGGTTTTCCAAATACGTATCTTGTTCCGGAACTCCGCTACCTGTAACGGAAAGTCGGGCCACACGTGCTTCGCCCATTCACCCAGAACCGGATCAAACCACACGCTCCGCACGGCGCTTGGACACGCAATCACTACCCGGTTGATCGTGCCCTGGATAAACATTGTCTGCGCCGCGTCAATCACCGTCTTTGTTTTACCCAGCCCCATCTCATCGGCTAGTAACAGGTACGGTGTGACGATCAGTTTGTACACGCCATCTATCTGATGAACGTACGGCGGGAACGGCGCGTTCTTTGTCAGATATTCTGTTAACTGCGCTTTGTAAATCGTCTCCCTTTCAGCGATTGAACTTGCCATGATGACTCGGCCCTTCCCACCCTACTTTGGTTTCGAGGGTTGCATAATACTTGAGAGTAGTCTCGCTAACGTGATCTTCGCCCTTAACTAAAAAGATCCGCCGTATCAGGCGGATCAGGGTCGCAATGGGTTTCATAACCCCTCCTGTGATAACCCGTGGTACCCTAGCCCACTAACTTAGGGTACCACGGATAAAGCCTAGAACGGTTGGACCTCCCCGGTCGCTTCCGGTGGAGCACTCGGCAGCTTTCCCTCGAGCGCGTCGCGAACTATGCGCTTGACGTCAGCTGAAAAATCCCCGTTAAGCATCCACTTGAGGTAGCCGGGGTCGGAATCCATCCGTTGACCCTTGAGCTTCCCGAAGTTGAAACACGCTCGCCCGTTGATGAACCGGAATTTACCGGAGTCATCAATTTGACACGGGTCGCGCGGAAACAGCAGTTCACCGAGTTCAGTGACAGTTTGCGGTAGGTTTGGCTGACGAAGCATTCCCTGTAAGGCGAGCTCCGTGCCGCGTACATCCGCCATAGCGTCGTGGGCGTTTTCCATTTTCCGCCCACCCCAGTGTTCTACGGCATCCGACAGAGTCCTTGGTTCGAGGATCTGCCATAGACGGAGACCGCAAATAACACTGGCCTTGCTGTAGTCGAAGGCCATCTCGCAGCGAGCGAACTCTTCCTTGATGAGAGGAAGATCGAATCGTTTGAGATTATAGCCAGCGAAGTCGGCACCGACGAATGTGGTGAACAATGGCTTCGCCACTTCGCAGAACCGTGGGATTGGACGCCACTTTGGACAGGCTTCAGACGGGTGCTTGTCGGCGTTGTGTCCGCACCGAGCGCAGCCCGCTGTGATTAGCTCGTCCGTGTAGCCTCTTTCCTCGAAGAACGGTTGTCTCGGGATTGAAACTTCTGGGTTGATGTACGTGTAATGCTCTTCCTCAGTACCATCAAGGTTGTAAACCTTCAAGGCGATTTGGAAAACCCGATCCTTCATCGGATTTGATCCAGTAGCTTCGAGGTCAAACAAAACTAACGGACGCTCTAATCTCAGACCAAGACTCATGTTTCACCTTTTGTTAGCCAACCCCAACATTTTCCAGACCAAATGTTGCGAATTGTTTGAGTGGTGACAAGATAAGAATCTGCAAGTTCTCTTGTAGATTCTTTACTCTTGAAAATTTCAATCACTTCCTTTTCAGTTAAAGCTGCTGAACGTTGATTTTCGCCACGAGGTGTTCTACCTTTACGAATTGCATCATGAAAATTGTCTTTGGCTGTTCCAAGAAACAAATGATCAGGATTCACACAAATTGGTATATCACATGTGTGACAAACGTATTGACCATTTGGAATTGGACCATTTACCAATTTCCATGAAAAGCGATGGGCACCTTCGTAATTAAATTGCCCATATCCATAATGGTAAAGACATCCTGTCCACAACCAACATTCAGTTGGCCCTTTCTTATCAACGTGTTTCCAAAATCGAACCTCTGGTGGGATTAATTTTCTCACTATTCTACCTTCTTTATATCAATACATCGAAGACCATCTCCACCATGGCCGTCTGCTACAGGTTCAAAATCCAATACACAACCTTCTTGAAGAAGGTCAAATGTGCCAGGAACGGAGAAGTTCTTGGCATGCATGAACCGCGTTCGTCCGTCAGTGTCCCGTATGAAACCGAATCCCTTGTTAGGGAGGAGACGAATCACAGTTCCTTTCATTCTTTTGGTGTTATCCGTGTTCATCCTCGAGCCTCTCAATTTCAGACTGAATGTACCAGAGGGCCTTCCGGAGGTCTGTAAGTGTGTGATCTGATTTCTTTCCAGCTCGGCAGATGTACTTTGTCGCGTTTCCCAAACGATAGTTCAGGCCCCACGCATCGCACACCTTGATATGTTCGTACGGATTTTCACCGCCACCGTAGTGGGCAGGGTGATTCACCATTTCGAGATCTTGACGCTGCTCGGCGAACGCTTTGTCTGCATCCTTACCGAAGTAAACAGTTGCTGTGAAGATCTTCTGTTCGAACTTCTCACACTTGCAATCAAGTCGATTGCATTCTCCAGAACGGTTGGGGAAATTGTGGTCACGCTTTGGGTGACCACAGATGCAGAGACGTGCTTCATCTACCAGTGCTTCTAGTTCATTCCGCGGATCACTCATTCATTTCATCCTTCGCAGGAGCCACTCGCGGCCCGCAATAGTCCAGTCACACACCTGTGCATCGTAGAGAACGTCAAACGCTTCCTTTGGGAAACCTTGACGATACATTTGGTGTGCCCACATCATTCTGTGGCACATCGCGCCCCACTCGCTATCACAAGTGAAGAACTGCCGACTCGGCGGCCGATTCACATACGCTTCACTATCCGCACACGCAAGCACGTTGTGAATCTGCACGTCTACATCTTCCGGCATACGGATCGTGCCGGTTTGATACCCACGCCATTTCTCATCCACGATCGGCAGACATTTGTTGTACTGCTCTTCGTAGGCGTGGTAATTCACCGAAATCTGTGTGTACTTACCAACCTGAAAGCCGGTCTTCACCGCCACGTATTCGAGGAGGAATCCGAAGTGAACAGCGTTCGCTCCGTACGTTCCCCAAATTATGTCGTTAGACCTACAGAACACAGTCATGTTCAGCTTGGACCACACCGGGTCAATCTGGAATGTGGCTACCAGATTGCACGGAACAGCCTTTCCCTTCCGGCCCAGGTCTACCTTGGGATCCCACATCTGCAGAACACACTGTCGGTCGATTGGATCAGCCTTCAGCTGCTGAATGATCTGCGCGATCTGGTTCCGGCCGAAGTGTTCTCTCCAGCGGTACCCGTAGGCATCGTGGAGAATTTGTCCATCGTCGGAATAATTCAGCATGTTCTTGGCGTAGCGGGCGGGACCTCCCACGTCCCGCCTGCCGTCCAACATCCACAGACTTTCGTACAGGTGAAAGAACGGATTGGCGTCACGTACCTTCCAACTCACCACCTTTTCAAGTGGTGAGCTGTACACAGTTGTCACCGGACCCTCAGAACGAATTACACGTCCGTTCCGGGAGTCCTGCCAAATCCCGTTCTCCTTGAGGTGTTTTAATCCCTCGAACAGCCCTTCCTGGGCGTTGTGAACGTGGATGACATGCATCACACCAACTCCGCCGGTCGGTACACGCGCTTGGGATCCTTCCCGTCTTCCAGGAACCCGGTGATCTTGGAGTACTCGCAAAGCCAGTGTTCGACCTCGCGCATCTCCCACTGACGCCAGTCCGCCGGCCAGAGCCTATCGTCCTGCGACATCTCGAGCAGAACGTTCATGTACTCCACCATCTCGTCCTGGCTCTTCTGCGAGTTACGCGTGAACATTCCACGCGGCGTGTCGTAGATAATACGCGACAGGCCTCGCACACAGCCCGGTCCCGCGTTCGCCCACGACATGATGTCTCGCGCGCCGCCCAGAACGTCGGTCCAGCGCAGGTCACTCACAATCTCGTAGGCCATGAAGCCGCCGAGATACGGTACCTTCACAAGCTGCTCGTGCATCCCCTGCAGCGTCGGTTCCCACTTCCCTTCGAGGGACTTCAGAATTGGAAGCGCTTCGTCCACGGCCTGCAAGAAGCCTTCCAGCTTGTTCTTGCCGGTGACAGTCTTGATCATGTACGCGCCCGTCACGATCGGCTTGACGTCTTCCAGGAGAATCCGGGCTTCTTCCGAGTTCCACTGATCCAGGATCAGGTGCTTGATAATCTCGCCGGTCTCAATCCGGTTGAACCACCGGAAGATCACGGTCGCCTCGATCGCCTTCTGCCCGCTCACCTTGCTACGAATGTTCTTGTCGAACCACATCGTGGTCTTGTCGTGCTCTCTAAATACATTACATAGATTGTACTTCTGAAACACTTCCTGATCGGACCACGGCCACGGCTGTCCAGCCAATCGTCGTTCGCGGATCAGGTAACGCTCACGGGCCAAAGCGAAGTATTGTTCAACTCGGTTCTTGTTCATCACACGCTCACTTTTAAGCCTAGAAAGTCTCGGACATCTACCAGTGCCCACTTGTAGTCAAGTAGGCGGAAATCTACACCTGCGTTTGCGAACTTCTTTCTCTGCGGCACTAGTTGATCCATCTTTGCTACAGTATGCTTCGGGTCGACCGGCCGTTTGTCACCCCGAATGTAGCGGCGCTCTTCGATGTTATTCAGACACTCGTCGAGCGGTGTATCCAACTCGATAACTAACAAGTCGGAAATGTCCTTCAGGGAAATACAGCGCTCCACGTCAGAGCACACGATAAGTCCCTCGAATATAACGTCCATCTCCAGGTCAAGAATCGCGGCTTCGATCTCGTCGTAAATAGCATCGAGACCGATAATCGTATCACACCCGCCGCACAGTTCTTCGTAGTGACCTACAATATAAAGCGGGTCACCATCTGGCCGTTCGAGCGTGTAGCCAATCGGCTGTTTCCGGAACTTGATCTTGTGCGGCTTCTTGACCGGGAACTCCCTCATGATCTGCTTTACCAGATGCGATTTTCCACACCCGGAGGTGCCTCGTATGTTAATAGCCTTCGGCATTACTGTTCTCTCCAAAATTGATACGCATCACAAGATCGCGGTACGTTTCTAGGAACAAGTCTTTTGACTGTTGCCACTCACGAAAACAATAGTGGTCGCCGATCGCCATCATCTCGTCGTTTGTCAGTCGCGGGTACTTCTTTAATCCTGGCCAGTTCATGTCATTGAACCCCATCTGTCCCTCGAACGTCACGGCTACGCGGTCCGCGTTCTCAATCGAGGGATGGAGGTCCCTTGGGAGACAGAACTTATCCATGATGATATTGTGCGCGTCTTGCTCAGCTATCCGGTAGCCGGCCATCGCCGGGCTCGCCTTCAGCCACTTCGTCACGTCCCCAAGGTAAGCCTCTGTTGCATCGTGCAACAGAGCCTGCATCTCAACCGTGGAGTCTTCAACAAAGTACCCAACGACCCGCGCCACGAGAACGCTGTGGCACGCCACGTTCACCGGACAGACAAGCGCTCCATTGAATCTGTTGTAACACGAGAGATGGTGCGCAATGTCCTCAATGTCAATATCCGTTGTCTTCAGTGCCAACGGATTGACAGTTTTCCCGGTGTACGTTCGAATCATTGGAACCACGTAACCACCTCACGAACTCCCAAAGTCAGCAACCACAACGACAGAGTTTCTGTGATGAACCGTAGAGCCATCGGCTTATCTTCACTCGCGTTGTACATGTTCCACAAGTGAATTACTAAGGCCGTCAGAAATACGGGAACCCAGATCATGGCTTGGCTCTATAATGCTTTCCGCGTAACATTCGCCAGTTTGGAAAACGCTTCCCGCCTATTTCACGCCACCCGTCGAACGATACAACTCCGTGCGGTCCAAACTCCGCCTCGATCATGTCCTTGGCGCGAAGCGTGGATTCTTCATCACTGGGAAGCGTGGATTCATTCAGGGTCGACGGTCCCTTGTCAAACCCGATATGCTGAACGCGCCCCACGGCACCGTCTTCCAGTCTGTGTGCCGCGCTCCGCCAGACGTCACCGTTCCTGGGCAGGTGCGGATGCGTATACTTCCACCCTTCACGAGAGGGCTTTGCGATGTTGCAGCCTCCGTGGATCATACCGTAGGTTCGGGAATACCCGTCCTTGAGCCACGACTTGTTCGTGGAGTTTGCTACTCCAGCGAACCCGGTCTTGGTTTCGTCGATACAGAAGACTAGTTCCTCGATTACAAAGTCGAGGTCAGGAAATCCGTACTTGTCGACGAACGTCTTGGGCGGCAGATCATCATCCAGGCGCACCCAATACTTGGCGCCGAGCTCGGCTGCCAGATTGTACGCCGCGATTGTCTGCGGTCCGATTCCGTATCCGCCGATAAACACCTTGTGCCGTCCATCGTACCGACGACTGTGCTCCTCGAACACGTTCGGGTCAGCCAGAATCACTGTGTCATACAACACGGTGTTGTACGATCCCAGGGTCAGGATTGGCCCCGGCCGCTTACTGACAACGATCACGATCGTTTTCATAGATACAGCCTTTCCCCGTGCTCATAGGAACGCTGTGCTACTTCAGCAATCTTCAGCGCCTTCAGGCCGTCATCGAACGTGATCGCGGGTTCATCGCCATCCATCACGCGGTTCACAAAATCCTCTAGCTGCAGGCGGAACGCTTCACGGTAGCGCGGGCCGAACTCCTGGACAATGTCGTGGCTCACGCGGTTGTGGTCGAAGTGCAACAGGTTCGTGTCGCGGTAGAATCCCGATCGCAGCATACCGTGGCTTCCAAGCACTTCGGTGTGTACGTCATAGCCGTAGTGCGCGCAGCGAGACACGTCAATCACGCCGGTTCCGCCATTCACAAACTCCAAGACGCACACGGCGCTATCAATATCACCGATGTCGAGAAGCTCGTCATACACGAACACTCCAGCCGTCGTGTACACCGACTTGACTTCGCTCAGCATCATCCACCGTGCTAGGTCGAAGTCATGTATGGCCATGTCCAGAAGTAACCCGCCGCTCGTCTTGCAGTATTCGAGGGTGGGTAGGCAACGGTCCCTCGAAGTGGACTTGAACAGAATCGGGTTGCCAATCTCGCTCTGCGCGATAATGTCCTGCATTCGCACGTTGGCAGGATCGTACCGGCGCATGAACCCAATCTGTACAAAGTGACCGTTCGCCTCGATCCGTCGAGCTAGCCCGTCGAGGTGCTCACTTCTCATCGCGAGTGGCTTTTCGCAGAACACCGGCTTCTTGGCGTCCAGTGCCTCTACGATAAACTCGATGTGCGTGTCTGTGCTGCTTACGATGATCACAGCGTCTACGAGCGGGTTGTTAATCAACCCTTTTCTATCCAGTGACCAGTTCGGAATTCCCCACGCCTCAGCAATCTCCTGTGCCCGATGGCCGGCGATTGCCGCTAAGTTCGCTTGTGGGATCTGTGTACGCAGAAGCTCCGCGTACAGATACCCCAACCTTCCTGTTCCTACTAATCCTACATTTAGTCGCTCGCTCACAGGATCCCCTCTCCAAACTTCTTCCAACGCTGATACTCACTCTTCTGGATACCGTGCCACCCGCCGTGTTCACCAAGCAAATGACGTGGAAACAAATGCGAACGCATAGTCCACACGTCTTTGGTAGATTCCAAATCATCAGCGAGTTTAAGGTAATCCATCTCTTCATCGTGACCGGCTCGCGGGTAAAACCCTCCCACTAGCATTTCACGGAAGTTGCAAAGAAGGACTTGTAACTGGAAGTGGCTAATCTCAATTCCGTAAACGTCCTTCAATTCCTCGAGTACTTCGAGCGCACACTCCTCGGCAAGTTCAATCGCGTAATCGCTGTTATCATCGCGATCACCTACTATGCGACCTATCTTGCCCGGAAACATCAGCGCTAATCCAATTCGTGGGCTCCACGCGTTTCGCGCCCGGAGGTCTCTAAGCTGGAGGTCAGGCCGCACGGTCATTCGCAGAAGTTCCAAATACTTGATAGCCATGTATCGGCTGTAGTATTTGACCTGACTAATCGAGTCGGCCCACACTTCTTCGTACGTACCGTTCTGCCACCGGTGACTCATCGCGTAGTGTGCAAAATCTACCAGACACCTCCACCGCTTTTCAATCATACGGTGGGAACGCATCTCAGGGCGCACGGGAAGCAGATCCCAGTTCCTGTTCAACCAATCGTACAGGCGTTCCTGGGTGTACGGTTCGAGGAGGTCACTCGCCCGAAACTGCTTCCACACGGCGTATCCGCTAGGGACACAATGGTGCGCGCCGTAGCATCCGTTCAGCCACACGCGCTCCGCGTCTGTAGCTCCTCCGCCGAGCGCTACGAGGAGCTTCAGCTGGCAGTCGGGGCCGAACACGCCCGTCTCCGTTCGTACAAACTCAGCGAACGTATCCCAGACTTTTGTTACTGGAACTATCACAGTACGCTCCTGGAAAAACCCGTTACCCGTTACCCTAACACTAGTATAACACGGAAAGGGCGGAAAACCTAGATTGTCCTAAGGAATCCCTAGAACGGAATATCGTCGTCGATCATCTCTGAGTTCTGGAATGGCGATTCCGGCGGTGTCGTTGGTTCATCTATCACACACGGCGTCACCGCTCGTACAGAACTTAATCCGTCCATTGGATCAACATAGATCCCGCGAAGCTGCAAGTTCACCTTGAGTTTGTTCACTTCGATGTCAAGTGCTTCGAGGAGGTAATCTATCGGAAGGGTGAACTTCAGGTCCTTCGGCTTGTCAATGCTGAACTGGATCACGCCAGTGTGATCGCCGTCTTCCACGGTCACCTTGACGTGCTGTTTGTGGCAGGAGCGAAGCTTGTCCAGCGTTTCTTTCTTGTGTTTGTATTCGCTGACCAGAGTCTTCGCTGCTTCGTAATCATCGAGGGTAATCATCACACGCTCTCCTATTTGTGACACAATGCAATAATCTCTGCCATCTTCTCGTAGTCGTGGCCTTCGATTTCCTCCTTAATGTCGTCGAGTTCAAGATCGTCAGGATCAGCAACCCAAATCCACTGATCCTTCTTCCCTCGATCACCGAAGATGATGTACATACAGATTCCTTCGAGGTTCAGGCGCTGTGCCATGTTCCGCTGGACGCCTTTGCCAAAATCCGTAAGCTTCGGGTTACGCGCCTCTCGCCAGACCTTGAGCTCCCACCAGCTTGTGACATCATTGTACACGATACACAGGTCGGGAATTCCCATTAGATATTTATCTGCCAGCTTCAGGACCACTGCATCAGGCATTTCCTTCTTGATCGCCTTGATCAGTTTTCCCTGATACCAGGATTCGTGGTGATTCTTTAACACACGCACCCTCTAGTGATATAACTCCACAGAACCATCACCATTACGATACACACAGCTCCACTCACAGCAGCCACAAGCATCATCCACGTAAAGAAGATGGCAATATGAATTAGCGGTTTTGGGTCTGCCATTCTATCTCCAATGAACCGGTCACGGCTTCCACCATGACCGGCTCCTGTACTACTGTCGGCGCCGACGTACGATACCTGCTCCAAGCAGGCTGAGACCAAGTAGGCCCATCGTTGCCGGTTCTGGTACATCAGCAGCTACTTCCTTGATGATGGTCTGGCCGCGATTCACAACCGTGGCTCCTCCAGCAATCGTGAACTGCGTGTACAGAGTCATCGAGAACGGGTCCAGATCGCTGATTGGTAGCGGTCCAAACGAACACGCCGTTGCATCAGCGATTAGCGTAACCGCATCAGCACACGACGCAAGAAGCACTCCCGGCGTATCCGTTGCCGTTTGTGCTCCCTGTGCGTTCGAGGGATCGTTGTACCACTGCATCAGGATGCTACTCCCGACAGCATTCTCCCACGTTGCGCTGCCAGATACAGACGCAAATGAGACAGGCGGTGTGAATTCCGTTGCACTCACCGCGAACGTACCCGAAATTGGTGCCCCGGTTGTGTTCGTGAGCTGCGTGCTCGATGTGTTCAGCACGTTCTGCAAACCACCGATTGTGGCCTGCTGTACGGACCCAGTAATCTCGAGCCCGCCGATGCTGATTGGCGTGTTGCCGAATGACATAACGCCGACGGCAGGATCGAGGTCGATAATGACCGCCCCGAATCCGCATCCACCGTTGTTGTCACTGGCACATGCCTGCACGCCGTTGACATCGATGGCGAGCAGAAGTGCTGCATCCGCCGGATTGACCGAAGCAGCTAGAAGAGCTGCCGTGAACCACATTGTTTTTCGCATTGCCTGTTCCTCCCTCATTTACTTCGCCTCCGCCCAGTTCGCCCCTGTTCCTACTTTCCACAGAATTGGTACACGAAACGCGGTAGTCTGTTCGTTCAGGATTTTACCTACCATCTCCGTGCACTTCTGGTCAGGTGAATCTCCGTTAATTTCATCGTGAACCGGGAAGCGCATCACAAAGCCGGTCTCTTTCCTAGCCTTGTGTATCTCGATTAGCTTCTTCTTGGCCGTATCAGCCGCGCTTCCCTGGATCACCTTGTTCAATGCCTTGTGCAGATTTTGCTTGTCCGGGAACCGACCGCGTCTGCCCAGGAACGTCTTGACATACCCGCGTCGTGACGCGAGCCGCGAAGCGCTCGAGAGGAGTTCGTCCGCCTCAGGAAACTGCTTCTTGTAAGCCTCGACTAATCCCTTCGCCTCGCCGATCCCGACGTTCAACATCGTGGCAATTTTCCCGGTGCCTGCGCCAAAGATAAACGCGAAGTTCAGGTCCTTCGTGCGTTTGCGATCAATCGTAGGCTTGACCCGTTTGATCATCTCCATCACGATGTTGTGAAAGTCTACCGTAGGATCTTCCGCGTACCGCTCCAGGATTTCAGGAGAGTTCGTGTAGTGGGCGAAGATTCTGTACTCCACCTGCTCCTGATCCGCGCTCAGCCAGCGGCCTTCTTCCGGCACAAACAGACGGCGGACATAGAAATCATCCACCTTCCAGCTCTGTATCTCCTCGAATTCCGGAAACCACCCTTGCAGCTTGGTTAAGATCTCAAACCGCTTGATATGATTCCGCTCCGTCATTACTTGCTGGATGTTGACGTTCGAGGAGCTGAACCTGCCGGTGATAGTACCGCCCTCGTCAGACCGCAGCTGGTGTAACGAATATCGTAGAATTCCTGCCGGCTCCACGCGACGGTCATAATTGTTAAGAAACTTGGATCGAAGACTGTCAAGGTGATCTGCGTACCGGGCAAGTTGAATCCACGGATCATCGACATACGAAACTACCTCGTCCTTGAACGACGGGTTCCCTAAGCTCGTGTAGTGTACAATCGGGATCTTGAGTACGGTGAACAGTTTCTCCCAATCAGCCGCGCTGTTCGGGTTGAACCGCATGTTAAACTTCTTCTCAATCGTACTCAGGCACCAAATGTACCGGCGCTCGGCCTCGTCCACCCACTTACCCAGAAGCTCCGTATCCAGCGGAGCGCCGTTCTCTTCCATGTCACAGACAATGGGGATAACGGCGTCTTCCAAGCTCTTGACCGCGTCAAGATCTTCACGTGTTATCCGCTCACGAAGTTTCTGTGAGATGGCGTAGGTCTGAACGGCATCAGCGAGGGCTCGCGGCTGAACTATCGACGGGTGATAATCCGCCATCTTGCTTCCGTCTAAGTCCTTGCCTACTTTGCCTTCCCCGAGAAACTCCTGAGCCAATACGTCCAGCGAGAACTTCCTTCTCGAATCATCGAGTAAGGCTGCATAATGCTGAATATCACCGAACTCGCAGCCTTGCTCTTCGAGGAATATGTGGTCCCGCCGGCACATTCGGATGTCGAATCCGGTGTTGGCTCCGTAGATCTTCTTACCACGAAGCTCACGGCGCATCCATTCCAGAACCTGGTGTTCAGGCAGATTCCCGGAACTATTATGGCGGAAGGGATGATACCGACTGGTGCCATCAGGAAGACAGTACGACACTCCGATAACTCGGGCTTTCTTGTCTTCCAAAAGTCCGCTGGTTTCTGTGTCAAGGGCCAACTCCTTTACATCACTAGGAATCGGTATGAGCTCAGATGGCTGCCATCCAGCTGACTGCGCTTCTGAGTCTTGCAGGATGTCTATCAACGATCTCACTTTTCCGCCTTTGTTACGCGAAAGACTTGTCCCGACTGCGGTTCCCGTTCCGCTTCGAGGAGGTCTAAGAATTCGATAAATTGTTTCGGGGAGAGAACGAGTGGTTCGGCGCGTGAGTCACATCGTCTGATCATGGCGCGGTAGCCCAAGATCATAAGATCTAAATTACTGTTTAGTTTCGGCATCGTTCGATTCCATAACGATTGCTAGCCCAATGCGCTTTAGTTCTTCAGCACCTGGTCGACAATAGAAATGGATCTCGACTACACCGTCGATGGATATATCTATATTCGCAGCGTAGCAATCGACAGGAATTCCTACTCCATGCTTTTTTAGCTGGAGAAGGAGGGCGTGACCACTAATGCAGTTAGTAGGCATGAACGCTCGCTCACGAAAGGGAAGCACCTATCCAACGAATGGGCCGGCGGAGACTAGCTCCACCGACCCTTCTTGGGCGACCCAGACATACGCTGGGGCGTTGTACCGCCGATTACATCTCGGCGGGCACTTCCTCGACCGACTCGCCGGCCGCTTCACGCGCAGCGCGCTCGGCGTCACGCTCGGCCTTGCGCTCTTCGCGAGCCTTGGCGCGCTCCTCGTCCTTCGAAGCACGCTCGGCGTCGCGCTCCGCCTTCCGCGTGGCGCGGGCAGCCTCACGCTCGGCAGCCTTCGCGGCCTTCGCGGCTTCCTTCTCGGCAGCCTTGGCGGCCTTCTCCTCGTCGGTGGCGCCCGCCGCGCGCTCCTTGCCGACGCCCACGAGGTCCTGGATGGACGTGCCGTCCGCGAGGGTGATGCTCACCTCCTGCGGGTGAACCGTCCCTTCCTTCCAGAAGGTCTTGCCGAACCGAACCGTCGCCGTGTTGCCCGGCTGGCGGTACTCGGCCATGCCGTTCTCTTTTACCTGGTGAAGCTGGAAAGTTGCCATCTCACACACTCCTTCCGCCCTTTTGAGAGGGCGCACCGTGTATCTATCTAGATACCCGGTTCGTTGTCCCGGTTCACCGGGCCTTATTGGGCTAGAACCGCTCCAGCCCGAACTGTTACCTACACTGTACCACGGCCCGTGGCCGCGTGTCAAGAGAATCCTGGAGCCTCCCGTTAGGGCTCCTTGGAACGTTCTGTGTCCCATCTCTTGTGACATCTGCTACAGAGTCGCAGATAATCGTAGGGATCTTCGTACTTCCCGCTCTCATTGGCCCAATCGTATCTTTTAGTGGGGTCTTTTGTCCCACATTTCTCGCAGTATTTTGGTCTTCCAAAGAGTCCATCCAAACGGTTATGAAAAGACCGATATCCTGCTTTATCGCCTTTCCAATGACCGTGTCTTTCACCCTTTGGGCCACCTATCGGTTTTCTCTCCTTGAGCTTTTTCGGTTTCTTTTGACCACCCGGCTTGCGCCGGGTGATTTCAAAACGATCAAACGCTCGGCCGACTGTCCATTGATCTGTTTCGTAAATATATGCAATATCGCGAAGAGATTTACCTTCTTCATGATAAAGCTTTACGAGCTGATCCTTGGTCCAGTCAACCATTAGACGTCCTCTTCGTCATCCTCATCGGAATCGTCGGAGTCGTCATCGTCATCATCCGGATCAGAATCGTCCGGATCGTCGTCCTCGTCATCATCGAATTCGGAATCGTTCTCGTCGTCGGCGGGTGCTGGAACAGGTGTTGGAACGGGCTCGGCTTCGGCGTTCGTAGGAACGCCCATCGCGTACGAAAGGCCGCTCACGTCCGCCAACTCTTTCACTGGCGGAAACATGCTGAGGACTTCTCCAATGATGTTCACGGTCTGGCTCCTGGTAAAACCGGAGCGGGCGAATCCCGCTCCGGTGGTCTCTGGTTTACATCTCTGCGTTGGCGGCGCTGTCGTTAGCGCCGAACTCAAAGGAGTCGTCCTCGTGGACGCCGTCCGTGTGAATCTTGACCTCCTGGACCTTCAAGGCGTCGAACAGGTCCTTCAGGAAAGCCAACGTTTCCTGGGTCTTTGGCCATCCGGCCGGCTGGATGTTGAACTGGTAGAAGGTCCCTTTCGGGTTCTTCTTCGTCTTCGAGGAAGTCTGGTACACGCCCGCGTACAGAGGCGCGTTACGCAGCTTGATCAGGCCGTTCAGGGCCTTCGCGACTGCAATCCCCGTGCTCTTCAGGGACAGCGCCACGATTTCACGAGCGCCCTCCGGTTCAAGCACAATGACGAAGTCGTAGAACTTCGTTGCGCGGGGCGGGCGGCGCTTGCCGAAGTCGTCCACCCAGAACTCCGTGCGCGGATCACCTGCCGGCACGTTGGGGTCCACGACGCCGCCACCCTCGTCGCGCGGGGCAAACTCCACCCAACGTGGTCGGCTCGCCCGCACGATTGCGAAGTCCAACGGCCCGCGGCCGTAGATACGCTGCGTCAGGCTGTTGAAGATCTCACCGACCTTCAACTCCTTGATCTGTTTGCTGTGTCCTTCCTCGAGCTCGGGGCTCATCTGCTGAGCGATGCTCAGGCGGGGAATTTGGACGTCGTCCTGCTCCATGTGCTCCGTACCCTCTTGCGAGGTCGGGATGAAGCTTGGACGCTCCATCATTGCACCGGATGCTGGCACTTTTACGAGTTCTTCTGCCATTTTGCTTCTCCCTGCTTTTCACTTATTCGGGGACAGACAAGCAGTTAGTCTGGCTCCTAGGACCGCGTCAATCGCAGTCCGGGCTTGAGGTAGACCTCGACTCCATCCGGCGGCGCTTCTCCACTTTCGAGTAACGTCTTCGAGATGGCGTTTGTGGTCTGCCATGGAAGCGTCAGTAGGTTTTCGTAACCGTTCTCGATCACCCAATGACGAAACGCTTCCTTGTCCTTCACACTGGCGTACGGGTCGTATTTCGTCGAAACGAGGTACCCGTTCGTGGTGCGAACCGCGCTCAGGTCGTCCGCTTCGAACGACTCAATCAACAGTTCTTGAAGCGCCTGGATCTTCCCGTTGATGCCCTTGAGTTCTTCCTCGAGGTCATCCTTGTCGTCGCGCAGCTCTGTGTAGAGCTTTGCAAGGTCAGCGGAAGACTTGCCAGCGTACTCTGCCTTCTGGTCGACGATCTTCTTCCGGTACGGGTTGTCCACTTCGACAAACCGCGGCAGATTTCCAAACTTCTGCAGATTCGTTTGCTTAGCCATTTTCTCCTTTCCACCGGGGCCGTAGGCGGCCGGTACAGTTAGAATAACACGGACAGCCCCGGAGGTACGGGACTTCTAAAAGAGGCTCCCCTGACCTGCTCGCTGGAGGTCCACCGAGGTATAGTTGAGACATTTCACGCAGCGCCACTCGGCGCCATCTTTATCTATATGCACAATCACAGAATAGCATTGTCCCTTTGGGCATCTAGGTTTCTTTATTTCGGGCAAATTCCTGATCTTCAGGGAATACGGTGCGAGATAATCTATCTTTTCTACACGTCCCACAGCTTGTCACCGTCCTTATGTCCTCTACGAACATATCCACGGGCTACACCACCTGAGTCAGTTCTCATAGTTGTGCTATGAAATTTCAAGCGTTGCATAATATCACCTATTCGCCGCGAATCCGATTTGGTTCTACGAGCTACTTCAATTCCTATGGCGTCCATCAATGCATCACTGCTGATGTACAAACCACCTTGTCTTATATCTAAGGTCTGTGCTATTATTTCACGAATATTATCTTCCCAAGGGTCCACCTCGAAGCGTTCTTCTTGATGTTTCTCTGCTACAGACCACAAGCTTTCTTTCAAACGAATCGATTCACCCTTTTTCTCACGGACATTTGCTTCTGCCCACAACTGATCACGGACTGTAGCAATTCCTTGAAAATCAAGTGTCGTTGTTTTCACTGGCCAGAAACGCCGAGCGCCTGTCGGGTCAGTGATGTACTGTGTATCATTCACAGTTCCTATGAAGATAAAATGCCGCGGCCGTTCAGAAGCTGTCTTGGCGTATGCTAGTCGCACAGGTCCGTCAGATTGTCGTGATAACATCGCCTTCAACTGATTGACCTCGGCTTTGTTCCGCCCGGTCAATTCAGCAATCTCAATGATCCACTTTCCAGCGGTGTGTTCGATAATTTCCTTACCCTGCAGATCGAGACGCATTCCGTCTGAAAACCAATCCTCATTAGGACACAAGTTACGAAGTAACGTACTCTTTCCTGTTCCTTGTATGCCTTCCAGAATTACCATTTCATCGTATTTACAGCCCGGCTCACGAACGCGTCTTACGGCAGCTATCAGCATGATTCCACTAATAGCTCGCACGTAGGCATTATCCTCGACACCAGCGTAGGTAATCAACCATTCATCTAATCGCGGGGTGCCATCCCATTCGAGGGTGTCTAGATATTCACGTACGGGATGTCGTTGGTTTTTGTAAGCGGCGTCGTACAGAACTCTTGCGTACAGAGTTGGGGAGGGTAGGAACTTAAATTCCTTGTCAAATTGCAGATACAGATTGTTCTCAAGGTCATCGGTAAGAATCTGTTTACCTTTTCCTTGTTCAATCACGTACTTCTTTTCAGAGAATGTGTCGAATTCAAACGACAGCCTGAGCTTATCAAATCCAATTCGTATGTTTGCCACAGAATTGATAAGTGGCAGACCACGTTTATCCGTTATCCAACTGGAAGCTTCGCCAACCCAACGGCGAAATAGCTGAATAATTTCATTTCCAAAGAACTTTCGTAGTTCAGAAATGCCTGTGTGCGGATTCCCGGCTTTATGTTTCTCGTAGGTGGAGTTAACCACCATATCAATATCAGAAGCGTCTTTGTTTCCTGTGGATCTAACGATCTCCCGGCCAATCTTGATAAGTTTATCCTTATCAATATCAGCACTAATCATGAATCCAGCCCACGCCAACCGTAGCTCATGGGTGAATTTACCACCGGCGCAATGCTTTGCAAACATCATGCCGATTGCTACAGTAGTTACGAGGTCTCTCATTTCACGAGACGTCACTTTGGCAGGGTTGGGTCCACCACCCTCTATGAATTCCAGTGGCTCTCGTCGATCACCCTTAGTCCAAATTGATGGCGGAACCATGGTTTGGAAACCTAGTGCGCCATCATTCTTCACTCCACGAATTTCGAGGAGCGTAGTACCGTCTAGATCTGTGTATTTAGTTGTGGGAATTGGCTCATCTGTGAGGTAAAACAGATGGCTAATAGTCTTCGAGGCTCGCCCGAAGGCAAATTCTGTGGTAGGTAGGATTGATGCGGCAATCTTAATTCCCGGGCTCCAGTCAACGTCTACGTCGTGGAGATATTCGCCCGGTGCAACCTCTTGCCCGGTCAATAGACCGACGCGGTTGCCCTCTTTGTAATCGTCGAGACTGTACGCTTTCTGTGTCCAGTTGGCTTCTTTTGGACCTTTTATATCGCCTATCTGTGGCCAAACAACAAACTTCCAATTCCGTGATGCGTAGTCTTCGACGACCGCTTTCGCCATCCTAGATACCATCCTAGGCGACAGGCTCAAAGATTGCGTAACCTTCGGGTCTGACACCGAAAGCTGCGCCAGGAGGCGCAGATTGTGAAAGGAAGGATCGGCTCGAGGATGGGCCAGACGACCATCCGCCGACTCGGGGTGAAGCGTCCCTCACCGCCGATCCAACCTAATACTCAGTATAGCACAGCCGGGCGGGATTGTCAAGGGATAGGTACCGGGTACCCGGCAAACGGCCGACCCGGTACCCGGTACAGACGGCCGTGAGCGTATGCACGTGGCCCGCCTTGCCACGTTCGGCCGGTACCCTTACCCGGCATACGTACCCGGCCGCCTACGCGCCTGGGAGCGGCCAGGAGGCGGTTTTCCGGTTCCAGCTCAGGCCCAATTCTTGATGAGCTGATCCAGCTTCCGCTCGATGCGGTCCAGCTGTGTCTCGCCCTCCGGAACGCGAAGCTTCAACTTGCCGCGCTTTCGCTCGGAAGCCTGTCGCTTCTTGAGCTCCCTCTGCTCCTCTTCGATCCGGCGCTTCTCGAGCCACAGATTTGTGCTCTCCGGGTCCAGCTTCCGCGTGAAGCGGCTTTTCCCGTTGCCATCGTTCGGATTGAGGATCTTGATCTCGCCGCCGTCGGCTGCCGCGATGATGGTCATTGGCGTAGACTTTGCCATTTCCACCACCTGCTTGACTGTGTAGTACGGAATCACACGTTCGCTCATGTTGTCTATCCTTTGCTAAAGGTGTTCATGTAGTCGATGATACGCTTGTCCTCGTATCGCTCCTGGAAGAACACGAAGCCCGCATCCAGTGCATGCTGCGCTAGTTCCCGCAGCCTATCAGCATCCGGCATTTCACCTGACGCTGAGTAGTCTTCCATGATCCGTTCGACGTATACCCTCACGGCTACGTCGTCGCGAATCTCCGTCTTCGTACGCTCGACTTTTACGAGCGAAGTCTTTGGTCTTTCCATTTCTCTATTCCTCATCCAGTAAATGGTCCCAACGTGGGTGACGGTAGGAGCCATCTTCTGTTCTGCCCTGAAATTCAATCCGGAGTTGCCGCCCGATAAAGAACTTCGGGTTCATGTTAGCCGCCGCCAGCAACTCATTGTTCAAGACCTTCACCGACGTTCGGCGCAGGTCATCACCCTCGATTACCACTCTGGAGAATGGGCCGTTCCTTCCAGGAGCGAAGCCGATGATTTCCATCACAGCGGTGTTCGACTCCTTTACTTTGATCCACTTCCCAGCCGGGCGCTTGCCGGCGTGGTATTCCGAAAGCTTGTCTTTCAGGATCAAGCCCTCGCCGCCGTTCTTCACCACCTTGTCGAACAGGTCTTTCATCTGCTCGGCAGTGCGTAGTTTCATGAACGCCGACATCTTCACGTTCGGTCCATCCACGTTTTCGAATGCTTCTGCCAGCATTTCTCGCCGGCCTTCCCACAGATGCCACATCACATCTGTTTTGATCGCCCATAGGATGTCAAACGCCACGAACTGGAGCTGATCCTTCTTTGTCAACTCCACGACGTTGTGGCTCTTTCCACCCGGCACGATCAGTTCGCCGTCGTACACGCCCGGATCGAGTTGTAGTATCTGCCGTTTCAGTGTATCTGGCAGCGCCCGTTCGATCCCGTAGCGTCCCCACGCGAACACGTCCCGAACAGTCACTTCCACGACCAGCCGGTGACCGTCGTACTTCTCCTCCGCCACCCACCGCCCGCTTTCGTAGTTCAGCGGTGCTTTCGGCATACCCGATGCAAGCATCGGGCTGATGAACGCCATTACGCTCCCTCCGACAGGTCTTCCAACTGCGTGGCGATCCCTTCGTGGTCCGGATCGAGTGCCGGGATCTTGGGAAGCTCTATCACCCGTGACGCCGACAGAAACTCGCGCAGTTCCCGGATCCACATCAGGATCTCGTGGCCGCGCTTGCTCGCCTGAAACCGCTCGCTACGGCTTTCGAGGGAGTCTTCGTTGTCCGTGATCAACCCGCGCACGAACCGCTCGGCGCGTACCACGATCTCGTTGTAAACGACGATCTCCTTGTCGAGATCCTCGTACAGTTCCGTAACCACCTGTAGCTGGTCACGTAGGTCTTCGACGAGGTGGCGTTTGTCCGCAACCTCGAACTCATCCAGCTTGAATTCCATATCTATCTCCTTAGGTGAGCCGGGCTACCCGGCCACGCTACAGAATACCACGGAGCCGGCCTAGAACCCGTTCCCCTCCTGCGAAGTTTCCTCGGCAATTTTCGCTGCAGCGTCTTCGAGCTGATGTTCTTCTTCTGGTGAGATTGCGAAGAACACGTAAGTTTCGCCGAAAATTTCTTGGGCAACTTCCTTGCAATCCCACAGAGACACCCGGCCGTCACGATCAACGGTTAGGTGAAAGCCGCCGTCCTCTTTCCAGTTGTTCATATCAATCCCCTACGACCTCCTCGAGCACGACGTTTTCGAGGAGAAACTGTCTGTCCTCGATCCCACGAAGCAACTTCTCCACCGTGACGTTCATCACGTCCCCAGATGCTTCCCCGTCATTGAGCTGCTCCTCCAGCCAATCAGGGACAACCACGTCCGCCGTCAACATGATACGGATCTTTGGCATTAGAACTCCTTCTTTTCCTGTACCAGGACCAGTTCCGCCTGCGCTCGCGTAATTGCGACGTAGCGAATATTGTCCTCTTCCTGCGTCGCGCCGAACTTAGACTTGAACGACTCTTCCAGCGTGAATACTCGCCCGGTCTCGAGCCCCTTGGCCTTGTGTACCGACGAGCACATGATCACGCCCCGGCCTTCCACGTCCGAGAACAACGCGTCGATTCGGGTCTCAACAAAGTCGAGATTGGGTGCCTCCTCAAACAGGTTGCGCAGCATGTCGGCCTTGTCCACGATCTCGGTGATTTTCTCCTCGCGGCCCGCCTTGATCATGCGCTTGGTCTGCTTCTGCTCCCAGGTGTCCAGCTTCGACAGGAAGTCGGGGATGCTACGAGCGCGGAACTTCTTGATCAGCGCCTTCAGCCCGGCGCCGATGTCGCGCCCCGCGACTCTCGCACGCTTCCCGTTCTTCAGTAGGCTGATTGCCACGCTCACCAACGGCGCGTTCAGGCGGGACAGGATGAAGTCATTCTCATCGGCTTCCTCAACAAGTCGCTCGCGTGCGAGCGACCGTACAGTCCCTTCTGGGTTCGTCTCGCATGCTTCGTAATCGGGCACTAGCAGTTTCGCCATTCGTACCACGCTCTGCGGGCAACGGTATGTCACTGTCAGCGGCAGAATGTCCGCTCCAATTTTCTCGACCAACGTGTGGAACGTGTTCGAATCAATGCCGCGGAACCCGTAGATCGCTTGGCGGTCATCGCCCACGACTACGATACGCTCCTTGCTCAACCCGAGCGCTATCTCCAACTGCGCCGGCGACATGTCCTGCGCCTCATCCACGACAACGAGGTGGTGCGCCGGTCGAATCCAGCGGTTGCGGCACGGGAGAAAAATCATGTCGCTAAAGTCGATCCCGTTCACCGGCTTCACTGCAGCCGCGTATTCCATCGCCTTCAGCGCGTAATCCTCGATCACTTCCGGCGTGTACCCCATCTCTTCGAGGTACTCATCCGGTAGGATATCGAAATTGTACATCAGGTCCAGAAGGTCGCCGGCGATCTCGGCGTGTGGAATGATCTCGCGGCCCTTCGTGTGCAGCTTGCTGATCAGCTTCTTGGCTGCATCAGGAACGCGCCCTCCGGTCACGGCTTCCGTCACCGACGCGGCGCGGTCATCCAGGCGGCTGGCCAGCTGCACGCCGTTCCAGTTACGCATCACGATACCAAACCCGAGGCCGTGAAGCGTCTTCGCTCGCGCCCGCGGGTGACCGGCGATGCGCAGGCTCAGTTCCTTCTCGATTGACTTGTTGAAGGCGCACAGCATGATCGACTGATCGGGTGCACGCTTCACACCCTCGATGATCACCGTCGTCTTGCCGGTTCCCGCTCGCGCCCGAGCGGCGAAGTTTTCGCCGTTAGGCTCTGCGAAGCGTCCAAAAATCGCTTCCTGTTGGGGAGACCAAACTTTCATATCTATCTACTCCTATCTAGCCGGCCGGGCGGCCGGGTACCCTTTAAGAATACCACAGAGCCGCCCGGAGGTACAGGACTTCACCGGGAATTCCGGTCCTGTTCCAGGAGCTGATCCAGCCTGTTCAGGCCAACTGCCTTAGCATCATCCGACGGAATCACCTCGAAGGTCACCTCGCGTCGCAGCACGAGTTCGAGGAACCGCTCGGTGTCAATGATGCGCTGGATCAGGTCATGATCGAGCTCTGTGCTGCTAACCGCCGAGGTCCCATTGACGGTAATGTTTCCAAAGCTCAGCTTGAAGAGGAACTTCATGTCACCTCCCTCATGAGAACATCAGCTCCCCGTAGACCGCGAACTGCACAATGCCGTCTGCGCCGTTCGCGTCTATATCCCACTCGCCATCGCCCAAGTACTGAACAGTCGAGGTCCCTTGCGGGTAGGCGAGAAGGAATAGCTGCAGTCCCCTCACGAAGTCGAGGCCGGTGAAAATCACCTCCACGATATCGTCTTCGTCCCCGTCCTTGGGATACAGGAGGGATGCCTGCGTGACACCGCCGTCCACACCGTAGACAACATTCTGCCAGACAAACCACTCGTAGCCTTGTTCAACGGCTGAGACCATGTGGTCTCCGACCCCGTTGACCGGCACGGTGATCTGTACTGTCATCGTGCCCTCCGTGATCGCCTTAGCCATGTTTCTCCTTTTGCGTGAGCCAAACCCAAGTTTTTCTGTTTTGAATATCTTCAATTGTTCGTCGACCAACAGCGTATTCTATTGCTAACGCTCTTGTTGGTTTGTTACTCTTGAAGATTTCCATCACTTCAGTCTCAGTTAAAATTGCCCGACTTCGGTGATGATTTTTACCGTTTGGCATTCTGCCTTTCTCAGCAGCATCACATGTGTTTTCTTTTGCGGTTCCAAGGAACAGATGATTTGGATTCACGCAAATTCTATTATCACAGTGGTGACACACGAGTTGTCCATCCGGTATTGGACCATTTGCTAATTCCCACGAAAAACGGTGAGCCCCTACCATCTTATAGTGGGTAACTGCAAAGATTCCGTATCCTCTGGCGATTGCCCCAGGCCAGGTCCAGCATTCATCTGGACCTTTTCTGTGGACAAATCGCCAAAAGCGGATTTCTGGAGAAATCCTAGCCAACATTTCTTACCTCTTTGAGCCTTGCCTCCTTTTCTACTTTAGCCTTCGCCATAATTCCGGCCATGCCCAGCTTGGCGCTCTGGTTGCCAGACAGCTCGAGGACAACCATCACCTCGTCTGCCGGGCACTGATCTTGGCGATCCCACAGGCTGAACACGAGGTTCTCGTTCACGGAAATGAAAAGCTTGACCATCACACACGCTCCTTGAGAATTGTCTGTACGTCCACGATATCAAGAGTTCCGAGGTGTTCGAAACCCTTTGTTCTCCACTGATCACATAGCCAGTGGTGTGCGGTGGCCATTGTTCGGTCACCCCAGTTGTACGGATCCCACTGCACTTCCACCCGCGAACCCGCGAGTTTCATCAAGAACAGGTAATCGTGATTGGGATCCTGTCCCCAGCCGTTGTAGTCCATCAGCCGGCGGTCGTTCATGTTTCGCGGCGTGATCACAAAGACCGCGCAGAATATCTCCGTGTGGCGGTCAAGAATTCGTAGGTAATGCATCACACGCTCTCCTGTTCTAGCGGGCAGTTTTGGCTTCCTGCGCATGCCCGACCGGCGATCTTGGCTTCAAGATCGGCCAGGTTTTCTTGCAGATCCGCGACCTCTTCTTCGAGGGAGGTAATCAAATCGTAGCGCCGACGGGCGATACGATCGAGGCGGTCACAGTCTTCACGCGCATCGTGAAGTTGAGCTTCGAGGAAGCCGATGCGGTTGCTGCTCGCTTCCAGTTCATCTCGAAGAATACTGAATTCGCGTTCTTCTTCACTGTTCATCGCGCGCCGCCTTCAGGGCTTCTTCACTGGACACGAACGGGCCTTCCGGGTCGCTGTCGGGCATGCATCCCGGAAAGCAGAACCAGAAGTACCATCCCGGCTCACCGTCAAAGTCGCCGTAGTCCACCATTTCCTTGGTCACAAGGAAAATTTCCAGGTTGGGGAGTGCGTGTGGGTCGCTTGCGCGTGCTGGGTCGCTGTATGCTTGCATCTGTATATCCTCTGTCTAGAATGGGACCGGCGGGTGCCGATCCCATCGGTCCTCACACACGGACGATCGTGTAACCGGCCTTCTTCAGGGAGTCCGCTTGTCCCTGCACGTGGAGCCCGACTCCCTTCGGGACCTTCACGGTCTTCGGGTCATCGCTCACCGACACGCCCCACTTGCGAAGGTAGTTCACAATGGTGGCGACCTGCGCCTCACTCGGCGCGCCCTCGAACCGCATGTGGTACGGCTTCTGTCCCGTACGGCGGCTGCGGCGAAAGGTTTCCGCGACTGCCGTGTGCTTCTTTTCTGCCATCTATTTTACTCCACGGGAAAAGGGCCGGAACAGCCGGCCACAACCTAATACTACCACGCGCGCGTAGGAAAACGCAAGATAATCCTGAACGCTGCCGGGAAAACTCGTGTCCGGTCACGATCGGGCATTTGGATCACGTCCACTCACGATCGGGGCAACGTCGGCCGTACCCTCCAAGGGACTGAAGGAGTAGTCCCCTGGATACGTTTCGCCCATACGCTTACGATGAAACTCGCAGCATGGAGTCTTCTTTTTCTTCCGCCATGCTTTGGTCATCTTCAGGTTGCTGAAGTTCATGGAATGCTGCCACCCGGCCTTCCGGGTGGCGATGCAGACCGCTTCGCTGTTGCAGGTATTGGCTCCGAACCCGCACTTCACTTGTCTTCCGGCACCCGACCGGTCCGCAGAAATTCCCGCTGTTCCTCGGTGAGCTTCGGCCAGATCTTCGCGACCAGGCGGCCCACAAACAACAGTTGGTGCTCTTCCTCCGTAATGGGAAGGTCCATCTTGTTAACCTTTCCCGACACGGGTGACATCTTGGCCACTTCGGTCATTTCTCCACCTTTCCGAAGGTCTTCTCCCACTCGACCGGGTTGATTCCGGTAATCAGGAACTCCCGCTCGCCAGCTGTCAGGTGACCCATGACGTTCTGGATCAGTTCCCCGTTCCGCCAGCGCTTGTACTGTTCGAGGGTGATGTCCAGCTCCATGGAGCACTCAGCGCCGGACAGAGGCGATTTACGTGTCACTCTCAGCATTTGTCTTTCCTATCTCTACGTTGTACTGATCCCGGAGGTTATCCTGGATCTCCAGGGTGGCCCTGAACAGCGCGTCCTGAATCATCCTGTGTACGCTCGCCGGCGGGTTCACTACGAGGAAACCCTCTTCCCCTCCCGGCCGAGCATGCACCGCGTAATGCCCTGCCCGCGCCGCGGCGATCAGATGTCGGTGTCGGTCGATCAGACGCTGAATCTCTGACAGGTCGTCGATCGTAATTCTCTTAGTGGTAGGGCTTGTCTCCATATCTCTCCTCGATCCAACGTTGGGTTTCCCGATGGCGAATCTTGCTTAACCGACTGATTTCTGCGAGAACCTTTCGTCGCAGGACAACCGCATCACGAAGCAGAAGTAGTGCCTCGTGCGGAAATACCATCTTCGTTTCATCTTCCGTCGCCTTTTCGAGGAGCTTGAAGATGCGGTCCTCCAAGGCCGATACCTTGGCCCGGAGGATGTTCTCGTCTTCGCCCGGTTCGCTCATTTGTACTTCCTCTCAACCGGAGTTTGAGTTGTGATCCCGTTTCTAAACCCTCGAGATCTGCAACTTTGAGAACAGTACGGTCCAGATTTGTGATTTCCGTAACGTCTCTTCACAACTATGTTGTTGATCTGTTTTCCGGTCAGTGTGAAAATTGTCCCACACATTGGACACTCAAAGTCCTGTGGCAGACTAGTAGGTCGGTGAATTTTCCAATGCTCTACGTTCTTAAGAACTTTGAAATTCTCAAGTCGGTCATCGGTTTGATCACCGTTAATGTGATGGACGTTCTCATCCTCGAATAGGTGCCGTTCGAGGTGGACCTCCATAAGATATCTTGCGTAAGTAGTTCCTACGACTTGTCCGTCCGGATAGATCAAGTGAATCATACGCCGGCCGTCGCGTATGTCCAGGTACGGACCACGAATCTTACAGCCAGCGTATGGATTCATCACACTCTCACTCGGTACGGGAATACTTCAATTTCAGTCCGGACGTGTTCCCATCGTGCGTGCATCCGCTGGATCGTTTCCAACGGCACATTGTGAAGGTTCTGCTCGGCGAGCTCTTCCAACGTCAAAGGGTCAGGATTGCAGTGGTAGACTTTCACATTGTGATGAGTCTCGGCTGCAATTTTCACATAACTTTCAAGTTCCCAATGCTGAGAGAACGTGTTCGCCACGCAACACGTTCCGCGCGGGTTCTGTGCCAGCCATTTCCGCGTGCGGTTCTGGTTCATCAGGTGGTAGAACCCAAGCTTCTCGGGCTCAAAGCGGTACACCCAACCATCGTTGGGCTTCGCTAGGTCAGGTTTGTAGAAAAACTCGTCCGTCTCGAACAGGGGACACTTGCTCTGCGGGTGGGCGTCAGCACCGAAGTAGTTTCGGGCGAACGTACTCTTCCCGGAGCCGGGAAGTCCTGTAATCGCTATCAACATATCTTTCTAGCTCCACCGATCGCGGCGCACTGCCGTTTGCAGTACGGTCCCGTCTTCGTAAGACGATTTTTCACTTTGGTCGCCCGTTGTCTCATCTGTGCGCCTGTCAGTGTGAATTGCGTTCCACACGTGGGACAGATAAACGTCTTGGGCAACCACCGAGGCCACATTCTAGTTCCAGCGGTTCGAGGGAATGTAGTCGTCGAACTGCCTGTCCTCCGCCGTTTCCGGCTCCGGGATCAGTTCGTAGGTGACCGGGTTGCCGTCCGTCGTGCGCGACAGGGTCACGCACAACTGCTTGATAGCGGAAACTGTCTTGGCTTCCACGATGCGGGTCATAACCGGTCGCCCGCTCCAAAAAGAGTGAATCGTAACCTTGGCTTTCATCATCTATCTAACCCTCCTGAGGGGCCGCGCCACGCGGCCGGGTACCTATAGAATAGCACGGAACAGCCCCGAAAGTACAGGATTTCTTTGGAGGTCCAGTCACGAACTCACTCTTTGGATCCACTTCGTGGATCCAGGACAAAAAGAAGAGGCCAGCTTTCGCTGGCCCCGTCTTCCTAGCGGTTCAGGAGGCTCGCTCGGTGCATGATTTCACTCTGCACCGCGACCTTCAGGTGGTGGGGACCGCCGACGCTCACCTGAGCGAGATCGATGACGCCGATCGCGCTCCACGTGTCACATGCCTGCTCTTTAGTCGCCACGAAGTGCGTCCTGTTTATCAGGTGGCTCTTCATGCGAGCGCGGAGCCGCCTCACTGCTGCGTGAAGCAGCGGGTCGGCGGTGTGCGAGCGGAGTTCGTCGTGGCTCCAGGTCAGGACGACCGCCACGCTGCTGATGTAACAAGTCATCTAGTTATCTTTCTGGTTGAGGGTGTTGGTGAGAGAGTCGGCCAACTTCTCCGCCTCCAGTTCGAGGGCCTTCGTGAGCTTCGGAATCGCCAGAAGCGCCTCTGCTCGTAAAATTCGCGGCGCCCGAAGAGCAGACCAAGCGTTCTGCTCTTTGTCTATGATGACCAGTTCCCAGTTGCTGTCTCGCCGCTCGTAGCTCAGAGTACCGAACGGAGTGTCTACAATTGCTGGGACACCGTAGTTCCACTCCTGATACTTCTGTTGGGTAGCCTCGAGCCGTTGATTCAACTCCTCCGTGAGGCGGTGAATCCGTTCAGTAAGGGTTTCGGTCATCTAGCCCTCGATCGGGGTGAAGGTCACGGTCACGGGAAGCATCGCCCGGATTGCGTCGTAGTCGGTGATGTCGTAGAGGCGGACCAAGGTCCTCGCCGTCTCGTCGCCCTGCCACTCATGAACGAAGTAGTCAATCGGGGCCTTCGCGATAGCCTGCTCCGTGACCCAGGCTTTCTTCCCGGTCACTTCCTGCACCGCCATTGCCACGACGCACATTTCGCAGATCGAGTGGTGATCGAGGGACATGTCATCCCACGAGGCAATCGACTTGTCCAGGTGTGCCTCGGTGACGGTGATCGTAAGCGGTTTCTTGTCGGTCATGTGTTTCCCCATTGGGTTATCTTTCTCCTTGTCTGTTACGAGTGGAGAGCGGCTGGCGCCGCCCTCCATTGAGTCCTTACAGTTCCCCGAGCGGCTCGTCTTCCGGACCGTGCCGCCAGTAGCTCACTTCCACCTTGCCGACGCCCTCCATCACCGCCAGAATCTGGCAGTACTCACCGGTCCCGGCGCTGTTCATGTCCAACAGCTTCGCGATGATTTTGTCCTCCTCGCTCAGCGGGTAGGCATCATCGATCACGTAGGTCACTTCCGGAAGCACCCGCTCCCCGTCCCGTGTCTGCAGCGTCAGGCTTCCCAGTACCGTCCCAAACTCCTTCAGGTACTCGGGGACAGCCATGCCATCCGCGTCACAGCTGGTAACCACCAGCTCATGGTCGCTCCACGTGCGCGCTACCAATGTGGCGAGTACGTCCGCCCCAGTGATGTCGGCACACAGGCCGCTGTCCTCTCCGTCCTTCATACCTGTACCGTATCGCATCTATCTAACCTCCTGTCCCTCGGTCCATCCGAGGGCGCCCGGCCGCGCACGGCCGGTAATTAAGAATAGCACGGAGCGGCCCGTGAGGTACAGGAGCTCCCGGCTACTCCGCCAGAACTTCCCCGATAGATTCAAACGCAGAGCGCGCCGCGAGCCACTCGTTTTCTCGAAACACGAGATCGCCGCATTTGGCGAATGTCAGGTGAATCGCTGGAGCAGTGAAGAGTCGGCAGTGAACATGCCCGCCGAGGTGCTTGAAATACATCCGAAAGACCATTGGTGTCTCCTGTCACAAAAATGGGACCGACTGGAGTCGGCCCCATCTGGTCTCTATTCGACCGGGTCAAGTTCCGGCTTGATCAACCGGATAATCTCCGCGATCTGTTCCTGCTTCTTCTCTTCCTCAGCGGCGAACTCCCGCTTCACCTTCGCCCTGCGCTCATCCTCGAACGCCATCTTGGCCGTCTCGATCAGCTTCTTCTGGAACTTGCCGTCGTTGTAGTCCGTGCAGTTCGTGCTGATCCCCTTCATCTTCGGGATCAGGTCGATCAGCCCGCAGCGCTCCCAGCCGAACTCCCGGATCTTGTCAAGGGCGAACGCTCGGAAGTGGAGGTTGTCCAAGTCCTTCTGCTTCTTCAGCGATCCCACGCCGCACAGAAGCATCATCACGCAGAAGTTGTACAGATCGACGCCGCCGTCCGGCCACTCGGATCGGTTGACTTCAGTGAGGTTGTAGTCGAGGCTCATGTCTAGTTATCTCCTTCGTTGTTCATGGTTACGACGATCTGCTTCGTGTCCACCTTGGGCTCCATGTGCTGGAGACCGTCCACGATCAGGTTTTCGAGGAGGGCAAAGAAACCCTCACAGTTCCACTCCTTGGCGTCCTCGCTGAGCATGTCCGGGTCCACGGTCAGCGTGATGGTGAAGATCTTGCGCCTAGCCACCGATCCTCACCCCGTTCTTGTCGTAGTGTTGGCCTCGGCCAACACCCAGTCCGAACCCCTGGTCTCTGTGGCACGCTTCGCACATCATGGCCCACGGACCGAAGGCTGTCTTCCCGTCCACGAACGGGTGTCCCGTTAGAGGGAGGTGACACATGTCACACTCCTTGGGCATCTCGCTCAACCACCGCTTCACTTCAGTCATGTTTTACTCCTCATACCTCTCGTTGAACAACACGAGCAGCGTGTCCCACCCCAGGTCCTTCGCCGCGTACCAAATCTCATCACCCCACGGATCTAAGAAGTAGGTATGATTGCTCTGTTTGTTCACCTGCAAGGGAATAATCTGTCCTTGCTTTTCGAGGACTTTCTTCATCTTGTAGGTGGCCCATGGTCTGGAGCTAGACCATGGTTTCACCGAATCAATCGGTACAACCTGAATCCCGTCGCGCTCGTATCCCTCGACTGTGGTTGTGTTCACCATTGGTGCCCTCTAGTCATTCCACACCTTCAGTGTTCCCAGACGCGGGTTGCTGTATTCGTAGCCACCGAACTCGTAGTCGCTGGCCCAGATTTTTCCCTCTCGATACCAGTTGTTCCCGTCGAGGGTGAATACTGGTGGCCAGACACCTGGAGGCCATCCCAGGTCGCTCGCTTCTATGCTTCGCGCTTTCACTTGATTGCCTCCTTGATCAGCTGAAGCAGCGCCATCGCCTCAGCCTGCGTCGCTTCCCCGTTGATCACCTTTGTCTGTAGCTCCCGTACGATTCTGTCGTACACCTTCTTGTCCATCTATTTAACCTCCTCGCGAGGGCCGGGGCGGCCCGCGCTAGGTATAAGAATAGCACGGAGCCCGGCCGGACGCGCAGGAGCTCCTACAGGGTCTTCAGGAAATGGCTCACGGCCATCGCCGCTGGGCGCGGAGAGATGTGCTGGTACTGATCCGCGAGCCACAGGCCGAAGTCCATGCTCGGGTTGATCAGGTCACCAATGTGACAGTAAATGCAGATCAGCGGAACGCCGAGATCCTGGTTCAGGGTGAGTTCTTCCACATGGTATTCCCCATTGGCCTGCCGATCTCCCTCGTTGGGCTTCCAGCCAGTCTCCCCGATGATGTACCGATCGTGGCCGAGCGTGTTCATGATGTGATTGTGCTCGCGGGTTCTGGAGCCCCATGGGGAGAAGGATGGGCGATACGGATTTCGGTACGGATGAATGTCTGCATATAGCCTCGTGGACGAGGCTATGAATCCTATGACATCCTCGACGCCCGGCCAGTTGCGCGAGCCGCCATCCACGTGATCGAACAGATCCATCGCGATGATGACCTTTGCCGCACTGCTTTCGAGGAGGACGTTGGCCATGGGGATGGCTATGCGTAGGTACTCGTCGGCAGGTATCTTATCCAGGATCCACGGTTCATTGCCGATGGTGACCCATTCCGTCTCCGGGAACGTTTCCGCGTACCATCTGGCATACCCTTCCATGCCGGCCACGTCTGGCTCGTAAAAGGGCCATGCGAGGATCGGGATTGGCTGGAGCCCGCCGTGAAGCATGGTGCTCACGGAGGCCGCCGCGTTAGATCTGTCGCGCGACACGGGCAGGTCGAATCTTACATGCGTGAAGCCCGCTTTGGCGAACGTGGTCACCCAATGCGGCTGGGGATATGCGAGCTCCGCGCCGGGCATTGGCCATACGAGTCCATACTGAGTCATATGCGTCTCCTCATGAATTTCATTCTGTGCGTGGATTTCGGACCAGCTGCGCCGGTCCGAGCCTTGACACGGAGCCGTTTGTGTGGTATACTCTAGTGTGGCTTCTTCCAACCGGCGTAGGGATCAGTGATGAGATCATCCTCTTCGTCCGGTTCGAGGGATGGCTCAGGTGTCTGTTCAGGTTTTGATTCCAGTTTGTTCAAGACATTCATCAAGAAATTCTCTGAAACTGGTTCTTTCTCGATCCCTTCGTCATCATTGTATCGTTTGAACGGTTGACCTTTCACATATTCGGTTCGCTTGTTGATCCCGAATTCACAGTTCGCGCCGTTCGTTCTAAAAAGTGTCTCGAATCTTTGCATCGGCATCGAGTGGAATGGGCTCACACAGAGTTCGTGTCCACAAACTGGGATTTTGGGGATCCGCTCTGATCCCAGAAGCTCTTTGCTAAAGAAATAATCAACGAGGAGACGTCGCACCATCTTGCGTCCCACGTTCTCCGGGTCATCGTTTTTGGTGACATCGATCGTGCAATAGCCTTGCGTGATCATGCCTGTCCAGATCCAGCACCCTGGGCGACGCGTGAAGTCGATCTTCTTCAGCAACTTTGGGGTTTCGAGGAGAAGATCTAACATGGTTGGATGCAGGAGGCCGTCTTCGAGGAGGTAGTTGTACTCCTTGGCGGTTCCTTCGGGAACTGTGGAGCGAGAATCTGTGAGATGGGTACGGAGCGCTCGGCTCAATGCTAGGAGCTCGTTTATCGGTTCGTCGAACGAGGCACGTAACGCGCGCAGCGTGTCGATCTTTCCCTCCATGTTCTTCAAATGATCCTGAATGATCGTTTCTACCTTCTCATCCATGTAACGTTCCCTCCTGTTTGTGTTGTTACGTACGTTTATTACCGCATTATACCACATTTCCGCACGTGTCAACGCTGTAACGTAACGTGTGTCCGTAACCGCGTTACCTGCACACTTCTACCAAGTTATACTACGCTACCTAGTAATTTCCGTATACTCAATACGTGCGTCTGTTTTGCTGTGAAAGTGTTGAAACACCTGTTACTGCGTTACAGGCGTTACGTCGTTGCAAACAAAGCACTTACACTGTTACATTAACTGTTACAATCTGTTACATAGAGAGTATCCCTCCTGGTAAAAGCTCTCGATCTGCGTTCCAATCACGATCTTTGTCCTCGGCAACGCCCTCTCGACCTCGCGGCGCGCTCCACGAACCTCCCTAACGAGGTTCACGACGGGTCCAATCACGATCCCCCTCCTCGGCATTGTCCTCGGGACTCAGCCCGCGTTGCGGGCAGCGTTCCCCGCGACGCGATCCGCGTTGCGCTCGTAGTGAGCTCGCGGTCGCGGATGTAGAAAAGCCCGCCATCGCTGGCGGGCCTCGTGAATCACGGGATCGGGTCGATCGGGCACTTATCAGGATCCTCGACCGTGTAGTAGTCGGTCTCCCACCAGCACTCGGTGCCGGCCGCATCGCAGTACTCCCTCTGCATCGTTCGGCACATGCTGATCCCCGGAGCGAATGGGTTGTGATCGAGGCTCAATCCGTTGAGCTCATCGATATCAAAGTCGCTCGGGTTCACCCTCGATGTCATGATCGCCGCAGGCACCGATTGGCTCGGCTTGTTCAGTGTTGGGGCGGTCGGGTGCTGCTCTGTGCATCCGGTCGCCAGAGCCAACGTCAGGTAGATCAAGATCTTCTTCATCGCAGTCCCTTCATCGCGTCGCGCAGTTCGTCGGGGGAAACTCGGGCGAAGTCCATCCACGTTTCCCTTCTCCAGATCTGTACCACCAGCTGCACTCCTGTCTGCATCGAGTAGAAACTGCTCGGTGGCTTCGCGACCCGGAATCTTTCGTTGGGGTATCGGTACAGAGAAAACTCGTCGGGGAACGACTCAATGGCTGTCCTCACCTCGAGGATCTCTCGGTGTTGCTTGTCCTGCCAGCTTTCGCTCATAGTCATTATCTATCTCCTTCGTGTCGGCGAGCGATTGTCGCGACTACCAGATACTTCGCGTCGTTCTTCGCTTCTACAACGATCGCTCGCGCAATATTTCCTGTCCGGCGGCAGAAGATCGCAATCCGTCGGTTCAACCCATAGGTCGCGAGGATTGGACTCTGCTTCTCCCACTTCCAAATCTGCAGCTCGTCCTCCGTGCAGTCTATCTGGTCCATCAGGGACAGTATCTGTCTCGGTGTCACTGCAGCCTCATCATGGTTACGGTAGCGTCGTATCCTTCTTCACGGAAGCAGGCCGCTGCCTCCTCCGCCCTCTCCTCTGTCCAGTACGCCTTCCGGAATGCCCCTCTTCCACTCGCGTACCACACGTCCACTCGGAAGACCCGGCTCTTATCCACTTTCCGCTCTTCCTGTCTTACCTCTTCCATTCTATTTCTCCTATCTGAGGGGCGCGGCCCCGCGGCCGGCTAAATATAGGATACCACAGGAGGCGGGCCGAGCGTTAGGAGCTCCGCGACTATCCTCCGAGCTGCTCCCGCTCATCCTAACATCCACGGATCCAATCACGATCTTCCTCGCTGGTCCCGTCCTCGTGAGCTCTACGCGGCCCCGATACGCCGGCGCCTCTTCCTTCGTCCTCCTCCCCCTCCCCCA
>Ga0208685_1000025_pt1 | contig 74875 bp, 75 predicted proteins | sample EasRivMeERMLT890_FD_187533 | JGI IMG/M metagenome (GOLD analysis project Ga0208685, IMG submission 187533) | Soil microbial communities from meander-bound floodplain in the East River, Colorado, USA - East River MetaG ERMLT890 (SPAdes) (version 2) | ecosystem: Environmental > Terrestrial > Soil...
ACCGCTCCATCGCGCGGAGGGTCGAGCAACATGCGGTCAAAATGCCCCAGTGCGTCAGGCCAGGCGCCCATGGGCCGGTAGAGGTCCATCTCGACAAACGTTGCCGCCCCCGAGAGGCCATTCGCTTCGGCATTTGCCGCCGCGCACTTGAGAAGCGCCGCACTTTCCTCGACGCCCACCGCCCTGGCACCGCGCCGCGCGATCGCCAGCGTGAAGTTGCCGATGCCGCAGAACATGTCCGCGATGCGCTCGCCGGGCTGCGGGTCGAGCAGCGCGAGCGCCCGGCGCACAAGCACCCGGTTCACTGCGTGGTTGACCTGGGTGAAGTCAGTGGGGCCGAAGTGCATGCGCAGATCGAACTCGGGGAGCTCGTAATAGAGATTTGCCGCATCCTCCGCGGACAGCGGGCTCGCCGTATCGGGACCGCCGGGCTGCAGATAAATGCGCACGCCGTGGCGACCCGCAAAGTCACGCAGGTGCTCCAGGTCCGGCACGGTGGGCGGCTCGAGCACGCGCAGGACCAGCACATCCGCATCGTCCCCGGCCGCGATCTCAATCTGCGGCAGACGGCTGCGGATGGAAAACGTGTCAACCAGGTCGCGCAAGGGTCGCAGCATGCGCGAATAGCGTTCCGGCAGCACCTCGCAGCTGTCCATGTCGGCGACGTAGCTGCTGCGCTTCTCGTGGAAGCCCACCAGCGCGCCCCCTTTCTTTGGCACGTGGCGCGCCGCGAGCCGCGCGCGGTGACGGTAGCCCCACGCCGGTCCGTAAATGGCAGGCAGGATCTGTTCGGGGCGCACCCTACCGATGTGCCACAGGCTGTCCTCCAGCACGCGCTGCTTGACCGCGACCTGGGCACGGTAGTCGAGATGCTGCATGCTGCAGCCGCCGCAGAGCCCGAAGTAGCGGCAGCGCGGCGTGACGCGCTGGGACGCCGGCTTTACCACCTTGACCAGCGTCGCGACTTCGTAGGCCGGCTTCTTGCGGTACGGCGAGCAGGTGACACGCTCGCCCGGGAGCGCGCCTTCGATGAAGATCGTCTTGCCGTCGCGGCGCGCGATGCCGCGACCTTCCTGGTCCAGGGATTCGACCGTCAGGACTTCCATGATCGCCGCTGCGGCGGAGTCAAAGTGCGCCGCAAAAGCGGTAGCGAGATTCTAGCAGGTCGTTGATTGGTCTCCGTCGCTCCCGCGGAGGCGGGAGCCCGGAATCAGGCCCGCCACTTGCTGAGAAATTCCTTCCAGTGCGGGTCGCCCAGCTTTTTCAGGTTCGAGCGAACGACTTCGGTCTCAACCTTGAATTGCTGCTCGGTCAGCGCCCCGCGCATCAGCTGAAAGCACAGGAAGATCAGATAGGTATTGACGACGTCGGTTTCGCAGTAGTTGCGGATCTCGGCGACCCTGCCCGCCTGGTAGGCATCCCACACACCTGCGCCCTCCATGCCGAGCTTGCCGGGCAGCCCCATCAGCTGTGCGAGGTCGCCGAGCGGCGCGGCGGCGCGCAACTGGTAGAGCGCGAGCAGGTCCATCAAGTCGAGGTGCCGGCTGTGGTAGCGGCTGATGTAGTTGTTCCACTTGAAGTCGCGGTTGTCTTCGCCCGTATCCCAGTAGCGCGGCGCCCTCACGTGGTGGATGAGACCGCGGTAATGCAGCACGGGGAGGTCGAAACCGCCGCCGTTCCAGGACACGAGCTGCGGCGTATAGCGCTCGATGCCCTCGAAGAAGCGCTGGATCAGCTCGCCCTCGCTACTGCCGCCGATCGACCAGACCTTGAAGCTGTCGCGGTCCCGCAACGCGCAGGAGATGACGATGACCCGGTGCAGGTGCAGCGGCAGGAAGTCCCCGCCGGTCTGCTGCCGCCGCAGCTGGAACGCCATCTCGGCGACGCCCTTGTCGGGAATCGTCCCGTCGAGCCCGTGCAAACGGCGCAATCCTTCGACATCAGGCACCGTCTCGATATCAAAGGCCAGAACCGGGATCATTCGAAACAGGTCATTCCTGGACTCCCGCCTGCGCGGGAGTGACGTCAGACTCTCAATCCATCCCTAGCCAGGAAATACACCGGTGGAGAGGTAGCGGTCGCCGCGGTCGCACACGATGGTGACGATCACCGCGTTCTCCACCTCGCGCAGCACCTGCATCGCCGCCCACAGCGAGCCGCCGGAGGAGATGCCGGCAAAGATGCCCTCCTCCCGTGCGAGGCGCCGCGTCATATCCTCGGCGTCGGCCTGAGACACCTCGATCACGCGGTCCACGCGCTTCCAGTCGCAGATCTTCGGCAGGTACTGCTGCGGCCACTTGCGGATGCCGGGGATCTGCGAGCCGTCCGTGGGCTGGCAGCCGATGACCTGGATCTTCGGATTCTTCTCCTTGAAGAAGCGCGAGCAACCCATGATGGTGCCGGTCGTGCCCATGCTCGAGACGAAGTGGGTGATGCGGCCCTGCGTGTCGCGCCAGATCTCGGGTCCGGTGCCCTCGTAGTGCGAGAGGGGATTGTCCGGGTTGGCGAACTGGTCGAGGATCGTGCCCTTGCCCTCGTCGCGCATCTTCTCCGCGACGTCGCGCGCCATCTCCATGCCGCCCTCCTTCGGCGTGAGGACGATCTCGGCCCCGAACGCGGCCATGCTCTGGCGCCGCTCCACGGAAAGGTGCTCCGGCATGACCAGGATCATGCGGTAACCCATCATCGCCGCGCACATGGCGAGCGCGATGCCGGTGTTGCCGCTGGTGGGTTCGATCAGGGTGTCGCCGGGCTTGATATCGCCGCGCTCCTGCGCGCGCCGGATCATGGAGAACGCCGGGCGGTCCTTGACCGATCCGGCGGGATTGTTGCCCTCGAGCTTGACCAGCAGCGTGTTGCTGGTCTTTCCGGGCAGGCGCTTCAGCCTGACGAGCGGCGTGTTGCCGACGAAATCCTCGAGCGTGCTGAAGCCGGCGAGCGTGCGATTGTCCATGAACCCTATGATACGCGCAACAGCTTCTGGCAGTAGCGCGCGACCCCCTGCTCGACCGTGAGGAACGGCTCGTCGTAGCCGGCGGCGCGCAACGCCGAGATGTCGGCCTGCGTGTAGCTCTGGTAGCGGCCCTTCAGGTCCTCGGGGAACGGGATGTACTGGATGATGTTGCGCTCGCGCATCGCGGTCAGCGTGAGCGGCGACTCGCCCCTTGCCTTGCGGCAGGCGTTGACGGTCGCAACCGCCACGTCGTTGAAGCTCTGCGCGGCGCCGGTGCCGACGTTGAAGATGCCGGATCTTCCGGGGTTGCCGAGGAAGAACAGGTTGACGTTGACGCAGTCCTCCACCGACACGAAATCGCGCCGCTGCTCCCCGTCGCCGTAGCCGCCGCTGCCGGCGAAAAGCCGCACGTGGTCCGCGCCGCGGTACTGGTGAAAGAAGTGGTGCGCGACCGAGGCCATGCGCCCCTTGTGGGCCTCGCGCTCGCCGTAGACGTTGAAGTAGCGCAGCCCCACGATCTGCGCGGTGCGCTCCTCGTAGCGCCGCCGCACCAGCTGGTCGAACAGGAACTTCGAGTAACCGTAGATGTTGAGCGGCGCTTCGCACTCGCGCGTCTCCTGGAACTCGCGGTTCGCGCCGTAGATCGCGGCGGAGGACGCATAGATGAGGTGCACCTCGTCGGCGATGCACCAGTCGAGGAGCCGCCGCGAGTAGCGGTAATTGGCGTCCATCATGAGGCGCCCGTTCATCTCGGTGGTATCGGAGCACGCGCCCTGGTGCAGGACCGCGGAAAACTGGCCGTCGAAGTCCCCGTTCTCGAGCCGCTCGATGAACTCGTCCTTGTCCAGGTACTCGGCGATGTCGCAGTCGGCGAGGTTCGCGAACTTGGCCCCGTTCGTGAGATCGTCCACCGCCAGGATGTCGGTGATGCCGCGGTCGTTCAGCGCCTTCACCAGGTTGGAGCCGATGAATCCCGCGGCCCCGGTCACGACATAGGTCATCCTATTTCTCCCCGAACAGCTCTTTGGGCGTCACGACGGCGGTGCCGAACTTGCCAACCTTGATGCCGGCAGCACGGTTGGCGAGGCGCACCGCATCCTGCAGTCGCGCGCCGCAGCCCAGCGCGACACCCAGCGTTGCAATGACGGTGTCGCCGGCGCCAGTGACGTCCGACACGTCGCGCGCTTCCGTGGCAACGTGCAGCCGCTTGCCGTCCTGGAACAACGTCATGCCCTGCGCGCCGCGCGTGACCAGCAGCGCCTGCGCATCCAGCTTGCGTCGGAGCTGCTGCGCCCGCTCCGTCAGGTCCCGCTCGTCTTTCCAGGCGCCCGCAACCTGGCGGAATTCCGCCACGTTGGGCGTGATCAGAGTTGCGCCCCGATAGCGCAAGTAATCCTCCCCCTTCGGATCGACCAGCACCGCCTTACCGGCGCGCCGCGCCAGTCCGATCATCTTGACGATATGGGTCAGGCCGCCTTTGCCGTAGTCGGAGAGGATCACGACGTCGGTGTCGCCCAGCATCTCCTCGAACTCGCGCAGCTTGCTGGCCAGCACCTCGTGGCTGGGCGTCGTCTCGAAGTCCACCCGCAGCAGCTGCTGCTTGCGCCCGGCAATCACTCGCAGCTTGACGGTGGTCTTGATGCCGCGATCATGGTGCAGCCGGGGATGAACGCGCTCGCGCTTGAGGAGCGCTTCGAGCCGGGCGCCGGGCTCGTCCGCGCCCACGACGGAAAGCAGCGTGACATGGGCACCCAGCGCCGCTGCATTGCGCGCGACGTTGGCGGCGCCGCCCGCGCGCTCCTCCTCATGATCGATCTTCACGATCGGCACCGGCGCTTCGGGAGAGATGCGCTCGACCTCGCCGATCCAGTAGCGGTCGAGCATGGCGTCGCCGACGACCAGCACGCGCGCGCGCGAAAAGGATTCTTGCGTTCCGCTTGCGGCTTTCATCCTCGAATTTTAACCCCGCGGGCTCCTATCCCGCGATTTCGGCGCTGATCGCGCGCAGGGCCGCGCGCGGGTCGGGCGCGCGCGTGATGGGTCGGCCGATCACAAGGTAGTCCGCTCCTCCGGCGATCGCGGCCTGCGGTGTGGCGACGCGCGCCTGGTCGTCCTGGCCGGCATCGGCGGGACGAATGCCCGGAGTCACCAGCGTGAAGCTCCTTCCGCATTGGCGGCGCAGGTCAGCCGCTTCCCGCGCCGAGCACACCACCCCGTCGAGCCCGCTCGCCTGCGCAAGCCGGGCAAGCCCGAGCACGGCCGCCTGCGGGCTGCCGCCGAGCCCGACCTCGGCCATGTCGCTCGCGCCCATATTGGTGAGGAGCGTCACGGCTATGAGCCTGGGTCGATCACCGGACCGGGGCAGCGCCGCGCGCGCCGCCTCCATCATCGCGCGACCGCCCAGCGCGTGCACGTCGATCATCCACACGCCGAGCGCCGCCGCGGCCGCGCAAGCAGCGGCGACCGTGTTCGGAATGTCGTGGAACTTGAGGTCGAGAAAGACTTGGAATCCGGAAGCTCGCAGCTTCTCGACGAGCGCAGGCCCGGCCGCGGTATATAGCTCCTTGCCCACCTTCACACGGCACAGCTTCGGGTCGAGCCGGCCGGCGAGCGCGAGCGCGCTGCTCGCGTCGGGAAAGTCGAGCGCGACGATGATGCGGGGACCCGTCATGCGGGCAGTCTGGCCTCCTCGGTGCGGCGCGGCGAGTAGGTCTCCCACTCTGCGCAGCCGGGACAGTGCCAGTAGTACTGGCGGGCACGGAAGCCGCACACGTCGCACTTGTACATGGCGAGGCTGCGCGTGTGCTGGTTCACCAGCTCCTTGACGAGCTCGAGATCACGGCGCCGGTCGGGCGGTGCCTCCAGCATCTGCGCCTCGAGCAGCTTGTCGAGCCCGAGCAGCGTCGGCATGCGCCGCAGCTCGTCCCGCGCGAGCCGGTACGCGGGCTCGGTGCCCTGGCTCTCGAGCATCCCCTGGAACACCACGTTGAGGAGATCGAGGGAAGGGTACTTCGCGAGGTAGCCGCGCAGCAGGTTCACGCCCTCCTCGAGCTTGCCCATCTGCTTGTAGGCGTTGAAGATGCGTTCCGCGACGAGTGCGAGGTACTGCGGGTTCTGGGTCTCGATGCGCATCCACGCCTCGATCGCGGCTTGCGGATGCTTGGCCGCGATCTCGAGGTCGCCGAGCAGCAAATTGGCGCGCACGCACAGGCGGTGATGGGCGAGCGCCTGCGCGAGGTGCGGGCGTGCCGCCTCGGGGCGCGAGTGCATCAGCTCGTTCAGCGCCAGCTCGCAGCGGAAGTTCGCGATCTCCTTCTGGTGCGAGCGGCCGGTGACGGTCTCGAGCTTGCCGGCGATCTCGATGGCCTTGTTCCAGTCCTTTTCCTGCTCGTAGATCTCGAGCAGGAACCGCAGCGCCTGCTCGGCGTAGGTCGTGCCCTCGAGCTTGAGGAAGAGCTCCTCGGCGCGGTCGAGGAGTCCAGCCTTGAAGTAGTCCTGCGCCAGCTCGTAGAGCGCGGTGAGCTTCTGCTCGGCGGCGAGATCTGGGCGCTCGACCAGGTTCTGGTGCATGCGGATCGCGCGCTCGACCTCGCCGCGGCGGCGGAAGAGCCCTCCCAGCGCGAAGTGCAGCTCGATGGTCTGGGGGTCGACCTTGACGACCTCGATGAACGCCTCGATCGCCTTGTCCGGCTGCTCGTTCAACAGGAAGTTGAGGCCCTTGAAGTAGGAGAGCGGCAGCATCCGCGATTCCGACAGCAGCTGCTTGATGTCCACCCGCGCGGCGAACCACCCGAGGCCGAAGAACAGCGGCAGCGCGAGCAGCCACCAGTACTCAATTTCCATGCCGCACCGTGTGTCCCGTTCCGTCGTTCGTCGGACTCATCGCGGCGTAAGGTTCCGCGCCTCCGCTTCCTTGCGGCTCGCCTCGCGCTCGCGCTTGAGCGAAGCGATCTCCCGGCGCTGCCGGAAGAGCTTCGGTAGCGCGGCGAGCAGACCCAGGGCGATTCCCGCGCCGAACGCGATCAGCATCACGAAGATGAGGGGCGATTTCCATTCCCAGCCGAGGAAATAGTTCACCGTTACCGGGTCGGTGTTCTTCACGGCAAAGGTGATCACCACGAAAAACAGTGCGAGCTTGACTGCGAGGGCTAGGTAGCGCATGGGAGGGGATGAAAAAGGCGGCACGATCTTTCGATGATGCCGCCTGCAGACGCACGATTCCGGTAGAAGGTTTCGCTATTTCTTGACGTCCACACGCTCGCGCAGTTCCTTCCCCGCCTTGAAGTGCGGGACGTACTTGGCCGGCACCTGCACCTTCTCCCCCGACTTGGGATTGCGCCCGGTGCGCGGCGGCCGGTAGTTGAGGCCGAAGCTGCCGAAGCCCCGGATCTCGATGCGCTGTCCCTGCGCCAGGCTCTTGCCCATGGCATCGAGGATCATCTTCACCGCGAGCTCCGCATCCTTGGCGACCAGCTGGGGATAGCGCGCCGCCAGCTTCGCGATCAACTCGGATTTGGTCATGGCGCTTCCTTATTGTTGGGTATTGGCTACGTCGAGCTTCGCCTTGAGCAGCGCCCCGAGGTTGGTGGTGCCGGGGCTGGCCTGCTTGTCCGCGGCGAGCTTCTTCATGGCCTCGGCCTCCTCCGCCAGGTCCTTGGCCTTGACCGACAGGTTGATCGTGCGGTTCTTGCGGTCGATGTTGATGATCATCGCCGTGACCTTGTCGCCTTCCTTGAGCTTGGTACGGATGTCCTCCACGCGGTCGCGCGAGACTTCGGAGGCCCTGAGGTAGCCCTCGACGTCGCCCTCGAGCTGGATGACCGCGCCGCGGGCGTCGATCGACTTCACAACGCCGTCGACCAGGGAATTCTTGTCGTGCGTCTGGACGTAGCCGTTGAACGGATCGCCCTCGATCTGCTTGATGCCCAGGGAGATGCGCTCGCGCTCGACGTCGATCGAGAGCACCATGGTCTCGACCTCCTGCGCTTTCTTGTACTCGCGCACCGCCTCCTCGCCGGGCTTGCTCCAGGAGAGGTCGGACAGGTGCACCAGGCCGTCGATGCCGCCGGGGAGCCCGATGAAGATGCCGAAGTCGGTGATCGACTTGATCGCCCCCTTTACCCGGTCGCCCTTCTTGTGGTTCATCGCGAACTCTTCCCACGGGTTCGGCAAGCACTGCTTCATGCCGAGCGAGATGCGGCGCCGGTCCTCGTCGATCTCGAGCACCATGACCTCGATCTCGTCGCCCAGCTGCGTCACCTTGGACGGGTGGACATTCTTGTTGGTCCAGTCCATCTCGGAGACGTGCACCAGGCCCTCGATGCCGGCCTCGATCTCGACGAACGCGCCGTAGTCGGTCAGGTTGGAGACCTTGCCGAAGAGGCGCGTGCCGGTGGGATAGCGGCGCGAGATGCCGACCCAGGGGTCCTCGCCCAGCTGCTTCATGCCCAGGGAGACGCGGTTCTTCTCCTGGTCAAACTTGAGGACTTTCGCTTCCACCTCGTCGCCGACGGTGAGAATCTCGGACGGGTGCTTGACGCGGCGCCACGCGAGATCGGTGATGTGGAGCAGGCCGTCGATGCCGCCCAGGTCCACGAACGCGCCGTAATCGGTGATGTTCTTGACGATGCCCTTGACGACCTTGCCTTCCTGCAGGCTCGCGAGCAGCGCATCGCGCTCCGCCCCCTGGGTGGCCTCGAGCACGGCGCGGCGCGACACCACCACGTTGTTGCGCTTGCGGTCGAGCTTGATGACCTTGAAGTCCATCTGCTTGTTTTCGTAGGGGCTCGTGTCCTTGACCGGGCGGATATCGACGAGCGAGCCCGGCAGGAAGGCGCGGATGCCGTTCACGGTGACGGTGAGCCCGCCCTTGACCTTGCCATTGATGATGCCGGTCACCACGTTGCCCTTCTCCAGCGCCTCTTCCAGATCGAGCCATGCCGCGAGCCGCTTCGCCTTGTCGCGGGAAAGCCGGGTCTCGCCATGGCCGTCTTCCAGGGATTCAATCGCGACTTTTACGAAATCGCCGATCTTGACCTCGACTTCGCCGCGGTCGTTGCGGAATTCCTCGATCGGGATGTAACTCTCGGATTTCAGGCCGGCATTGACGACGACGAAGTTGTCATCGGCCCGGATCACTTCTGCGGTTATGACCTCGCCCACCCGCATCTCCTTGCGGGCCAGACTCTCCTCGAACAGCGCGGCGAAGTTTTCAGCGGGGGCTGTCGGGGATTGTGCTTTCATCATTCGGTTCAGTGTGTTGGAGTTACCCGCCATGGCGACGGGGTTGGTTGATCAAGCCCTCGAGCCGGGGTGCGGCTCAGGGCGCCCTTGGTGCCTGTCGATAGAGCGCCAGCACCTGCGCTATGGCGTCCGCCGCCGTCATGTCCGTGGTGTCAATCAGGACCGCGTTCGCGCTCTTCAGCAGGGGTGCCGTGGCACGCATCGTGTCGCGTTGGTCGCGTTCCCGGATATCCTGCAAAAGGGCCGCCATAGTAGCATCCATTCCTTTGTCCATCAACTGTTTATAGCGACGTTCGGCCCGCGCTTCCAGGCTCGCCGTAAGGAAGATTTTGAGCACGGCATCGGGGAACACCACCGAGCCCATGTCGCGCCCGTCGGCCACCAGGCCCGGGGGTTTTCTGAAGCCCCGCTGGCGCGCGAGCAGCGCCTTTCTGACCCCTGGAATGGCGGCAATCCGTGAGGCGGCCACGCTTACCGCTTCCGCAACGATGGCATCGCTCACGTTCCGACCCCCTAGCGTGACCCGGTCGCCATTGAATTCCGCCCTAAGATTCAAGGTGATCTCGGACAAAGTTAATTCATTGTCGAGGTCAGCGCCGGACTCGACCGCGGCGAGTGCCACCGTCCGGTAAAGGGAACCGCTGTTGAGGTAATGAAAGCCCAACGCCCCCGCAATGCCCTGCGCCACAGTGCCCTTTCCGGATGCCGAAGGGCCGTCGATGGCGATCACGGGGGGCGCGCCGGCCGCCACGCTCAGTGCTCCGAAACCGAGGCCAGCACGTCGAAGTACTCGGGAAAGGTCTTGGCAACGCAGCCCGGGTCGTTGATGCGGACCGCGACCCCACCCAGCGCCGCGAGCGAGAAGCACATCGCCATGCGATGGTCGTCGTAGGTGTCGATCGCAACCCCAGAGATTGAGGATTGAGGAGGCGTAATCTTCAGGTAATCGGGGCCCTCTTCGACCGTCGCGCCGAGCTTGCGCAACTCGGTGGCCATGGCGGCGATGCGATCGGTTTCCTTCACCCGCCAGCTGCCGATATTCCGCAGCGTGCTGGTTCCCTCGGCGAAGAGCGCCGCGACCGCCGCGGTCATCGCCGCATCGGGAATATCGTTGAAATCCGCGTCGATCGCGGTGAGCCTGCCGCGCCGGGCGGTCTCGGGCCGGGCGCCCGCCTCGATCCAGTTTTCTCCCATCGCGATGGCTGCCCCCATGCGCTCCAGCATCGCGGCGAATCGCACGTCGCCCTGCACGCTCGCGCGCCCCACGCCTTCGACGCGCACCGGCCCGCCCCCGGTGAGACCGCTGATGGCTCCAGCCGCGAGGAAGTAGGACGCCGAGGACGCGTCGCCCTCGACGAATATTTCGCCCGGGCTCGTGTAGCGTGCCCCCGCAGCTATCGTGAACGTCGTCCACCCGCCGCGCTCGACTTCAATGCCGAAGCGCCGCATCGTATTGAGCGTCAGCTCCACGTACGGCTTCGAGACGAGCTCGCCTTCGACGGCGAGGACGGTCCGCGCACCGGTAAGCGGCAGCGCGATGAGAAGCCCTGTGACGAACTGGCTCGAGACCTCGCCGCGCACGGTCACGCGCCCGCCCGCACGGATCGCGGCCGGACGGATGGCGAGCGGGGGGAACCCTTCCTTCTGGCGGTACTCGATGCTCGCGCCGAGCTGACGCAGCGCCGCGACCAGGTCCGCGATCGGCCGCTCGTGCATGCGTGCCGAGCCGGAGAGCCGGTAGTCGCCGCCGCAGAGCGCCAGCACGGCCGTCAGTGGCCGGAACGCGGTCCCGGCGTTGCCCAGCGAGAGGTCCGCCTTCTTCACAGGAAATGCCCCGCCCGCTCCGCGGACCCGCAGCGTGTGGCCGCCTTCATCCGTGCACGCAACTCCGAGCGCCCGCAGCGCGCCGAGCATGACCTGCGTATCCTCTGATTCGAGCAGGTCGCGGATCCGCGTCTCGCCCTGCGCCAGCGCCGCGAGCAGCAGAATTCGATTGGAGATGCTCTTGGAACCCGGCAGCTTTACCGTGCCGCGGACGCGCCGAATGGGTGCCAGGTCGAGATGGTCCGGATTCATCGCCTGCCGCTGCGAGCCTTCCTGACCAGCCATTTCTCCCGCGCGTCGCGCGCGCGCTTGAACAGGCGCCTCAACTCGCCGACGTCCGCGCGCTCGATCGCCGCCCGGGTCTCCTCGAGCTCGTTCTCGTAATCCTCCAGCGCAGCGAGCAGCGCGTCGCGGTTCGCCACGCAGATATCGGCCCACATTTCCGGTGAACTGCCGGCGATGCGCACCGTGTCGCGCAGTCCACCTGCGGAAAGGCCGAACAGCTGCGCCTGGTTGCGCCGTCCGGCCAGCATGTTGACGAGGGAGTACGCGACCACGTGCGGCAGGTGGCTCACCGCGGCGAGGACTTCATCATGGACGCCGGCTTCGAGCCGCAGGACCCGCGCCCCGCACGCCTCCCACGCACGCCGCACCAGCGTGACCGCGCCCGTGGCGGCGCCCGGCTGCGGCGTGAGAATGACGTTGCGGCCCCGGAACAGCTCCGGGAATGCCGCGGCCGCGCCGCTCATCTCGGTGCCGGCGACGGGGTGTCCCGGCACGAACCGCGGCAGGCGCGCGCCGAGGAAGCGCCGCGCGCAGGCGATGACGTCGCGCTTGGTGCTGCCCGCGTCCGTGAGTACGGCATGAGCGGGAAGATGCGGCGCGATGGCGCTCATGACCGAAGGCATCTGGCCAACCGGTGTCGCGAGCAGCACGAGATCCGCGTCGCGCACCGCGCGTGCGGGATCGTGCGCGGCCTCGTCGATCACCTTCAGCCGGAGCGCGTCGGCGAGATTGGCGCGCGTGCGCCCCACGCCGACGACGCGCTTCACCGCGCGCGCGCGCTTGAGGGCGAGCGCGAACGAGCCGCCGATCAGGCCCACCCCGATCACGACGAGCTTGCCGATTTTCAGCCTGGCTGCCATTTCTCTAGTGAGCGTGGGCGAGCGCCACGAGAAAGCGCGCGTTCTCCGGTTCAAGCCCGATGGTAACGCGCAGGTGCTGCGGCATGCCGTAGCTCGCGATCGGGCGCACGATGACGCCGGCCCGAAGGAGCTTCTGGTACGTGCCCCCCGCATCCCTCACCCTGAAGCTCACGAAGTTGCCGTGGGACGGTGTGAACTCGATGCCGAGCCGGCGAAATCCGTCCGTCAGCTGGGCCATGCCCGACCGGTTGAGATCGAAGCTCTCGCGCACGAAGGCAGTGTCCTCGAGCGCCGCGGTCGCAGCAGCGAGCGCGACACTGTTGACGTTGAACGGCTGGCGCACGCGGTTCATGAGATCGGCCACGCCCGCCGCGGCCAGTGCGTAGCCCACGCGTAGCCCCGCCAGGCCGTAGACCTTGGAGAAGGTCCGCGTGACGACCAGGTTCGGGAAGCGCTTGACCCAGGCGATGGTGTCGGACCGGTGCTCCGGCGCCAGGTACTCGTTGTAGGCCTCGTCGAGTACCACCAGCACTTCGCGCGGCAGGCCGGCGATGAAGGCCTCCAGCTCGCGCGCCGGCACGAGCGTCCCCGTGGGGTTGTTGGGATTGGCGATGAAAACGAGTCGCGTGGCGGGCGTCACTGCGCGCCGCATTCCTGCGAGGTCGTGGCTATAGTCGCGCGCGGGCACCTCGATGCCGGTCGCGCCGGCCGCCTGCACCGCCAGGGGGTAGACCGCGAATGCGTGCTGCGAATAGATCGCGGCCAGGCCCGGCGCAAGGAACGCGCGCGCGGCCATCTCCAGCACGTCGTTCGAGCCGTTGCCGAGCACGATGCGCTCCTGGGGAATGCCGTGGCGGCGCGAGAGCGCCTGCTTCAGCTCGAAGCCGTTGCCGTCGGGGTAGCGCGCGAGCTCGGGCAGCGCCGCCTCGATCGCGCGCCGCGCGAGCGGGCTTACGCCGCGTGGATTCTCGTTGGAGGCGAGCTTGATGATGCGCACCTCGTCCATCCCCATCTCGCGCGCAAGCTCCGAGATCGGCTTGCCGGGCTGGTACGGCGCGATGGCGCGGATGTAGCCGGGCGCGAGGTCACAGATGTCCATCACGCGACTGCGGCGGGATAGGAGCCGAGGATCTTGAGGAACGACGCCTTCTGCTTCAGCTCCGCGAGGGCGCGCGCGACCCCGGGGTCCCGCTGATGCCCTTCGACGTCCACGTAGAACACGTACTCCCAAAGGCCGGTGCGCGAGGGCCGGGACTCGAGCCGGGTCATGCTCACCTGGTTGACGGCGAGCGGCGTCAGCAGCTCGTGCATCGCTCCCGGGACGTTGCGCGTGGACATGACGAGGGAGGTCTTGTCACGTCCCGACGGCGCGGCATCGTGCTCGGCGATCACCAGGAAGCGCGTCGTGTTCTTCGCCTCGTCCTCGATATTGCGCGCGAGGAGCTTCAGGCCGTAGAGCGCCGCCGCGGTCCGCGGACCGATTGCCGCGGCGCTGCGCTCGCGCGCGGCAAGGCGCGCCGCCTCGGCATTGCTGACGACCGCCACGCGCTCGGCGCGCGGCAGGTTGCGCGCGAGCCACTGCTGGCATTGGGACAGGCTCTGGGCGTGCGAGTAGACTTTGCGGATACCGGCGAGCCGGTCGCGCTTCGCCATCAGGCATTGCCGGATCGGCAACATGATCTCGCCGCAGACCTGCGCCGGGGTCGAGAGCAGCAGGTCGAGCGTGCGGCCGATGGCGCCCTCGGTGGAGTTCTCGACCGGCACGACGCCGTAGCCCGCCGCGCCGGTCTCGACGCGTCGGAACACCTCATCGATCGAGGTGCACGGAGCGAGCGCCGCCAGCCCGCCGAAGTGCTTGACCGCCGCCTCCTGGCTGAACGTGCCCTGCGGCCCGAGATACGCCGCCGTCATCGAGTCCTCGAGCGAGCGGCACGCGGACATGATCTCCGTGAAGAGGCGCGCCAGCGCGCCGTCCGGAAGCGGGCCGCGGTTTTCCGCCAGGATGCCGCGCAGTACCTGCGCCTCGCGCTCGGGCCGGTAGGCCGCGCCTTCCTTCAGCCGGCCGATGCGCTGCGCAAGCCGCGCGCGCGCCGAAAGCAGCTTCACCAACCGCCGGTCGAGCGCATCGATGCGATCGCGGATGGATTTGAGCGGGTCGCTCATGAGAGCGGTGACTACTGCTCGGCGGGCAGGTAGCGCACCGCCAGCACGCCCTCGATCCCCCCGACCTGCTCGATCAGCCGGGCCGGCACCTTGGTGTCCACGTCCACCAGCGTGTACGCCATCTCGCGCTTCGACTTGTTGATCATGTTGTGGATGTTGAGCCCGGCCTTCGCCATCGCGGTGGAGATCTGCCCCACCATGTTCGGCACGTTGGCGTTGGCGATGCCGATGCGGTAGGGCGCCTCCCGCGCCATCACCACGTCCGGAAAGTTCACCGCGTTCATGATGTTACCGTTCTCGAGGAAATCCCGCACCTGATCCACGACCATCATGGCGCAGTTGTCCTCCGCCTCGCGGGTGGACGCGCCAAGGTGCGGCAGCGCAATCACCTCGGGACGCCCCGCGAGCTTGCGCGCCGGGAAATCGCAGACGTAGCAGCGCAGGCGCTTGGCCTCGAGCGCATCCACGACCGCGTCGTTGTCCACGATGCCCTCGCGGGCGAAGTTGAGCAGAATCGCGCCATGCTTCATGAGCTTGATGCGGCCGGCGTTGATCATGTTGCGGGTGTCCTTCACCAGCGGCACATGCACCGAGACGAAGTTGGAGGCCTTCAGCACTTCCTCGATGCTGTGGGCCTTCGTGACCTGGGACGGCAGGCTCCACGCCGCGTCCACGGTGATCTCGGGGTCGTATCCCAGCACGCTCATGCCGAGCTTGATCGCCGCGTCGGCGACGAGGCTGCCGACGCGGCCGAGGCCGATGACGCCGAGCGTGTGCCGCGGCAGCTCGGTGCCCGCGAACTGCTTCTTGCCGTCCTCCACCAGTTGGTGAAGCGTCTTGTCGTCGCCCTTGAGACCATGTACGAAACGCAGTGCCGGCACCAGGTTGCGCGATGCGATCAGCAGGCCGGCAATGACGAGCTCCTTCACTGCGTTCGCGTTCGCGCCCGGGGCGTTGAACACCGGTACCCCGCGCCGGCTCATCTTCTCCACCGGGATGTTGTTCACACCCGCGCCGGCGCGCCCGATCGCCCGCACCGGCGCCCCGATTTCCATGGCATGCATGTCGTGCGAGCGCACCAGGATCGCGTCGGGGTTCTCGACGCTCGCGCCCACGGCGTAGCGCGTGGGGGGGAATCGCTTGAGTCCGACGCCGGAGATCGAATTGAGCGTCAGTATCCGGTACTGCCTAGCCATGAGTCCGCTCGAACTCGCGCATGAATTCGACCAGCGCCCTGACTCCCTCGATCGGCATGGCGTTGTAGATCGACGCGCGCATGCCGCCGACCGCGCGATGGCCCTTCAACTCGCACAGCCCGCGCGCCTTCGCCTGGGTGAGGAACGCTTCATCGAGCTTGGCATTGCGCAGGGTGAACGGCACGTTCATGCGCGACCGGTCCTCCCGCGCGACCGGAGAATGGTAGAACTCGGTCTGATCGAGATAGTCGTAGATCAGCTTCGCCTTGGCGATATTGATCTCTTCCATCTTCTTCAGGCCGCCAAGCCGCTTCAGCCACTGGAACACCAGGCCCGCGAGGTAGATGCCATAGGACGGTGGCGTGTTCTGCATGGAGTCCGCGTCGGCCTGGACCTTGTAGTCGAATATCGTGGGAGTGCTCGCGGCGGCTTGCCCGATCAGGTCGTCGCGAACGATCACGATCGCCAGTCCCGCGGGGCCCATGTTCTTCTGCGCGCCCGCGTAGATCAGGCCGAAGCGGCTGACGTCGAGCGGCCGCGACAGGATGGTCGAGGATGCGTCGGCAACCAGGGGCACGCCGTCCGTCCGCGGGATCCAGTGAAATTCCACCCCGCCGATCGTCTCGTTCGGCGTGTAATGCACGTACGCCGCCTCGCGATCGATCTTCCACTGGTCCTGCTTCGGCGCGTAGGTGAACTTCGCGTCCTCGGAGCTCGCCGCGACGCTCACCTTGCAGTAGCGCTTCGCCTCGGCGATCGCCCGCGTGGACCAGTGGCCGGTGTTGACGTAGCTCGCAACCGTCCGGCCCCGGAGCAGGTTCATGGGCACAACCGTAAACTGCCCCGCGGCGCCCCCATGCATGAACAGCACCTTGTAGTTCTTTGGGATCGCCAGCAGCTCGCGCAGATCCGCCTCGGCCTGGGCGTGAATGCCGATGAAGGCCTTGCCGCGGTGGCTCATCTCCATGACGGACATGCCCGTGCCGTGCCAGTCGAGCAGTTCCTCGCCGGCCTGCTGCAGCACCGGCTCCGGCAGCGCCGCCGGCCCGGCCCCGAAATTGAATACTCGTGCCATACGTAACGTGCCGCCTACTCTTCCCCGTTATCCGACTCGACGATCTTTTCCAGTCCGGCGAGCTTCTCGCCCTCCTCGATGAGGTTGATGAGCCGCACGCCCTGGGTAGACCGCCCCTGCTCGCGCACCTCCGCCACGCGCGTGCGGATCAGCACGCCGCCGGTCGTGATCAGCATGATCTCGTCCTCCGCCCCCACCAGCTGGGCGCCGATCAGCTTGCCGTTGCGCTCGCTGCACTGGATCGCGATCATGCCCTGCGTCCCGCGCCCGTGGCGCGTGTACTCCGAAACCGGCGTGCGCTTGCCGTAGCCATTCTCCGTCGCGGTCAGCACCGAGAGCTTCTCGTCGCTCGAGGTGAGCAGCGACATCGCGCGCTGGCCCTTGCCGAGCTTCATGCCGCGCACGCCGGCCGCGTTGCGTCCCATCACGCGCACTTCCTTCTCGGCGAAGCGCACCGCCTTGCCGGCGTCGGAGAACAGCATCGCGTCCTGGTTGCCGTCGGTGAGCGCGACGCCGATCAGGTGGTCGCCGTCATCAAGGTTCACGGCGATGATGCCCTTTGCCATCGGGCGCGAGAACGCCGACAGCGCGGTCTTCTTCACCGTGCCCATCGCCGTCGCCATGAACACGAAGTGCTCGTCGTCGAACTCCGAGACCGGAAGCACCGCGGTGATCTTCTCGTGCTCCATCAGCGGCACCAGGTTCACGATCGGCTTTCCGCGCGAGGCGCGGCTGCCCTGCGGCACCTCGTAGACCTTGAGCCAGTAGACGCGCCCACGGTTGGAGAAGCACAGGATGTGGTCGTGGGTGTTGGCGATGAACAGCTTCTCGACAAAATCGTCTTCCTTGGTCGCGGTCGCCTGCTTGCCGCGCCCGCCGCGCTTCTGCGCGCGGTAGTCTGCGACCGGCTGGCACTTCATGTAGCCGCCGTGCGACAGCGTCACTACCACGTCCTCGGACACGATCAGGTCCTCGGTCGAGAGCTCCTGTGTCTGGGTGACGATCTCGCTCTTGCGCTCGTCGCCGTACTGCTTCTTCACCTCGGCGAGCTCCTGCAAGATGATATTGGTCACGCGCGCGGGCTTGGCGAGCACGTCGATGAGATCCACGATCTTGTCCACGGTCTCGCGGTATTCGGAGGTGATCTTGTCCTGCTCGAGCGCGGTCAGGCTCTGCAGCCGCATCTCGAGGATGCGCTGTGCCTGGACGTCGGAGAGCTTGTAGCCCGTCTTCTGCAGCCCGAATTCGGCGCCGAGCCCCTCCGGGCGCGAGGTCTCCCCGCCGCTGCGCTCGAGCAGCGCTTCCACAATCTTGGAATGCCAGAAGCGCGCCATCAGCTCGCGCTTCGCGTCCGCCGGCGTGGCGGCGGCCTTGATCAGCGCGATCACGTCGTCCACGTTGGAGAGCGCCACCGCGAGGCCCTCCAGGATGTGGCCGCGCTCGCGCGCCTTGCGCAGCTCGAACACGGTCCGCCGTGTGACGACCTCGCGGCGATGGCGCAGGAAAGCATCCAGGAACTGCTTGAGGTTCAAGAGCCGCGGCTGGCCGTCCACCAGCGCGACCATGTTCATGCCGAACGTCTCCTCGAGCTGCGTCTCCTTCCACAGGTTGTTGAGGATGACCTCCGGATTCTCGCCGCGTTTGAGCTCGATCACCGCGCGCATGCCGCTCTTGTCGGACTCGTCTCGGATGTCGGCGATGCCCTCGATGCGCTTCTCGCGCACGAGCTCGCCGATCCTCATCAGCAGCGTCGCCTTGTTGACCTGGTAGGGCAGCTCGTCGATCACGATGTAGGTGTGCCCGCCCTTCTCGGCCTCCTCGAAATGGGTGCGCGCGCGCATGACCACCCGGCCACGCCCGGTGCGGTAGCCTTCCCTGACCCCCTGCACGCCGTAAATGATTCCGCGCGTCGGGAAATCGGGCGCGGGCACGATCTTGATCAGGTCGTCGAGGGTGACTTCGGGGTTATCCAGCAGCGCCTGGCAAGCGTCCACCACCTCGGACAGATTGTGGGGCGGGATGTTGGTCGCCATGCCGACCGCGATGCCCGAAGAGCCGTTCACCAGCAGGTTGGGGACGCGCGTCGGCAGCGTGACCGGTTCCTGCTCCTTGCCGTCGTAGTTCGGCACGAAATCGACGGTTTCCATGTCGATGTCGGCCAGCATGTCGGAGGTGATGCGTTCCAGCCGGCATTCGGTGTAGCGGTAGGCGGCCGCGGAATCGCCGTCCACCGAGCCGAAATTGCCCTGCCCGTCGATCAGGGTGTAGCGCATGGAGAAATCCTGCGCCATACGCACCAGGGCTTCGTAGGTGGCGGCATCGCCGTGGGGGTGGTACTTGCCGAGCACGTCCCCCACCACCCGCGCGCACTTGACGTAGGGCCGGTTCCAGACGTTGTTCGCCTCGTGCATCGCGAATAGAATGCGGCGGTGCACCGGTTTCAGCCCGTCGCGCACGTCCGGCAGCGCCCGCCCCACTATGACGCTCATCGCGTAATCGAGGTAGGAGCGGCGCATCTCCTCTTCGAGGCTGACGGGAAGTGTTTCCTTGGCGATCTGATCCATGAAAATGCAGGGAAATCGGGGTGGTTTCCGGAGCCGGTAAAAAACGTGAATTTTACCACGCGCCGGGGCCGAAACCGGACCCGCCTGAACGCCGATTTGCGGGCGTCCCGCCGTTCCCGGCATGTCGCGGTCATGCGCGCGAGCTCGCAGAAATTGCGGGCGTCGGGCTGTCCGGATCTTGCGCCATTTCGGCGCGCCGGCGGGGCTACAACTGGCGCACCGCCGCCAGTTCAGTCCACTTGATGAAACATCATCGACCCGGGAAGCGTGTCCGTTCCCTAAAAGCAACAGGCAAACATCCCCTTACGCTTCCAACCGTGTTATGATTTCCGCATCATTTGCCTTGCCCGTTCCGATATGCTATTAGTAGCCGCGGGGAGACTCCATAGTGGTTAACCGGCACTTCGGCGGGTCCCTAACCATCGCATAACAGGAGGATCAAGAACATGAATTCCGCATTGCGTAGTTTCTACAAGTTTGCCGCCGTTCTCGCCGCGGTCAGCCTGCTCGGCGCCTGCGCGACAGAGCCGGAGAAACCCGCGCCCGCGCCGGCGCCAGCGCCGAAGCCCGCGCCGGCACCGAAGCCCGAACCCAAGCCCGAGCCCAAGCCCGAGCCCGCGAAGAAGGCCAAGCCGGAGTTCCTGAACGTCGAAGAAAAGATCGAGCTTCAGGGCATGCCTTTCGCCAAGGCCGAGATGACTTCCGACAACAAGGCGGAACTCGACAAGTTCATGGCCGCCCTGCGCAAAGCGACGAAGGCACGTGAAGCCGTGCAGATCAGCGCCGTCGTGGTGACCGGCCACACTGACCGCATCGGTAGCCTCAAGTACAACATGGGGCTTTCCGAGCGCCGCGCGGTGGTGGTGAAGGATTATCTGGTCAGCATGGGCGTCGACCAGAAGGTGGTCTTCTGGGAAGGCAAGGCCTTCAAGCAGCCGATCCCGGTGACCAAGTTCTGCGACAACAAGATGAAGCGCAAGCAGTTGATCGAGTGTCTGTCGCCGAACCGCCGCGTGACCGTGGAAGTGGTCGGCAGGGCCATCAACCTCAAGCCGCCCGCCGCGAAGCCGGACGCCAAGAAGCCCGCTGCGAAGTCCGCGAAGTAACGACGGGCCGGCCTCGACCATTCGAGGAACGCAGTCACTGAGAAACGCCCTGCCTCGGCAGGGCGTTTTTATTTGCGGAGGTTCTTCTGGCCCAATCCGTTCCCGCCATCGTCGAAGCAGGCTGGATCATCCCGGTGGATCCGCCCGGGACGGTCCTCGCCGACCACGCGATCGTGGTAACGGACGGGCGCATCCGCGAGGTGCTGCCCGTCAACGCGTCGCGCGAGCGCTACCCCGTCGCGCGGCGCACCGCCCTCCCAGGCCACGCCCTCATCCCGGGCCTCATCAACCTGCACACGCATGCGGCCATGACGCTGATGCGCGGGCTGGCAGACGACCGGGCGCTGATGGACTGGCTGCAGAACCACATCTGGCCGGTGGAAACGCGCCTCGTTTCCGGCGATTTCGTGCGCGATGGCACGCTCCTCGCATGCGCCGAGATGCTGCGCGGCGGCATTACCTGCTTCAACGACATGTATTTCCACCCCGAGTCCGCGGGGCGCGCGGTACTCGCCGCCGGCATGCGCGCGGCGCTCGGCATCATCGTCATCGAGATGCCCTCCGCCTACGCGGCAGATGCCCAGGATTACATCAGCAAGGGGCTTGCGACGCGTGACGAGCTCAAGAACGAGAGCCTGCTTTCGTTCTGCATCGCACCGCACGCACCGTACACGGTCGGGGACAAGGCCTTCGAGCGCATCGCCATGCTGCAGGGCGTGCTCGACCTGCCGCTCCATATCCACCTGCACGAGACGCGCGACGAGGTCGAGCAAAGCCTGGCCCGTCATGGCGCGCGTCCCCTTGCGCGACTCCAGAAATTCGGATTGGTGGACGCCAATCTCATCGCCGTCCACGCCGTACACCTGAACGACCTGGAGATCGGGCTGCTCGCATCCGCAGGATGCCACGTTGCACACTGCCCGAGCTCGAATCTCAAGCTCGCGAGCGGCATTGCCGCGCCAGCCCGTCTGCTCCAGGCCGGCGTCAACGTCGGGCTTGGCACCGATGGAGCCGCCAGCAACAATCGTCTCGACGTCTTCACCGAGATGCGCCTCGCCGCCCTCCTCGCCAAGGGCAGCACGGACGACCCGACAGCCCTGCCCGCGCACACGGCGCTTGAAATGGCCACGGTGCGCGCAGCGCATGCCCTTGGCATCGACGACCGCGTCGGCACGCTCGCCCCGGGCAAGTGCGCCGATATGACGGCGGTCGACCTGGGAGCGCTGGAGCTCCAGCCGTGCTACGACCCGTTATCGCATCTGGTCTACGCAGCCGGGCGGGAGTACGTCAGCCATGTGTGGGTGAACGGGGAGTTGCTGGTCGACGACGGCCGCCTGACGCGCCTCGACACGGGCGAGCTCGCCTCCAAGGCGGCGTACTGGCGGGAGAAGATCAGGAACCAGGATTGAGGATTGAGTTGGACCGACAAAACCACAGAATGATGTATCCTGAATCCTGATTTCTGGATCCTGAATCCTGCGTCCTGCCGTCATGGTCAACGTCGACCCCCTCGAGCTCGAAAAATTCAGCCAGCTTGCGCACCGCTGGTGGGATCCGCACGCCGAATTCAAACCGCTGCACGACATCAACCCGCTGCGGCTCGATTACATTGACGGCATCGCCGGCCTGCGCGGACGGCGTGTGCTCGACGTTGGGTGCGGGGGCGGCATCCTGGCCGAAGCGATGGCGGCGCGCGGCGCGCGCGTCACCGGCATCGATCTCGCCGAGAAGCCGCTCAAGGTGGCGCAGCTGCATCTGCTCGAGTCGGGGCTCGAGGTGGAGTACCGGCTGGTCGCGCCGGAAACACTCGCGCGGGAGGCGCCAGGCGCCTACGACGTCGTTACCTGCATGGAGCTGCTCGAGCACGTGCCCGACCCGTCATTGACCGTGCAGGCGTGCTCGGATCTCGCCCCGCCCGGGGGCCACGTGTTCTTTTCCACGATCAACCGCAATCTGAAGTCATACCTGCTCGCAGTCGTCGGCGCCGAGTACGTGCTAAAGTTGCTGCCGCGCGGCACGCACGACTACGCGAGCTTCATCAAGCCCTCCGAGCTTGCGGGCATGTGCCGACGCGCAAACCTTGCGGTGACGCGCGTGACCGGGATGACCTATAACCCGTTCACGAAGGTGTACTCGTTGGGCAGAGACACCGACGTGAATTACATCCTGCACGCCGCTAAAGCGTGATCAAAGCCGTTCTTTTCGATCTCGACGGAACGCTCGCCGACACGGCACCCGACCTGACCTACGCGCTCAACCGGGTGCGTGGCGCACGCGGATTGCCGCCGCTCCCGCTCGCCGCCACCCGTCCCTACGCTTCCCAGGGCGCGCGCGGGCTGATCGGGGCGGGATTCAACCTGCATCCCGGCGATCCCGGCTACGATGCGTTACGCGATGAATTCCTCGCCAATTACGCAGCCAACCTGCGCCGCGAGACGCATCTCTTCGCGGGCATTCCGGAGCTCCTCGATCGCCTGGAAGTCCGGGGCTTGCTCTGGGGAGTTGTGACCAACAAGGCGGAGCGCTTCACGCTGCCGCTGCTGGATCTCCTCGAGGTGCGCAGCCGCGCGGCCTGCGTGATCGGAGGCGACACCACCGGCAGGATCAAGCCGCACCCCGAGCCGCTGCTCGCCGCGAGCCGCGCGCTCGGACGCGTTCCTGGCGCCTGCATCTATCTGGGGGACGACGAGCGCGACGTGGAAGCGGGACGCGCCGCGGGCATGACGACGGCGGTTGCGATGTGGGGCTATCTCAACGGCCAGGCCCCGGAAACCTGGGACGCGGACATCAAGATCGAGCAGCCGCTGGAGTTGCTGCACTTCCTCGATTGAACTCCGTGGCAATGCCCATATCTGAGATAATGCCGATTCCATGAATTCCCGGTCATGGGGGCGACTTGGTTTCGACGCTGGTAACGAAGCAGTACAGGGCATGCCAAGGTCCAGTCACCTTGTAAATCCGCTGGAAACCACTAAACGCCAACGACGAGCGTTACGCTCTAGCCGCCTAACACCGGCTAGACGCTGCACTAGCTTGCTGATGGGCTAGGCCGAGGGGTAGCGAGACGCAAGTCAAGCTTGCCCAGCGGTGCAGCGTCATTTACATCAGCCTCTCCGCGTGGCCTGGTCGCTTGGCCGCATGGATCCGTCGAAGCGACTGGCCGAACGCCAGCCTGCCGGCCGGCGGGCGCGAGGCGAGACCCAAATGACCTGGCTAAGCATGTAGTCCTGGCTGTGTAGGACTTGCGGACGGGAGTTCGATTCTCCCCGCCTCCACCAACAAGAAAACGGCCACCGTCCGGTGGCCGTTTTTCTTTACGGGCCGGGGCGCGAGCCCCGGCGTCACAGCCGTCGTTACATCGGCTTGATGCCCGTGGCCTTCATGCCCTTGGGGCCGCGCGTGACTTCATAGCTCACGCGCTGCTTTTCCTTGAGCGACTTATGCCCGTTGCCCTGGATCTCGGAGAAGTGCGCGAACACTTCCTCGCCGCCGTCGTCCGGCGTAATGAAACCAAAACCCTTGGCATCGTTGAACCACTTTACTGTACCTTGTGCCATGCAAACTCCCATACAAATTAGTGAACGATCGCGAGCTCGCGCCCGCGCCCTGCAAACGAATCAAGTCGAGTGGTTGAGAACTGAGCCCCGCCCGGACGGGCGGAGGACTACGGGTCAGCAATACGCCGCTTGAAACGACTGCGGGGCGCACAATACCTGCAATCCCGGGAATTGGCAAGCGGCGGCACGAGTCTGCGTGCTCACGGCGTTATGGCCCGCCGTGCGCGGGTGGCCCGCCATTGATGAGAGCCGCGACCTGCTCCCGCCGCGGCAGCGCGGCAGGATTGATGCGCACGTGCCGGATGCCCGCCTGCTTCAGCAGGTCGGATTTGAAGCGCTGGTCGCCCATCGCCCCTGCCCCGACCGCGGACTCCAGCTCGACGACCGCCAGTATCTTCATGCTCTTGTCGCAAACCACGAAATCGAGCTGGTACTGGGCGAGCCGGCGCAGTTGCTGTTCGCGATCCTGCCCTTCACCTCCTACACCGATGACCCGTGTAAGCGACACCCCGGCGAAGACCTCAGCGTCCGGAAGACCCGCCTTCAACAGGTAGTGGAGCAGCGAATCGGCCTTCCCCAGGAAACGCTCGACCGCCACGAGCGGTACGTTCGGCGTGACCGGAGCAGACTTCGCGGATGCGGAAGCGTCGGCTGAGGAGGAGGACGGAGGCAGGAGGCCCGGGACGAGCTGTGCCTCAGCCTTGAACATCTTCTCGAAGCGTGACTCGCTCGCGGCTTTCCTTGCGGCGGATCCCCTGCGGTAGTTCCAGATGGCGAAGATGATGATGCCGACCGCCGCCAGCAGTATCAAATACCACAGCAAAGAACTACCTCTCCGCGGCCCGCGCGGTATCGAGGAGCTTCAAGCCCGGCCGCGCCGGTTCCGCCACGCGCACCGGGAGATCCGGAGCGTGCAGATGCTCCGTCGACAGGTCCGCGACGCTATTGCAGCCGAGCAGCGCGATCACGCGGTCGATTTCGCCGCGGAACAACGAGATCGCCCGCCGCGCGCCTTCTTCACCGCCCGCCGCGACGCCGTAGAGCGTCGAGCGGCCAATCATCACCGCCTGCGCGCCCATCGCGAGCGCCTTGGCGACGTCGGTGCCGCGCCGGAATCCGCTGTCCACCAGGACGGTGACGCGCTTGCCCACCGCGTCCACCACCTCCGGCAGCGCCTCGATCGGCGAGATCACCGTATCGAGGTTGCGGCCGCCGTGGTTGGATACGATCACGCCGTCAGCGCCGCAATCCGCGGCCGTCACAGCGTCCTGGGGGTGGAGCAGACCTTTCACCAGCAGGCGGTGCGGCCACAGCTTGCGGAGCGCCCGCAGGTCGTCCCAGTTGAGGGAATCGTTCCTCATGCTCGACCGCCCCATCGGTCCCGCGGTGATCCGGTACTTGATGTCGGTCGGATAGTTCTGATAGCGCGGCATGCCCGTGGTGAGGAGATAGCGGATCAGCACGCCCGCGAACCAGCGCGGGTGCATCAATACGTCCATGATGTTCCCGCGCGTGAAGGTGAACGGGATCGTGAAGCCGTTGCGGAGGTTGTACTCGCGGTTGCCCGGCACAACACCGTCAACCGTCACCACCAGCGCCTCGTAGCCCGCGGCGCGCGCGCGTTCGACCAGCTTGTGAGAGAGCGAGCGGTCGGGCCACATGTAGAGCTGGAACCAGAGCGTGCCGCCCGCCAGCTCGGCGACCTTCTCCATCGCCGTCATGGAGCCCGTGGCGAGCGTGAAGGGAATGCCTGCGTCCGCCGCCGCGCGAGCGAGCGCGATCTCGCCCTCGTACCACATGAGTCCCGCGGTGCCGGTGGGTGCGATCACGATCGGCATCTTGTGCTTCTTGCCGAAAAGCGTGACCTCCTGGCTGCGCTTCGAGACGTCCACCAGGTTGCGCGGCTTCAGGCGGATGCGCTCGAACACGGCGCGGTTGTTGCGCAGCGCGACTTCGTCTTCCGTGCCGCGGTCCACGAACTCGAACAGCCCCTTCGGGACCCGCTTGAGCGCCATCCGGCGCAAGTCGGCGATGTTGTATGCCTTGGCTACCGATGACATGGTTTCCACTCCGTGGACCGCCCGGCGGTCCGCCGAACAAGTGGCCAGATTCTAAGGTAAAGGCCGGGGCGGCGCCATCAGGCGGGCTTGCGGTCCATCCACTTGCTGACGTCGGGAAGCGGCGTGGTGGCGAGCCGGTCGAGCACGGTCTCGGCATCGCGCTCGACGATCAGCATGGCGCGGTGCTGCGGCGTGATGAAGCGCTGCGCCACCGCGTGGTCCAGGAACTCGGCGAGCTTCCCGTAATAGTCATCGACGTCGAGCAGCGCGCACGGCTTGCGGTGGATCCCAAGCTGGCTCCAGGTCAGCATCTCGAACAGCTCGTCCAGCGTCCCGAGCCCGCCCGGCAGCGCGATGAAGACATCGGACAGCTCGGCCATCAGGGCCTTGCGCTCGAGCATCGTTTCGACCACGCGCAGCTCGGTCAGCCCGCGGTGCACCACTTCCTTCTCGATCAGGCGCCGAGGCGTGACGCCAACCACCTGTCCTCCCGCGGCAACCGCTGTATCACCCAGCACGCCCATCAGCCCGATGCTGCCCCCGCCGTAAACCAGCCGGAGGCCGCGCCCCGCAATCGCCCGAGCCAGCTTGCGCGCGGCTTCGGCGTAGGCCGTGCCGCTGCCCGTATTCGACCCGCAAAAGACGCCGATGCTGCGCATTTCCGATTTATCTCAAATTCCACTCTCCCCCGTTTTGGGGGAGAGGGCTAGGGTGAGGGGGTGGTCGTATTCTAAGTCAACCCCATTTAACCCCACTGGGCAGCGACGTCCGTTCATTGCGTGCAGTCCCAACTTTCAAGGAGAAACGCAATGAGCATCCACGTGAAATCCCTCACGGCGCTGGCCGTCGCGGCGGCACTGTCATCGGCGCACGCCCCGGCACACGCGGGCGACGCGCTCACGATCTACAGCAACGCCCGTCCCGGCGCAATCGCGCCCGAATTCTACCGCCAGGGCGGCCGCGGGCAGATCCCAGGCTACGCCATGGTGCGCCAGGAACGCGAGCTTCAGTTCACGCGCGGCCGGAACACGGTGCGTTTTACCGATGTCGCAGCCCTGATCGACCCCACCACTGTCACCTTCGAGTCGCTGACCGATGGCGCCGGCACCAGCGTCATCGAGCAGAATTTCCAGTTCGACCTGGTGAGCACGGAAAAGCTGCTGCAGAAGTACATCGACCGGGCGATCAGCGTGGACCAGGTGCGCGGCTCCGGTGTCGAGTCCTTCGATGGCACGCTGCTCTCGACTGCGGGCGGGATCACGCTGCGGCGGAGCGACGGCAGCATCCAGACGCTGCCGCACAATGCCGGCGTGCGCCTGCCGCAACTTCCGGGCGGGCTCATTACCCGCCCGACCCTGGTGTGGGATGTCGCGGCAAGCCGGCCGGGCGCTCACAAGACGCGCGTGTCCTACCAGGCATCGGGCATCACGTGGTGGGCGGACTACAACGTGACCTATTCCGAAGGGCGCAACGCCAACACCTGCCATCTCGATGTGGGGGCCTGGGTCAGCATCATCAACCAGTCGGGAGCCAGTTACACCGACGCGAAGCTCAAGCTGGTGGCGGGAGACGTGCAGCGAGTCGCGCCGACCGGGCGCGCGCTGCCCCAGGCCACGGCCCTGCGCGCGTCGTTTGCGGAGGACCGCGCGGCGGGATTCGAGGAGAAGGCTTTCTTCGAGTATCACCTCTACACGCTCGGGCGTCCCACGACCATCCCCGACAACTCGACCAAGCAGATCGAGCTCTTTCCAGTCGCGCGGCGCGTGCCGTGCGAGAAGACACTGGTCTATTACGGCGCCCTTCCCGCCTACGGCTTCGGACCGAATCCGGTGACGGATCGCAGCTACGGCGTCGCGACCAACCGCAAGGTGGACGTCTATCTCGGCTTCAAGAACACCAAGGCAAACAACGTGGGCATGCCGCTGCCTGCAGGGCGCATCCGCGTGAACAAGCAGGACGGTGCCGACGGCATGCTCGAATTCATCGGCGAGGACAAGATCGACCATACGCCGCAGGATGAGAAGGTCCAGATCAAGCTCGGTTCCGCCTTCGACATCGTGGGTGAGCGCAAGCAGCTCAACTTCACGGTGGACACGTCGCGCAAGAACATGATCGAGGAGATCGAGGTGAAGCTGCGCAACCACAAGAAGGAGCCGGTCACGGTGATCGTGAAGGAAAATCTATATCGGTGGGTCCACTGGCAGATCACGGCAAAGACCCACGACTTCGAAAAACAGGACTCGCGCACCGTGCACTTCCCGCTCAAGATCGCCGCGGGCGGCGAAGCCGTGCTGCGCTACACAGTCCACTATTCCTGGTAGGAAAGTACCGACGCTTACATAGATGCCGACATGCCGCTGGTATAGAATCTCTGCAGGCATTCGCCTGCAAAGGAGAACGGCATGGCCATAGGGACCATCATCGTGCTGGGCGTGCTGGCGGCGATCGTGGCGTACGCGATCATGCTCTACAACAACCTGGTCCAGGTGAAGCACAACGTCACCAAGGCCTGGGCCAACATCGACGTGCTGCTCAAGCAGCGCCACGACGAGCTGCCCAAGCTGGTCGAGACCTGCAAGCAATACATGAAATTCGAGCAGGAGACGCTCACCAAGGTGATGGAGGCGCGCTCCAAGGTGTTCGCCGCGCGTGAAGCGCAGAATATCCCGCAGCTCGGCCAGGCCGAGGGCGCGCTGCGCGCAACGCTCGGCAGCCTGTTCGCGCTCGCCGAAGCCTACCCCGACCTCAAGACCAACCAGACGTTCCAGCAGCTGCAGACGCGCATTTCGAGCCTCGAGAACGGCATCGCCGACCGGCGCGAGTTCTACAACGAGTCGGTGAACGTCAACAACGTGCGCATCGAGCAGTTCCCGGACTCGATCATCGCCGGCATGTTCAATTTCAAGCCGGCACAGCTGCTCGAATTCCAGGCTGAGGAGAAGGCCGACGTCGACGTCAAGAAGCTGTTCGGATCCTGAGGTCCGCCCGCGCTAGCGGACGATTCAGGGACGCTCTGATTTGGCGGTACTCTCGCGTTCATCGCGCATGCACGGGCCCGGGTGGCTGTCGGGAGCCATCCACGTCGGCATCCTCCTGGGCGCAGCCCGCCGCGATAATGCCGGAGTCTGGCCGTACGCGCTGCTTGCGATGTCCGCGGTGAGCTTCTTCGCCTGGGCCGCGACCTACCGGCGCTACCGCCATATCCACGACGTCCCCACCTCCCGGGTTGCGTCCGCCGCACAGGGCTACGTCGAACTCTTCGGGCGCACCGAGATGCTTCCCGGCGAGCCGATCCGCAGCAGGTTGAGCCGGACCCCGTGTTGCTGGTACTCATACGTCGTGGAGGAGAAGGACTCCAAGAACAAGTGGGAAACCATTGACCGCGGAACGAGCGTGGAGCAGTTCCTGCTGGTGGATGACACGGGGCAGTGCGTGATCTCCCCGGAGGGCGCGGAGGTGCTAACCGGTGCCCGCAAGTCCTGGGACGAATCTGACCGCCGCTACACCGAGTGGCTGCTGCTGCCCAAGTCCGTCATCTACGCCATCGGTGAATTCAGCACCGCGACCGGCGCTGCAATCACGGCCAGCGAGGAACGCGCGGACATCGGCGCGCTGCTGGCACAATGGAAGACGGACCACAAACAACTGCACGAGCGCTTCGATCTCGACCGTGACGGCAGGATCAGCATGAAGGAATGGGAGCTCGCGCGTCTCGATGCGCGGCGGCAGGTGCGCGCGAGCCACGCTGAGTCGCAGTCGCGCGCGACGGAAGGGGTCCACTTCCTGCGCAAGCCGCGCGACGGACGGCTGTTCCTGCTCGCAAACGATTTGCCCGAAAAGATCGGCGCACGCTACCGCTGGTGGAGCGTGCTTCACTTCATCATCTTCCTCGGCGCCGGGATTGCCGGCCTGATCATGCTCTAAGCTGCCCTTAGATGAGAAACGATCACATACTATGCCTCTCCAGCGGGGGCTTCCACCGGATGCACTACGTCGAGTGGGGCGACCCCGATGCGACGCGCGTGGCGATCTGCGTGCACGGGCTCACCCGCAACGCGCGCGATTTCGACTTTCTCGCCCAGGCGCTGCTGCCGGAATTCCGGGTCGTCTGCCCCGATGTCGCGGGCCGCGGCCGCAGCGACTGGCTCCCCAGGAAGGAGGATTACGCCTATCCCCAGTACTGCGCTGACATAACGGCGCTGATGGCGCGCGTGACTGGCGGGGGCAAGCCGCGAACGATCCACTGGGTCGGCACCTCGATGGGCGGCATCATCGGCATGCTGCTCGCTTCACGGGTCAACACGCCCATCCGGCGCCTGGTCGTGAACGACGTCGGTCCTCTCATCCCCAAGGCGGCACTCGAGCGCATCGGAACTTACGTCGGCAAGGACCCGCGTTTCAGGACCCTGGAAGAACTGGAGGCGACGGTGCGATTCGTATCGGCGCCATTCGGACCGCTCACCGATGCGCAGTGGCGCCACCTCACCGTGACCGGCGCGATGCAGCACGAGGACGGCTCGTGGGGATTTCGCTACGATCCGGGGATCGCCGCGCCTTTCCGCGCGCAGTCGCTCGCTGACGTGGACCTGTGGCAATACTGGGATGCCATCACCTGTTCCACCCTGCTCCTGCGGGGCGCGCAATCTGACCTGCTGCTGAAGGACACTGCGAACGCCATGACCGGGCGCGGCCCGCGACCGCGGCTGGTAGAATTCCAGGGCGTCGGACACGCGCCGATGCTGATTTCCGATGACCAGATCAAGGTGGTGCGGGAATTCCTCCTCGAGGGATGACCCGCCGGACAAAGGCGAACCATGAAGATCTACTATCACCCCACATCAACAACCAGCCGCCCGGTGATGCTGTTTGTCGCCGAGAACGGAATCGAGGCCGACCTCCAGCTCGTCGATCTCTTCACGGGGGAGCACTACCGGGAGCCCTTCGAGGGGATCAATCCCAACCATCTCGTTCCCGTGCTTGAGGACGACGGCTTCCGCCTGACCGAGAGCTCGGCGATCCTCAAATACCTGGCCGACAAGATCAGCTCGCCTGCGTACCCGAAGGACCTGCGCGAGCGCGCCCGCGTCAATGAAAGAATGGACTGGATCAACACGCAGGTGTGTCGCGACTTCGCCTATGGGTATGTCTACCCGCAGATCTTTCCCACCCACAAGCGGCCGAGCGCGGAGGTCCAGGCGGCCACGCTCGCCTGGAGCCGGGAGCGCGCCATCGGCTGGATGCGGGTCCTCGACGAGCATTTGATCGGCCCGAAGCGCACCTATCTATGCGGCGACCAGATAACGATCGCCGATTACTTCGGCGCCTCGTTCGTCGCCCTGGGCGAGCTGATCCGCGGCGACTACGCGGCCTTCCCGAATGTCGAGCGCTGGCTTGCGGCCATGAAGCGGCTGAAGCACTGGAGCACGGTGAACGAGGTCATCCACGGGTTTGCCGCCTCGCTCAACGACACCAGCCTGCAGCCGCTGTGGTCGAAGGAGCCCCGGGCGTGATTCTCGATCCCATTGCCGAACGTCGCTGAATTCCGCGAATCACGATTCGGTCAGCGGGCGGGCGCTACTTCGGCAATGGCGGCCCGTCTCTGGAGCGGTCGGTGCGCTCGCGCCCAGGACGCTCGCGCGGCGCATCGCGCGGGTTGCCGGGTGGACGCAGCGCCGGCTCGCGTGATTTCTCAGCGGACGATGGTCCCATTGCGGAGTCTGCTTCGGTGCGACTGGCGGCACGCTGCTTGTACCAGACGCTGATGGCAACCACCACGAGAAGCAGAACGATCACCAACCCCACCCGCATCCAACGCGCCCTCATCCTTCGGACAGGGCTTGTTCCATGGCATCGAGCAATGTCTCGGGATCCTGCGCGCCGGAGACGCCGACCTTGCGGTTGAAGATGAAGAACGGCACGCCACCGATGCCCGCGCTCCGCGCCTCGACCTCCGCCCGGGAGATCTGTTCGCGGTCCGTGTCGCTCGAGATGTAGTCGAACGCCGCCTTGCGGTCGAGGCCCACGCGGCCGGCAATGTCGGCAAGCGTGTCCCGGTCCGTGAGATTGGCGCCCTCGGTGAAGTGCGCGCGGAACAACTCCTCCGCCAGCTCATCCTGCTTGCCGGCGCGTTCCGCGAAAAGCATGAGCCGGTGCGCGTTGAGCGTGTTGGGTTGAACCTTCATCTTCTCGTACGCGAAGGGGATGCCGACCTGGCGGCCGGCCATGGTGACGCGCTCGTTGACGCCCTTGCCGCGCGCGCCGAACTTGCGTGCGACGTACTCCTCGCGCGGAATGCCGCTCTCGGGTAGATCGGGATTCAACTGAAACGGAAGCCAGCGCACGGCCGGCTCGGGCCCATCGGGATGGCGCTCGCGGTAGAGGCCGATGGCCTTTTCCAGCTTGCGCTTGCCGATGAAGCACCAGGGTCAAACCACGTCGGACACGATATCTATATTGAGTCTCTTTTCGTTCATTTCCTTCTCCATCCCGGGGCACGGCTCACGAACGACCCGGTTTCGAGATTACCATTTTCCTCTAACATGCGCCTGGGCGTGCAGTCACGGCACGCGTAAAGGACAACTGGGAGCGGCAATGGATCTGAAAATCAAGGGCAGGCTTGCGCTGGTGACGGGCTCGACGATGGGGATCGGGCGCGCTGTTGCGGAGGCCCTGGCAAGTGAGGGCGCACGGGTGGTCGTCAACGGCCGCAACGAAGCCACGGTACAGAGCACGGTGGCCGAATTGTCGCGGCGCGGGGAAGCCCACGGCATCGCGGCGGACCTCGCAACTGCCGCCGGCGCTCGGAAAGTGCTGGATGCGCTGTCGGCTATCGGGCCGGTCGACATCCTGGTCAACAACGTAGGCTATTTCGAGGTCAAGGAATTCACCGCAATCTCCGACCGCGACTGGCTCGACATGTTCGAGCTGAACGTCATGAGTGGGGTGCGCCTTTCGCGCGCGCTGCTTCCCGGCATGCTGGAGCGCGACTGGGGCAGGATCGTGTTCATCGCCAGCGATCAGAGCGCCAAGCCCAATCTCGGCATGGCGCACTACGCGATGTCGAAGGCAGCGCAGGTCTCGATCGCGCGCAGCCTCGCCGAGCTCACCCGCGGGACGCGCGTGACCGTCAACAGCGCGCTCGTCGCGCCCACCTGGTCGGAAGGCGTGGAAACTTTCCTGGGGAAAGTCGCGCCCAGTCTCGGCAAGACGGTGGACGAGATGCGCACCGCGTATTTTGAAATCACCGGGGCAGCGTCGCTGCTTCAGCGCTGGGCGAAGCCGGAGGAGATCGCCGCTCAGATCGCGTTCCTGTGCTCCGAACGCGCCTCCGCGATCAATGGGGCGGCGCAGCGCGTAGACGGCGGCATCATCCGCTCGCTGTTCTGACGCGCGTCCTGGCGGCGGGGATTCCTCACCCGCCTGCAAGCCGGCGAGCGTCCCCGGCGTCCAAGTCCGCCACAAGATTAACGCCGTGCGCCGCAAAGCGCCGCGCCGCCGAAAGGGCACGTGGGTCCTTCTCCTCTTCGAGCGACCACTGCGCGTGGCGCGCGAGCAGCGCCAGCTCCATGGCGCGGCCGAGCGTCATGGCGAAGCGCCGCGCCCCGGCCTCAAGCCGTTCTTCCTTCGCGTCCGCGAGCCAGCCTTCGGCCTGCTCGACCGCGCGCTCGACCTGCGCCGAGATCTTCACCAGGTCCGGCTCCCGTACCCCGCGCAGCAGGATTCCGATCTCGCGCTTGAGCGCCGCGAGTCCGCCCACCGCCTCCAGCGAGCGCAGGGTCTCGAGCGCCAGCACGTTGGTCGTTCCCTCCCAGATCGGCAGCACCTGGGCGTCGCGCAGGAGTAGCGGTAGGCCGGTGTCCTCGACGTAGCCCGCGCCCCCGAAGGACTCGATGACCTCCGACACGATGTGCACGACTTGTCGGCCGGTCATGAGCTTCGCGACCGGCGTCAGCAGCCGCAGCAGTCCTTTCTGTTCCGCGCTCGCCTTGCCCGCCTCATCGCGGCCCATCAATTCCACAACGAGGAACGCCAGGTGAAAAGCGCCCTGGAATTCAGCCTCGAGTCCCGCAAGCGTATCGACGTACAGCGGCTTTTCAGCCAGAGGCGCGCCGAAGGCGACGCGCTTCCCGGCGTAGTCACGCGCAAGCGCGAGTCCGCGCCGCGCCAGCGCGCAGGCGGCGACCACGTTCCACGTGCGCGTGACGTTCAGCATGGGCGCGATGTTCCGGACGCCGTCGCCGGTGCCCGCCACGAGCTCCGCCGGCGTGCCCTCGAGGATCAGCTCTGCCGTCGGGACCTTGCGCGTGCCGAGCTTGTCCTTCAGCCGGTTTACCAGAATGCGGTTGAGGCGGCCCTGCGCGTCGCGCGTCTCGAGGTAGAACAGCGCGAGGCCCTTACCTCCCGGCGGATTGCCGTCGGGCCGGGCAAGGGTCAACGCCATCTGCGAGGTGGCGGCGGAGGTGAACCACTTGCGGCCGAAAAGCCGCCAGCGCCCGTTCTCCTGGCGCGCTACGGTCTCGGTGAGCCCCACGTCGGAGCCGCCGCCCGCTTCCGTCATCCACTGGCCACTGGTCCAGAACTCGCGCGGGTCGCGGCTCGTGAGATGCGGCAGCGCGCGCTCGATCAGCGCCCGGTTGCCCGCGGCGATCAGCGCGCGCCCCGCGCCATCCGTCATGGCGAGCGGGCAGCTGTAGAAATCCGTTGACGGCGTAAAGAGATACGCGAGCGAGAACTGATGCACGCGCGAATATTGCCCGTGCCGCCGCTCGTAGGCGGTGGCGATGAGCCCCAGGTCCGCCGCGATCCGTTCCGCCTTGTGCCACAGCGGCGAGACTTCGATCCGGTCCACGCGGTTGCCCCACGCGTCCCACTGGGTGAGGACGGGCTCGTTGGCACGGTCGGCAAGCTGGAAGCGGTAGAGCTCGCCACCCGCCAGCTCGCCCATGGCGATCAACTCTGGCTCGATCTCGGCGAGCATGTCCGCGTGCAACGCGCGCGCCAGGTAGGAGCGCAGCGCGCGGTCGGACGTGTACTGATTGCCCAGCTCGGGCGACGTTTGTACGAATGGCATCGCCTAAGAGCCCCTAACACAATGAAACACGCGTGCGTTGCGAGCCAAAATCGGTGATGACGCGAAGGACGGCGCAGGGCATATGTCGTATATGGCCAAGCCGGCCGACAAAGTCAGCGCCGATTTTGGCCGCAACCCCGGCGCAGGCATCAATATATCCAACGGAATCTTAGGGGCTGGCACGAATTTTGGCCCATGGCTTTGTCGCTCACCTTGCCCATATTCCCGATATGGGCTGCGGCTCGCTTCGCGCCCTGAGCCAAAATCGTGACAGCGCATCGCGCGTTTCATTGTGTTAGGGGCTCTAAGCGAACGCTTCCCAGCGCCCGCGGTTCCAAAGAAATACCGTCTTCGACAGCGCCTCCTTGTCCGCGGTCGCGTGCACGTCGAGGGCGAGCTTCTTGAGGATCTCGACATTGCCGCGAACCGAGCGATCCGAGAACATGAGGACGTCGCGGGCCGGGGCCGCGGCGACGATGGCGCTGCCCCTGCGCTCTGTCTCCTTCTCCCAGAACGCGGCATCCAGCATGAGGCACGGCTCCAGGTCTCCCGCCTCCGTGACCAGCGCGATATTCGGCACCGGGTACTCGATCTTCCTGCCGGGATACAGACGCCGGAAATTCTCGATCGAAAGCGGCAGCAGTTGGTCGCGCTTGAGCCCGAGCCGCTTGAGATCCGAAGCGCTGACGCTCGAAACAAACTTGGGGTCGTCGAACGAATAGCGCAGATGAAGGTCGCCGACGAAATAGTCCATCAGCGGCAGCTGGTCCGGCGCGACCTTGACGCCGGGGATGCTGATCTCGGTAATCGGCTCGATCTTCTGGATATGGCGCATGGCCCGCGGGTCGTCGCCCGGGAACGCCCGCACCAAAGCGACGATCTTATCGCGGGTGCGGTCCGCGTCGCGGAACACGGGCTTTTGGGCCCATGCCGTGGCGCGATGCAGCCCCGTGCCCGCCGCCAGCGCGCCGCAAGTCAGCTTCAACAGCTTGCGCCGACCGCTGTTCATGCCCGCAGGAGCGAGAGATCGAGGGGGCGATCGAAGAATCTGGGCACGCGGTCGAGAAAGCGCTGGGCCCGCTCCCCGGTCCAGCCCCCGTGCTCGCAGTTCCCGCGAAACTTCGCTTCGATCTCCGCGCGCGTGAGGGGCTCGTGCGCCCCGCCCCGGATGTGAGGCTGCCGCTCTTCGATCACGCGGCCGTCATTCAACGTCACGCGGATGTGGCCGGTGTACGCCTTCGGGTATGGATTCTTCGGATCCACGACGTAGCGCACTTTCGACGCGAGCGCGAGCACGCGCTCGTCCCGAGCCGTCGCCTCGGTGAACGCCGAAAGCCCTGCGCCACCCGTAGCGAACGCCACCGCGATGTTGAACGGCGTGCTGAACTTCGCTGCGTAGGCGTTCGCGGGCCGGTGCTTGGACGCGAGCGGCTCCCACAAGCGGTGCACGTAGCCCTCCGCGGTCTCGCACAGGATCTCCCTGACGTCCTCGGTGCGCACGCCGCGCGCCCGCAGCCGCAGCGCGCAATCCACGTACGGCTGATTCATGGTCCCGGTCGCATACGGCTTGAAGGTGATGGTGTCCATGAACCACTTCTCGCCGAAGCGATCGGTCAGGACACCGTAGTCCCCTTCGACCGACCGCGCGAATCCATGGAAGAGCCCGTGAGTGCCTTCGAGCACCGTGCGCGGGCCAAGAAATCCGTTGCGACCCAGGCGCGCGGCCGCGATACCCGCCTGTGCCGCCCAGCCCGGGTGCATGCGCTTGGTCCATGCGCCCTCAGCGAGGTACTCGATGATGCCGCCCGCCATGCTGCCGGCGACTCCGAGCGCATCCACCGCCTGGCGGCGGGTGAGTCCCATCGCAATGGAGGCCGCGAGCGCCGCACCGATCGTGCCCAGTACGCTCGTTGGATGGAAACCCGCCTTGTGGATCGCCTTGGGAATGATCATCGACAGCCGGCAGGTCGCCTCGACCCCGGCGGCAATGCCGAGCAGCGCGGCGCGTCCGTCTCGCCCGAAGCGCTCGCACGCCGCGAGCACGGCCGGGATGACGACCGCGCTCGAGTGCACGGGCCCGCCCTCGAAGGTGTCGTCGAAGTCCTCGCCATGGGCCGCGGTACCGTTGATGAGCGCCGCGGTCCCGGCGTCGTAGGTTGCGGCGTGACCGATCGCGGTGCAAACGCCGCCCGCGTCCACGGCGGCGACGAGCGCTCTCATGTAATCAGTGCCGCGCGCCGCGACGCACAACCCAACGACGTCGATCAGCAGCTGCTCGGCGCGTTCCCGCACCGCCGCCGGTAGCGCTTCCCAGCGCAGCGCGCTGGCCTTGTCTGCAAGGCCTTCCGCGACCGACTGCGCGGGCGGCGCGTTCATTCGTGCGTCGCGCGGCGCTCAGCGCGCGACCGCGACGCCGCCCTCCTTCAGGATGTTCCGGGTCGTCTCCGAGAACGTCTCGCCAAACGCGCGCAGCTCAGCGCTGCGCATGTATCCATTCTCGAACATGTTGTCAGCCAGGTACTTCTGCCAGCTCGCGGTCTTGATGAAGCGGGCAAACAGGTCTTCCCAGTAGGCGACGACATCCGCGGGGACGCCCGGGGGCGCGACGATCCCCCTCACCTGCGGCACGTTGGGCACGTTGAATCCCGCTTCCTGGATGGTCGGAACATCGGGGAATGCGGGTAGCCGCTTGTCGGCGACCTGCGCGATCACGCGCATGTTGCCGGCGCGGATGTGCTCGCCCGCCTCCTGCGGCTCGATCACCATCATGTTGACGTGGCCGCCGAGCAGTGCCGCAATGCGCTCGCCCCCGCCGGGAAACGAGATGTACGCCCAGTTCGCACCCGTATTCTTCATGAGCAACTGGCGCACCACCCAATCGCGGCTGCCGAGCGAGCCGGCCGACTGCTTGAGCTGCCCGGGATTCTGCTTGGCCGCGTCGATGAAATCCTTGAGCGACTTGAAGGGGGCGTCGTTCTTCACTGCGATCACCGCCGGCTCGAGCACGAGCCGCACCACGGGCGTGAGATCGCTCATCGTGAACTTGGCTTCCTTCCGCATGATGGGGTTGGTGAACCAGATCCCGGTGAACACCGCGATGGTATGGGTCTCGCCCTGCTTCTCCGCGAGGTATGCCATCGCGGTCAGCCCCCCGCCGCCGGTCTTGTTCACGACCTGCATGCGCACCGGCATCAGGCCCTCCTTCTCCATCGCCGCCGCGATGCCGCGCGCGAATACGTCGCCGCCTCCGCCCGGGCCGGTATGAGTGACGAATTCGATCGGCTTCGCGGGCTTGAAGCCCTGCGCATGGAGCGGCAGCGCAGCCGTCGTAAGCAGAAGTGTCGCGACAAGAATGGCTGAACGATGTTTCATTTCTCCTCCTCCAGGATGATCTGTGTTCAGGACATCGCCTTCACGCGCCAGGCGTTGGCCCTTCGAAACAGTGGCGCGATCAGCATCAGGACCGTCAAAAATAACATCGTAGCCGAGATCGGTCTAGACACGAGTATCGAGAGATCTCCCTGCGACATCATCAGCGACTGGCGCAGCGCCCGTTCCATCCCGTCGCCAAGCACAAAGCCAAGGATGAGGGGCGCCGCAGGATAGTCGAGCCGCCGCATGGCGTAGCCGAGCAGCCCGAACCCGGCCAGCATCCACGCGTCGAAGAGGCTGCTCGAGACGCTGTAGACCCCGACGATCGAGATGCCGAAGATCGCGGGGTACAGGATGTAGGCCGGCAGGCGCAGAATCTGCGCGAACAGCGGAATCAGCGGGAGATTCAAGATGAGCAGCATGACGTTGCCGATGTACATGCTGGCTACGAGCCCCCAGAACAGCACCGGGTTGTCCTGGATCATGAGCGGGCCCGGCCGCAGGCCCCAGAGGATGAACGCGGCGAGCAGGATCGCGGTCGTGCCGGAGCCGGGAATTCCCAGTGTCAGCAGCGGCACCATCGCCCCGCCGGTTTCCGAATTGTTGGCCCCTTCCGGCGCCGCGACACCTTCCGGGACGCCGGTACCGAACTTCTCCGGGTGCTTAGAGACCGCCTTCTCGATCCCGTAGGAAATAAAGGAGGCGATAGTCGAGCCTGCGCCCGGCAGCACGCCGATCAGGAAGCCAACCACGGAGCCGTTCAGGAACGCGAAACGGCAGTCCTTCAGGTCCTGCCACGTGGGCATCAGGTTGCGCAGGCCCTTCGGTACCGGAAGCATCTGCGGTCCCTGCCGGACCTCCAGGTTGCCGAGCACCTCGCCGAGGGCGAACACGCCGATCGCCACGACCACGAAGTCGATGCCGTCCAGGAGCTCTGCGCTCCCGAAGGTAAAGCGCGAGGTCGAGGTGAAGAGATCAGTACCCATGCCGGCGACCCACAGCCCGACCAGCATCGCGAGCAGCGCCTTTACCATCGACTCACCCGCAAGCAGCACCACCATCGCGAGTCCCAGGCACATCAGCGCGAAGTACTCGGGCGAGCTGAAGGAAAGCGCCATCTTGGCAAGCGGCGGCGCGATCAGCATGAGCCCCACCACGCCCACGGTGCCAGCGATGAAGGAAGCGATCGCCGCGATGCCAAGCGCGGCCCCGGCGCGTCCGCGCTTCGCCATCTGGTAGCCGTCGAGGCAGGTGACGACCGAGGCCGACTCTCCCGGGACGTTGAGCAGGATGGAGGTCGTCGATCCGCCGTACTTGGAGCCGTAATAGATGCCCGCGAGCATGATGACCGCGCCGGTCGGGTCCATCCTGAACGTGAGTGGCAGCAGCATCGCAATGGTCGCCGCCGGCCCGAGCCCCGGCAGCACCCCGATCACGGTGCCGAGGAAGACGCCGACGAAGCACCACGCGAGATTGAGCGGCGACAGCGCGACTGCGAAGCCCTGCAGCATGTAGCCGAGAACGTCCACTTTTCTAGAAGCCCAGCTTGCCTACGGGCAGACCCACGTTGAGCGCGAGCGGAAACAACAGGTAGAAGCCGGCGGACATGCCCGCCGCAACGGCCAGCGCGACACCGAGCGGCCGGCGGTACATGACCGCGACGAGGAAGAACGTGAACAGGCCGAACGCCAGCAGGAAGCCCAGAACCTTAAGCAGCCCCAGGCAGAGCGCAAGGCCGGCCCACGCCGCGAGCGCCCTGCCAACCTCCCTCCATTCGACGGCTTTGGCCGAACCACTCGCGCTCTGCGCGAAACCCATCGCCGCCAGGAACAACGAGAGCGCGACCATGCACACGCCATACCACAGAGGGAAGAACCCCGGCCCCGGGCCATCCGGCCCGAGATACTCCCAGCCGCGCGCCTCGACGATGATGAAGATGCCGAGGCCCGCCAGCACGGCTCCGGACACGATGTCCCCGGGCTTGATCTTGACCTCCCCCTAGAGTTCGTAGCCTGCCTTCGCGAGAATCGCACGCGCAGCGGGCGCGGTCAGGCGCGCGATGAACTCGGTCGCCGCCTCGGCGCTCTGCGCCCGCGCGGCAAGACCCGCCGAGTACACCGTCCTGATCCCCAGAGCGCCGGGCAGCGGGCCGACGTATGTTACACCCGGGTTGGGAAGGATCTCGGTCACCTGGGTAATTCCCACCTCCAGCATGCCACGGCTCTCCGCCAGCCATTTCATGGCCGCGTACCCGTTTGGGAAATACTGCATCCGCGGCCGCACCTGCTCCACGATGCCGAGCCTGACGAGCACCTGCATGACCGCCTTGCCGGCGGTGGCTGTCGCCGGATCCGGGCAGACAACTTTGGTCGCTGCGAGCAGATTCCCGCGCAGTTTTCGCTCCTCGGACACGTCCGGAGGCGGCGTGCCGGCGCGCACCGCGACTCCAGTGGCAACCGCCCCGAGATCCCGGCGCGAGCCGGGAGCGGCATGTCCGGAGGCAATGAGCTCGTCGATCAGGGCACCGGTGAGCACAATCACGTCCACGGGCTCGCCGCCGAGGACGCGCGCCTTCATCTCACCCACCGCGCTGAACTCGGCCTTGACCCCGTTTCCCGTTTCACTCGTGAAGGCGGCGCCGATCCTCTCTACCACCGCCTGCGCCGCGCCCGCGCTCAGTATTCGCACTGCCGTCACGCCCGACCCCGCTCTGAAGCAAGGCCGAACTTTAACACCAAGCACCCCTGGATTAAGATGGATCCACGCCACCACTCATGGAGCGAGACCCCGATGGACTCCCTCGACATGCTGTCCGCCACCGAGGCCGCCGCGCGCATTGCCGCAGGCACGCTCACGTCCGAGTCACTCGTAGCGGCCTGCCTGGAGCGCATCAGCCAGCGCGAGAGCGGTGTGCAGGCATGGGCAGCCATCGACCCGGACTTTGCGCTCGCGCAGGCCCGCGCATGCGACCAGGCGCCACCCCGCACGCGCCTGCACGGCCTGCCGGTCGGGGTGAAGGACGTACTCGACACGGCGGACCTCCCGACAGAGTACGGCTCGCCCATCTATCGCGGCAACCGCGCGGCGTGCGACGCCGCGTGCGTGGCACAGGTGCGCGAGTCGGGGGGCGTCATCCTTGGCAAGACCGTGACGACAGAATTTGCCACGAGGTATCCGGGCAAGACGCGCAACCCCCGCAACCTCAGGCACACGCCCGGGGGCTCGTCGCAGGGCTCCGCCGCGGCGGTCGCGGACTTCATGGTGCCGCTCGCCTTCGGCACCCAGACCACCTCATCCGTGATCCGGCCGGCGGCGTACTGCGGCGTCGTGGGTTACAAGCCGACCTTCGGCCTGGTGAACCGCGCCGGGCTCAAGATCCTGTCGGATTCGTTCGACCATATCGGCTCGCTGACACGCACAGTCCCCGATGCGGCGCTCCTCGTCGAGGCACTGAGCGGAGCACCCGCTACCGCGTTCGACGCGGTGACGCACATGAAGCCGCGCATCGGCTTCTATCGCACGCCCTGGTGGGACCAGGCCGACCACCCGACGCAGGAGGCGCTGTTGCAGGCGGTGCCGCGCCTTGAGCTCGCCGGCGCGCGCGTCACGCGCGTCGATCTCGACAGCGAGTTCGAGCGCCTGGTCGAGGTCCAGAGCACGGTCAGCAGCTACGAGATGTTCCGGGCTCTCGCCCACGAGCGCACGCGCTTTCCCGTGCTCATCTCGGAAATGCTGATGGAACGCCTGCTCGGGGGCGGGCGCGTCGCGCGCGCGGATTACGAGGAAGCGCAGGCGATCGCGCGACGCTGCCGCGCGCACCTCACCGACGCATTTCGTGAATACGACGTCCTGCTCGCGCCGAGCGCGATGGGCGAAGCGCCGGAAGGCCTCGACTCAACCGGGGACCCGGTGTTCGGCGCCAGCTGGACAGTGCTGCATGTCCCCGCCGTCACGGTCCCGGTATTCCGCGGCCCGCGCGGTCTGCCCATGGGCGCGCAAATCATCGGCCCGCTCGGGAAGGACGGCCCGACGCTGCAATGCGCCGAGTGGGTCCACCGCACGCTGACCAGTTGAGTCTTCGGAAAATGGTCAGCGGGCCATTTGCCGCCGTCCATTTCCCCTCTCCCATCCCTCATCCCTTCCCCATCTCCCGAGGGGAGAAGGGAATCTCGAGCCTCCCCTCTCCGCTCGGGAGAGGGGCGGGGGTGAGGGCCGGAGGGGGAAGGGGTGAGGGATATTGAAACAAGTTCACGTCGCCAAGCACGCCCCGGAAGCGCACCTCGTCAAGGGCTTCCTCGAATCCAACGGGATCGCCGCTGTCGTGCGCGGCGAATTTCTCACCAGCGGCTGGGGCGAGCTGCCCGTGGACGTCTGCAGCGTGTGGATCGACGACGACCGCCAGTACGACCGCGCGCAGGCGCTGCTCATCGCGTTTCTGCGCGGCGATCTTGCGCGTGAGTTCCGCGATCAGCGCTGGCGCTGCCCGAAGTGCGGCGAGCAGCTCGAAGGCCAGTTCACGGAATGCTGGAAGTGCGGCGCCCGCCGCCCGGCATGAGCGATCCTACCTACGACATCGCACGAACTTCTGGCGCGGAGGTGATCTCCATCTCCGTCAACGCGATCACTTCCTGCGGCGTGAATCCCGGCGCCGCTTCGTCCAGCACGAACCGTTTGCCGTCCCAGCGCAGCAGCGCCAGGTCGGTGACAACATAGGTGACGCAGCCCTTCCCCGTGAGCGGGTAAGTACAACGCTTGCGCAGCTTCGGGCGGCCCTTGCTGTCGGTGTGCTCCATCACGATGACGAGGTCGCCCTTTCCCGAGAGAAGATCCATCGCCCCGCCGATGCCGCCGCGCTTCGCGTCCGCCGTGCTCCAGTTGGCAACGCTGGCGGTCTCGTCCACTTCATAGGCGCCCAGAACCACCGTATCGATCCGTCCGCCGCGCGCCATTTCGAACGACGTCACGCTGTCGAAGAACGACGAGCCGGGCTTCAGCGCGACGTACTGACCGGCGGCATTGTAGATATCCGGATCGACCTCCTGTTCCTCCGTCAGCATGTGGCCGTATCCGAGGACGCCGTTCTCGGCGTGCAGGATCACGTCGCGGTCCACGAGATAGTTCGACACCATCGTGGGGATGCCCACGCCCAGGTTTACATAGCTCCCGTCCCTCACGAGCCGGGCCGCGTTTTTCGCGATGCCCGCGCGCGTCAGTCCCGGCTTGCCGTTGTAGAGGCGCGGCTGGTCGGCCGGCCTCCGTTCCGGCCGCCGCCACAGATCGAACTTCTGCGTCGTTTTCACGACGCGAGAGATGAATATTCCCGGCAGATTGACCAGCTCCGGCGGGATCGCGCCCGGCTCCACGATCTCATCCACCTCGACGATCGCAACGCGGGCGGCCTTGGCGAAGCTGGGATTGAAATTCTGGCTGCCACCGCGGAACTGAACGTTGCCAAGCCGGTCGGCGCGATACCCGCGCAGGAATGCAAAGTCCACGCGGATCGCATGCTCGAGCACATGGGGCTTGCCATGGAATTCGCGGATCTCCTTGCCCTTCACGAGGTCGGTGCCGACGCTCGTCGGCGAGTAGAACGCGGGTATTCCCGCGCCGCCCGCGCGGCAGCGCTCGACCAGGATGCCCTGGGGCACCAGCTCGACCTCCATCTCCTCCGCGGCGATCTGGGCCTCGCTCGCGGTCGGTGTGCCAGGACGCACGGAAAACGCGGCAATCAGCTTCTTCACCTGCTTGTTCTCGGCCAGGATCTGGCCGCGTGTCGCCCCCGGGTCGCCCAGGGAGTTGCAGACCAGGCACAATTCTTTCGTCCCCTTCTTGCGCAGGGCAATGATCAGGCTCGCGGCAAAGCGATGCGCGACACTGAAACCCGCGATCGCGATCGTTGCGCCATCGGGTATGTCCGCAATCGCTTGCTCGGGCGATGCGAAGACCTTGTTCATGGTTTCCCCCCGGAGATTCGGATCATCGCTGCACCTCGCTCCTCATCAGGTCGCGCGCGCGCTCGCGCAGTACGAACTTCTGGATCTTGCCCGTGGCGTTTCGCGGCAGCTCGCCAAATACGACCCGCTTCGGCGCCTTGAAATGCGCGATGTGCTGGCGCGCCCACGCGACGAGCTCCGGCTCGGTCGCGGCGGCACCGCCCTTGAGCGTAACGAAGGCAACAGGGACTTCGCCCCACTTGGGATCCGGGCCCGCGACCACCGCCGCCTCCATCACCGCCGGGTGGGCGCAGAGCGTCCGCTCGACCTCGATCGAAGGGATGTTCTCGCCGCCCGAGATGATGATGTCCTTCGCGCGGTCCTTGATTTCGATATAGCCGTCGGCATGCATCACGCCGATGTCGCCGGTCCGGAACCAACCGTCGGGAATCGCCTTGCGCGTGGCAATCTCGTCTCGGTAGTAGCCAAGCATCACGTTGTTGCCGCGCAATGCGATCTCCCCCAGCGTCCTCCCATCCGTCGGCACGTCCTTGCCCTGAGTATCAACCACGCGCAGCTGCTGCGAGATCACATTGCCCACGCCCTGGCGTGCCTTGATGCGGGCCTGCTCCTCGATACCGAGCCGGTTCCATTCGCCGCGCCACTCGCAGATCGCAGCAGGCCCGAAGGTCTCGGTGAGACCGTAGAGGTGCGTTACGTCCATGCCGAGCTCGGTCATACGCTGCAGGATTGCAGGCGTCGGCGGAGCGCCGCCGGTCGCGACTCGTATCGATCGCGTCAGCCGGCCCGCGTCCGGGTGCCACGCCAGCATCGTAAGCACGGTCGGCGCGCCATTCAAATGCGTGACGTTCGATTCACGCAGATGCTTCCACACGACTGCGGGATCGAACTTGCGCAGGCAGAGATGCACGGCGCCCGCGGCGGTTACCCCCCAAGGAAAGCACCACCCGTTGCAGTGAAACATCGGCAGAGTCCACAGGTACACGCTGTCGCAGTCGAGGCGCGTTTCCATCGCCATTGCCAGCGCCTGCAGATAGGCGCCGCGATGGTGATACATGACGCCCTTCGGCTTGCCGGTAGTGCCGCTCGTGTAGTTGATCGAGAGCAGTCCGCGCTCGTCGGTCACCGCGCGCTGGTAGGGTCCGGTGGCGGAAAGCAGGTGCTCGTACTGGTCATCGGGCCGTCCGGCCCGCACGAGCCTCAGTCCGCCACCGACCTGCCCTTCGATGTCGCGGGCAATCGCCTCGAACTCGTAGTCATAGATCAGCACCTGCGCACCGCTATGCGCGACGATGAACGAAAGGTCCGCGGAAGTGAGGCGTGTATTGAGTGCGACCAGCACAGCGCCGGAAAACGGCACGCCGTAGTGGGCTTCCAGCAGCACGTGCGTGTTAGGCGCCAGCACCGCGACGCGCCCGCCTTCGGGGATGCCCATATTACGCAGCGCGCCGGCAAGCCGCAGGCAGCGCTCGAGAAACTCGGCGTAGCTGAAGCGGCGCTCCCCGTCGACCACAGCCTCGCGGTCCGCATAAACGCGGCCGGAACGCACCAGGAAGGAGGTCGGCGTGAGGGCTTCGAATGAAGCGGGCGCGCTCATTCAGGATCGTCAGACAGCCAGGTAGCGGTGGATCACCTGCTCGTTCGCCCACAATTCCTCGAGCGGCCCCGCAAAGCGGATCTCGCCCTTTTCCATGATATAGCCGCGGTCGGCGATGCGCCGGGCGAACTTGACGTTCTGGTCGGCGATGAGGAGGGTGACGCCCTCTCCCTGGATCTGGTGGATCGCGTTGACAAGCGCCACCACCATCAGCGGGCTCAAGCCCTCAGAGGGCTCGTCCAGAATGAGCAGCGACGGGTTCCCCATCAGGGCCCGCCCGATGGCAAGCATCTTCTGCTCTCCGCCCGAGAGGCCGGCACCGTGCTTGCGCCGGAGCTCGACCAGCACCGGGAAGAGGCCGTAGACGTGCTCCATCGTCCAGCGCCCGCGGCGGCGCGTGACGCGCGGAACGATCTCCAGGTTCTCCTCGACCGTCAGCTCCGCAAAGATCCGCCGGTCGTCGGGGACGTAGCCGATCCCGAGCCGCGCGACCTCGAAGGGCTGGCGTCCCGCGATCGCCTCCCCGTTGAACTCGATCCGCCCACTACGCGGCGGCGTGAGCCCGACAATGCTGCGCAGCGTGGTGGTCTTGCCGGCTCCGTTCCGGCCGAGCAGGCAGACCACCTCCCCCGCCTCGACTCCGAAGGACACCCCGTGGATCACCGGGCCCGCACCGTAGGCGGTCACCAGGTCGCGGACTTCGAGTATCACGATGCCGTTTCCTCGCCCAGGTAGACTTCGCGCACTTCGCGGTTGTCCCGGATCGCCCCGGGCGGCCCCTCGGCCAGCACCTGCCCCCGGTTCATCACGACGATCCAGTCGGCGAGCGTGAACACGACATCCATGTCGTGCTCGACGATGACGAAGGTCGTGTGCCGCTCGGCGGCGAGCTTGCGGATGAGCTCCAGCACCGCTGCGCGCTCGAGGGGGGTCAGTCCCGATGACGGCTCGTCGAGGAAACAGAGCTCGGGCGTGGGCGCAATCGCGATGCCGAGCTCCAGCAGCCGTTGGTCCCCGTGCGAGAGCGCGCCGGCGCGGGCGTGTGCGTGCTCGAGCAGGTTGATCTCGCGCAGAATCCCGCGCGCTTCCGCCACCGCCTGCTCCTCCCGCTCGACCGTGGACAGGACAATGCCGGTGCGCCCGCGGCGGGAAAGCACCGGCACGAGAACATTTTCCAGCACGGAAAGTTGCGGGAAGATGTTCATGATCTGGAAGGAGCGGGACAGCCCCTTGCGTATCCGGTGATGCACGGGAAGGCGCGTGATCGCCTCGCCCTTGAAGTACATCGCTCCCGAATCGGGAGACAGCGCGCCGGTGGCGAGGTTGATCAGGGTCGTCTTGCCGGCGCCGTTCGGCCCGATCACCGCGGTCAGCCGTCCCGCGGGGATGACAAGGGACATCCCGTTGATGGCGGCGAACTCGCCGAAGCGCTTCGAGACGCCTTCAATCCTTAGCAGTTCCATGGCGCTCCCGCACGAAGAATCCCATGACGCCGCCGGGGAAGCCCATCACCAGGGCGACCACGATGACGCCGAACCAGATGAGCCAGTATTCCGTGAAGCGGACGATGACGTCCTTGATGACGAAGAAGAGAAACGCGCCGACGATGGGCCCGCCGAAGACGTGGACGCCGCCCAGCAGCGTCGCCAGCACCGGCTCGGCCGACGTGCTCCAGTGCGCAATGGGCGGCGTTACCGTGTTCTCGAGCGGCGTCAGCAGCGCGCCCGCCAGTCCGGCGTAGGTTCCCGCGATGGTGAACGCCGCCAGGCGGTACTTGCGGACCGGCACTCCCGCGGTTTCGGCGCGGCTCTCGCTGTCCCGGATCGCCTGCAAGGTCAGCCCGAGGGGCGAGCGCACGAGCCGGTGCATGGCCAGGATCGCCGCGAGCGACAGAATCAGCACCACGTAGTAATAGTGTCCGAGCGCCGACACATTGATGCTGAAGACTCCCGGTATCTCCAGGGGCGCGCGCGGGATCCCCACCAGCCCGTCGTCCCCGCCGGTGAAGTCCCGCCACTTCCAGGCGATGGAAAAGATCATCATGCCGAACGCGAGCGTCAGCATCGAAAAATAGATGCGCGTGTGACGGACCGAAAGGATCCCGAGCAGAAACGCCCCGATCGCGGCCACTGCGACGCCGCCTGCAAGACCGAGAAAGAGATTCGGCACCGCCAGGAGGATCTTGGCACAGCCATAGGCCCCGAGCGCGAAGAAGCCGGCCTGTCCGAACGACAGCAGGCCGGTATAGCCGAAGAGCAGATTGAAGCCGACGGAGAACACCGCCAGGATCAGGATCTGCATGGCGAGGTACACCGGATAGCGCCCGGCAACGAGCGGCAGCAGGAACAGCGCCACCACGAGCACGACGAGAAGGACCAGCATCCCCCCTCTCCGCTTCGGAGAGGGGTGGGGGTGAGTGGTGAGCATCGGCGTTGCCATGTCGCTCCTCAGCGAGCAAACAGCCCCTGCGGGCGAATGAGAAGGACGACTGCCATGATCACGAAGATGAAAAAGAGCTCGAACACGGGGAAGAACAACGTCCCGTAGGCGCTCAGGATGCCGACGATGAGCGAGCTGAAGAACGCGCCCTTGAGGTTGCCGAGGCCACCGATGACGGTGATGATGAAAGCCTGGATGATCATCGAAGCCCCGATTCCCGGGGCGACCACGCGCACCGGGATGCCGATCGCGCCGCCAAGCGCGGCGAGCATCGCGCCGAACACGAACACCGCGGAAAACACCCGCGGGACGTTGACGCCGATGGCGCTCGCCATCTCGCGGTCCGAGGCTGTGGCCCGCGTGATCCGGCCCCACCACGTCTTCTCGAAGATCAGCCACAGGGCGACGGCAACGAAGAGCCCCACCGCGATCACGAAGGCGTTGTAGACGGGGAAGGCCCGGCCGAACATCGGCCACGACCCGTCGAGGAACGCGGGTATCGGCGGGATCTTAAACACACCGCCCCAGATGATCTTCACCGCGTCGTCGAGGATCAGGATGAAGCCGAAGGTGAGCAGCAGCTGGTAGGCCTCGTCGATATGGTAGATGCGCCGGAGAAATCCACGTTCCATCACGTAGCCGAGCAGCCCGGTGCCCGCCAGGCTCAGCAGCACGGCGAGCCCGAACGGTAGGCCCAGCTGGCCGTAGAAGGTGTACGCCAGGTAGGCGCCCACCATGAACAGGCTGCCGTGAGCGAAGTTCACGATCCGCAATACCCCGAAGATGATCGTGAGCCCGGCCGAGATCAGCCACAGGTACATGGCGAGCGACAGCCCGATGAGGCCCTGGAAGGCGATATTCTCCATGGCACGCAAGAGAAAGGGCCCCGGCCGGGGCCCTTTCCTGTCGACGCGGTTACTTGGTTGACTGGACCGGCGTGAACGGCGGATACCGGTAGTAGTCCTTGGCTTCGAATACTCTCAGGTCGCCGAGCACCGGGATCGGGTACTTCGGGTCCATCATGGGGCGCCCGGCCGGAACGTTGTAGACGAACTGCTGGTCCTCGGCCCTGAATACCCGGACTCCGCCGGGATTCCTGATCTGCATTCCCTTCAAGGCGCCGATGACCTTGTCGGTCTCAAGGCTCTGAGCCTTCTCGACCGCGGCTTTCATGATGAAGAGCGCGGAATACGTCGTCTCGGCGGAGTAATTGGGGAACCGCGCCCAGCGCTTCCGATAGCGCTCGATGAAGGCCTTGTTCTCGGCGGTGTCGGGCCAGTTGTGGATGTAGCGCGCCGTCGCCCAGAGCTTGCCCTTGAACCGGTCCTTGCCCACTTCCGCCGATATTCCTTCCAGCACGTCGACCGAGCCGCCCATGGCCTGCCACCAGACCTGGATGTTGTCGAACACGCCCTGGATCAGGGATTGCCGCAGCAGCATGACCGCTTCTCCCGCCCACGGCGTGGCGAAAATCGCGTCCGGCTTCTGCGCCATCACGGCCGCGATGTGTGGCGAAAAATCGAGCGTCAGGAACGGCGCCCAGGCTTCACCCACGAATTCCACGTCCGGCCGGTATTTCCTCAGGGTGTCCTTGAACATGTTCCAGGCCACGTAGCCGTACTCGTAGTCCGCGCCGATGTTGGCCCAGCGCTTGATGTCCTTCCGGTCCTTGAAGATCAGCGCCGCGGTGATCGCGTCCTGGTAGATGGGGACGCTCACCCGGACGATCTCCTTGATGCCCTTCGCCGCGACCAGCTCCTCGGTCAGCCGGTGGGTGGCCGCGTGCGTGAAGAAATGGATTCTCTTCAGTTCCGCGAGCACCGGCCCCATCGCCATGGCAACGCCACTCGAGTCGGTGCCGACCGTGAAATGCGCGCCCCAGTCCGTCACCAGCAGCCGGGCGTTCCGCACGCCGGTCGCCGCTCGGTTCTCGTCGTCAAGAAAGCGGGTCTCGACCTTGCAGCCGAGGACGCCGCCCGCGGCGTTGATCTCCTCGGCGGCCATGGTCGCCCCCATTTCGATCTGACGCCCGTAATCCGCATGAGGGCCGGAAGCCGCCCCCTGCACGCCAACCTTGATCGCGGGCACGCCGAGCTTGCACTGCGCCTGCGCAAGGCCAAGTGGAAGCAGCAACAGGGAAACCAAGAACAGGAAGTTCAGAACGGCAAGCGACTTTTTCATGATGGCCTCCTCCTGGGGAAGAACAGCGATAGGGGACGGTTCGAAGGCTTGCTGCGACTCTAGGGAGGCGCCGTCCCCCTGTCAACAACGGGATCTAGAAGATGTTGCCGCGCTCGTACTGGGACGGCCAGGGAATCTTCGCCTTCAGCGCCCTGGCGGCGTGCAGCGGCCAATACGGGTCATTCAGAAACGCACGCGCCATCACGATGAGGTCGGCCTGTCCGTCGGTGATGATCTTCTCGGCCATCTCGGGGGCGGAGATCATCCCCACGGCGCAGGTCGCGATGCCGGCCCGGCTGCGGATCGCCGCCGAGAACGGCACCTGGTAGCCGGGAAAGGCTCTCACCTTCTGGCGCGGGTCCACTCCGCCGCTCGAGCAATCGATGAGGTCCACCTTTCCGCCGCTCTTCAGCACCTGCGCGAGCTTCACGCTCGACTCCAGGTCCCATCCGCCTTCCATCCAGTCGGTGCATGAGATCCGCACGAACAGGGGCTTGTCGTCCGGCCACTCCGAGCGCACGGCGTCGATGACCTCGAGCAGGAAGCGGATGCGGTTCTCGAAGCTGCCGCCGTAGCGGTCAGTGCGGCGGTTCGCAATCGGCGACAGGAACGAAGAGATCAGGTACCCGTGCGCGCCATGCAGCTCGATCGCTTCGAATCCCGCCTCGCGCGCGCGCCGGGTCGAAGCTGCGAACTTGGAAACGATGTCCGCAATTGTCGCCGCGTCCATCTCCTGCGGGACCGGGTGCCCAACCCCGAACGGCACCGCGGACGGCGCGATGATGGGCCAGCCGCCCTGCGCCGGCGTGAGCCCTTTGCCCCCTTCCCAGGGTCTTGTCACGGACGCCTTGCGCCCGGCGTGAGCGAGCTGGATTCCCGCCACCGCCCCTTGCGTCTTCACGAAGCGCGCGATGCGCGCCAGCGCGTCGCGCTGCGTGTCGTTCCACAGGCCCATGCATCCCGCGGTAATGCGGCCGCGCGCTTCCACGTTCGTCATCTCCACGAACACGATGCCCGCGCCGCCCACCGCCCGCGAGGCAAGGTTCTGGAAATGCCAGTCGTTCGCCACGCCGTCGGTCGCCGAGTACTGGCACATCGGGGAAACCATGATGCGGTTGCGCGCCGTGACCGACCGCAACGCGATCGGCCGGAAGAGCTGCGGAACAGAAGCCGCGGGGGTCGGGGCGGGTTGCGATTTCGTGTCCATATTTCCGCGGCGTGCCGGTCCGGTAACAGGGGCGCACAAGCTTAACCCATGGTAGATTCCGCGAGCAAAGCTACGGCTCTGCGCACCGCTTATGCGACGCCTGTGAACGCCGAGGAAGCCAGGATACGGCTCGAGGAGGCCGCCCGCCACCGCGATGCCGGTCGACTCGAGGAAGCCGGATCCTTGTATTCCGCGATCATCTCCGGGCTTCCTCGCGACAGCGAAGGGCAGCAGGAACTGTTCAACGCATACGAGGAGCTCATCAGGATTCGGGGGCGGGAGGGACGCACCGCGCGCGCGCTACGCCTGTTCCGGCAGTATGTCGGCGACTGCGCGCCCGTATGCGATCCGGCTTACGACCAGATGTATGAAGAAGGGTTACTCGCCACGAAGACGCCACCGGTACCCCTTCGGCGGCGGCAGCGGTTTCACACACTGGTGCAGCTGTTCCGGCAAACGTTGCCCCTCGAAGGATGGGTGGCGGAATGTGGATGCTTTCGCGGACTTTCCTCCTACCTGCTCTGCAGTACCCTGAAGGGAGCGGACGGTGGCTTCATCGGCAGGGGCTACCGGATCTTCGACTCCTTCATGGGCCTGAGCGCGCCTCAGCCCGAAGACGCCATTGCGGACACTGAGCCGGACGCGGAGGAGATCCGAGGTACGGCACGGGCCGGTCGTCTCGCCGCCCCGCTCGACCACGTGAAGGCAGCTCTGTCCTCGTTTCCGCACATCGAATTCTTTCCCGGGTGGATACCTGAGGCATTTCCCGATGACCCCGGGGCCCGTTACCGCTTCATCCATGTGGATGTGGATCTCTATCAGCCGACACGCGACAGTCTGGAGTACTTTTCCCCCCGAATGACTCCGGGCGGGATCATCGTCTGCGACGACTATGGTTGGCCCGGGGCGCGCAAAGCGGTGGAGGAATTCAGCGCGCGGGCGAGTATTCCATTCAGGGTCACATCGCACCACCAGGCATGGTTCGCGTACGGCGCCTGACTGTGGATGGTTGTAAGCTAGACGCCTTTCCTGACACGTCACGGATAGTTATGAGCAAGCACAAGCCGATCCGCACGGATATCGCCTGGAGCACGCCCTCCACCATCACGGTCAAGGGCTTCGACCTGTGCAAGGACATCCTCGGCACCCTTTCCCTCGGCGACATCGCGTTCCTCGAGTTGACGGACCGCCTGCCCACGACGCGGGAATCGGTCGTTTTCAACGCGATCGCGGTGACGCTGGTGGAACATGGGCTTACGCCGAGCGCTATCGCGACGCGCATGACCTACACCGGCGCGCCGGAAGCGATGCAGGCGGCGGTTGCGGCGGGTTTGTGCGGGCTGGGGAGCGTTTTCGTCGGCAGCATGGAAACCGCGGCGCGCATGCTGCAGGAAGCGCTACCCGATCCTTCCAGGAAGGCGGATTTCGATCAGCTTGCGCGCGCAATCGTCGAGCGCTTCCACGGCCGCAAGCAGGCCGTTCCGGGAATCGGGCACCACCTGCACAAGCCGGAGGATCCGCGCGCGCCGCGGCTGTTCCAGATCGCTGCCGAGAACGGCTTCGACGGTCCCTACATCAAGCTGATGAAACGGGTGGCAAAGGAAGCGGAAGCGGTCTATGGCAAGTCTCTACCCATCAACGCAACCGGTGCCATTGCCGCGATCGCAAGCGAGCTGAAGTTGCCGTGGAAGATCGTCCGCGGCGTCGGCGTGATGGCGCGCGCGATCGGGCTCGTCGGCCACATCCTGGAAGAGATGCGCGAACCGATGGCGCGCGAGATCAAGGCGCGGGCGGAGGAAGAAGCTACCGCCCACCTGCGGAAGGCGTGACCGATTCTAAGCGGACCTGCGCCGCTCGAACGAGATTGCACCAGCCGACTTCAGCGCGTCGATGTCCTCCTTGGTGAGGCCGAGCTCGAGCAGGATGCTTTCGGTATGCTCGCCGACCTCCGGAACCGAGCCGATACGCGCCTCGAAGGCGTCGTGCGTCGCCGGCGGCAGCAGCACCGGCAATTTCCCCTTGGGCGAGTCCATCTCGCGCCACCGGTTCCGCGCCTTGAGCTGCTCGTGCGACCACACCTCCTCGGGCGTGTTCATGTGGGCGTTCGCGATGCCCGCGGCGTCGAGCTTTTCGACGACCTGCGGCGTCGTCAGCTTCAGGAATACCTTGTCTATTAGCGCGGTGATCTCCGCTCGGCAGCCGTTGCGCTTGATATTGCTGTTGTAGCGCGCATCGGTCGAGAGCACGGGCTGCTCGAGGACCTTCTCGCAGAACGTCGCCCATTCGCGCTCGTTCTGCAGCCCGAGCATCACGCTCTTCCCGTCGCCGGTACGGAAGCGTCCGTAGGGAACGATCGTGGCATGGTCGGGGCCAGTGCGTGGGGGTGCCGCGCCGCTGAAGTGCGTGTAATAGAGCGGATAGCCCATCCACTCGCCGAGCGCTTCCAGCATCGTGACCTCGATACGCCCGCCCTTGGCGCTCTTCTCGCGTTGCAGAAGCGCCGTCAGGATTCCCGAATAGGCGTACATGCCCGTCGCGATATCGGCGATGGAGATGCCGACCTTGCTGGGAGACTCCGGAGTGCCGGTAACGGACAGCACGCCCGCCTCGCTCTGGACCAGCAGGTCATAGGCCTTCTTGCGCGCGTACGGCCCGCTGTCCCCGTAGCCCGATATGTCGCACACGATGAGCCGGGGATACTTCGCCAGCAGGTCCTCCGCGGAAAGGCCCAGGCGTTCAGATGCCCCCGGCGCGAGATTCTGGATGAAGACGTCGGCACGCTCGATCAGCCGCTCGAGGATATCCTGCGACCGGGCGTGCTTGACGTCGAGCGCCAGGCTCTCCTTGGAACGGTTGAGCCACACAAAGTGCGAAGAGAGGCCCTTCACCGTCTGGTCGTAGTCGCGCGCGAAGTCGCCGACCCGCGGCCGCTCGATCTTGATCACGCGCGCGCCAAGGTCGGCGAGGTGGCGCGTCGCAAACGGCGCCGCCACCGCCTGTTCCAGCGATACGACCGTCACGCCATCAAGAGGTCTCATGCTTGCGGCTCAATCCTCAATCCTCAATCCTAGAATGACCTCGGCATGCCGAGCACGTGTTCTCCGATATACGACAGGATCAGGTTCGTGGAGATCGGCGCCACCTGGTAGAGCCGCGTCTCGCGGAACTTGCGCTCCACGTCGTATTCTGCCGCGAACCCGTAGCCGCCGTGCGTCTGAAGGCAGGCGTTTGCCGCCTCCCAGGACGCATTGGCGGCGAGAAACAGCGCCATGTTCGCCTCCGCTCCGCAGGACTTGCCGCCGTCAAAGAGCGCCGCCGCCTTGTAGCGCATGAGGTCCGCGGCCTGCACGTTCGCGTAGGCCCGCGCGATCGGGAACTGGATGCCCTGGTTCTGGCCGATGGGACGATCAAATACCACCCGTTCCTTCGCGTAGGCCGTCGCCTTGTCGATGAACCAGTAGCCGTCACCGATGCACTCGGCGGCGATCAGGATGCGCTCGGCATTCAGACCGTCGAGTATGTACTTCAGCCCCTTCCCCTCCTCGCCAACCAGGTTTTCAGCCGGGACCTCGAGGTTGTCGAAGAACAGCTCGTTGGTCTCCTGGTTCGCCATGTTGCGGATGGGCTTGATGGTGAGCCCCTTCCCCACCGATTGCCGCAGGTCGACGATGAAGACCGAAAGCCCTTCCGATTTCTTCCTGACGCGGTCGATCGGGGTCGTGCGCGCGAGCAGGAGCAGCAGGTCCGAATGCCGTACGCGCGAGATGAATACCTTCTGTCCGTTAACAATGTAGCGGTTGCCCTTTTTCACCGCGACGGTCTTGAGCTTGGTCGTGTCCGTGCCGGCGGCGGGCTCGGTCACCGCCATGGACTGCATGCGCAGCTCGCCGCTCGCAATCCCGGGCAGATAGCTCCGTTTTTGCTCTTCGGAAGCATGCCGGAGCACGCATCCCATGACGTACATCTGGCCGTGCACCGCGCCGGCAAAGGCCCCGGAGCGGCTGATCTCTTCCAGGATGATCGACGCTTCGGTGACAGACAGTCCCGAGCCGCCGTACGCCTCGGGTATCAGCGCCGCGAGCCAGCCCGCCTCGGTCAGGGCCTTCACGAAAGCGTCGGGATAAGCGCGCTCCTCGTCGATCTTGCGCCAATACTCGCCGCCGAACCGCTTGCACAGCTCGCGGACCGCGTCGCGCAGCTCGCTGTGATCGTTCTGTCCGGAGTCGGCCTTCATTGACGCGCCGCAGGAATGATGGAAAATACGGCTGATTATAGATGGAAACGGCGCGCGGCCGTTTTCGGGGGAGGAAAATCGATGTACGTCACCAGCAGCAAGCGACTGACGCTCGCCGGCGCGAGAAAGATGATGGATACCGCCACCGCGAGAGCGGAAAAGGCCGGGCACGCCATCGCAGTCGCCATCGTGGACGCCGGCGGCCATCCGTTGCTCATCCAGCGTATGGACGGCGGCCGCTTCCACACTGTGCACTCCTCCACGACAAAGGCGGTGTGTGCCGCATCGAACAAGCGGCCGACCACGATGAAGGGCGCCGCCGGGCAGTCGCTCGATACGATGCACGCCCTCGGGCTCGCGCTCGCGGCGGGCACCGAGCGCTGGACGGCGATGGAAGGCGGCTACCCGATCATCTTCGACGGCGAGTGCGTGGGGGGCATTGGGGTCTCCGGCGCTACCTGGGAACTCGACGACCAGTTCGCGCGAGACGCGGTGGAAGCCATCGGCGCGACCTTCAGGATAGACCGGTGACCGATGGCGAATAGCCCCTTAAGAGTGGCGTGCATCGGTATGGGCTGGTGGTCGGACGTCCTCGCCGACGCCATGAAGCGCTCGGGAAAGTTCGAGATCGCGACCTGCTACACGCGCTCGACCGAGAAACGGCAGGCGTTCGCGAAGAAATACGGTTGCACGGCGTCACCGAGCTACGAGGCGATCCTCACCGACCGCACCATCGAAGCGGTCGTGAATACCACGCCGAACAACGTCCACCGCGAGACGACGTGCGAAGCCGCGCGGGCCGGCAAGCATGTGTTCCTCGACAAGCCGATTGCCAACACGGTCGCCGATGCGCGGGCCCTCACCGCGGAATGCCGCAAGGCCGGCGTCGTGCTGGCGCTGGGCTACCAGCGGCGCAAGGAGACCCACTTTCGGTGGATCCGCAAGCAGATCGACGACGGCGTCTTCGGCAAGCTCGTCAATGCCGAAGCCAACATCAGCCGCGACCGGCTGGGCCAGTTCCAGCCGGGCTCGTGGCGCTACACCGCGGAAGGCATGCCGGGCGGGGTGATGCTGCAGATCGGCATCCATTACACGGATGTGCTCGAGTACATGATGGGTCCCATCAAGGCGGTGCGGGGCAGCCTGGCGCAGCTGGTGCTGCCCGGCGAGAACCCGGACATCGCGAGCATGATCATGGAGCACGAAAACGGCGCGCTCTCCACGCTCAATGCGTGCTATGCATCCGCGTCCGAGTACTACCTCATGAACATCTATGGCAAGGAAGCCACCGCCTATTACGACCTGCACCAGGGCCTGCGCTTTCTCAAGCGCGGCACGAACACCGCGAATCCGGTATCGTGCGCAAAGAACGACACGATCGTCGAGGAACTCGAGGAGTTCGCCGACGCCGTGCACGGGAAAGGAAAACCGGAGATGGACGGCGTGAAGGGAACCGATTCGCTCGCTGTATTGCTGGCGGGTATCCGCTCCGCGCGCGAAGGGCGGCGTGTCGAAGTTGCAGAAATCCTGAACGGCAGCAACACGAGATAGCGCCATGCAGAAGAAGGTCGAATTGCAGGCAACGGGCACCGGGTCACGCGTTTCAGCGTCATGGCCTGACGACATTCACGGCGTGCTCGTCAGCATGGGCGTGAAGCAGGTCGGCTACGTTCCGGATTCCGGGCACGCGCGGCTGATCGACCTTGTGCGCGCGGATCGGGGCATGCGTGCCATTCCGCTCACGACCGAGGAGGAAGGTGTCGCGCTCGCGGTGGGTGCCTGGCTCGGCGGTGAAAGGAGCGCGCTGCTCATGCAATCGAGCGGTGCAGGCAACTGCATCAACATGCTGGGCATGGTGAACGAGTGCCGCGTGCCGTTGCTCGCGCTCGTCACGATGCGCGGCCACTGGGGCGAGTTCAATCCCTGGCAGGTGCCGATGTCGCAGGCCACGGTGCCGTCGCTCGAAGCGATTGGCGTGGTCGTACACAAGGTGGATCGCGCCGCCGAAGTCGGCGATATCGTGGCCGCAGCCGCGAGGCTCGCGTTCAATACCTGCCGCATGGTCGCGGTCCTCATCTCGCAGCGCATCGTCGGTGCGAAAGAATTCAAGTGAAGCAGTGATGAAGTGATGAGAGACCTTGTCAGGGAAAACCATGGCGGCACGTAAGAAACCAACGCTCGACCGGCGCAGGGTCGTGGCTGAAATCCTGAAGCAGCGCGGCGATGCGTTGGTGGTCGCCGGACTTGGCGCGCCGACCTGGGATACGGCCGCGGCGGGCGACTCCCCGCTCAATTTCTATACCTGGGGCGGCATGGGTGGCGCGGCAATGATCGGCTTGGGGCTTGCGCTTGCCCAGCCGAAGCGCCGCGTGCTCATCATCACGGGTGACGGAGAGCTCCTGATGGGGCTCGGCTCGCTCGCGACGATCGCCGTGCAGCGGCCCCGCAACCTCGCGTTGATCGTCATGGACAATGAGCGCTATGGCGAGACCGGAATGCAGGATACTCACACCCGCTTCGGCGTGGACCTGGCAGGCATGGCGAAGGCGGCCAGCTTTCGCGCATCGGGAACTGTCTACAGCGCTGCGCAACTCAAGAACTGGATTCCCCGCCTCCACCGCCAGGCCGGGCCCGTGTTCTGCGACATCAAGGTGGCGATACAGCCGGCGCCGATGGTACTCCCCGCGCGCGACGGTCCCACGCTCAGGAATCGCTTCCGCGAGGCCTTGCTCGGGGCGGGCGAGGCATACAGGTAAAGGCTCTCATGGACACCCCGGCCGCCACGCTCGCCCGCTACAGGATGTTCATCGGCGGGGAATGGGTCGAGGCGGCCTCCGGCCAGACCTTTCCGAGCGACAACCCGTTCACCGGCAAGCCGTGGGCGCTGATTCCCCGTGGCGGCGCCGCGGACGCCGATCGCGCGGTGCGCGCCGCGCACAAGGCATTCACCACCGGTGAGTGGCCGAAGTTGAACGCCTCCCGGCGCGGCCAGCTGCTGCGCAAGCTCGGCGACCTGATCGTAGAGAAGTCGAAGGCCCTCGCGGAAATCGAAGTTCGCGACAACGGCAAGCTCTACGCCGAGATGAGCGCGCAGACCGCCTACATGGCGCAGTGGTACTACTATTACGGTGGGCTCGCCGACAAGATCGAGGGGCATGTCATCCCCACCGACAAGCCCGACATGCTCAATTACACGCGCTACGAGCCGCTCGGCGTCGTGGCCGCGATCACGCCGTGGAACTCCCCCCTGCTGCTGACCGCGTGGAAGCTCGCGCCCGCGCTCGCGGCCGGCAACACGGTCGTGCTCAAGCCTTCCGAATTCACCTCGGCCTCGGTCCTGGAGTTCATGAAGCTGATCGAGCAGGCCGGAATCCCGCCGGGTGTGGTCAATGCCGTGACCGGGTTCGGGCCTGACGTCGGCATGCCGCTCGTGGAGCACCCGCTGGTCGCAAAAGTCGCGTTCACGGGTTCCGACCGCACCGGCACGCTCATCTACCAGACCGCGGCCAAAGGCCTGAAACGCGTCAGCATGGAGTTGGGCGGCAAGTCCCCCAACATCGTGTTCGACGACGCGCACCTCGACAACGCGATCAAGGGCGTGGTCTCCGGCATCTTTGCCGCCACCGGCCAGACCTGCATCGCCGGCTCACGGCTCCTTGTCCAGAGCAGCATCCACGACGCGTTTGTCGAGAAGCTCGTTGCCTTCGCGAAAACCGCGAAGATGGGCAACCCGATGCGTCTCGACACCCAGGTCGGTCCCGTCACCAACCCGCCTCAGTACAAGAAGATCCTCGACTACATCGACATCGCCCGCGGCGAGGGGGCGAAGCCGGTCCTGGGCGGTGGCAAGGCCACGCGGCCGGAATGCGGCGAGGGCTGGTTCGTCGAGCCCACCATCTTCACCGGCGTGAAGAACTCGATGCGCATCGCGCAGGAGGAGGTCTTCGGACCGGTGCTCTCCGTGATTCCCTTCCAGGACGAGGTAGACGCGGTCGCAATCGGCAACGACGTGGTGTACGGACTCGCTGCCGGGGTGTGGACGCAGAACATGCGCCGTGCGCTTGCCATGGCGGAACGGCTGCAGGCCGGAACGGTGTGGGTCAACACCTACCGCGCGGTGTCCTACCTCTCGCCGTTTGGCGGCTACAAGAGGAGCGGCCTCGGGCGCGAGAGCGGGCAGGAGATGATCAAGGACTACCTGCAGGTCAAGAGCGTCTGGTTATCCACCGCCACCGAGGTGCCGAATCCCTTCGTGCTGCGGTGATGAGTGATCAGAATCGGCCTCATCTCGGACACGCACGGACTCTTGCGCGACGAGGCCGTGGCCGCCCTGGACGGGTGCCACCATATCCTCCACGCGGGTGATATCGATACGCCCGAGGTTCTGGCCAGGTTGCGGCGCCTGGCACCGGTGACCGCGGTGCGCGGAAACAACGACCGGGGATCGTGGGCGAAGTCTATACCCGCGTACGAGGTCGTCGAGTTCGGCGCGGTTTCGGTTTACGTCCGGCACGATCAGTCGGAGCTCGACATCGATCTGGCCGGAGCCTGTTTTCGCGTGATGGTTTTCGGGCACTCGCACAAGCCCGCCGTCGAGCGCCGGGAAGGCATCTTGTTCGTCAATCCGGGCAGCGCCGGCCCGCGGCGCTTCAAGCTGCCGGTTGCGGTGGGGGAACTGCTGATCGCGAGCGACCGGGTGGACGCCCGGATCATCGAGCTCGGAGTTACTTAATCGTGATGTTGGCCGCCTTGATGACCTTGCGGTACTTGTCGAGCTCAGTCGCCATCAACTTGGTGAGCTCCGCGGGCGTGGTGGTCACCGCATCCGCGCCGTTGCGCTCGAACGGCTCCTTCATCTCCGGCGACTTCGCGATTGAGGTGAGCTCGCCATAAAGCTTCTTCAACACCGGGTCCGGCGTGCCCTTCGGCGCAAAGAACCCGAGCCACAACGACACCTCGAATCCCGGGAAGCCGGACTCGGCAACCGTCGGCACATTGGGAAGCGCGGAGGAGCGCTTGGCGGTCCCGACGGCAATCGGGTGCAGCTTGCCCGCCTTGGCCTGCGGCAGTACCGCCGGCATGCTGCCGAAGAGAGCCTGCACCTCCCCGCCCATCGTGGCGGTACCCGCGGGGCCGTTGCCTTTGAACGGCACATGCACGATGTTGATGCCCGCAGCGAGCTTCAGCATCTCCATCGCGATCTGCGTGGTCGTGCCTGCTCCAGCTGACGCGTAATTGAGCTTGCCCGGCTGGGACTTGACCAGATCGATGAACTCCTTGAGCGTCTTTGCCTTGACGCCGGGGTTCAGAACCAGCAGGTACGGCGTGGACGCCACCAACGTGATCGGCGCAAAATCCTTGACCGGATCATATTTCACGTCAGGAAATATCGCTGGCGCGATCACATGGGTGCTGGTAGTGCCCATGGTGAGCGTGTAACCGTCCGCGGGGGCCCGGGCCGCGATCTCGGTGCCGATAGTGCCGCCCGCCCCGCCGCGGTTATCCACCACGACTTGCTGGCCGATGCGCTCGGAGAGCTTCTGCCCCACCAGCCGGGCGATGATGTCGGTCGAGCCGCCCGGCGGGAACGCCACGATCAGCCGGATGGGCTTGGTCGGATAAGCCTGGCCCGTGCCCTTCGCAGGGGCTTGCGCATGCACCGCAAGGGGCATCGCGGCAAGCAAGGCGCTCAACAGCAGATTGCGCAACAGTCCGTTCATGGATTCCTCCAGTTGTCTTGAGTGCGGAGGCGCAGAGCACCCCGCCAGCAGCAGGGCGGATTATGCACGAAACGGTGGCGCCTCGCCGTGAGCGGCGAGCCGGAGGAAGCAGCTACTGGAGGGTACGTCTCAGCGGCAGGTGGGTAGCTGGCTGAGATTCGCTTCGGGGTCCGAAGCAGCGCGGTTCGAGGCTTTCGCGGACGAGGCGAGCTTTTCCGCTGTCTCGGCTGACTTCTCTTTGGAGGCGATCGGGTTCGGTTCCTTGATCTTTCCGGGAGGCACGAGCCCGGCCAGAGACGCGGAGTTGGTCCTCCCGGGGGCATTCAATGCGCCCGCAGGCAGACCGACGTTGGTCACGACCGCCTCCGGCACCCCTAACCCCAGGTTCACGCTGGGCACCGCCGCGGGCTGCGCCCGGTTCCCGCCTTTCTCTGCGCGTGCAACGCCGTGACCCGCCAACGTCAGTATGGCGAGCAACGCCAGGATGATCGGTACCCGTTTATCCATAGGAGAGACCTCAGGCATTTGGGGGGATTACATTCAAGACTCGTGCCAGGTCGGGGTGCCTTGGAGGTAATAATACAACCTATTGATTTAAAAAGTATTGTGCTTCAGATTCAAGGGGTAAATTCGGCGGGCGCGCATACCGAACTCGACGATTCCCCGGCCGGAGTCAGAATCCCGACAATTTGACCCGGACCGGACCCGGCTTCAATCGAGCCAGCCGCTGGATTTCGCGTCGGCGAGAACCCGCTCGACGATCCGGCTCGCGTGGCCGGTGTAGGTCGTCGGGTCAAGCGCCGCGCGCACCGCATCGGAGGTCATCGCCTCCTTCACCCGGCTGTTTTCCAGCAAGGCCTGCTCGAAGGTCGTTCCCTGCTCGATGCCGCGCATGGAGGCTTCGTACACCAGATCGTGCGCGGTCTGCTTGCCGACCTTCTCCGAGAGCGCGAACATCACGCGCTCCGAAAGCAGGAACCCGCCCAGCAGATCGAGGTTGCGGCGCATCCGCGGCGCATCCACCGCTAATCCGGAGAGCACGCCGTTCATCATCGCGAGCAGGCCTCCGGCCATGAGGCAGGTCTCGGGCAGGGTCTTCCATTCGCCGCGCCACGCCGAGCCGTCGCGCTCGTGCTCGATCACCATGCACTCGAGCATGAACGTCGCGTTGTAGCGCAGCGCCCGGCTCACGGCGACCGCCGCTTCGCAGGTCGAGGGATTGCGCTTGTGCGGCATGGTGGATGATCCGACCTTGCCGGCGCTGAACGGCTCGAAGACTTCGCCGATCTCGGTGTGCTCGAGGTTGATGATCTCGTTCGCGATCTTACCCAGCGTCTGGCCCGCGATCGCCAGCACGCACGCGTACTCGGCGAAACGGTCGCGCGCCGGCTGCCAGTTGATGTCTGCCACGCCGAGTCCCAGGCGCTTCATCAGGCGCCGCTCCAGCTCGAAGGCCTGCGGCCCGTACGACGCCTGCGTGCCGACGGCTCCGACCATGCCCCCTACGAACACGCGCGTTTCGAGACCGCGCAGGCGCTCGTAGTTACGCCCCATCTCGGAGAGCCAGATCGCCGCCTTATGGCCGAATGTGATGGGCAACGCCTGCACGCCGTGGCTGCGGCCCGCCATCGGCGCCGCCTTGTGCGCATCCGCCAGGCGATAGAGCGCGCGCCCGATCGCCTTCATTTCCCGCAGGTAAATCGCGTGCGCGTCCCGGATCTGGAGCACGACCCCGGTGTCGAGCACATCCTGCGTCGTCGGGCCGAAGTGAATGTACTCGCCGTGGCCGTCCTGGCACAGTCTCTCGACCGCCTTCAGCGCCGGCACCAGCGGGTGCCTGATGCGGCGGATCTCCGCGGCGATCGCTTCGAGATTGACGTTCTCGACCTTCGCCCGGCGGGCAATCTCTTGTGCGGCCGCGCGCGGGATGATGCCGAGCTCCGCCTGCTCCAGGGCCAGCGCCGACTCGTAGTCGTACCATTTCTGCACCCGGGCGCGGTCACTGAAGATTGCGCGCAGCTCATCGGTGCTCCACAGGTGCTTGATGAGCGCGTCGTCGAATACGCCCGAAGCCATAATCAGTTGACGGTAATGCCGGCCTCCTTCACCACCTTGGCCCACTTCGCGATCTCGGACTGCTGGTAGGCGGCGAACTGCTCGGGCGTCATGCCCTCGGGCTCGGCCCCCTGCTTCTTGAGCGATTCAGCCACGTCGCTGAGTTTCAGTATTGCCACCACCTCGGCGCTCAGGCGCGCGACGCTCTCCCGCGGCGTTCCGGCCGGCGCGAACAAGCCGTACCACAGCGTCGCCTCGTAGCCCGGCAGCCCGGCAGCGACTGCCAGCGGCGGCACCTCCGGCGCGGTGGCGGATGCGCGCGGCGTGGTAACCCCGATCGGCCGCAGCTTGCCGGCCCGGGCGTGCGGCAACGAGGTCAGGATCGGCGAGATGGCCATCGACACCTGGCCGGCGACGGTCTCGATCAGTGCCTGCGGACTGCCGCGGTAGGCGACATGCAGGATGTCCACGCGCGCCATCGACTTGAACAGCTCGCCGGCCAGATGCCCCGTCGTGCCGACCCCGGCCGTGGCGAAAGCAATCTGCCCGGGCCGCGCGCGGGCGAACGCGATCACGTCCTTCGCGTTCTTCACCGGCACGGAGGGATGCACCGTCATCAGCATCGGCACGACGGCGATCTTGGAGACCGGCACGAAATCGCGCACAGGATGGTACGGGAGATTGCGGCTGGTGCTCACGCTGATGGCGTGGGTCGAGGACGTGCCCACCATCAATGTGTAGCCGTCGGCCGGTGCCTTGAGCACGATCTCTGCCGCGACAATGCCGCTGCCGCCGGGCCGCGGGTCGACCAGGGCCTGCTGGCCCGAGCGCTCCGTGAGCTTCGCGGCCACCGCGCGCGCCAGGATGTCCGCGCCGCTGGCCGGCGGAAACGGGACGACAATGCGTATGGGCTTGGCGGGATACGCCTGCGCCGCCGCATGCGTTGCCGTACCCCCAAGGATCGCGGCAGCGCACACATATGCCAATTGCGTGACGGGATTCATGGCTTGCCTCCTCCTGCAGTTGGACGACTTGCTGCGGCTCTTTCCGTCGCCGCATTTGTTGGATACATCTCGAACTCGCCCACGATCTCGAGTAGCGAGCGGCGTGGCAGCTCCGCGACGCCGACCGCCGAGCGCGCGTGGGCGCCGCGCTCCGGTCCCCACAGCTCGAAAAACAGGTCGGAAGCGCCATCGATCACAGCGAACTGGTGCTCGAAGCCCGGCGCGGAATTGACCATGCCGTGGAGGCGGATCACGCGCTTCACGTGATCGAGGTCCCCCGCATGGGCCTTGATCGAGGCGAGGATCTGCAGCGCGACCGCGCGTGCCGCGACATAGGCCTCCTGCTCGGTGACTTCCGATCCGACCTTGCCGGTGTTCTTGGCGCCCAGCATCAGCGGGTGCCGCGCCGTGCTGTGCCCGCCGAGGAACAGGATGTCGCCCACCTGCACGCACGGGGTGCGGTTCGCGCTCGGGTAGGCGTAGACCTGCGGCAGCCGCAGCCCCATTCTCGCGAGCTTGCCTTCAATTGCGCCCATGTCAGCCGCCGATCGCGCGGTTGTCCGGCATGGTGAGGAACGCGTGGATCGCGTGCCGCACCTTGTGCCGGTTGATGCCGAGCGTGGAGTTGTGCGCGAGCCCGGAGATGAACGCGAACTGCTTGTCCTTGCTCGGCAGCTCGGCGTAGAAACGCAGCAGATCGGGCTCCGCTGCGATACCGTCGTACTCGCCGCGGATGATCAGCACCGGGCAGGTGATCCGCTTCGGGTCCACCACCGGCAGGTGCGCGCACATGTCGAGGTAAGTCCCGGTCGGGATCGAATCGTAGAGGGCAAGCTCGGCATCCGCCATTGCGTCGGGAACGGCGGACTCCGATGTCCCCGGACGATCGCGCGTGAACATGCTGTGGAAGAACGCCCGGTCGATCTTGCGCCGGCTATGGGCCCGATATTCCTCGAGCTTCTCCTTGCGCTTCGCAAGCGTCGGCGAGCCCTCGCCGGTATAGACCATGGCGGAGAGCACCAGCTTCGCCACGCGCGCGGGATGGCGCTGCCCGAAGAGCGCCGCGCGCAGCGCCCCCGAAGAGCCGCCGTAGAAGAAATAGCGCGAGTGGCCGCTTTCGCGCTCGACGACCGGCATGGCGGCGGCGAGGTCGTCCGCGCCGGATGCGATGTCGGAATTGGAGTGTGTCATGTCGGAGCGGCCGTAGCCCTCGTGATCCATTGTCCACACGTCGTAGCCGAGGCCGGCGAAATGATCCATCAACGAGTAATCGGAACGCCCCGGCACCTGCAGGTCGAAGCCCGAGCGGCTCGACATGGACGATCCGTGCACCAGGAACAGCACCGGCGACGTGTCGTCCTTCTTCGGCGCGGCAGCGCGCTTGCGGTAGACGTAGAGCCGTACGCTGCCCTTGTGCGCCCAGTACTCGGCGCTCCAGGTGGCGGCGGCGCGGGCCTTGACCTCGGCATGCATGGCGATCTCCCCTGTGCGGACTTGGTGCTATGATTTTCGTGGAACTGCGAAAGCCAATCATGCCACAAGCTGCCCCGTCCAAGCTGTGCAGTCTCGCGGATCTCGCGCGGCGCGTGCCGGACGGCTGCGCGCTCGGCCTGGGCGGCGTCTTCCTGCACCGCGGTCCGTTCGCACTGGTGCGTGAGCTTGCGCGCCAACGGCGGCGCAACCTGGAGATCATCAAGTCCTCGCCCGGCTACGACCTCGATCTCCTGTGCCGAGCGGGGGCGGTGGCGAAGGTGCGGGCCGGCATCGTCGCGATGGAGGGCAACTTCGGGCTGGCGCCGTGGTACCGCAGGGCGATCGAACGCAAGGAGGCCGTGCTCGAAGAGCACGCCTGAATGACCCTCGTCGCCGGGCTGCGTGCAGCCGCATACGGGGTCCCCTTCCAGCCGGTCGGCGGCGTGCATGGCAGCGAGCTCGCCGCGTTGAACGGCTGGCGCAAGATCCCGGATCCCTACGGCTCGGGCAAGGAGGTCTACGTCATCCCCGCCATCTCCCCGGATATCGCGGTCATCCACGCCAACGAGGTCGACGAGCACGGCAACGCGCGCGTGCTGGGTTCCCCCTTCTGGGATCATCCGCTGACGCGCGCGGCCAGGCGCGTGCTCGTCACCGCCGAGCGGCTGGTCTCCTCGCAAGCGCTCGCGGCGCAGCCGGAGTTGACGCTCGTTCCGGGATTCATGGTGGAAGCCGCTGCGGTGGTGCCGCGCGGCGCCTGGCCGGGGTCGATGCATCCACTCTACGAGGTGGACTATCCTGCGGTCGAGGCTTATCTGCGCGATGAAGACGGCGCGCTCGAGGCGCACCTTGCCTCAGCACCTGAGACAAGAGCGTGACGGGTGATGAGCGACTGGACGCCGTTCTCCCACATCGTCGTCAACCTCGCGCGGCAGATCCGGCCGGGCGAGATCGCGTTCAGCGGCGTCAACTCGACTCTGGCGATGCTGGCGTGCCTGCTCGCCAAGCGCGCCTACGACTTTCACTTCACCTATCTCAACGTCGCCGGCGGCGTCGAGCCGGAGCCGCGCAAGGTGCCTCATTCGAGCAGCGACCCGGCGCTTGTTGCAGGCTCGCCCGCGATCTTCGGCAACGAGGACTTCTACGACCTGTGTGCGCGCGGCCGGCTCGACCTCGTGTTCCTGGGCTGCGCGCAGGTGGATGGCGCGGGTCGCACCAACGTCTCCGTCATCGGCGACTGGAGGAATCCCAAGGTGCGGTTGCCGGGCGGCGGCGGTGCGGCCGTGATGATGCCGACCGCCAAACGCGTCGTCACCTGGCGCACCGAGCACTCCACACGTACGCTGGTGGAGAAGCTCGACTTCGTGACCGCGGCCGGTAACCTCCAGACGGTCGTGACACCGATCGCGGTGCTTCAGAAGCGCGAAGGTCGCCTCGCGCTGGAGTCGCGCAATCCACAGGTCACGCTCGACGAGATCATCCGGCAGACCGGCTTTCGGTTCGATGCGAGCGCCGCACAACCGACCGCGCCGATCACCCCTCGCGAGCGTGCCGCGCTCGAAACCCTCGATCCACAGGGTGAGTTCGCCGCCGGCGTGCGCGCCTGAGTGCGCGAACCTCCGCGCTGCTATCATTCCCGCAGCACCATTCCTGGGGAGGGCCCGACACTTGAAGCTGGTTCGAACCGCGCTTTTCGCGCCTGGCGGCAAGGAGCGGGTGATGGCGAAGGCGATCGAGAGCGGCGCCAACGCCGTGATCTTCGACCTCGAGGATTCCGTGCCGATCGCCGCCAAAGCGGAAGCGCGCGCGCTGGTCGCAAGAGCAATCGACGGCGCTGCCGCGCTGCCTGATGCAGCGCGCCCGATGATCACGGTGCGCACCAACGGCGCTGCGACCGGACTCCTCGCCGACGATCTCGCGTCGGTGGTGCGCCAGGGACTCGACGCGATCTTTCTGCCCAAGGTCGAATCGGTCGATCAATTGACAGGGACCGCGTCCACGCTCGATCGCCTGGAGTCCGCGCGGGGGCTTCCCGCGGGATCCGTGCGCATCGTTCCCATGTTCGAGAGCGCGCTGGGCGTCGTGCGCTGCTATGAGATTACGCGCGCGACGCCGCGCGTCCTTGCCACCTGCATCGGCAGCGCGCGCGACGGCGATCTCCAGACTGATCTCGGCTGTGCATGGTCGGTCGAGGGCACCGAGATCTTCTACGCGCGTTCTAAGGTCCTGCTCGACAGCCGCGCCGCCGGCGTCTACGCGCTCGACGGCGTGTTCAGCGATCTCAACGACGAGGCAGGCTTCATCCAGGATTGCGCCCTTTCCGCGCGCCTAGGCTACGTCGGCCGCACCGTGATCCACCCCAAGCAGCTCGCGCCGGCGCAGCGCGCGTACGCCGTTTCCGAGTCCGATGTCGCCTACTACCGGCGCGTGGTGAGCGAGTTCGAGGCGGTGGAGAAGACCGGGAAGACGGCCGCGATCACCGTGGACGGCAAGCTCGTCGACTATGCGATGTACCAGAGGGCAAAGCGCGTGCTGGAGCTCGCGCGCCTCGACGGAACCTGAGCGTGGAGTTCTCGTTCACCCCGGGGCAGGAGAGCCTGCGCGGACACGTGCAGGAGCTGCTGCGCTCGGTGTGCTCTCCGGAGTACGCCGAGCGCTGCGACCGCGAGGCGCGCCCGCCGCGCGAAGCGTACGAGGCGCTCGGCAAGCACGGCTGGCTCGGCCTCACCATTCCGCCCGAGCACGGCGGTAGCGGCGGCTCGGCGGTGGATCTCGCGATCCTGCTCGAGGAAACGGGCCGCCATTTCGAGGAGCTTGCAGTGTGGGTGTTCCGCACCCTCACCTACGGCGGCTACGCCGTGCTGCAGCACGGCACTTCCGAGCAGAAGCGCACGCTCCTGCCGCGCGTCGCGCGCGGCGAGCTCTCGTTCTGCTTCGGGCTGACCGAGCCGCAATCCGGGTCGGACGCCGCCGCGCTCACGACCCGCGCGACGCGTGAGGGCGACAGCTATGTCATCAACGGGCAGAAGGTCTTTACCTCCGGCATGGACATCAGCGACTACTGCCTGCTCGTCACGCGTACGGCCACCGGGGAGAAGAAGCAGCACGGCATCACCAGTTTCCTGGTGGACACGCGGCTCCCCGGCATCGAGGTGCGCAGGATCGAGACGCTCGGCTTGCGCTCGATCGGAACGACCCAGGTGTTTTACACCAACGTCCGCGTGCCCTCCACGGCCGTGCTCGGCGCGGTCGATCACGGCTGGGAAGCAGTGGATTCCTACCTCTGGTACGAGCGCCTGTGCCTGTCGGCCGCGCGCACCGGGGCGGCCTCAGCGGCCTTCGACTACGCGCTCAACTACGCCAAGACCCGCAAGCAGTTCGGCCGCGCGATCGGGGAGTTCCAGGCGATCTCGCACAAGCTCGCAGACATGAAGGTGATGCTCGATCTCTCGCGCATGCTGGTCTACCGCTTCGCGTGGCTCCTTGCGCAGGGAAAAGCCACGCGCCACGACGCGGCGGTGGTCAAGCTCTACACCGGCGAGTCGTACAAGGCCATTGCGGACATGGGCATGCAGATCCTCGGCGGTTACGGCTATTGCATGGAATACCCGATGCAGCGCTTCTTCCGCGATTCACGGCTCGCGGTGATCGGCGCCGGCACCTCCGAGATCCAGCGCAACATCATCGCGCGCGGCCTGGGGCTGTAACGGGGAGCCGCGCGATGCCGTTCCCGCTTCAGGGCGTGCGCGTGCTGGAACTGGGCCAGATCATCGCCGGCACCTACGGCAACCAGGTGCTGTCGGACCTGGGCGCCGAGGTGATCAAGGTCGAGACGCCCGAGGGGGACCTCGGGCGCATCCCTTCGGTCGCGCCGTATCGGGGCCTGAGCGCGCTGTTCCTCACGTTCAACCGCAACAAGAAGAGCATCGTCATCAATCTCAAGACCGATGCCGGGCGCGAGATCTTCCACGAGCTGGTGAAGGTTTCCGACGTGGTGGTCGACAATTTCCGCCCCGGAGTGCTCGAGCGGCTGAAGGTGGATTACGCGACGCTGAGCCGGATCAATCCTCGCATCATCCAGTGCTCCGTGACCGGTTTCGGGGAGGCGGGCGCCTACCGGGACTACCCCGCTCTCGACCTCATCATCCAGGCGATCAGCGGGCACATGGCGATCACCGGCGAGTCGGGCCGGCCGCCGGTACGCGTGGGCATCCCGCTCGCCGACATGAGCGGTGGCATCTACTCCTGCAAGGGCATACTCGCAGCGCTCTATGCGCGCGAGCGCACCGGGCGCGGGCAGCGCGTGGAAGTCTCAATGTTCGACGCGATGCTGAACCTCCTGAGCTACATCGCCACGCTGTGGCTCACGGGCGGCGTCCTGCCACGGCCGCCGGGCTCGGCGCACGAGTACTCCGTGCCGTGGCAGGCATTCGAGGCAAAGGACGGCCACATCGTCGTCGCCACGCGCCAGGAGGGGTTCTGGAGGAAGCTCTGCAGCGCGCTGGCGGAGCCCGGTCTCGCGGAGGACCCGCGGTTCGCCTCCAACGCCGAGCGCATCGCCCACCGCGAGGCGCTGGTGCCGCGCCTCGAGCGCATATTCCGCACCCGCACGGTCGCGGACTGGCTCGCGCGCCTGCGCGCCGCCGAGGTGCCGGCAGCACCGGTCAACAACCTCGATGGCGCCTTCGCGGAGCCTCCGGTCGCGGAGCGCGAGATGATCGTCGAGTACGACCACCCGGAAGTGGGACGAGTGCGATTGCCCGGCAACCCGATCAAGATGTCTGACATGACGGGCACGCCGTCGCAGCCGGCGCCGCGGCTGGGCGAGCACACCGACGCTATCCTGCGCGGACTCCTCCAGCTTTCCGAGGAGCGGATTGCGGCCCTGCGCGACTCAGGCGCGATCAACTAGGGGCAGGTCAACTGCCGGGAATGATGCCGGGCTTGAGCGAGTGGCAGTAATCCGCGATGTCGCCCGGCTTGCACTTCCACACCCGGTCCATGAACTTGCTCGCGAAGCAGTGCTGGAGCGCTCGTCGCAGCGGGCGCAGGCGGAAGGGATAGCCGAAGACGTAGGGGTGGATCGAAATATTGCACACGAGCGGGTGCCGCGCGCTCTGCTCGACCATCTCCTCGAACTGATCCACCAGCATGTCGCAGAACTCGCGCCCCGTGTGCTGGCGGTGGATCACCTGCGGCGAATCGTTCAGTTCCGCCGGGTACGGCACGGAGAGCAGCGGGCCTGCGCGTGTGCGCATCCAGATCGGCTGGTCGTCGTGCGGCCAGTCCATCAAATAGGTGTATCCCGCCTCCTTCAGGAGATCGGGCGTCCAGGGATTCTCATAGGTGCCGGCGCCCATCCAGCCCCTGGGCGGCCGGCCCTCGTGGCGGGCGAATGTTTCGGTCACTTCCGCGATGAGGCGCGCTTCGTCCGACTCCCAGCGGAAATCGTGCAGGTTCTCCGAGTTGGTGCGGCCGTGGGCGACAATTTCGTCGCCGCGGGCGCGGATGCGCGCCATGATCTGCGGCGCATGCTCGTAGAGCAGGCTGTTGGCATTGTGCGCGAGCGGCACCTGCAGCTCCTCCGCGAGGTCGAACAGCCGCCAGATGCCGACGCGGTTGCCGTAATCGCGCCAGGAATAATTGCGTTGCGTCTGCGGCTCGCCGAGCTTGGCGTTGTCGTGTCCCCTGCCCTTGCCGAACGCGAAGACCTCGACGTTGGTGGTGATGCAGAACGCAAGCCGTTTGCCACCCGGCCAGCTGTAGTCCTTGCGCTCGATGAGCGGCGAGTAATCGTAGCGGTTGTGCCTGGGCAGCTGCAGTGAAGCCATGGGGTACTCCTGACGCAGGAAGAGACGCTAAACTTATCACAGGAGCAATCGCCGCATGTTCGATGCTGCCTCCATACCCGATCTCATCCTCGCCACGGCGCGCGATCCCGCCATTCGCGCGCGGCCGGCGCTGTGGGCCGAGGGATGCTCGCTGAACTACTCCGCGCTGGCGGACTCCATCACGCGCGTCTCCGGCATGCTGATCGAGCGCGGGCTGCGCCGCGGTGAGCGTGTCGCGCTGATCGCGCGCCGGTCAACGGATGCCGCGGCCGGAGTGCTCGGCATCATGGCGGCGGGCGGCGCGGTGTGCGTGGTGGACGAGCGGCTGCCGCCTGCAGAGCTCGGCGTCCGGCTCCGCAGCGCGGAGATCGGCTGGCTGCTGGCGGACGCGACGCATCGCGAGCTGGCGGACGCGGCGGCCGATTTGACGCATGTCCAATTGGAGGACGCGGCGCGGGCGGCGCCCCGCACGATCGAAGACATCGGGCGCGGAGACGACGCGCTGCTGGTGATGACCTCCGGCAGCACCGGCACGCCCAAGGCAGTGCTGCTGACACACGGCAATCTGCTGTCCAACGCCTGTGGCGTCGCGGAGCGTACCGGCGTCACGCCGGAAGACCGGCTCCTGCACATACTGCCTCTTCACCACACCAATGGCACCAACAATCTGCTGATCGTTCCATTCTGTTGCGGGGCATCGGTGGTGATGCTCGCGCGGTTTCAGGCCGAAACCTTCTTCCACGAGATTGCGACTCACCGCCCCACCTACGTCACCGGCGTCGCGACGCACTACTCGCGCCTGCTCGCGCATGCGCCTCCGCATGGCGCGCTCTCGAGCCTGCGCTTCCTGCGCTCCGGAGCGGCACCACTCGGCGTGCAGCTGCACCGGGAGATCGAGCGCCATCTCGGGTTGCCGCTTGTCCACTCCTACGGACTTTCGGAGGACACCTGCACCGCGACCATGAATCCGCCCGCCGCCCGCAGGATCGGAACAGTCGGCACTGCGCTCGCAGGCCAGCGTGTAGCCGTATTCGCGCCCGGCAATGAGACGCCGGTCCCGGCCGGTTCGGAAGGCGAGATCTGCATCGCCGGACCCTCGCTTATGAAAGGTTATGTTCCGCCGGCCGGTCACCGGGACGGGCCGTCGATCCGCAACGGGTGGCTGCGCACCGGCGACCTCGGCTGGCTCGACGGGGACGGTTATCTGACCGTCAGCGGCCGGCTGAAGGAGATCATCATCCGCGGCGGCGAGAACCTGTCGCCCGGACGCATCGAGGAAGCGATATTGCGCAACCCGGCGGTGCGTGCCTGCTGCGTCGTGGGCGCCCCGGACGCGGATCTCGGGGAGGTGCCGGTGGCGTTCGTCGTCGCCAGCGATGGGGCCTCGGTTCAGCCGGACGCCATACAGGACCAGGTCCGGGCCGAGCTTCCGCGCGCATGCGTACCCGCCCGCATCGTTGTACTCGGCGCGCTGCCGGAAATCGGGATTGGAAAGATCGATCGCGCTGCGCTCACGCGGCGCGCGGCGGGCGCCTGACCCGCAACGCAGCCGGCGCACTCGCGCCCGGATTGCATTTTTTGTGCGTGCTAGTATTTGCGCTTTCGACCGCAATGACACCCGAGCTGCCCAGAGAAATGACGGCCGTCGAGATTTCCCGGCCCGGCGGCCCCGAAGTGCTGAAGCCCGTCACGAGACCCCTGCCCGTCCTCAAGCCGGGGGAAGTGCTGATCAAGGTCGCGGCCACGGGCGTCAACGGCCCCGACATCATGCAGCGCAAGGGCCTCTACCCGGCGCCGGCTGGCGCTTCCGATCTCCTGGGTCTCGAGGTTTCCGGGGTCATCGCAGCCATCGCCGCGCCGGTCGCGCGCTGGTCGGTCGGCGACCCGGTGACCGCGCTCACCAACGGCGGGGGCTACGCGCAGTACTGCGCGGTCGACGCGCAGCACTGCCTGCCGTTGCCGCGGGGGCTCGGAATGCCCGACGCCGGCGGGCTGCCGGAAACATTCTTCACGGTGTGGAGCAACGTCTTCATGGGCGCGGGCCTCTCGGCCGGCGAAACGTTCCTCGTCCACGGCGGCGCCGGCGGGATCGGCACGACGGCGATCCAGCTCGGCAAGGCGTTCGGGGCCAAGGTCATCGCCACCGACAGCCCGCAGGAACGCTGTCGCATCTGCAGCGACCTCGGCGCGGACCGCGCCATCGACTACCGGCAGGAGGACTTCGTGGAGATCGTGCGGCAGGCCGGCGGCGCGAACGTGATCCTCGACATCGTCGGCGGGGAGAACATCGAGAAGAACTTCAAGGCCGCGAGCCACGACGGCCGCATCATCCAGCTCGCGTTCGCGGCGGGCTCCAAGGTCGAGGTGAACCTGATGCCGGTGATGCTGAAGCGCCTGACCTATACCGGCTCGACCCTGCGCACCCGATCACCTGCGTTCAAGGCGCGGGTGGCGCACGAGCTCGAGACCCGGGTGTGGCCGTTGATCGAGAGCGGCCGCATCCGCGCGGTCACGCGCCAGACCTTTCCGCTCGCGGAGGCGGCGCGCGCGCACGCACTGATGGAATCGGCGCAACACACCGGGAAGATCCTGCTGGCGGTCAGCTGACCGCGGGATCAGATCAGCTGCTGCTGAGGCGCACGGCGCTCGCCGTTGCCCTCGGTGGTCCGGGGCGGGCGCCGCCGCAGGAGGGAGATGTCCCCTTCGACGGCGATCGAGCGGGCGTAGTTGATGTTCTTCTCCAGCTCGTCGAAATAGAGATTGCTGCCGCCGAAATGCTGCTCGGCGTAGGTGTAGCAACCGCCGAGGTCCTCGCGCAGCCGTTTGGTCGCACCCTGGTAGAAGCGCGGCGT